>Ga0116168_1001391_pt1 | contig 18586 bp, 13 predicted proteins | sample AD_UKC129_MetaG_FD_89795 | JGI IMG/M metagenome (GOLD analysis project Ga0116168, IMG submission 89795) | Active sludge microbial communities of municipal wastewater-treating anaerobic digesters from Canada - AD_UKC129_MetaG | ecosystem: Engineered > Bioreactor > Anaerobic > Digestate | place...
AAGCCCCAGCCGAGTGGCACGAGTCTCATTTCTGTGGGCATCGTGGCAATCTTTCTATGTTGTTTCGGAGATGCAAAGAGTTTCGCCACCTCCCCCGAGGCGCCAGAGCCACCGCCCACGTTACTATCGCAGAACGGCTCGGCAGTCTCCCATCCCGCAGAAGATCGCGGTCCATCGCGCGGAAGCACGTTGGGGGCCCTCTCGCTGATCGCACAAACGACGCAGCTTCCTGGCCGCGAGTCGTCGGCCACAACTCCCCCTGGTGTCACTGCCCCCGGTTCAGCTACGCTTCCGCCTCCTTATCGCGTTTTTATTCCGGTTGATGAAACGGGAAAACCGGTAGGACAGGAAGTCTATGTCCCCGAAGGGCTTTACAAAGAGCTTCAGAAAAGGACTTCTCCCACCACGGCAAAGCCCAGTGGATGGCATTTCGGCTCCGCGACCTACCGTGGAACGCTTGCGGCCACCCCGGCGGGAGACCGCTGGGAACTTTCGCAACTGACGGCCAACTTTGAAGTGTGGGTTGTGGATGCCCCAACGCAGCTCCAAATACCCCTGGGAAGTGCGGAAGCCGTCCCTCAACTGACAGATATCTTGCTCGATGGGCGGCCGATTGTGGCCACCTGGGATCAATCGCGGCTCCAGGTGAACCTCCCAGAAAGTGGACGGTACCGAATCCAGGTCCCCATCGCGCTAACACCGCGAATCGATGCAGGGACCAGCGAGGTCCGCTTGCGGATTCCGTCGGTTGCAAACACGCGGCTTGAACTGGCGGCTCCCTTCGCCGTCAATCGTATCGAAGTTCCCTCCGCTCGGGGACGTGTGGAAAGCGACCCGGAAAGCGGGCGATGGACCGCCGAGTTGGGCGCAATCTCGGAACTTGTCATTCGCTGGCCGGCCAGTAGTGATCCCCTCTCCGACACAGGTCCCCAGGCCGACATCCTGTACAGCTTGCGATTGGGCCCGTCCCAGATAACCTGGGAATTGCGATGGAAATTCCATTTGAATAACGCCCAAATCGATCAACTCCAGGTATTGTGTGAACCAAGTTTGCGTCTCGATCAGGCCTCTGCTGATAGCCAAGTGCGTATTGAAACTCTCGTCGCTGACAGTGATCGCCAAATCCTCCAAATGGGATTTGATTCACCTCTCAAGGATGAGGGCACCTTAATGGCCGTATTTACGGAACCGCTTCCCACAGGCTCAGGTGGCTTGCGACTTCCCGATGTCCAATTGATGGGAATTAGGATTGCGAGGAGAACCCTCTTCATCCAGGCCCATCCTGGTGTTTCTCTTGATGTACGTGAGTCATCGGGCTGGCGCTTGGCCGATCTTGTTACCGAAAGCAAACGCTGGGGAATACCTCCAGGCGAGGTGGGCGAAGTCTACGAATACCTGGGCGGTCCCATGTTTTGGGGTGCTTGGGTACAGCCTCAGCCCGTACGGCCAACCATGGATGAACACGTGCAACTTCTCGCTACCCAAGACGAGATCCTCATGCGATGGCAAGCTCGGTTTACCTCCTCCGGCGGAATATCCGGCTGTCACCGTGTCCGCATCCCCGAGGGTTTCAGTGTCCGTAAGGTGGCCGTGATTACCGGCGCTACGGAGCAACCTTATCCCTGGTCCGTTTCCGACGATCAAACGCTCCTTCTTCTCACGGATCGCCTTGGTCCCGACAGTCAATTACTCATTGAAGGACGTTTGTCCCTGCCACTGAGTGAGGACTGGCACCTTCAGCGGCCCACATTGGCTGACGCTGAAGTGCAAAACCTAACCGTGATGCTTTTCCGCGCACCCAACGTCTTCGTTGAAGTAACCAAGCACGTCGGCCTGGAACTGGTCTCCTCTGTTCAACAACCTACCGGCGACCAGCAACTCGGCGTGTTCCTCAACGCCTATGCCGCACGACAACCGCAAGCAGTGGACCTGACCTTGCGCATTCAGGCCAATCAACCCCAAATTACAGCGGAGCAGTTCATACGGGTAACGGAAGCGGGAAATCGACTCCAGGCAGAGATTCGACTCGACGTGACGATCATTAACGGGTTCTTGCAAGAGCTTAAACTCGATTTGCCGCCGCAGTGGCAAATTGGGCCGGCTGGGGGTGAAAGGACCGCATCTCCACTGGAATTGAAAACGGAGTGGGGCCTGACCAACGCTGGTCCCGCGGGCTATGAGACAGGCCGCGTGAAGAAAAGACTGACCTTTGCGGCCCCTCAAAAAGACACAGCGTCCGTCGCGCTCTTAGGCAGCCCCACGCTTGACGACCACGGTTGTGTGCCCATCCCTTGGATTGGTCTCTCAGAAGTTTCCTCCCTCCGATCGTACCTTATTGTGCCGAAACGTCTGGAGTGGCCAAGCGATCTTGCGAACATCTACGGGTTGCGACCCGTCCCTCAAGAAGAGTTAAAAGGAATCAACATCAAGGCAGACGAGACCGCATACGAATTGACCCAAACAATGATCCTTCCGCACATCGTAGGCAAACCCTCCCCTGATGCTCGTTGGGAAGATGCCGAAATACGAATTCAAGTCTCTCCCGAGGGACACATCTTGGGCCTGCTTACTGTGTGGTTCACAAGTTCGCCTGCGGAGGGCTATCAAATCCAAATGCCAAAGGGGATCGTTCCGGTTAATGCTTGGCTCGACCACCGGTGCGTGCCCGTTTACCAGCGCCCCGATGGCACAACCCACATTGCCACAGATACGGTCAAAGATCACCGGTTGGACCTCCTGTTCGCCGGCAGCGTCGCTCGGAGAGGTCAGAGCCTTAGCCTGGCACTTCCGCAACTGAAGAATGCGGAAAAAGCAGAATCCGGGCGGGTCTATCTTCTGTTGCAGGGCGCCTCCAGTTGGAATCCGTCCCTCGCCCCTGGTGAGCCGGTCACTGCGTGGGACTATCACTTGACCCGCGCGCGAGAGGCCGCCGAGCGTTTGCTCCAACTCTCAGAAGGAGCGGCAGGTCCTGCGCCACCTCAGGGTACCTTTGGGGAACTGCTAAAGCAGTACCTCTTGGCACGAGACGAAGCACGACGTGCCCTTCTGCTGGCACCTCAAACCGCTGCTATCAGTTACGCGGAAGTAAGGCTTCAAAATCTTGAATTGCAAGTGAGCGATTTGTTGCAATCTGCCGTGGGGATTGAAGCCACACTGGCGTCCCCTGGGGCCATCGCAGGCGAAACCCTGGGTGACGCGCTACCATCGTCGGATATGCAATCCTGGTACTTTGAGTGTGAGGACCTTCCCACACAAATCCGCCTTCAACAAACCGTTAGCGCCCAAAAATGGGGAGATTTGCTTATCGGCAGCGTTGTGATCTTCGCGGTAGGTAGCATAGGCTGGCTGATCCGTCGCATCAATCGGCCACTTTCCGTATGGATGATGCGATTTGCCCATCCCTTGGCCGTTCTCTTCGGGATCGGTTGGTGGTTGTGGCTTCGTCCGAGCTTTGTCGGCTGGCTTCTCATCCTTGCTGCCCTTATTCTGCTTATCCGATCTCGCTGGCAATGGGTGCCTAAAGAAGATGCAATCGTGCCCTTAATTGTGCAACAGAAGTTGCCAACAACGGGCAGTCCGCGATAATTCCACGTGGTGTGTGACACGTTGCCTCCCTTACTTCCACTTCTTCGCTTGCCAACTGGCCGTGTCATGCTTTTCGGCACGGCACTTGCTGTGGGACTTGTTTATAGCCTATCCCAAAGCTCCCTCTCTCCCCCTGGGAGAGGGTTGGGGTGAGGGCAGACGATTTTCCGAGTCGATCGAGAAAGCCGACAGTGATTTGAGCCCCCTCACCCCCGGCCCCTCTCCCGCTGAACGGGCGAGGGGAGGTTGTGGGATAGGCTCTTAGTCCACAGTGGCTGTCCCATGGATGGGTCCATTTAGTGAAAGCGGCTTGACCTAGTTGTGTGCCGAGTCCGACTTGGCGATGGATGAGGTGTTATGTCGCGTAAAGTCTATATCTTCCAAAACGCCCGTGGCGAACCCCCCGGGCAGATCGTCGATTATCTCGACTGGGTCGGCGTACGTTTCGAACTGATCCCACTGTTCCATATCCGCGAGAGTGTGTCCCCTCTGGATTGGCGTGAGGTATGCGGGCTGGTTGTCCTCGGCGGCCCAATGAACGTGGATGAGGTAGAGGCATACCCTTTTCTGATGTGGGAACGACTTCAACTGAAAGAGGCAGTACGCCGCGAGATTCCCGTCCTCGGAATCTGCTTGGGGGCCCAATTGCTTGCCCGCGCACTTGGGGCCAAAGTCTATCCCAATCCGGTTCGCGAAATCGGCTGGTACAGAGTAACGTTGACGGAAGGGTGCCAAAGTGACCCGCTGTTTGCGGGCGCCTCCTCACCGGCCACCGTCTTTCAATGGCACGGCGATACGTTTCACCTTCCAGAAGGTGCTGTGCTCCTGGCAACGGGATCACAGTGTCGCCACCAGGCCTTCCGTTATGGTAACAATGCCTGGGGCCTGCAATTTCATGTCGAGGTTACGCCTATGCTTATCCGATCTTGGATGGAATTGGCCACGCAAAACAACGAGTTGGCGGAGATCGGACTCTCGGCCAGCCAAATCGAGCAGGAAACACCCCATCGCTTTGGCGAAATGCAGCGACTGGCCAGAATCGTCCTGAAACGTTTCGCCGAACAATGCCGCCAATGTTCCGATTAGCCGTGTCTCACACAGACTGATGGTGACTCAGAGAGCGGCTAAGCCTCGCGGTCCACCCGAGGGTTCGCACGCTGGATCACGACGATCGATACCACGGCCACAATACGCAAATAACCGGCATCCGCCATCTTCAATAGTGGTCCCATCTCTCCGTCTCCATCCAGTCATTTCCATATGGTAAACTGTGGCGGACGTGTTGGTCATCTTTCATCGCTAAGAGCCTATCCCAAAGTTCCCTCGCCCCCCTATGAGAGGGTTGGGGTGAGGGCAAACGATTTTCCGAGTCGATCGAGAAAACCGACAGTGATTTGAGCCCCCTCACCCCCGGCCCCTCTCCTGCCGAACGGGCGAGGCGAGGTTTGTGGGATAGGCGCTAAGCCTTAATTTCAACGGAAGGCCCAACCTATGCTGACTTCGCGGGCACTCATTGAAATGGCCCTGGCCGGTCAACCGACACCGCGACCCGCAACCGGACCACTTGCGGTGCACTTCTGTGCCAAGTTAAGTGGGATTTCGCTGCGTCAGTACACGCTCGATCCTAAGCAACTCGCCCGCAGTGTGATCGAATATTATCGCCGCTTTCGCCCAGATGCAGTCTGGTTGTCCGCCGACACGTGGGTCAACGCTGAAGCGATGGGCGCCCGTGTCGGTTTTCCCGACGATGATCAACCGGCCGCCGGGTTGGGCCCCGCCCTGATTCAATCGCCTGAGGACCTCGACGCCATCCCGCCGCCCGACGTTACCCGCCACGGCCGATGGCCCGCCATGCTGGAGGCCGTAAGGCTCGTCCGCCAACAATTGGGCGACGACGTATGTCTTGTGGCATGTTTTGATCAATACCCCTTCTCTTTGGCGAGTCAACTATTGGGGCTCAATCGCATGATGCTTGCCATTTTTGACGACCGGCCCTTTGTGGAGCGTGTCATGGAAAAATGTCTTGAATACACGCTGGCATATGCCGTGGCCCTCGCCGAGGCCGGGGCGGATATTCTAAGTGGTGGTGATTCGCCCGCGGGATTGATCGGTCCCCGCTCGTATCGAGAAGTAGCACAACCTTTGGAAAAAAGGCTCATTGAGCGGCTTAAAGAGCGTGTCCGTGTGCCAGTGTCGTTACACATCTGCGGCAACGCAACGCCGCTGCTTGCTGACATGGCCGCCACAGGTGCCGATATCCTGGAAATTGACTATCCCGTTGCCATCGAAGACGCGGCACAGATCCTGGGATCATCAGTCGCCCTTTGGGGCAACCTTGACCCTGTGGGTTTGCTGGCCCAGGCTGATGCCGATACCGTCTATCGAGAAACGCAAGCACTTCTGCGGCGTGTTCGGCAATGCGGCATTCGGCGGTTCGTCGTCAGTTCGGGCTGCACCCTGGCGATGGAGACACCTGAAGAGAATCTTGATGCGTTTTTCGCCGCCGCAAGAGATTTTGGACCTTGGGGAGATAAGAACGGGTGAACGACTGCTGCCCGCCTTTTGCTTAGTATGGTCATCGCTTTTAAAGATCGTGAATACGAAGAGTAAGAGTGGGAGACGCTCGTATGGCTACCTCAGTATTTGGTGTGCTTGTCCATGGTGCGGGATGGGTTTCGAGTCAGCACATCGCGGCCTACCAGAAGAATCCCGCCACAGAGATTCGTGCCATTTGCGACCGCTCTCTCGAGCGCGCCCAAGCAAGGGCCAAGAGTGCAGGCCTAACCAACGTGGCAATCTATGACGATTTCGAGAAAGCCCTCCGGCATCCGGGGATCGACATCGTTTCGATCTGCACGCCTCAACACGTCCATTGCGAGAACGTTTTGGCTGCCGCTGCCGCCGGCAAGCATATGGTGATCGAAAAGCCGGTGGCCATCAATTTGACGCAGCTCCGCATGATGCAACAGGCCGTCAAGAAGGCAGGCGTGCGGACAGTGGTAAGTTTCGTCCTCCGCTGGAACCCGTTATTCCGCACGCTGAAGGCCCTCTTGGCCGATGGGGCCTTGGGCCAACCTTACTACGTGGAGACAGATTATCTCAGTTACAACGGCAGTTGGTGGTCCGGGTGGAATGATGCAAGAACCATCGAGCAGGGAGTGAGCGCCTTGCTGGTGGGCGGATGCCACGCCGTGGACGCCTTGCGGTGGTTCGCCTCCACGGAGCAGTTCAAAGCGGCCGATGCCGAAGAGGTCTTTGCCGTCTCTGGTGGACGCCGAAAAGGTCAAACCCGCGAGTACAACCCCCTCACAAACACCTGGACGGACAACGCCCCGCCCATGGAATATGACGGTTTGGAAGTAGTTCTAGTCAAATTCACCAACGGCGTCGTGGGAAAGGTCTCGGCAAATGCGGAGTGTATTATGCCCTACCGGTTTCCTATTAGAATCTTTGGTGATCGCGGTACCGCATTCGATAACCGCGTGTGGTCGCACAAATTCCCGGACCAGACAGATTGGGTCACCATCCCGACGATTGCCCCGGATTCAAGTGACGTAACCCATCACCCCTTCCAGGCCGAGATCGATCACTTCGTCGAGTGCCTACAAAAGGGGACCGAATCGCATTGCAACCTTGACGACGCGGCAAAGACGCACGAGATCGTGTTTGCGGCACTGGAATGCTACCGCCAGCGGCGCCCCATTCGCTTGCCCCTGGCGGAATGAGCGCTCCGCCTTTTGCGAGAACGCATATCGTTTGGCGAACTCGACGCTTGGATACTCAGTAGCTTCCACTAGGCAGAGCATGTCGCTGTGGCTTTCGGGGAATCGTGGCTCGGGGTGCCCTTGCGGATTATTGCCTCCCTCAGAAACTGGCTTTGTGAGGAACAACCTCGCGCATCACGATCGGACCCGCGTTTGGCTTTGGCTAGGCCTAGGCTCTTCCGGTGGAGGCACTTTGGGATTTTGCGCCAGACATTGACTTACCGACGGCGTAACCTGTTTAACGACCCGTTCAGCGGGCTAATAGAGACAAGCACGCCGCGGGCGGCTGTTGACCAGGCTTTATCGGACACGAAGCAATCAGGGGATTAAGCGAAGGCCCAAGACCGACCACCAGCGCGTCAAGAGCCTATCCCGTTATCTCTCCTCACCCGTTTGGCGGGAGAGGGGCCGGGGGTGAGGGTGGCTCGAATCGCGCTGCCGGTTTTCTCGTTCGACTCCGACGATCGCTTGCCCTCACCCCAACCCTCTCCCAGAGGGAGAGGGGGACTTTTGGGGATAGACTGTTAACGGTTTGGGAAGCCTGGAATGCTTTGATTGGGTGAGCCAAACGGAGAAACACCACAGGATGCCGCAGATAAGTCTTCAGCGCTGGGGTTGGATCGAAGATTGCTCTCCTCGGAAGCACTGGGCCGTGCAAACGTGGCGAGATACGCGGTCGCGGTGTGTGTCGATAAGGTCCTGAGGGCAGTGAAAGATGGATTCCTGTTGGTCTTGGCCAACTCCACAGGTCAAAAAGGGGGCCCCGGGGTTGGGCAAAGGTCGTAGCGGGACAACCGGTGAAAGCCCGAGCCACACACCGGGCCACGGCAGGCACGGGGGCCAGCCCCTACGGTTTCGATGGGCCACGTGTAGGGGCAACCCCCCGTGGTTGCCCCTTTTTGCGCAGCGCCCACGGTTCGTGTTTGGGCGGGCACCCGTTGTTTGGATTTGATGGGGACCCAGGCGATGTTTACGGTGTAGGGCAGGCACGGGGGCCTGCCCCTACGGTTTTGGTGCGGTGCGTGTAGGGGCAACCCCCTGTGGTTGCCCTGATTGTGCCCCCCGTGGTTGCCGAGACTACGATAATTCCCCGGGGTGGCCGGTGATCTGGCGTTAGTCTTGTGTTGAAGCACCCCGTCGGCAGTTAACCGCGGCTGTCCGCCAGATATTTCCGCCCAAAGTCCGAGATGGCCCAGATTCCCCGCGATGAATCGGCTTTGAGAAACCCTTCCTCGGCCATACTATGGCGCGCCCATTGGGCGGCGCTCAATTATTTTGGTCTGGCAGGTTCACAGCACATACCGGAACCTGCTGCGGACTCAAGATTTCGTTCGCAGGTCATTTTTTTGCGCGGATGATAAGAGCGGGGCCAGGCCAAAGGATTTCGAGCATGTGATGGTCAGTCTCGGAGAAAATCTCGAAGATGTTGTCACCAGGCCGCAACACCTGAGGAGGAATAGAGTGGATATGATAGTGATAATGGTGGTTATTTCCTTCGTGCGGTCGCTCATAGTCGTTAAGTTTGTAAGGTGCATGATGCTTATCCCAACCGTGCCACGTGCGGTAATGTAGCCCAGCCTCCACGACGGCTTCGGGGTTATAACTTTCGGGCAGCCTAATCGAACATGAACGGCGCTGGCCGACACGAACACCAAACTCCGGTGGAAAATCGCGCACACAATGCAGGGTGACCGTTTCATTGGGGCGATGCAATGTCAACCCCGTCACCTCTTCCGTGACAGACCAAGTCCCAGACTTGTCGCGAATGCGCGCGATCAAACGAATCTGTCCGGGAGGCTGGTCGGGAACCCACCGGGTATTCCAAGTGACTTGCAACGGCGCCTTGAGCACCGTTCCGACGTGGTCACGCCATTCGGCGGGCTCGTTGCGATTCGGCTGATACCAACCCCCGTGCCAATCAAGAAAGCGGCCATCTCCGTTTTCGTCGTAGCCCTCATACCAGGCAAACACTTCGATCCGGTCTAATTGATCTTCCTTATCGACAGCTATTGTGATTACCGGGTTTTCCTCGATGGTTTGCTGGGAAAGCGGAGAAACAATCCGGCCTTTTAAATGTGGTTTCTTTGTTGGATCGAAATACACCCGCAACATAAGGGAATACAGGCCCCATTGTCCCCATCCCCCAGGCTTCTTGTGTCCGCAAATTCCCTCAATGATGTTTTTGCCTTCTTTAAGATGTTCCAGCGGCACCGCAATCACAGGATTGTCTTGGAAATAATAATTCTCCGGAAGCGAGACGCCATTTCCCATCGAAGGAGGAGCTAGGCTCAGCCATTCCTGTTTGTTAAAGCGAATTGCGGGATTGGTGGTATCCAGATGTCCACCCCAACGGTCGAGCATCACCTCGGCGCGGATTGCTCCTTCAAGGTCGTCTATTTCCAACTCCCAGATTGGATTGGGTAAGAATTTTTGGGCTCCGGAATCGCGTGCCTCAGGACTGGTCACCCGCCAGGCACGATCGCCCGAGTTGTGAAGGATATATTCCTTATAGACATCCCCGGCGCGAGGACCTAACTCGGCCGACTGAGTCCCTGCCGCATAACCCCACGTCAGGCATTGGACAAAAACGACAATTAAAACACCATCTCGTGTGACCACGGTCTTCCTCCATAGAGTGCTTAATTTTCACATTCTGTCACTTGTTATCGTGCACCAGCGCGAACTTGCCCCTGTAACACTCACTCAGCGTTAGATGTCTTGCGAATGGCTTTATTCACAAAAAGCCACACCTTGGGATTGTGCCAACCTATGGATACGATATCCAGGTCACCATCACGATCAATGTCGTATGCCAAAGTTCCATCGTGATGGTCGATTGTGCCCGAACTTCCCTCGTCAATCACAACCGCCGGCCAATCACTCCAGTTCCTCGGTTGAAGGCGTCCGGGATTCCGAAAAACAATCACCCGGTTCACCTTGAAACCCCGATGTTCCCCGACTACCACATCGGGGTAGCCGTCCCCATCAAAATCGGCCACGTCCATACTGAATCCTTGGCCATCAACCACGCCGACTCGATGCTTATGCCATACACTCATGGGATCGACTGGTTGTTCAAACCATAACACGTCGGTGCCTTTCTCCAAGCTAACAACAGCATCCAGGCGCCCGTCACGATTGACATCAGCCAGGCGGCAGCGGTCTGGCTCGCCCTGTTCAATATGTCCGAGCACGACCGTGGTCCACTGGCCGTTGTCATTTCTTAGCCACTTGTCACCCAACAAAAGATCTAGGTCACCGTCCCTGTCAATGTCCCCCAAAGCCAAATCTTCACCTTGAGGTGGTGTGCTTACCGTCTGACTTATCAACTGTGAGCTCCATGGGGAATTCGCGGGAGCTTCAGGTACCGAAAGGATGTGGATGCCGCCGCCGTCTCGATGCCAGGAGAGAAATACACTCAAACCATTTGGAAGGAAGCCGACGACGCAGCCTTGCAGAAAATCTCCACCGCCCGAGTAGTGTACGTTGTGCAGTATCTCGAACTCTCCCCGCCCCGTATTGCGGACCCACACGAATTCCCGATTAGCCTCGCTCCCTTCGCCTTTTGTCCCCAGAACGTCCGGAAGCGTGTCACCGTCAAAGTCGTAAACCGTGGCCATGTTCCGAAGCGGCAAACCAATGGAATGTTGTCGCCATGGGGTACCAACCGCACCAGGATTTTCCCACCACCATGCCCCAGCCACAATATCCAGCAGACCATCGCCATTGATGTCCGCGGCGTTCACAAAGACGGCACGATGCCGCAGTTGCCCGACCTCGACTCGTGTCCAACGGTCCAGAGGTAAATCCTGGGTCCCCATATTCAAAAGGACGTCGATGCGGGGAGCGCGATGGCTATAGGGTTTTACCAGGATGTCCGGACGCCCATCGCCGTTAAAGTCGCCCGCTCTTCCCTCATGAATGGCCAAACCATGCCACGCGATTGTCTTGCGAAAGCTTCCCTCACCGTCACCATACCAAATGAAAATCTTTGCATCGTCACCGGCCTCAGGCGCCACGAACCGCCGTCGGTATCACTACGACACCGAGCGGTTCTACCGGGAATTGGGATAAAGGTTGGGCGGGTTCGGCACGCAATCGTCCGGGGACAATAGTAATGGTCAATCTATTCAGTCGGTGTCGTAGCCAGCCAGGATCCGTCTTCACTTTTTGGTTTTGAGTTCTGCTGGGAAGAAGAACGAGAAGCCACACCTCAAGCGTCACACATCACGCAAGAAACACTGCGAGCTGCTGAAGCGCTTGACCGAATGGTGCAAGCTTAGTCACCGCTACAGGTTAAAGGACTTGTTTAGGGACTTGAACGCCAAGGTACTCGTTGCTACAAGTACTATGGGGAGTGGCAGATTGTCCCCGCGTGAGCCGCTTTTTCCGAATGGTGATGCGCGCTCAGGCGGGACGGCCACACACCTTAGGGCGACCCAAGACGAAGAAGGGGCTTTGGAGGCTTAGGGCCCGTTGCGGAATCGAGAATTTCTGAAAAACCCGATGTGGTAAACTGCATGCTGCCATCTAGGCGGTAGTAGTTGGATAAACGGCCTTCCCAGCGCGACGCATGGTCGTAAAGGTGTATTGCCTAGACGATCTCGTTCATCAAACGCAATATGACAGGGGTCATTAGAGTGTTCATGAATGCAAGAAAATTAAGAAAACTCGTAGTGGACAGACTTAAGGAAGCGGGTTTTTTGATATCAGCTAATGGCACGATCCATCTTCCGTTGGTTGACAAGGAAAGCCTGCGTCGAATGCACAAACCGGCTACGCAATTGGAAATTGCGCGCCGTCGGGATTGGCTTCTTCGACATCTCTCCGAGTATCTTTGTTTCTTTGCCGATGGTGACGAAATCGTACCTGAACGCATTACTCCCGCCTTGGTTGAAGTTAAAACAGATGAGCAACACAATCTCTTTCGTGTAGCACGGTTACTTTGGTCTATCCCATTCTCTAAGGGCTACGGTCGGCGGTTGCGATTCTTAGTTGTTGATCAGGCTAACGGAAAACTGATTGGCCTGCTGGCTTTGCAGTCCCCGCCGCTCAGTTTTCCGGCGAGGGATCGCCTGTTTTGTTACCCACCTGGCAAGAAGACAGAACTGGTCAATCAGACGATGGACATTCAAACTTTAGGTGCGGTACCACCCTATGCGCGTTTATTGGGAGGGAAGCTTGTTGCGCTAGCAGCAGCCTCGAATGAGGTTCGCCAAACCTATCGACGGAAATACTCCGGGCGTGCCACGGAGATGGAGAAGCGTACGCTGCCACCTCACCTCGTGGCTCTTACCACAACCAGTGCTTTCGCCCGAAGCAGCCTTTACAACCGCCTAACCTACAAGGGAATGCGTATCGCCGAGTCGCTCGGTTACACGGAAGGCTATGGCACTTTTCATTTGATGGAACTTTACCAGCTGTTCCGCGAGTTTTTGGAGGGTCAAGGAATTTCCACGCGAGGTGGCTTCGGTACCGGGCCTCGTCAAAAGTGGCAAACTATGGTACGAGCGTTGGAACGATTGGGCTTCTCGTCGGAGTTGCTTCGCCACGGTATAAAACGTGAAGTGTTTCTATTTCGCTTAATTGACAACCTAGAGAATTACATGGAAGGGCGTGATACTGAACCCGTTTATCGTGACCTCCCATTCTCCGATTTGGTTGCCTGGTGGCGAGAACGCTGGTTGCTGCCGCGAGCAGTGCGTGTGGATGGGTGGCGAGAGTGGCGCAAAGAGGAGATCAAGAGTCTATTGCTGATCGAACAGGAGAAGGCCACAAAATGATGGAACCTGTAGAACGTCCCTTTGGCGACCTCCCTGCTGCTTTAGTGGACGAGGTCCTCAAACGCGGAGAGGATCTTAGCCAGAAGTTGCTAAGTGATTTCGAGCAGGTGCGCACTCGTCGCCAGGAATGGCGAGAAAGCCTGAAAGGGGCACGCTTGCTTCGCCGTGACGCTGAACTTCGATATGTGCCTATTCCGACGACGTGCGGTGTAGATGGCTCCTATGCGGTGGAGCGACTGCTGGCTAGCGACTTGGTCGCCGCGGCTGCCGTTGCCGTAGAAGGCTTAACACCGCCTTCAGAAACGCGACATTGGCCAGAACCCCGTCATCGCGTTTGGGTAGAGATAGAGGCTCATGAAACCGAAACAGGCACGATTTTACGGGCCTTGATGATCGGCCTAGAGCTGGAACTAGCCTCTCAGGCCCCGCATGAGGTTGTATTCCTGGATGGGTCTCTTACAACTGCTCTTATTTACTTCAACCAGGCGTTGAACAAAAGTCGAGATACTTCACATTTGCGTACTAGAAACCACTTGCTTGAGCAAACACCCTCATTTCTGGAAGCGTACTCGACGATACTTACCTCAACTCGAAGTGACCGTTGTTGGGTGGCGGTACCCAAGTACACAACGAAGCGGGAAATTGGGCAGGAGATGGGATGGCCTGAAACACACGACGACCGTGGGCTCTTAAGCTTTCTGCTCGAACCAGGTGAATTCACAAGTCCCCGGTCACTACAGCAGCCGTCCGAGCCTTGGCACTTGAATCTGGATCCGCTTGACTGTGCTTCTAGGAAAGCAACCGACCACATCGTAGAGAAGATCATCGCGTCATTGGGCGAGATCCAGGTCGTCTACTATCGTCCCTTTCCTTGGCTTCCAGCCCTGCGAGTAGAAATGAGCCGTGCAGTGGCAGAAAATCCAGCGCGCTTGGCTACGGTACTGCATGCGATTCGCCACCAATGTGGTACGTCGGCCGTGCTAGAACCCTATCCTCTCTATATGGCGGATCGGATGGTAAAGCACTTGCCGAAGGCGATTCCTACATTTCGGCAATTAACCAGTCAATATATCGCCGAGACTTATCACGGAGACATCGGGGAGGTTTTTCTAGGCCTCCATGGCTATCGCACTGAGTCAGGAGTATGATCCGATGTCGCAGAATCTTGATCAACTTGTAGATAAGGCCGAACGGATTGGCGTCGTAGGGTCCCCATCCTCTACCAGTGAAATGGCGCTGGACATCTTGGCGGGAGCCGTCAACAAGAAACTGGTAGGGGAACTGGCGTTGTTTCGCTATCACCAGGACGGGCTTTCTCATTATGCGTTGGGGCAGATTACCGAGGTTAAACTCCGCAACGTCTGGCATGAGGACCCAACAATGCGCAGCCTGATCCGTCAGCGCGGGCGGTTGGATACAGTTAGCGAACGTCAGGACACCCATTTGGGAGAGATGATCATCAGCGCTGTTTTCTCGGCCGGATCCAATGGCTATCGCCCCAGCATCCTGGGCACTGTCCCCGCCACGGGTACACCTGTTCATCTTGTCAATAATGATGTTCTGTCCGAACTCCTCTCAGACTACCATAAACAACTTTTCTACTTGGGACACGTCTACGGTTCAAAGCCCGTGCGGCTGCCGCTTTGGTTCAAGCATTTCGATACCGGTCCCGAAGGTGCTGGAGAGGCCTACCATCTGGGCATTTTTGGCAAAACCGGTTCTGGTAAGTCTGTGCTCGCCAAGATGATTCTGCTGGCTTATGCCCGCTATGGCGGGATGGCAATTCTCGTCATTGATCCTCAGGGTGAATTTGCCAAGGAAATACGGGGTGAAGCAGTACCGGGCGGATTTCAGTTGCCAATGAAGAAGGTTCTAGAAAAGCTCGGGAAACCAGTCCGAGTGCATGGGGTGAAGGACTTGGTACTAGATCGGTGGGATCTGTTCGCTCAAATCCTCTATGAGTCACCCTTTTTTGAACAGTTGAGCATTCCCAAGGGAGAGAATCGACAGTTGGCAGCAGAGACACTGACCGATCGCCTGCAACGCGCTAAAGTTACGCTGAAGGATTTACATGCCCGCGAATCGTTCGATCGCGCATGGCAACTGCTCGGTGACGAAAATGTGCAAAAGGTCTTTTACCGTACAGAAGGGTCGCGAGCTCGGTTTCGGTCTATGTATGACCAAGCCGATCCTCATTTCTTCTTCAACACCTACTGGCTTCCGGTTACACAACTGTTTCGTGAAGATCGACCAGGGGCACAGAAGGTTGAGGGATTATTGGCTAGCTTGTTTAACCCCGTCCAAACCCAGCGTCCGCTCGTTGTGATCGATTTGTCGGTTGAGCAGGCGACACAGGCCAGTAGCAAAGTAGAAAACCTTCCCCTTTTTGGCGGAGATCAGTCGCAGTCCCAGGGGAATGCCCTATTTTGGAACGAGACGATACAATCACTGGTCATTAAACGGTTATTGGAAGGTGTGCGTATAGCGGCAGAATATGCTTACAAGCAGAACCGCAGTCTCAATACGCTAGTTCTAATGGATGAAGCACATCGCTTGGCACCCCGGGAAGATCCGGAGAGCGACGAGAAAAGAGCGGTGCGTGGGATTTTGATTGACGCAGCACGCACTACTCGTAAATATGGAGTCGGATGGATGTTCGTCAGCCAGACGCTCTCCAGTCTGCATCGCGAAATCTTGGAGCAATTACGCATCTTTTTCTTCGGTTTTGGTCTTGGAATGGGAGCCGAGTTCAAAGCATTGAGCGAACTGGTAGGAGGGCGAAGCAAAGCCCTTGACCTCTATCAGTTGTTTCGTGACCCACATTCGTCGTTCGACATCGCAAGTAGAGAATATTCATTCATGACTATTGGCCCGGTCTCGCCACTCTCGTTTGCCGGGACACCCTTGTTCTTCAACGCTTTCAATAGCGTGGCGGAGTTCCTGAAAGCCAATTCACTTAACGAATAAGCCCAGCTTAGTTATGCTCGGCGCGGTGGTTCCCAGCGTCCTCCCGCCCACCAACCAGACGTGGCAGTTGCCAACCATCTGGCTCCTCAGAAAGAGGGGCCCAGTCATTGTACTAGCCACCGGGTGCAGCATCGTGACGGTCAACAGGCAACAGGATAAGGCAAAGTGGGCGTTGGTGGTGTGATTGCCGTGCTGTTGCCGCACTTACAGCATGGCCGCCACCGTAAAAGGGTAGTTCATGGCAATTGGAACGACCTTCAATAACCAGTTCACGGGCCTAAGCGTGGTCGCGTGACGCCTTGACTCAGCGTGCCAGTGCACCAGATCACTTCTGAAGGGATCCTTGTACCAGCGCACTCTGAGATGTCGGATGATTTTTACTTCGCGATCCCGTACCAGCCAACTGATCCCGTTCGAGAAGCTTATGTGCATGCCTACCGGCCACCAATAGCATTAGGCAAGCATGCGTTCTGGGTATGGAATCGCAACCGTGCCCTGGGGTGTACCGGCTGATCGTAATGAGACAACACGTGCTAAAATCCACGCCGCGAGACTTCCTTCTTTTCTGCAGCCAGTCATCGTGGTCCTAGGTGGCAGTATTACGTGAGGAGCAAAAAGAGATTCGGCTCAACGCCGCGACGGTCCGTCGCGGGCTCCATCATATGCAGCTTGTCTGAGGTCCACCATGCTCAGTGGTCGATTCCCGGCATGTGGCATGACAGCCGGCTGACTTGTCGCGTCTGGACAACCCCCGCCAGGGTCTCCCCCCGTTTCCCAAGATTCACGTAGTCTAGAACTACGCTTTGTCTCATAATGGCAGGGCAAGGCAGGAATACGTCGCCGATTGGGGGCGTCGGATCAAATGCGCTTTTTGCCCAAATCTGCCCCAAAAGCAATCACACGGAGCGGGTACGTTAGCACCTGCAGGAGGTGATTATGTGTAATCATCGTCATTGCACGCTAACAAACTGCGCAAAGCAACACGTCGGCGGGCAGCCACCCAGCGCACGTCTTACCAACAAACTTAGGGCTTTCGCACCATCTTCACGCGCAATGAGCGTGATGCTTGCGAGATGAAGTCATTTAAACCCTCACAAAGCTCCCCTTGCGGTACATAAAGAACAGGAGGAGCCACAGAATTAAAAACGCCCCCACCGGGTTAAGGGCTTCGCCCACGTTGGCCAGCGGCGCCCCGAACGTCGCCAGGTATCGGGCCAGGCCGCCCACAAATCGCTCGGCGATCGTGGGAAAACTGACCAGATTCCACGCCACGTACGCTGTGATGGCATTGGCCCCGAGGATCTCGAAAAACCAACCCACCCAGCGATGGCCCAGCACGTCGATCACCAAATAGAACAGCGCCAGCAGCAAGTAGCTCCAGCCGGCGGCCCACAGCACCATCGAGCTGGTGAAAAGGTGCTTGATGATAGGAAACCGCCAGTTGCCCACGAGGGTCATTTGGAACCACTGGTCAAAACCACCCGACCACAGCCATGCCACGGCGAGGCATCCGACACCCCACAGCACAAGCCACACAACCTTCATTCCTCTAGACCAGCGTGAGCGGAGGAGATGCCCAGCAAAGACGCCCATCAGGACCATCCCGGCAAAGGCCATACTGCTTAATATCCATGTATAAGTTGTACCGTCGCGGAAGGGGCCAAGCACCTGTTCGTCGATATACAGGGCTAGGTTGACCTTTTCTTCCAGCGTACCAGCCGGGTGACCTCGGAAGGGCACCAGCAGCATCAGCAGCCAATAGCCAACTAGCAGCACCGCAGTCCCGGCCACTTGGCCCCAGACCGGCAAGTGAAAAAGGAACACCGAGGCCACCAGGTAGCCCGCGGCAATGGCTTGAAGGGTGTTCGAGTAGAAATGGATGGTCTGGCGGTCAAACTCCAGCAGATGCCCCTGCACCATCATGCCCAGAATCCACAGCACGAGCACCCGGCGAAGCACTCGGAGGTAAAGTGATTTCTTCGTCTGGCCCTACTCGATCCGCCGAGCAAACGCCAAGGGCATGACCAGGCCCACCACAAACAAAAAAAGCGGCATGATGAGGTCCCATGCCGTGAAGCCCTCCCAGCGGGCATGCTCGATCTGGGCTTTGAACCAATCGGGCAGGGGTGAGACGAAAATAGCCAGGATGGCCAAAAAGGCCTCTCGTCCTCCGGCAATCCAAAACATATCGAAGCCCCGGAGGGCATCGATCGCGGCGATTCGCCCCGTGGTCGGTGCGGCAGGCGTTGAGCTATGCATGGCGCGGTCTCCTCGTACACGGCTCCAGGGAACATGTGAAGCAACCCAAGGCCCCGGCGCCCGCCAACGGCTTGCCGGAAACATGCGCGGCATCGGCTCGCCAGTCCAGCGGGGTTCACGCTCGCGATTATGATTGGCCAATTAGATCAAGACAAGCTGGGGCCGCCCAGGGTATTTCGACAGGGCATAGGGGTTAAGACAGGCCCAGGGCCTAGGGCAGGCACGGGG
>Ga0116168_1001392_pt1 | contig 18584 bp, 17 predicted proteins | sample AD_UKC129_MetaG_FD_89795 | JGI IMG/M metagenome (GOLD analysis project Ga0116168, IMG submission 89795) | Active sludge microbial communities of municipal wastewater-treating anaerobic digesters from Canada - AD_UKC129_MetaG | ecosystem: Engineered > Bioreactor > Anaerobic > Digestate | place...
GTCGTCCGCAGCGCCGTCGCCTCGCCGGGGGCATCGAAGACGACCGCCCGCATCACCTCGGGGATCTCGGGCGCACCCGGCTCTCGGTCGGTGGCGTTGCTCGGCAGCGTTCCGGCCGTGGCCGGTGCGGCGAGGGCCGCCGCACGGGGCGAGCGGAAGCGGCGCAGGCGATCAGGAGACATGGTCGTCCTTCCGGTAGCGAGTCGACGGCGCCGGCGGGATGCCCGGGTGCCCCCAGTCAACCCTGCGATTGTCTCCGCCGTGTTACGCCGGTGCTACCGGGTCGAGAAGGCTCCGCGCCGCCGGGTCGTCACCGGGCAGCGGGGGAGCGTCGCCGCCGGGAAGAGCTCCGCTCGCGAGCGCGTGCAGCAGCCGGGTGAGGTTGTGGATGTCATCGAGCGGCCAGTCGCGGAGAGTCCCGATCAGGGTCTGCTCCTGCGGGGCGCGCGCCGCGGCGAGGCGTTCGATGCCGAGCGGCGTGGGGGAGAGGATGCTCGCGCGCCCGTCTTCGGGGTCGGGCTCGCGCTGGATGAGTCCCAGCTGCTCGAGCTCGCGCACGGTGCGGCTGAGCTGGCCCTTGTCGACCATGAGCACATCGCCGAGCGTCGATTGCGCGATACGGCCGCGCCCCGCGATCGTGCTGAACACCTTGTATGCCCCGGGGAGCATGCCGGGGCTCACCCGCTGGGCGTTCTCGTTCAGGTGCCGGCGCATGCGGTTGATCAGCTCGCCGAACTGGGCCTCCAGGGCCCGCACCGCGTCGGTGCGGGCCTGGAGTTCATCGGAGGTCATGACGAACGCGTGGAGTGCGTCTCGGAGGCGGGCGCGTCACCGGCATCCACCGTGCGCACCGAGCCCGTCGCGGTGAGGGTCGCCATCGCCTCGGGCACCGAGACGGTGGCGAGGTCGGCCTCGCCCGCCTCGAGCCGCTCGGTCGTGGTCATCGTGGTCAGCGGCTTGTTGGGCAGGAACACGATCGCCAGCAGCGAGATCACGGCGAACGGCACGGCGATCAGGAACGAGTGCGAGATGCCGTTCGCGTAGATGTCTTCGAAGATCACCCGCAGCGCCTCGGGCATGTCGGCGACGCGCGGCAGCGCACCCGACTGCAGCTGGTCAGCCCAGTACTGCGCCTTGTCGCCGAGGCTCATGATCGCCGCGGTGATGTCGTCTTTGCGCTCGGCGACCAGGTCGATCACGCGTGCCGCGAGCGCGGCGCCCATCACCGAGACGCCGATCGTTCCGCCGAGGCTGCGGAAGAAGGTGACGCCCGAGCTGGCCACACCGATCTGTTCCGGCCGCGTCTGGTTCTGCACGACGAGCACGAGGTTCTGCATGGTCATGCCGACGCCCGCACCGAGGAGGAACATGTACACCGACACGAGGAAGAAGTCGGTGTCGTAGTGGATCGTCGACAGCAGCGCCGAGCCGGCGACCAAGAGCACCGAGCCGACGATGAGGTACGGCTTCCAGCTGCCGTACTTGGTGACGAGCGCCCCGACGCCGATCGACGAGATCAGCAGGCCGCCGATCATCGGGATCGTCATGAGGCCGGCCTCGGTGGGCGTCGCGCCCCGCGCGAGCTGCATGTACTGGCTGAGGAACACCGACGCGCCGAACATCGCGATGCCGGTGGCGATCGAGGCGATGACCGACAGGGTGAAGGTGCGGTTGCGGAAGAGCGTCAGGGGGATGAGGGGCTCTTTCGAGCGCAGCTCGACGATGACGAAGAGGATCGCGGCCAGAAGCGAGCCGCCCACCATCAGCACCGTCGACAGGCTCCACCAGTCGTTGTTGTTCGCGACGTCTCCCCAGTCGCCGCCCTTCGTGGTGCCGGCGTTCGTGACCCAGATGAGCAGCAGAGACACCGAGACCGAGAGCAGGACGATGCCGAGGTAGTCGATCGTGGTCTTCTTCTTCGGGCGCGCGGGCACGTGCAGCGTCGTTTGCACGAGGATGAGCGCGACGATCGCGACCGGAAGGGCCACGAAGAAGTTCCAGCGCCAGCCCCAGGCATCCGTGATCATGCCGCCGAGCAGCGGGCCGCCGATCGTGGCGAGCGCCATGACACCGCCGAACAGACCCATGTAACGTCCGCGCTCGCGCGGCGAGATGATGTCGGCCATGAGCACCTGGCTGAGGGCGGCGAGCCCGCCCGCGCCGATGCCCTGCACCGCGCGGCACGCGATCAGCCACTCGGGGCTCTGCGCGAAGCCGGCCGCGGCCGTCGCCAGCACGAAGATGACGATCGCGAGCTGGTAGAGCACCTTGCGGTTGGTGAGGTCGGCCAGCTTGCCCCAGATCGGCGTCGAGATCGCGGTGGTGAGCAGCGTCGCCGTGACGACCCAGGTGAACGCGGTCTGGTTGCCGTCGAGGTCGTGGATGATGACGGGGAGCGAGGTCGAGACGACGGTCGAGGCGAGCATCGACACGAACATGCCGAGGATGAGGCCGGAGAGGGCCTCGAGCACCTGGCGGTGGTTCATGCGAGGCTTCGCGACGGTGTCGGAAGGCGTGACGGACATGGGTGTTCCTTTGCGAGGAGGGGCTGCGGTGCCGACGGGCGGGTCGTTGATCGACGTCAACGGTTGAGATCGGTCAACTGTAAGCCCGTGGTTGATCTGTGTCAACCATCCGCGCGGAGAGGGCGAATCACCACGGCGTCAGCCGGTCAGCCGCTCAGTCGCTGAGGGCGAGGGCGCGATACGGCTCGCGCGGGCGCGGGGCAGGGGCGGCAGCGGGAGCCTGGCCGCCCCGCTCCTGGGCGTGCCGCAGGACGGTGCGCCGGTACAGCTCGTCGATCAGTTCGGTCGCCAGGCGCACGAGCTGGCCGATCTCGCGCTCGTCGCGGTCGACCCAGGCGCAGCGGGGCTCGTCGCCGACCGGGACGAACCCGTCGTGCTCCTCCCACACGACGAGCGTGCGCTCGGCGCCCAGCACGTGCTGCTGCCACCACACCTGGCGCAGGTAGGTGCGGGGGATCGAGCGCCACGTCTTGTTCGTGGTCTTGATCTCGGCGAGGCTCACGCGCCCCGCGGCATCCACCGCGATGCCGTCGGGGGTCGCGAGGTGACGCTTCTCGACGACGGCGTGGAAGAGCGCCGACGAGGGGTGGATGCCATGGGTCGCCGCCACCCAAGCCGCGATCTCGGGCTCGCGCCGGCGGCCGTGATCGGTATAGGCGTTGCCCGAGAAGCCGCGGCCGGCGCCGAGTTTCGCGTCGGCCGCGCGCGCGATCGACGTGTGGCTCGTCAGCTGGGCGACATCGGTGGCGGTGATGCCGCGCGAGCGGGCCCGCATCCAGCCGACGCGGTCGCGCGAGTCGGCGACGATGCGAGAGGCCAGTTCCGGTGCAAGCTGCGCGATCGCCTCCGGACTCATGACATCGAGGCTAACCCGCGCCGCGGGTGCTCGCGCGCCGACACCCGGCGCGACGCGGTTTCGCTCAGCGCCCGCGGGTGAGGCTCGCCGGGTCCCGCGCGAGGTAGCCGTTCTGCACGCGCTGCACCCCCCAGAACTGTCCGCCGCAGACGGCGAGGAACAGAATGCTCCAGCCGAGCCAGAGGGCGATTTCCCACAGCGGCGCCCCGGTGGCGATGCCGCGGACCACGCCGACGACGGTGAAGATCGCGGTGAGCCCCGACAGGGTCGAGCAGATGAGCCTCAGGAACAGGTCGGACGAGAACCCGAGGAACCGCACCGCGAACCAGTCGCCGCGCGTGGGGGAGCGCCGGCCCTGCCGGTACGGCAGGCCGGCCCAGTAGCCCGCCGCGCGCGACAGGCGTCGACCCGACCGGTGCAGAGCCCACAGCAGCCAGACGGATGGGATGCCGATCGCGAGGGCGATCGCGACGAAGACCGCACCGAAGAGCACCTGTCCCGTGCCGGCGGTGCCCACGAGCGACAGCGGGAAGACCGCGATGAGCACGGCGACCGCGGCGCCGGCGGTGCCGAGAAGCCCGAGCGCCCAGCGCGACACGCGGCCGTAGTCGGCGCGGGTGCGTGCTGCGGCGGCATCGGCATCCACCGCGCGCACATCCACCGTGGGCACATCCACCGATCCGCCGGGCTCCGCCGCGGCGTGTGCCTCGGCCGCCGCGACGTCGGGGAGCGTCTCGGGGAGGATCATGCGATACACCGGGTCAGTCCTCCGCGTCGGTGGCGACGAGCCGGTCTTCGGGCGGGTAGGGCGCGGGCATCTCGTCGGCAGACAGCAGCCGTGTCGAGTCGAGAGCGAGCGCCGCGTACGGCACCAACTCGTCGAGGCGGTTCGGGTCGAGGCTCAGCGCGACGACGAACACCGTCCCCGCCGACGTCGCCTCAGCGGTCGAGGTTGCTGGCGATACGGCGAGGGGCACTTCGCCCGTGATCGCGGCGACGCTGGTGCCGTCCTCGAGCACGGCGATGCCGAGCGTGGCCGATCCGGCGCGCCCGTCCAAGGCGATGAACGGCTCGGTGCGCGGGTCGTCGGTGAATCGGACGAGACCGGTGAGGCCCGAGACGGTCCGCGCCGTACGGGCGTCTTCGGGTGCCGGAAGGATCGCGGTGCCGATGAAGAACACCGTCGGCTCGTCGACGAGGTAGGGGAAGATGCCCGCCACCGCGTACGGGGTGTCGCGCACCGCCTCGCGGGCGCTCGCGAAGGCGCGGGTCATGAGCGCGATCGTGTCGGAGTCGACCGAGCCGATGGCGGGAGCGAGGTAGGCCTGCCACCAGCTGTCGGCGATGTCGTCGTTCGCGAACGCGGCGAGCTCGATCCAGCCCTGCGGCACCCGTTGCCAGACGACCGGGGTCTCAGTCTGCATCACGATCTTCGAGCTCCTGGTCGGTGCGCGGGCCGTTGCCCTGGATGAGGTTGCGGCCGCGTTCGACCAGGTTCACGGCCGGCTGGGCGAGAGCCGACACGAGGTCGTTGCCGGCGATCTGAGCCTCGGTCATCTTCGTCGCCATCCACATCGTATTGGCCTGGAGCGCCTGAGGACTGAAGCGCAGGGCGACGGTGAGCGATCCCGCCGCGGCAGAGGTGCCGCCGCCGGCCATCGCCAGCGCTCCGCCACCGCCTTGGATCGTCGGCACCAGCACCTGACGGGTGCCGTCGCCGAGGGCTTTGCCGAGTTTGCCGAGGGCCCCACCCAGGGCCAGGCCGGCGAGCCCCATGAAGAACTCTTCGGCCGCACCGTCCTCACCACGCAACGCCTGCAGCCCGTCGATGGCGACCGAGGCGATCGCAAGTCCCAGGGCGAGGGGCCCGAGCGCGGGGACGAACAGCGCGACGACGGCGACGATCGGGCCGATGGTGTCGATGATGTCCTCGAGGATCGGCATCACGTTGTCCATGAACCACTCGTAGCCGTCGGCGATCGCCGAGCCCACGTCGCCGAGCCACGAGGTGAACTGGTCCCATCCGCTGCCGGCGTAGGCGGCGATGCGGGCGATCCCCGTCTCGAGCAGCCCCGCGCAGGCGTTCGCGCGGCCGTTCGCTTCTTCTTGGAGGGCGCGCGCTCGGCGACGCACGTCTTCGAGGGTCGCCTGCGCCGCCCGTGCGCGCCGGTCGGCGTCGGCGAGTTCGGACGATCCGGCCGCGGCGATCGGGTCGGCCAACGCCTCGTTGCGCGCGTGGGTGAGCTCGGAGGCGCGGCGCGCGACCGAACCGGCGGCGAGCCGCGCTTCTTCTTCGAGCTGGCGTGCTCGGGTCTGGAACGCCGAGAGTTCGTCGGCCCAGCCCGACAGCGCATTGCGCGACGTGACGAAGGCGTCGTGGACATCGCTCAGCTGCGGCCGGAAGTCGCTGTCGAGCGACGCGCGGAAGGCCGCGGCCGCGGCCCCCTCCCACGTGTCTGCGCCGTCGTCCATGAGGAAGAGCGCGTCAGCGGTGCTCTGGACGCCGTGGTCGAGTTGGGCCACGAAGCCGCGCAACACCCCGACATCGCCCGGCGTCGGATCGAACCCCAGCGCATCGAACCCGCTCATTGGGCGGTCACCGATCCGCGGGCCCCGCCGTGCGCGCCGCCGGAAGTGGATGCCGAGGCGCCCGCCGCGCGTTCTTCGAGGGCCTTCGCGAGCTCGTCGTCGGCGGAGGTGAAGGCATCGGCGACGCCCGAGAGCGCGGACGCGGCAGCCTCGGCGTATTCGCCGAGCTTCTTGATGCCGACGCCCCAAGACGAGCCGAGCTCGTCGAGGCGGTGCCGCAGCTGCTCCTGTGCCACCGAAGCGCCCGATACCGAGTCGAAACCGGCGACGGCCGCCTCCAGTCGGGCGCGGATGTCGGAGAACGTCTCTTTGCTGCGCGTGATCGCGTCGGTGTCCACCCTGAGATCTGGCATGGTGCCCTCCCCGGCCGGTCGGTGACCCGCCCTCATGTCGTCGGGCACAACCCTAGAGGCGCGCGCCGATTGTCGCAGTGGGGAGAACTACCCATGCCCTCCGCGGCGATTTGCCGTGCTCCGTGTCGTGACGTAAAGTGGACGGAGCCAAAGACCGCTGGTCTCGGCGTGCGCGCAAGCGAACGTCGACGAAGCCTTGCATCGCAAGGGCCCGCGCAGGTGTCACAGAATTCCCGGGAAACCGGATCAGAAGCTCCGTGCGCTTGCGCCGGAGCTTTTTCGCGTTGTGGGGGAGCAGCATCGATGGCGACGTCCCGCCTCCGCGGGGCGTCTCGTAGACATGTCTGTCAAGACATAAGGAGTGGCCATGGCGCAGAAGGAAGCATCGGTCGCCGAGCTCACGAAGAATTTCGAGGACTCGACCGCCGTTCTGCTGACCGAGTACCGCGGTCTGACGGTTGCCCAGCTCAAGGAGCTGCGCAACAGCATCCGTCAGGACGCGGAGTACGCCGTGGTGAAGAACACGCTGACCAAGATCGCGGCGCAGCGCGCCGGGGTCGAGGGGCTGGACGACGAGCTCAAAGGCCCGTCTGCCATCGCGTTCGTGCACGGCGACCCGGTCGCCGTCGCGAAGGGCCTGCGTGCCTTCGCCAAGGCGAATCCTCTGCTGGTGATCAAGGGCGGGTACTTCGACGGTGCCGCCCTGACCGCCGACGAGGTGAACAAGCTCGCCGATCTCGAGAGCCGTGAAGTCCTGCTGGCGAAGCTCGCCGGTGCGATGAAGGCCTCGCTGACCAAGGCGGCATACGTCTTCAACGCGCTTCCGTCGAAGGCCGTTCGCACGGTCGACGCGCTGCGCGAGAAGAAGGAGTCCGAGGCCTGAACCCCGGCCTCGGCATAGAAGAACCCCAATCAAGGAGAAAATCATGGCAAAGCTCAGCACTGAGGAGCTGCTCGACCAGTTCAAGGAGCTCACCCTCATCGAGCTCAGCGAGTTCGTGAAGGCGTTCGAGGAGACCTTCGACGTCACCGCCGCCGCGCCCGTCGCGGTCGCCGCTGCCGGCCCCGCCGGTGGCGCCCCCGCCGAAGAGGCCGAGGAGAAGGACTCGTTCGACGTCATCCTCGAGGCTGCCGGCGACAAGAAGATCCAGGTCATCAAGGTCGTCCGCGAGCTCACCTCGCTCGGCCTCGGCGAGGCCAAGGCCGTCGTCGACGGTGCTCCCAAGGCCGTGCTCGAGGGCGCGAACAAGGAGACCGCCGAGAAGGCGAAGGCTGCGCTCGAAGAGGCCGGCGCGTCGGTCACCCTCAAGTAATCACGCTTCGCGCGTTCACGAAGGCCCTCGGGACATCCCGGGGGCCTTCGTTCATGTCGGCGCGGCGGCGAGGGCGGCGGGAGCCGCCGTCGAGGTGCGCACGATGAGCCGCGACGGGATGCGCAGCGTCGTGCGCTCGGTGCCCGGATCGGCGATCTCACCCATCAGCACCTCGACCGCCGCGGCGCCCTGCTCGCGTGGCACCTGCTGCAGCGTCGTGAGTCCGAACATCTCGGCGAACTCGTGGTCGTCGATGCCGACGACGCTGAGCGCGGAGGGCACCTGGATACCCAGCCGCCGAGCCGCGATCATGGCGCCGATGGCGACTTCGTCGCACACGCCGACGATCGCGGTCGGGCGCGCGCGAGCATCGCCGAGGAGGTCGACCGCGGCGGCGTAGCCCCCCGGCATGGTGACCGCGGAATGCGTGTGACGCGCGTGCTTCGACAGCCCCGCCTCGGCCATCGCATGACGATAGCCCGCGAGGCGCTCCTGGTCGACGTGGGCCCAGTGGCTGTCGGGGGCGCCGCCGACGAAGGCGATGTCCTCGTGGCCGAGCCCGATGAGATGCTCCGTCGCGCGCCGTGCGGCGTAGTCGTCGTCGACGGCGACGACGCTCGTCTGATCCCCGGCACCGACGATGCTCACGATGGGCCGGCCGATGCGGGTGAGCCGCTCGAGCTCGTGGTTGACCGGCTCGAGCCCCACTGCGATGAGCCCGTCGAAACGCTTGCGGGCCAGGAAGTCGTCGAAGATCCGATCGCGGCCCTCGGTGCCGGGCTTCGCGTCGTACAGGGTGAGGTCGAGACCCCGCGCGAGGAGGGCCTGCTGGATGCCTTCGAGGACCTCCGCGAAGAACCACCGGTTCACATACGGCATGACGACGCCGATGTTCTGGGTGCGACCCGTCGCGAGGCTCACCGCGCCCGCCGACGGCACGTAGCCGAGTTCCTCGGCGGCCGCGCGCACGCGGCCCCGGGTCTTCTCCGACACGTACCCTGCGCCCGACAGTGCGCGGCTCGCGGTCGCTTTGGACACGCCGGCGCGCGCCGCCACCTCAGCGATTCCTGCCATCGGACGGCTCCTCCTCGAGTCTCGTCGGCACCCGCCCAGGGAGTGTACCGGCTGGGGGATTGTGGAACGGTTGCGACCACTGTACTGACTCGTTCCCCTCCAGAATAATGGGGTTACCGAGTTGTTATCTGCGCCGCTTGCGCGCTATCTGAGGCATCCTCTAGCGTCACTTGTGGAATCGGTTACGGAGCGCGGGACTTCGCCCGCGCACTCAATGAGGAGGATCGAATGGGTAAGACACGCGGACGCCGCTACCTCGCCCCCATCGCACTGGCCGGAGTTTTCGGCCTCGTGCTCACCGGCTGTGCCGAGGGCGGCAGCGACACTCCCGGCGCGTCGGGCAGCGCCGGAGGAACCGTGCGCATCTCGGGCGGCATCACCGGGTCGGAGGCCGACCTGCTGCAGCAGTCCTTCGACGGCTTCACGAAGGACACGGGCATCGAGGTCGTCTACACCGGCGACAAGGGCTTCGAGGGCAACATCGTGACGAAGGTCACCGGTGGCGACGCGCCCGACCTCGCGATCGTCCCGCAGCCGGGTCTCCTGAAGACGCTCATCGGCACGGGCGACGTCGTCAAGGCTCCGTCGGCGGTGGACAAGGCCGTCGACGAGAACTGGTCGCCGGACTGGAAGGCGTACGGCACGGTCGACGGCACGTTCTACGCCGCGCCGATGCTGGCCAACGTCAAGGGCTACGTCTGGTACTCGCCGGCGAAGTTCAAGGAATGGGGCGTCGAGGTCCCGAAGACGTGGGACGACCTGCTCACGCTCACCAAGACGATCCAGGAGAAGTCCGGCGCCGCTCCCTGGTGCGCGGGCTTCGAGTCGGGCAACGCCTCGGGGTGGCCGGGCACCGACTGGATCGAGGACCTCGTGCTGCGTCAGTCGGGCACGGGCGTGTACGACGACTGGGTGGCGGGCAAGGTGAAGTTCACCGACCAGCCGATCGCCGACGCGTTCACTGCGGCAGGCAAGATCCTGCTCAACCCGAGCTACGTCAACGCGGGCTTCGGCGACGTGAAGAGCATCAACTCGACCGCCTTCGCCGACGTCGCAGCCAAGGTCGCCGACGGCACCTGCGCTCTCACGCACCAGGCGTCCTTCCTCTCGTCGAACTTCCTCGACGTGAAGACGGCGGACGGCAAGGCCCCGACCGTCGCACCTGACGGCGACGTGTACGCGTTCGTGCTCCCGGGCATGCAGGAGGGCGAGTCGCAGGTCGAGGCCGGCGGCGAGTTCGTCGCCGCGTTCAACGACAACGAGGCGACGCAGAAGGTCCAGGAGTTCATGACCTCCGCCGACTTCGCCAACGCCCGCGTCAAGCTCGGTGGCGTCATCTCGGCCAACAAGAAGGCCGACCCGTCCAACGCCTCCAGCGAGTTCCTGACGGATGCCATGAAGCTCCTGCAGGACGAGAAGACGACCGTCCGCTTCGACGCGTCGGACCTCATGCCGGCCACCGTCGGCTCGGGCTCGTTCTGGAAGGGCATGGTCGACTGGATCGACGGCAAGGACCAGGCAACGGTCCTCAGCGACATCCAGGCCGGTTACAACAACTGATCGCGTCGGTGGTGGGATGCCCGGCTGACGGGCATCCCACCACCCCCGCCTCCCCGCGTCCGCCGAAGCACACGGAGAAGTCATGACCGACACGCATACCGCGCCGCCGCGCCAGCGTTCCGCGAAATCCGCGAAACAGCCCGCCGCACAGGCCGCGCCGCAGTCCCGCACGAACGCGCTCATCGCGGTCGTCGCCGCGATCCTCGTGGTCGCCCTCTTCCTCTTCCTGATCCTCCAGCAGCCCCGCGAGACCAAGCCGACGTCCATCGGCTTCTCGCTGAACAGCTTCTTCCGCTGGTTGGGCAATCAGAACCAGCTGGTGCAGATCCCGATCGTCCTCGTCGTGTTCGGCGCGGTCGTGGGCATCCTGCTGCTGCTGATCGAGTACGCCCCCCGCCCGGGCAAGCTGTACTTCTGGATCCGGCTCGTCGCGTGCTTCGCGCTGCCGGTCCTCGCGTTCATGCTGCTGCGGCCGTACCAGAACGCGCTGCTGTACGTCCTCGGCATCGCGGTCGTGCTCGGCGGGGCGATGTTCCTGCTCGACTACCGGTCGCGCGAGGGCGCGGGCTACCACTTCCAGCTGGTGCTGTTCGCGGCCCCTGCCGCGATCCTGCTGCTTGTGGGCCTCGTCTACCCGGCGATCGCCACGTTCGTCCAGTCGTTCTTCGACAAGACGGGCAAGGACTTCGTCGGCATGGACAACTACGTCTGGGTCTTCACCCAGCCGGAAGGCACCTGGTCGGTCATCAACACCCTCATCTGGGTGCTCATCGCCCCCGCCTTCGCGACGGTCATCGGGCTCGCGTACGCCGTGTTCATCGACCGGGCGGCGGGGGAGAAGTTCCTGAAGGTCCTCATCTTCATGCCGTTCGCGATCTCGTTCGTCGGCGCGGGCATCATCTGGAAGTTCGTGTACGACTACCGGCAGGGCGACCAGCTGGGCATCCTGAACGCGATCGTCACGCTCTTCGGCGGTGAGCCGGTGTCGTGGCTGGCGGTGACTCCGCTCGTGAACAGCCTCTTGCTCATGGTGGTGTTCATCTGGAGCCAGACGGGCCTCGCGATGGTCATCCTCTCCGCGGCGATCAAGGCGGTCCCGCCGGAGCAGAACGAGGCGGCCGAGCTCGACGGGGCGAACGCCTGGCAGCGCTTCCGCAACGTCACGGTCCCCGGCATCCGCTCCGCGATCGTCGTCGTGATCACCACCGTCGCCATCGGCGCGCTGAAGATCTACGACATCGTCGCGGTGATGACCGGCGGTCGCGCCAACACCTCCGTGCTGGCGTTCGAGATGGTCAACCAGCAGCAGCGGTTCCAGTCCTACGGACACTCGGCCGCCCTCGCCGTCGTGCTGTTCCTGTTCGTCACGCCGTTGATCGTGTTCAACGTCATCCAGATCCGGAAGCAGAGGGAGATCCGATGAGCACCGGAGTCGACATCATCGAGCCGATCGCCGACACGCGCACGGCTCGCCAGGTGGCGCGGGACACGCGCAAGCACGAGGCGATGGCGCGCAAGCGCCTCACCTCCAGGGGCGCGACGATCGCCGCGTTGATCATCGCGATCTTCTGGACGATCCCCACGTTCGGCCTGTTCGTGACGTCGTTCCGCCCCGGCGCGGACGTGCAGTCGACCGGTTGGTGGACGATCTTCACGAACCCGTCCTTCACGCTCGACAACTACGAGCAGGCACTGAACTCCGGCGGCACGGCGCTGACCCTCGGCGAGTCGTTCCTCAACTCGCTGGCGATCACGATCCCGGTCGTGTTCTTCGCGCTCGCGGTCGCGTCGCTCCTGGCGTACGCATTCGCGTGGATCGACTTCAAGGGTCGCAACATCGCGTTCGTCGCGGTGTTCGCGCTCCAGATCGTGCCTCTGCAGATGGCCCTCGTGCCGCTGCTGAGCCTGTTCTCGCGCGGCCTGACGATCGGCGACGTGACGATCTTCCCCGGGTTCGATCTGCGCGACATGACGCACAGCTTCGCGACGGTGTGGATCGCCCACACGATCTTCGCGCTGCCGCTCGCGGTGTTCCTCCTCCACAACTTCATCTCGGAGATCCCGAGCGAGGTCATCGAGGCGGCCCGTGTGGACGGGGCAGGTCACGGGCAGATCTTCTTCCGGATGATCCTGCCGCTGGCGGCGCCCGCGCTCGCCTCGTTCGCCGTGCTGGAGTTCATCTGGGTGTGGAACGACCTGCTGGTGGCGACGATCTTCGCACCGTCGTCATCGCTGCCGCTGACCCAATCGCTCAACTCGCTGTCGGGCACGTGGGGCAACAAGTGGTTCCTGCAGGCGGCCGGTACGTTCATCTCGATCATCGTGCCGCTGCTGGTGTTCTTCGGGCTGCAGAGGTTCTTCGTCCGAGGCCTGCTCGCGGGTGCCACGAAGGGCTGAGTCGGACTGAGCACGGCGACGCGCCGCCGGGACGGATGTGACGAGCATCCCCCGGCGGCGCGTTTCGCCGTGTCGGCGTGCGGCGCCGGACCGTCTGGACGCCCGCGGCCGCGCTCCTAGGCTGGGGTCATGTCCTCCGACATCCAGAACGTCGACGTCGACATCGCGCGGGGGCTGAGCTCCGACGACGTCGCACGGCGGGTCGCGGCCGGCCAGACGAACGCGTATCGCGCCGAGACGAGCCGGAGCGCGTGGAGCATCATCCGCGCGAACGTGTTCACCCCGTTCAACGGCATCGTCTTCGCGTGCTTCGGCGTGCTGTTCGTCATCGGGCGCTGGCAAGACGCCCTCTTCGGGTTCGCCGCCGTCGGCAACGCCCTGATCGGGTCGCTGCAGGAGTTCCGGGCCAAGGCCGCGCTCGACAAGCTCGCCCTGCTCAACGCGTCGACCGCCCGCGTTCGGCGGGGCGGCGCCGAGGTCGAGATCGCTCCTGGTGACATCGTGCTCGGCGACATCCTGGTGCTGCGGGCGGGCGATCAGCTCGCCGCCGACGCGCGCGTGGTGCGCTCGCGCGGGCTGCAGATCGACGAGTCGATGCTGACCGGTGAGGCCGACGCCGTCGACAAGCACCCGGGTGACGAGGCCCTGTCGGGGTCGATCGTGGTCGGGGGAGACGGCGATGCGCAGGTGATCCGGGTGGGGGCGGATGCATACGCCAACGCCTTCGCGGGCGAGGCGAAGCGGTTCTCGCTCGTCGGCTCCGAGCTGCGCGACTCGATCAACCGCGTGCTCGGCTGGGTCGGCTGGGCGATCGGGCCGGTGGGCCTGCTCGTGCTGAACGCGCAGATGCAGGTCCTCGGCGGGTGGCGCTACGCCTGGAGGTCGGGCGTGTGGGTCGACGCCGTGACCGCGACGATCGCCTCGATCACGGCGATGATCCCGCTCGGGCTCGTGCTCATGACATCCATCGCCTTCGCGGTCGGCGCGGCGCGCCTCGCCTCGCGCCAGGTGCTCGTCAACGAGTTGCCCGCCGTCGAGGGGCTTGCGCGCGTCGACGTGATCTGCCTCGACAAGACCGGAACCCTCACCGAGGGCGACATCGCCTACGGAGACGCGTTCGTGCTGCACGACGCACCGGGCTGGCAGCGTACCCTCGGCTGGTACGGCACCGCGCCGGATGCCAACGCGACCGCGCGCACCCTCGCCGCCCCCTTCGGCGACGAGCCGCCGCTGACGGCCCGCCTCTCGATCGCGTTCTCGTCGGCACGCAAATGGAGCGCCGTCTCGTTCGAGCACGCGCCCGGCACGTGGGTGCTCGGCGCCCCCGAGATGATCTTCGGGTCGGCGGCGGGAGACGCCTCCGACCCTCTCGGGGCGGCCGTGATCGAGCGCGCCTCGAGCGGGCGGCGCACGCTCGTGCTCGCCGTCAGCGCGCAGACCCTGACCCCCGAGAGCGCCGAAGCCGAGGAGCTGCCCGCCGGGCTCACCGCCGTGGCCGTGCTCACGTTTCGCGAGAAGGTGCGCGGCGACGCCGCGCAGACTCTCGAATACTTCCGGGCGCAAGGCGTCGGCATCCGCATCATCTCGGGAGACAACCCGCGCACGGTCGCCGCGATCGCCCGTGAGGTCGGCGTCGACGTCGATGCCGGCTACGACGCGCGCGAGCTGCCGAGCGGCGACCACGAGCTCGCCGACGTGCTCGAGCAGCACACCGTCTTCGGCCGGGTGACCCCCGATCAGAAGAAGCGGATGGTGATCGCGCTGCAGTCGCGCGGTCACACCGTGGCGATGACCGGCGACGGCGTCAACGACGCTCTCGCCATCAAGACCGCCGACATGGGCATCGCGATGAACTCGGGCTCGGCGGCCACCAAAGCGGTCGCGCGCATCGTGCTGCTCGACGACAAGTTCTCGCACCTGCCCGACGTCGTCGCCGAAGGGCGCCAGGTCATCGCGAACATCGAGCGCGTCTCGATGCTGTTCCTCACCAAGACGGTCTACGCGACCCTGCTGGCGGTGCTGTTCGGTCTGCTGGTGCTGGAGTTCCCGTTCCTGCCCCGGCAGCTGTCGATCACCGACGGCCTGACCATCGGCATCCCGGCGTTCTTCCTCGCGCTCATGCCGAACGCGCAGCGTTACATCCCCGGCTTCCTGCGACGCTCGCTCAGCTTCGCGATCCCGGCGGGCATCGTCGTGGCGGCAACCCTCACGACCTACACGCTGCTGATGCGTTCGCAGGGCATCGTGATCGACGAGGTGCGCACCGGCGCGACGATCATCCTCGCGGTGGTCGGCATCTGGATTCTCGGCGTGCTCGCCCGCCCCCTCAACCGCTACAAGGGCGCGGTGGTGGGCGCGATGTTCGTCGCGCTCGTCGTGATCTTCACGGTGCCGCTCTCGCGCGCGTTCTTCCTGCTCGTCGACCCGGGGCCCGTCACGGCGGTCGCGGTCACGGTGGCGTGCTTCGTCGCGGTCTGCCTCGTCGAGCTCGTACGGCTCGTGCAGCGACGCTACGTCGCCCGCACGCTCGTCGATGCGTCGGAGCACGCCTCGGTGCCCCACCCGCGCACCGTCGCCCGGCCCGTGCCGGTGACGATCGCGGTGGTGCTGGTCTATCTCGGCGGGCTCGCGAGCGCCATGTTCGGGGTGCTGTTCCTGCTCAGTCGCTACGACGTGGCATCCGACCTCGTGCTGACCGTCTCGCTCGTGGGCGCGGGGATCATCCTCTTCGGGCTGCTCTCGGTCGCCGCCGCGGCGGGACTGTCGCGCGCGAGCGGGCTGTCGCGGCTGTTCGTCACGTTGGTGGGTGCCGTGCTGATCGTGCTGCAGGCGTGGACCCTCGTGCTCGCGCGCGAGTGGAGCTGGTGGGCGACCGCGCAGATCGTGCTGTATCTGCTCGTGCTCGCCGCGCTCTGGGCGCCGCGGGCGCGGGGATTCTTCCGCCCGGTGCTGCACGCGGGCTGACCCGCGGGGGCGCGGGGGCGCGGGGGCGGCGAGGGGTCAGTCGGTGCAGGCGAGGCCGGCGCGCAGGCTCGTCATGAGCTCGATCTCGGCCGACTGGGTGGCGCGGATCGAGGCGGCGACCTGCAGGGCGCGCGGCTCGTGACCGAGGTCGAGCAGCGCCTGCGCCATCGGCAGCGCGCCCTCGTGGTGGCGGATCATCAGCCGCAGGAACGTGCAGTCCGCGGCGGCGCCCGACTCGGCGCGCAACTGGGCGAGGTCGGCGGCGCTCGCCATCCCCATCTGCGCCATCAGGTCGTCGTCGGATGCCGAGGCGCTCGCCGCGCCGTGCTGATGGGCCGAGTCCGAGGCATCCATCCACGACATGAGCGGACCGCCGCGCTGGGGCAGGTTCCATTTGACGAGCCAGTCGTAGAACTCGCCCTTCTGGGCCGACTGGGTGGTGGCGATGTCGTAGGCGAGCACGCGCACGCCGTCGTTGACGGTGGTGCGGTAGATGTCCATCGCCATCTCGATCGCCTGACCGTGGTGCACCTGCATGTCGCGCGCGAAGCCGGCCTCGGGCGAGTCGGTCGTGGGCAGGGCCGGTGCCGCGGCGAACGTCGTGAAGCGACCGATCGCGAAGGCGGCGGCGATCAGCGCGACCGCGACGAGCGCGAGCGCCCACCACGGCGGCGCGGTGCGGCGCTCGGCGGCGGCCGCGACGGCGCCGGCCGGACCGTCGGCGGCGTCGGTCACGACTGCTTGCCGGGCCCGTCGATGGCGCCCGTGCACGGGGCGCCGGGCTCGGGCACGTTCTGGCTGCGCCAGTACTCTTCGAAGAACTCGGCGATGCGCGGGTCTGAGGCGCTGTCGACCTTCAGCTGCGTGTTCCAGCCGCTCACCACGATGGGGCTCGGCAGACCCTCGTAGGGCGAGAGGATCGCGTAGGTGGAGGGGAGGAGCGAGCGCAGCGTGGCGAGCTCGTCGCCCGACACGCGCGCCGCGTCGTAGGTGACCCAGATGGCGCCGTGCTCGAGCGAATGCACCGCGTTCTCGTTCTGCTGCGGCTGGTCGTACACGCCGCAGTTGAGCCAGTACTGGTTGTGCGGCCCGCCCGCGGGGGGATTCTGCGGGTAGTCGACGGTTCCCTCGACGTGCTTCGTCTCGTTCGTGAACGTCTCGACGCCCTCGATCTCGGCACCCGTGCCGCCGGCGTCGTAGGTCGCGGGTTTGGGCGCGAAGATGATGGATGCCGCGACGAGCCCGATCACGACGAGGGCGGCGGTCGAACCCACGATCCACCAGGTGAGGCGGCTGCGGCGGCGCCGGGCGAGGCCGCGCTCGTACTCGGCGAGCTTCTGCTGCTTCTGCTGTTCGCGCTGCTGCTTGACGGTCAGATCGATCGCGGCCTGCGTGGCGGGGTTTCCGCTCTGACGCTTGCCGGAAGAGGTCGGGGTCATGTGCGTGATCTCGGCTCGGGTGCGACCCGCGGCGGCGGGAGGGACACTCCGATTCTATGCGGCGGCATGGGTAGTGGGGGCGGGAGGCGGCGCAGGCAGGGCGGGGGCGCGGTGGCGCACGATACGATGGACAGGTTTTGCCGAATCGTTTCGAACGACGGGACCCCGTGCGCGACACAGCTTCGATCCCGACGACCTCCCCCCGCAGTGCGGGGGCGCCGTCGTCGTCTTCGCCGACCGGTGCGATCCGCACGCTCGGCGCGAACCCCGCGACCGCGCCCATCGTGCTGCACCCCGGTGACGCCATCGGGGCGGGTCGCCGCGTCGTCTACATCATCCTGCTCGGGGCGCTCACGGCGCTCGGACCGTTCACGATCGACTTGTACCTGCCCGCCTTCCCGGTGCTGCAGCAGGACTTCCACACGACCGCCGCGGCCATCCAGCTGACCCTCACCGGCACGATGATCGGGTTCGCGCTCGGGCAGCTGATCGTCGGGCCGCTCAGCGACAAGGTGGGCCGGCGCCGCCCGCTGCTGGCCGTCACCGCGCTGCACGTGATCGCGAGTGTCGGCGCCGCCCTCGCCCCCGACCTGACGCTCCTCGCCGTCGCGCGAGTGCTCATGGGCATGGGCGCCGCGGCGGGCGGCGTGGTCGCGATGGCGATCGTGCGCGACCTGTTCGGCGGGCGGCGCCTCGTCGTCATGCTGAGTCGGCTCGCCCTCGTCTCGGGCGTGGCACCCGTGATCGCCCCGCTCATCGGGTCGGCGCTGCTGGCGGTGATGCCGTGGCGCGGCATCTTCGTCGTGCTCGCGGTGTACGGCTTCGTCATGCTGGTCTCGGCGATCGCGCTCGTTCCCGAAACGCTGCCCAAGGCCCGTCGCGGCGCGGCCGGGGGAGCGACAGTGCTGCAGCGGTACCGCAGCGTCTTCAGCGACCGGGTGTTCGTCGGCGTGCTGATCATCGGCGGCATGACCTTCTCCGGCCTCTTCTCGTATCTGTCGTCGTCGTCGTTCCTCTTCCAAGAGGGCTACGGCTTCGACGCCCAGCAGTACGGGCTGCTGTTCGCCGTGAACTCGCTCGGCGTCGTGCTCGGCGTGCAGACCGCCTCGCGGCTCGCCGCGCGGTTCGGGCCGCAGTGGGTGCTCGCCTTCTCGACCGGCGTGCTGGTGCTCGCCTCGCTGGCGATCATCGTCTTCGACCAGCTCGGCCTCGGCCTGTGGCCCACGATGGCGGCCCTGTTCGTCTTCATGACCGCGTGCGGGTTCACGTTCCCCTGCGTGCAGGTGCTGGCCCTGGATCGGCACGGCGCCGCCGCCGGCACCGCGGCATCCATCATCGGCGCCTGCAACTTCGGCGTCGCCGGCCTCATCTCGCCGATCGTGGGGTGGATCGCCCGCGACGCCGGCATCACCGCCACCACGATGGCGTCGGTGATGGTCGGCTGCGCCGTGATCGGATGCCTGTCGCTGTGGCTGATCGTGCGCCCGCGCACCGTGGAGCGCCTCGCGCCCTGA
>Ga0116168_1001393_pt1 | contig 18581 bp, 13 predicted proteins | sample AD_UKC129_MetaG_FD_89795 | JGI IMG/M metagenome (GOLD analysis project Ga0116168, IMG submission 89795) | Active sludge microbial communities of municipal wastewater-treating anaerobic digesters from Canada - AD_UKC129_MetaG | ecosystem: Engineered > Bioreactor > Anaerobic > Digestate | place...
CCCCGCAGCCGGGTAGGGGGTGGTCCACCCGGGACGCCAGCGTCCGGTGGGGCGGCCCCGGCCAGGGACGCAACAGCCTGCATGGGGGGCGCCTTGGCTGGCCAGGGACCCGGGAGCCTGCGGGGGGGCGGCCCATGCCGGCCGGGGACGGAAGAGCTTGCCTGGGGGCGTCCCGGCCGTCTTGGCGGGGCTTGGCAGAGCACAGATGGGGTGATATGATGATCGGCGCGCCGAAGTGGCGGAATTGGCATACGCGACGGATTCAAAATCCGTTCCCCGCAAGGGGGTGTGGGTTCGACTCCCACCTTCGGCAGTAAGGACTTACGTCATTTCCGGGGCAGTTCGAAACACAGCAGGCCGTCGCCGCTCAGTTCCCCCATCTTGACGATCCGTTCGTCCACGTTGATCTGGTAGCGCACCACGCCGCTGGGGGCGATTCGGTGCCTGACCGTAACCACGCGCCCATTCGGCAAGCGACGGCAGACACTCGGATAGTATGGCGGTCGGCGGGATTTCCGAAGTTGACCCCGCTGGAGGAGTATGTACAGGGTCGCCTCCAGTGCGAAGATATCGGACTCGTTGTATTTGATGATGTCATCCACCAGCGTGAACTTGTTCCAGTTGCGAACCACGGCGTCAATCAGGGTTCGGCAGACGGGAATGATCGGCCCTTGGGTCCAGTCGCAGGCTTGCCCGCCGCGTGTGTAATCCTGCGTCAGGGGTTCCACGTGAGGGTAAGCGCCGGTTGCCCATGCCCGCACGGTCTCGAGCACGCGCCGCTCGAGAGACGATCCGGCCGAAACCTTACTGGCCGGGCGACTGGGCGCCTTGCCGCGTCTGCCGAGCACGGTCCCGTCTGGTAATCGGGAAGCTCTCGAACTTGGGGGAGCATCCATAACCAACTTCATTGGCGTCCTATCCTTCCGCCAGGGAGGCCTTGGTGGAAATCCAGGGGAAGAACACTCAACTTCCCACTGCGGGCCAGGGGTGACGGCGAGCCGTCCCCTTCCCTGCCATGCATCATATCGGCCGGTTCGACGTTGGGGCTGCAATTAGTGTTGCCTGGGGTGTGCCCTCATGGTTGTCCGTGCCGGCGTGGGAGGCCGACGCCCATCTTCGGTGATGGTCCGTTACATAAGGGAGAATCTCCTTCGAAGCTCTGCCGGATCCATACTTGCTATCCGTCCTCGTAGCGCTGCAAGTGCCGGATGTGGCAGACCATCATCGCGGCTCTGGCGAGACGGGCAAGCTGTGCTGGCCGCGCCTGTTCACCTGCAAGACGACATTCCGGCCGGAGGCGACAGTTCGGCAAGGTTGTGCTATTCTTTAAGTTATGGACACTGCACGGATTGACTTCGATCGGCGTCTGCCGGCGCCTGACGGAATACCGTTTGACCGACTCCCGCCAGGGATGACCCTGCGGGCCTTCGGGGTGGATTATGCTCACATCCGTACCGACGAGGGCGGCGATCTATACGTGACCCGGCACGGCTGGCCGGTGTTGAGGCAGCTCTTGCCGGAAAACTGGTACACCGGCGGCTGGTACGTGGAAGCGGGCGAGAAGCTGCCCGGCTCAACCGGCCACGTGTACCGCGTGCCGACCCGCCCGGCGGACGGAAAGAGCATTGACATCGTGGTCAAATTCTCCCGTGTGGGCCAGGAGGTTCCGCTGGAGGTGGCCACTTCCTTCCCGGACGGCATTCTGCCGGTCGACCTGGCCGAAGCCCGCTTCAATAGCCCGATGGAGGAGTTCGGGCTGGTTATGGAGATGCGCCGCGGCCGGTTCGGCCCGCCGGAAGTGCGGATCCTGTCGCATCGCCCGCTGGCCATTTACACGCCGCCGGAGCATTTCGAACTGTGGCAACTCGGCCGCAGCCAAAGCCGGTTCTCGGCGCATAAGCGGCTGCTGGATGAGGACCAGGAAAAGGCCAATACGGCCATTGAGCTGGACATCCGCCGCGAGTACGTGATGGTCTACAGTTGGATCAAGGGTGAGAACGCGGAAGAAGCCGCGGCGGCCGGATTGCTCACCGAGGCGGACCTGGCCCAAATGACCGCCGAGGTGATCCAGGATCTGAAGCTCAAGGGCTTTCGGGTGCTGGATAATAAGCCCAAGCACTTCATCGTCCGCCGCAGCCGGCGCGAGCGGGGCCTTCTGCGCCGCCGGGACGGCCGCGTCCAGTACGCGCTGGTGGATTTCGAGCTGCTGCAGCGGACGGTGGAGTACCAGCACCAGTTCAAGTATGCCCAGCGTGTCCGTTACTGGCAGCTCCAGAACCCGGTTCCGGGCGCCAAGCCGGCCGAAATTCCCCCGCATCTGGCCCCCATGACCATCTTCGGGGTGAATTACATCTTCGGGCGCGTGCCCAACGGGGGCATGGTCTGGACGGTCGGCGATGACCCGAATCTGTTTGACTACTTTCTGCCCGACCGCTGGCGGCGCACGCCGCGGGTGAAGCTGGCCCTGACCAACGAAGTGTACCGCACGCGGACGCGCGACAATATCCACGTGGTGTACCGGCGCTCGCGGGTGGGGGAACGCCCGGCGGTGGATCCCTTCTATGAGCAGGGCAAGCGCATCCGCGAGCACGGGTATAACAGCCCCTTTGAGGAGGTGGCCATCGCCGAGCGGCTCCGGCGGGCTGGCATCGCCTGCGTGCATCCGCGGGCCATCTACCGGACGGGGCATCATTCGGTGAAGGCGGCCCATCTGCGCGACATGCGTCGCTACGCGATGCACGCGGACATGTTCACGCCCGGCCCCGAGCCCGAGCCGCTGCTGAATCCCAATTATGACTACTACACCATCACCGGCTACTTCCGGGGCATGGACCCGCACAAATACTATCGCCGACAGGGCCACTGGGGCTTCATCGACGCGGAGAAGGCCTTTGACGACGGACTGCTGAGCCAGGAGGAATATCATCATGTGGCCGACCTGGCCCGCCGGCGTCTGGCGAAGCTGGGATTTGCCTCCGAGACCATCGACGATTACGAGTTCCTGCTGCCGTTCAACGATGACCAGTCGTTGAAGCGCGACGCGCGGGGCGAGTTGGAGGTGGTCTGGTGTACTGATACCCTGGCCGCTTACGAGCACGGCGTGCTGGATGAGGCTACCTACCGTGAGCTCATTCACCGGGTGGAGGCCCGGCTCCAGGCCATCGGCTGCGAGGCCTTGAACATGGGGGGCAACCATCTGCTGCTGGCCATCAATCCGGATGGAGTGATCCGCCGGGATGCCAACGGCCAGATCGAGGTGACGCTGTGCAACTTCGAGCTGCTGCGGGTGAACTGGTGCTCGCTTCTCGATCGCCCCTGAATGACCATGCGCGCGGTTGAGACGGCGCTGCGTATGGCTTGTGTGCTGCGGATCTTGAGCCGTGTTTTGTCACGCCAACGTCTCACCGGTGCATGAGGGGGCGTGTGTGCTCGCGCATTTCCACCGGGTTCCACGATTGGGGCCACTGGCTTTCAGCTTGCGGGAAAGCTCTCATCCTCGCCCGGCCGGGTGAAAAGATAGCGGTGCTTGTATTGCTCATTACCGGGGCGACGGGCGTTGGCTTGATCGAGATCCCAACGGGCCAGGAAGCCTTCCGGAAGCAGGTTGAGGCGCAGCGGGCCGAGGCGGTCGCTGGCGCGGCGCGAGGCGTACTCAATGTTGACGGCCTGCAGATGACGATCCAGTTCGTGGGCCAGGTCGGCGAGTCCGCGCGAAGTAGCTGGTGCAACCTCTCCGCTTGCCTTCGGGGTTCGTTCGGCCGACCCTTCACCGGTGCCTGAAAGGACTTTCCTCGCTTGCGCGTCGGGCTCGATATGAAGTGTGTAGTGTGGCGGCGAGCCCCAGCGGGGGGCCAGGATGAAGTTGGTGACGGTCACGCCTGTCGTCTCGACCGCCGTTTTCATGGCCAGGATGACCTGGTGCTCGGTCAGTTTCTCGCCGGCCAGGGAGCAGGTGTGGGCGCCTTTGTTGAGGAACTCAATAATCGGCGTCTCGCCCGCAAAACCGACCACCCGCACGAGATCGCCCAAATCATAGCGATATAACCCGGATGACGTCGTCAGCAGCACGAAGTATTCCTGGCCGACCTCGACCTGGTGGGAGCGCAGGGCGATGGGCTTCGACGTCTCCATCTCATCGCGGGGGACGAACTCAATGAAGTGGCTGGTAACGTCGAGGATGCCGGCCGGTGTGCCGTCCTCCACCGGGATCGAGACGCGTCCTTCGCTGGCCAGCAGGCCGATGTCGCGCACCGGCACATCGCCGAAGTACTCCGGGAAGTCGCGCAGGTACAGGCCCATGGTGCCGCCCGTCCAGTTGGCCAGGAATCCCAGATTCCAATAGTCGCGCGGCAACAGCCGGCCACGCCGGCGCACCAGCTCCTCCAGCCGCCGGGCCGCGGCGGGGTCGGCTTTCAACCGCGGACGCAGGGCCTGGCGCACCGCAGCCGGCACATCCAGGTCTGGCAGTAGCGTGCCGTCGTGGATGTCGCGGATCAGCGACTCACGATGCTCGTCCGCGGTGCGGGCCAGCTTGAGCTGGGTGGCCGGGCTGGCCGTAATGAGGAACGCCACGTCCGACGGAACGGCCAGCCGCATGATGGTGTAGTACTTGGCGGCCGGGTCGTCGATGTGGGCGATGCACGCGGGCGTCACGTAGTACTTGCGGACCAGCCGTTTCTGCGTGGCGGCCATCAGGCCGGTGATCGCTCCGCAGGGGATGCCGCCCGCCGTCCGTGATTCGTCCATCCGCGAGCTGACCTGGGCGATGGGGCGGAGGATCGCGTGCGGGTGATCCAGCAGGGCCTTGATGCCGAAGGCGTTCCAGCCGCGGCGATATTCTTTCAGGAAGGCGTCGGTAACAGGAATGTACTTCGGGGTGGCGGTCGTGCCGCTGGTCAGGGCGAACATGTGGACGCGCTGGCCGGGCCCCAGCAGGGCGGAGAAGTCACCGGCCTTGAGCTTCTCGATGTAGGGCGCATGGTCCTCGTAACGCAGGATGGGCACTTGCCGGACGAAATCGGCCGGGCTGTGAATATGGGCAAAACCGTAATCCCGGCCGAACTGACTGTCCGCGTTCCGCCGGATTTTGGCGAGCAGGACGCGTTCCTGGATGGCGGTGGCCTGTCGGGTGGCGGCGCAGAACCGGCGGTAAACCTGCCGGGCATGGGCCTTGGCGGCCACGCACATGAGTCGGTCGATCAGGGTGGGACGGTGAGGCATGGTTTGTCTCTTGTCATTGGTCCTTTGTTCTTGGTTCTATCGTTCCTGGTGATTCGCATGGGCGTAAGGACAAATGACCAAGGACCAAGAACCCTGACGCCAAGGGAGTGAATCCTCCACAGCCTCGTCTGTTCCACTGCTCACACAGCAAGGGAACATATAGGAAAAGGGTGGCATGACCCAGTGTTCAGAGCCATGCCACCCTGTTATCGATCACCGCCCGCAATACGTCAAGCGGCAGAGTCAATCGGGACGCTCACTTTGCCCGGAGCGAAGCCCACAACTGACTGCTGACTACTTAACATTCTTGAAGTATTCCTGCGAGCCGACCGGATCGGCTTTCATGGTCTTGTCGCCGGGCTTCCAATTGGCCGGGCAGACCTCGCCGTGCTCCTCGACGAACTTGTAGCCCTGGATCAACCGCAGAACCTCGTCCACGTTACGGCCGACCGCCAGGTTGTTGACCGTGTAGCTCTGGAGGATGCCCTTGCCGTCGATAATGAAGATGCCGCGGGCAGCCACGCCGTTATCGAGCAGCACGTTATAGTCGCAGGCAATCTGCTTGGTGATGTCGGCCAGCAGCGGATAGCGGATATCTCCCAGGCCGCCCTTGTTGCGCGGCGTGTTCTTCCAGGCCAGGTGCGAGAACTCGCTGTCCACCGAAACGCCCAGCACCTTGGCCCCGATTTGCTCGAACTCGTCGAGGCGGTCACTGAAGGCGATGATCTCGGTCGGGCACACGAAGGTGAAGTCCAGCGGGTAGAAGAACAGGACGACGTACTTGCCGGTGAACTGCTGATCGCCCACCGTCAGCTTGCCGTTCTCATACTGGACTTCCGCAAACCCGGAACCGACCACGGCCGTGGCCTTGAAGGCCGGAGCCGGCTGACCTACCTGAAGGTGCTGACAACACTGGTCGATTATGTCGCTCATTCGTGGTCTCCTTCTTATGTCTATCGTAAGGTGTTAAATGACAACAACTCAGGATGGCTCTTGGCATCCTCTGCGCCCGCTTCGGCCCTGAAGCCGGCGTTAATTAAAGGGTATTCTATGGGTATATTTGGATGTGGCCAAAGAACTGCAAAAAATGATTGCGCGCCGCCGCCGATCCAACGAAAAGACTATGAGTTTGGGCTGAACGCCGGCCAGGGCCGGGCCGACGGAGGGGAGCAGGGGCTGACTGGCCGGGCCACGCGCGCGAGGGGGGCCAGCGGATTAATACGACAGGGCGTAGAGAACGATGTTCCCGGCCAGCTTCATGGCGTCTTCGTTTACCAGGCCCCGGCAGGCGTAGCACTGGTGGCCGTCCACGCCGCAGCCGATCGCAAAGGGGCTGTAGACGACGGCCGTCCGGCCTTCCCAGTGGATGCCTTCCAGGCGGACGGTGTGAAGGTTCGGCTGCTCGGCGACCACGGCGGGGCGATAAGCCACTTTCGGAACCGGCGTTCCGGGGGAGCCGGCGATAATGGGATGCTCCGGGGGCAAGGGTTTCAAGGGGGTATCGGGGAAGAGTTCTCCGATCATCTTGCGGAAGGAGAGGTCGAACGCCTCCCGTCCACAGCAGGCTTCCGCGAAGAGGAAGCCCCCCCGGCGGATGTGTTCGCCCAGGGCCGCTATTTCCTCAGGGGTGAGCTCGAAACTGAAATGGCCGGTCATGAAGATGACCGGGTGCTCTTTGAGCCTCGGGTCGGTTGCCTTGAGCGGTTCGACGCGTCCGAGGACGTCCACGCCCATTTTCTCGTGCAGATGCTTGGCCAGCTTGGGCACCACATGCGGGTCCGGGCGCCAATCGCCGTTGTGCATCAGTTGGGCGATGACCAGCGTGCCGCGTGGGACGGTCTGTTCCTCGGCTTCGGGCTGCGCCTGGACCAGCCGGACCGTATCCAACCGGTCGGGCAGCGGCTCCAGCCCGGTTGCGTAGGCCGCAAGGTTGGCCCCCAGTTCCAGGGCGGGGCGGCTCTGGTTGGGAATGTTGGGGAATTCCCAGAGGCAGGCCAGGTCGTGCGGACAGAAGAAAATGCTGGTCCGACAGCCGACGTCGATCCCGTGGAGATCATACGGGGCGGGGTTGACCTGAAAGAGCGAACGGAACACCGGATGGTCGGCCGGCAACTTGCGAAGTTCATATTCGGGGAAGGCGGTCTTGACCCATCGCTGGAAGCCCTGCCGGAACTTGTCTCCGCCGCAACTGGCCACTACCAGCAGCGTGCCGCCCTGTTTGACGAACTCGCGGAGTTGATCGGTCTGCCGCTGGTTGAAGGGGGGGAAGTCGGCGCCGTTGAAATACATGATGGGCGCGGCCAGCCAGCGTTCCAGGCTCTCGTCCGGCTGGGCCACCTCCCAGGTGGGGGGATCGCCCAGGCGGTCGGCGATGAAGGCAGTGAGATGGTTCAAATCGTCGCGGGTGAGGTTCCATCGCCCGTCACGGCTCCATTGCAGCTTATGGAAGAGGACGGGGCGGTGGCCCTTGGCCAGGAAGAGCAGGGCGAAGGCGGTGTCCACGATCGTGTGGGTTTCGTGCCAGCTTCCGTCCGGTCGCTGACGGTGAAGCAGTTGGGCCGCGCCCTCACGATACCAGTCATGATTCCCGATGAAGCGCTTCCCGGAGAGGATGCCCACCCGTTCCACGGCATACATGTAGTAATAGTACCAGCTTCCACCGGGATTGTTCTTCACGCTGAAATGAGCGGCCATCCAGGCGAGGCCCCGGAGAATCGGCATGGAGTCAATGTGCGAGGCGCAGCAGATGATCCGGCCGTCGGCGCCGACCCCGGCCCGTCGGCGGGCGCTGAGTGAATGGCCGGTGATGTAGAGGCTGGCGATGCCGGCCGCGGTCATGCTGCCGCGGGCGGACGTATTCGGCACGTAGCCCCATCCGCCGTCGGCCAACTGAGACTGAATCCAGGCCCGCTCGGCGTTGCGCCACACGTTGTTGGGAATCTGGGCGCCTGCCCTGCCGGCCTCGTGCAGTCCCAGGAGGGCAAACTGCGTATTGGAGAAGTCTCCCGTGCCCATGCCGGGGGTCTGGTTGTAGGTCCACATGCCGTTGGGCAGTTGCGCGCTCCTCAGCCAGTCGGCGGCGGCGGCGATCTCACGCCGAAAACGGACCGGGTCCGCGGCGGCGAGCACCTGGATCTTCAATGCCGTGGTATAGACGTACTGGTTGTGCAGGGCCCGAACCATCTCAATGGCCCGGCGAAGCGCCGGATCATTGGCCGGCACCCCGGCGTTGAGCAGGGCCAGCGTCGCTATGGCAGTGATGCCGCCCTCCTGGTATGCCTCCGGCCATCGACCGTCGGCCCGTTGGGTTGCTTTGAGGTATTCGATGGCTCTGGCAATGGCCTGGCGGACCTGCTCACCGGTGATCTCCTGGGCCTGCAGGCTGGCGGATGATGAGAGGAGGGCGCTGAGAATCAGCACGGGGGCAATCAGGCGTCGAACGACCTCACATCGCCTCATGTGTGACATTATAGACAAAAATTATGAACGCTGTGTAAAACCCTTGCGAAAGCAGGAATGAGTTTCCCGTTGCCGGTTTCCATCGCTCATACGGATTCCCAACGAATCATGCGTGTCAGGGTGCCCCATCCTCTTTAGAGATGGGGGCGCGAAGATTCAAGCGACCAGCAACCCGGCGATTAACCAAGCAGGAACCGGCCCAACGGCGCTTCGGGCTCAGGAACCGCGGCCCTTTGCCGGGAGGGCGAGGCAATGGTATGCTGGCCGCAAGGTGTGAAACGACGCTTTAGATGCGGAGGAGGTAGCTCATGGACACGGTGCGAGTGGGACTGATCGGGACGGGGTTTGTCAGCGATCTGCATGCGGCGGCGTTCAAGATGGTGCCGGGTGCGGAAGTGGTGGGGGTGGCCGGTTCGTCTGTGGAGAAGGCCCAGCGGTTCGCGGGGGAACGCGGGATTGCAAAGGCCTTCGGCGATTACCGGGCCCTACTGGACCAGAAGGACGTCGACATGGTCACGGTGGCCTGCCCGAACTACCTGCACGCCGAGGTGACGGTGGCGGCGGCAGCGGCCGGCAAGCATGTGGTATGCGAGAAGCCGCTGTGTCGGACGCTGGAGCAGGCCGACCAGATGATCGAGGCCTGCCGGAAGGCCGGCGTGCTGCTGATGTACGCCGAGGAGCTCTGTTTTGCGCCCAAGTACGTGCGGGCCAAGCAGTTGGTGGACGAGGGGGCGCTGGGCAAGGCCTTCCTGGTCAAGCAGAGCGAGGAGCATTTCGGGCCGCACTCGGCGTGGTTCTGGGACGTGGACCGCTCCGGCGGCGGGGTGCTCCTTGACATGGGCTGCCATTCCATCGAGTACGCGCGGTGGGTGTTCGGCAAGCCGCAGGTCAAGAGCGTGTGGGCCCAGCTCGGAACGCACGTGCATGCCGACAAGACCCGCGGCGAAGACCATGCCATCTGCACGGTCGAGTACGAGGGCGGGCTGGTGGGCCTCGCGGAGAACAGTTGGGCCAAGACCGGCGGCGTGGACGACCGCTGCGAAATCTACGGCTCGGCGGGGTTCACGCGCGCGGACCTGTTGCGGGGCAGCTCGCTGCTGACCTACAGCGAAGTGGGCTACGGCTACGCGGTGGAGAAGGCGGCGACCACGAAGGGCTACACCTTCACCATGTTCGAGGAGATCTGGAACTACGGGTTCCCGCAGGAGATGGCCCATTTCTGCCGCTGCGTCCGCGGCGAGGAGCAGCCGATCGAGACCGGCGAGGACGGCCGCGAGGTGCTGAAGATCATCTACGCCGCCTACGAGTCGGCCGGAACGGGCAAGCGGATCGAATGGCCGTATGAGCCGAAGAAGGTCGAGAAGCCGATTGATCTGTGGAAGAAGTGAGAACTGAGAAGTTAAAGGTGAGAACTGAGAGGTGAGAAAGGGAGAAGGTGGGAAAGTGAGCAGGTGAGATAGGGGGAAAGGTGCGAAATTGAGCAGGTGAGGAAGGGGAAGGTGGGAAAGAGAGTGGCGAAAGACCGGCTTGGCGGTACCAGGCTATGTTCTTTGGCTCAGTGGATGCGCTGTGTTCTTTCTGCCCGCGCTTTCTGTTGCGGATCTGCATGGTCCGGGTATATCGGGATATCCTGCGGGCATGTCTTGACGCCGTGAAGGGGCTTCCCGTGGTAACATCACCGGCGGCTGGATAACTCGGCCCTTCATACGGATTCATTGAGACGATCCGGCGGGAGCAGCTTTGCAGCGAATCGACGGGAGAAACCTTGCAGCGAAGCGGCGGGAGGAACCTTACAGCAAACCGACGGGGGATGATGGGCCTTTCAAGCGGATTCATTGGCCTGGTCCCCCTTCTTGCTTTCGCACTTTGCCACCTTCGCACCTTCCGACTTTCTCACTTTCCCACCTTCTCACTTTCCCACCTCAATCATCACCGGCGGGCGGACGTTCTGAACGCGCAGGGTGAAGCCCGTGCCGGTTTCGAAAGGTTCGACGATGCCGGTGGCGGCCAGGATGGGATGGGCGGCGGTCAGGTGGCCGAAGTGTCGGTAGACGTCGGGGAAGAGAATGGCCTCGACGAAGCCCGTGCGGTCGGCCAGGGTGACGAATTTCATAAGCCCGCCGGCTGGCGCGTCGTTGCCGTCGGATGATGCGGGGGGTTGACTCCACTCGAACGGTCTTGGCACTCCCGCCGGGGGAGGCAGCGGTTCGGAAGAAGTCGACATGGTTCCTTTTCCCAGCGTGTCAGTTTTTCCCAGCGTGCCGGTGATCCGGTCGGCGACCATGAGGCCGCAGACGTGGACGCGCCGGCCGGGGTAGTGTGCGAGTTGACTGACCGGTGTGTAGCGGGACCAGTCGATGCGCCGGCCTTTGTCGTCGCCGCCGAGGTAATCCAGCGGATGCATGGTGACGGGGAAGCCGAGCAGTTCGGTTTCCCGGCGGGCTCGCTGCCGTGCGTCGGGGAGGGTCAGGTCGATCGGGGGCGTGGGGTCGCGGCCGTAGTCGCGTCCTTTCCAGAGCACGGGACCGCCGGGGGTGGCTTGGCGGAATAGTCGTCGTAACTGCCAGAAAAGTTCGGGCCGGGAAGGGCCCAGGCAGTCCAGCGCGCCGGCATCCAGCAGAGCCAGCGCTTCGGCCTCGCCGGGGCGGCAGCGATCCAGGAAGTTCTCCAGAGAGGTAAATGGTCCTCTCTCCCGCTCGACCAGGTAGCGTTCCAGAAAAGCTTCGGAAAGCCCGTGGATGTGGGTAACCGGGATGCGAATGGCCCATTCCGGATTTCGGATTCCGCCCTGAGCGTCACTCTGCTCTTCCCCTTGTCCCCTTGTCCCCTTGTCTCCTTGTCCCCCCGGACGGGTGGCCCAGGTTCTTTGAACCTGGGTTCGCGATTTATTGGTCACAGGAACGGCGGGCGTCACTGGCGGATGCGGCCCCTCATCCGCAGAAATCGTGAACCCACCTTCAGAGAAGGTGGGCCACCCGCGAATCGCGCATTTCAAATTTTGGATTCCGCCCTGAGCGCCACCCTGCTCTTCCCCTTGTCCCCTTATCCCCTTGTCTCCTTGTCCCCTTGTCTCCTTGTCCCCTTGTCCCCCCGGACGGGTGGCCCAGGTTCTCTGAACCTGGGTTCGCGATTTATTGGTTACAGGATCGGCGGACGCCACCGCCGGATGCGGCGCTTCAGCCGCAGAAATCGTGAACCCACCTTCAGAGAAGGTGGGCCACCCACCCTCCACGCTGAACTTCGGGCGGGAGCGGTTCGCGCACGGCGGCAGAAAGCGGATGCCCAGACGCAACGCCTCCATCACATACAGAATCTGCGGCAGGGTCGGCGAATGGGCGTAAAAGCCGCGGTAATTCGAGAGAATCGCGGCCAGGTAGTGGGCCGGCCAGCGGAGCTTGAGCCAGGCGCCCTGGAAAGCCTCCACCGCGTACTCGGCCGAGTGGGCCTTGTTGAACATGAAGCCGGAGAATCCTGAGACCAACTCCCAGACGGCTTTGATCTCCGCCGGGGTGCGGCCCAGTCGCAGGGCGTTGTCCACAAACTTCTTTCCCATCTCGGTAATCATGGCCCGATTCTCTTTGTTGAGCGCCCGACGAAGCACGTCGGCCTCGCCGAGATTGAGGCCGGCGAACTCGGTGGCGATTTGCAGGATGTGTTCTTCGAAGACCATGAGGCCGTAAGTCTTCTCCAGCACCGGGCGGACCGATGGATGGGCGTAGGTGGGGGCCTCCCGGCCGGCATGCCGGCGGGCGAAAACCTCTTTCTTGCCCTGGTTGGCCGCGCCGGGGCGGATGATGGCCACGATGGCGGTGAGGCAGTCGATGTCGCGGCAGTTGCATTGCTGAAGCAGGCTGGTCATGGCCGGCGATTCGATGTGGTGCACGCCGCGGGCGTTGCCGGTGGTGATCAAGTCCCAGGTGGCGGCGTCGGAATAGTCCACGTCGCGTTCGAGATCGATGAAGGGCGTGCCTCTCGTGCCGCATTCCACGGAAGCGTTCTCTCCTTCTGTAGCGGCCGGGCTCTGTACCGGCCGTTCCTGCAGGGGGGCTCGCGGAACTATGGAAGTGGAAACCGCCCTGGAACTCGAGGCGGGCAAGATGCCCACCCCCCGGGCTTCGGTGCGCTCGATCTCGGCCACCGCGTCGCGGAGGACGGACAGGCCGGCCTGGCCGAGCAGGTCGATCTTGATGAAGCCCAGGGTCTCGATGGCGTCCATGTCGTACTGGGCCACCAAAGGCCCCTTGGGAGAGGGTTGCACGGGCACCAGATCAGTCAGCGGCTCGGGCGAGACGACCAGCCCGCAGGGATGCATGGCCCAGTGCCGGGGCAGGCCCTCCAGGGCGAAAGCCATCCGCAGGATGGTTCGGTAGGGCTCGTCGTCCATCGGGAGTTCGCGGGCCTCGGGCGAACGCGCGAGATAACGCGGCAAATTGTGGACGGCCGTATAGGGTAGGCGCCGGGTGACTTGATGGACCTCATGGGCGGGTAGGCCGAAGACTTTCCCCAGTTCGGCGATGGCCGCGCGGGCGTGAAACGTGTTGGGCGAGCCGATCATGGCCACGCTGTCGTGACCCCAACGATCGTAGACCCAACGGATCACCTCGTCGCGCCGGTCCCAGGGCAGATCGAGATCGATGTCGGCCATCTTGCTGAACCTGGCCCGCTCGGCGTTGAGGAAGCGGTCGAAGGGCAGGTCGAAGCGGAACGGGCAGGCGTGGCTGACGCCCAGGGCGTAGCAGACCAGCGAGTCGGCGGCCGACCCGCGGGCCAGGGTGGCGATGCCCCGGCTCCGGCAATATTCGACGATCTCGTGGAAGACCAGGAAGTATTCGGCGTAGTGGACTTGGTCGATGATGACCAGTTCGCGCTCCAGGCGGGCCAGGGCTTCATCCAGCGTGGGCCGCCGGCCGCCCATGCCTTTAGGCGGCGGCTGTTCGACATACCGGCGACGGCAACCGGCCACACACAGTTCGCGAAGATGCTCCATGGCCGACCGGCCGTCGGGGCTGGTGAATTTTGGAAAGCGGTTGCGGTCGAGGTCGAGCAGGACGTTGCACTGCTCGGCGATGCGGAGCGTATTGGCCAACGCGTCCGGCCGGCGGCGGAACAGATGTTGCATTTCGGCGGACGTGCGCAGGTGCCAGACACCCTCGGGCTTGTCGGGATGGGGACGGTCCAGCAGCGTGAGCGTGCCGATGGAGGCCAGCGCCCGCAGCATGCGCATCTCTTCGCGCTTGACGCAACGCGATTCACAGGTAGCCACGACGGGGATATTCATGGCGTCGGCCCAGACCGCACGACGGCGGGCGATGGGGACGTCCTCAGGACGGTGGATGGCGAGTTCGATATACAGCCCCCCGGCGAAGGCCTCGCGAAGCATGTGTAGCGGCCGGGCTCCGTACCGGCCGTTTTCTGTCGCCCCCGTGGTGCGCATGGTGGATCCTGTCCATCGTGCAGATGGGAGCGTCTCTGTCGCCCATCCCGTCTTCGGTGCTAAAAATCGTGAACCCACCTCCGAAGAGGTGGGCCACCCGCCGATGATGCAGATGACGTCTTCTGTGTATTCGCACACGTCGGCCGTGCTTGCGCCTTGCAGATGATGGCGCGAGATCAGCCGGCACAGGTGGCCGTAGCCTTTCGGCGTCTGGGCCAGCAGAGTGACCGTGAGGCCGTCGGTCAGGACCATCTCCGCCCCGAAGATCGGCTTGACGCCCGCCGCACGGCATTCCTGCTGAAACTCAACGGCCGCATAGAGCCCGTGCAGATCGGTAAGTGCGATTGCGGGCATCCGCTGCTCACAGGCGAAGGCCGCCAGTTGCACCGGCGTGGTCAGGGCCGTGCCGAAGGAATAGGCGGAGCGGTTATGGAGGGAGACATACATGCTTCTCGCACCGGCCAGGGTTGGGTTCGTTGGGTAATATCTTTTACGGCCATTGAGTTGTTTCCATTGGGGGCTCAATGGGGCTAAACTGTATGTCATGAAGCCAACAATCTACTTGGATTCTTCCGTGCCGAGTTGTTGGCTTGAACAGGGGCCAGATCCAATAGTTCACGCCAGGCACTTGATCACTCGAAAGTGGTGGGCAAATGACTTGCCCCGGTTCGATGTTTACATCTCCCGGGTGGTGCTTGACGAATTGGCTGCAGGCGACCCGGATCGGGCTGCGAAGCGGCTTGAGCTTGTCAAAGATTTTCCATTGCTCAGAACCGTCGAGGAGGTTGAGCAGGCCGCTGAGTTTTACGTCCGGAACTTGGCGATGCTTAGCAATAATCGGCGTGATGCCTTTCATCTGGCTTTTGCCTCGGTGCACGAAATAGAATAGCTGGTGACCTGGAACTATGCTCATCTGGCCAACGCGACTAAAAGGACTCATATTGAGGTTTTGAATCGGCGGTTGCACCTTGTATCTCCGATTATCTGCTCGCCCGAGGAGCTTATGCTGGAGCCCATGACGTAGGAGGCGTTCTGATGAACATTGATCCTGTAGTTGAAGAAATGCGCCGACATGGTGCTCAGATTACCCAGGAGTGCGGCGGGGATATTCATAAAATGGCCGAGCGGTTTCGCAAGGAGGAGGAGCAACATCCTCATCGTGTCGTAGACCGACGCAATCGGTTCAGACCTGTTCATGGCGAGAATCCTCCGTCTCGGCCCACGAATCCATAGACGTGGATTGGCTCGCATGGTGGTAGCACACAACCCTTCATCCCCGCGAGAATACATATTCCTCCTTTGCTTTTCGTTGCCCACGTGACCCCTCGCTCGCGCTCCGCGCTGGTTTCGCTCCATCCCTCGCCCCTCGGCCCTCGTCCCTCGCCCCTTCCAGCACCCAATCATGCGCCCGCATCACCCCGCGCGGGCCGAATTTTTCGCGGATCTGATCGCAGACCATGGCCAGATCGCGCCGGCGTTGCCTGACGCCGAACAGGTCGAGCTGGCTGAAACCCGTGTAGACGTTTGAGAGCCGCACCTGGACCATGCGGATACGCACCCGGCGGTCCCACAGACGCTGCAAAAGTTTCGAGATCAGCGGGTAGACGTCCGCCGCCACATCGGTCGGCTCCTTGAGGCTCATCTGGCCCTGGTGCTCGTCCATGTCGGTGTAGCGGATCTTGACCGTCACCGTGCGGATCTGCCGGCCGTCGGCGCGCAGACGCGAAAAGGCCTCATCCGCCAGGCGGCGCAGCGTGGCATCCACAAACGCCGCGTCGGTGGTGTCCTCCTGAAAGGTCTCCTGATGGCCGTAAGAGAGGGCCTCCGGCGTGTTGGTCACCACCGGGCGGTCGTCGATGTTGTTGGCGAAATCGCGCAGGCCGCGGGCCGATGAACCGACCAGCTCGGAGAGCCATTCCACCGGCATGCGGGCCACCTGGCCGATCCGCGTGAGGCCGGCCGATTGCAACAGCCGTTCGTGGGCCGGGCCGATGCCGGGCAGCCATTTGACCGGCAAGGGGTGCAGGAAGCCCAGCTCCTCGGCCGGGTCGGGGGGGATCACTGTAAACCCCTCCGGCTTGAACTTTTTGCTGGCAATCTGGCAGAGGAGCTTGGTGCGGGCCACGCCCTGCGAGATGGTGACCTTGAGCCAGTCCTTGACGTCGCGTTGCAGTTTCGCGGCGGCCTCCACCGGGTCGCGTTTCAGGCAGCGCGACGTGCCGGTGAGGTCGAGATAGCCTTCGTCCACGCCTTGGCGCTCGACGATGGGGGTGATTTCACCGGCCAGGCCGAAGATATGGGCGGAAAACTGCTCGTACAGCTCGAAACGCGGCGGGACGACGATGAGTTTCGGGCACAACCGCCGGGCGGCCGTCACCGGCATGGGCGTGTAGATGCCGTACCGACGGGCCTCATAGCTGGCCGAGGCGACGATGCCGCGATGCAGCCCGCCCACCACGATGGGCCGCCCGCGCAAGGAACGGTCAGCCGCCTGCTCGACGGAGGCGAAGAAGGCGTCGGCGTCAAAGTGGAGAATGGCACGCATGGTGTTGTGTAGCGGTCAGCGATCAGCGGTCAGCATTCAGCGATCAGCGGTCAGCAATCAGCAGTCAGCAGTCAGCTTTCAGCTTTTGGATGAAGGGTGCGAGCATTTGCTTGACTTCTGTCACATGTGTGGCAAGACGCTCATAGCAGATTGCGTTGAGCAAGTTCAAATCATGGGTCAGCAACAGGAGGTATTCCAACTCGCTGGCAGAGCCCATCGAAATCTGAAGGAAACGCGCCAGTTCGGCATCGCCGCCTCGACCGCAGCCTTCTGCAATGTTGGCCGGGATAGAGACCCCTGCTCGCCGCATCTGGCTGGTCAGGCCGTAAATCTCCTCTCTCGGGAAACCAGTAGTGGCTTTATAAACCGAGAGCACTAACTGGTGGCTCTTCTGCCAGACTTTCAGATCCTTGAAGTCCTTCATCGTGTTCTCCCTGCTCAAAAGCTGCCGGTAGCCAAAGCTGACCGCTGAGAGCTGACTGCTGAAAGCTGATCGCTGACCGCTTACAACTCACCTCACCTTCCTTACCAACGTATGCACCACCCCCTGAACCACCAGCTCCGACAGCGGCACCAACTGCGGCCAGTTGGGGTTTTCGGCTTTCAGATACGGCCGGCCGTGGTGCATGACCAGCCGCTTGAGCGTTGATTCCCCGTCAATCAGGGCCACCACGATGGCTCCCGGGCGTGCTTCCGGCGTGAACTCGCCAATGACCACGTCCCCATCGCAAATGCCGGCGCCGACCATCGACTGCCCGCGAACCCGCAACGCGAACGTTCGCGGCGTCACCCGAAACAGGGCGGACGGATCGAAGACGACACAGCCTTCACTGGCATCCACCGGCCAGCCGGCAGGAATCACCGGTAACTCAAACATGCTGCACCCCCACGCTGCGCGCATGACAACTTCACCACGGAGGACCGGGAGTCATCCCAGATGGAGAGTGTGAGAGATGGAGAGATCGAGAGACGCAAACGATGATCTTTTCCATCACTCACACTCTGTTTCTCTCCATCTTCGATCACTCCCATGCCACCGGCCGGGGACACGACGGACGGAATGCCTGTTCTCTGTGGGCAGGGCGGGCCCAAGGCGCGCGCTGCCGCCGGGATCGGCAAGTTGCCTGTCCTTCCCCATGCACGGGGAATGGCCGTGCAACGCAGGCGGGCGGAATGCCTGCCCCCGGTGCGGAAGGCGGACAAGATGTCTGCCTCCGGGAGTAGGCGAGCAAGATGCCCACCCCCTGAAGGCGGGCAAGATGCCCGCCCTCCGAGATCAGGCGGGCAAGATGCCCGCCCCCCGAAAGGCGGGCGAGACGCTCGCCCTCCGAAAGCAGACAAGATGTCCGCCCTCCGAAGGTGACAGGAGGCCCGTCTCCCGTTTGGTGGCTCCGGGTGGCGCAGGCTCCGCCCGGCCACTACCTGTGTGTATTGGAAAAACCGCAGTCCCTCCTGCGGCGAGGTCGTTTCCACGCCGGATAGATAAGGTGAAGGCTTTATGTGCCCTGTGGGCCTTGCCCGCCCGGTCGGCAGGCCCGGCCCAGATTCACCCCTCCTCAAACGACCTCCTTAGAATATATACCATACAAAAACCGAACATTCAAGCGTAAAATGGATCGGCCGGGAGGATCGGAGGAGTTGAGGAAGGGATTGAAAATGTGAGCCGTGTGGCCGGCGTCCGGGCTTTGGCCGCTGCCAGTGGACCGGTCTGGTGCCGAAGCAGGCAGGATGCCTTCCCCCGAAGGCGGGCAGGATGCCCGCCCCCCGAGAGCGGGCGGACAAGATGTCTGCCCCCCGAAGGCGGGCCGTTTCTGGACCGGGAGGGGGCTAAACTAATGAGGGGAAAATAATTGTGTCGGCTCTGCCGATCCGGTCTGCGGCGGCGAAGGATGCAAGGTGGACGCGCCACGGCTCCGAGCGAGG
>Ga0116168_1001397_pt1 | contig 18555 bp, 18 predicted proteins | sample AD_UKC129_MetaG_FD_89795 | JGI IMG/M metagenome (GOLD analysis project Ga0116168, IMG submission 89795) | Active sludge microbial communities of municipal wastewater-treating anaerobic digesters from Canada - AD_UKC129_MetaG | ecosystem: Engineered > Bioreactor > Anaerobic > Digestate | place...
GAAAAACTGCTCTTTAGTAAGTTTTTCTTGATTTTCCATGTGTCTCTTCTCCTTTTTTTCGAGCTTAATTCAAGGGATTTTCCCTCAACTCTCTTTTTTTTGCTTGAGTACACTCAACAATGCACCCATATTGGTCAGGGGAGCCTGGAGGGTCCTCAAGAATTGAAGCAACGGATATGACATCATATACCCAATGCGGGCAATTAAATCCATCTTCGAATTCAATTTAACGATCTCGCCGAACATCTCTGGCGACAGATAATGAGCTTCAACCAGGCCGGCTTTAACCTCCAGCACTTTACCCTGCTGAGAAAAATCTTTGAGGAGTCTGGCCAGAGCAATAGGATCATCAGCCGTCATGGCAATGGCTGTTTTCTGTCGGAAATAAGGCTTGAGCTCGGGAAACCGATCGCCGAGGGCGCGGAGGGCCAGCCGGTTCTTGACAACTTTCAGCTGAAAGCCATGGCGCTTCAGAGTCTTTCTCAGCTCGACCATTTCCCAGGCCGTCATTTGCTTGTAATCAATAAGGTAAAAAGAATTATTCTGGCTTAAAGCCTGTTCCAGCTCGGTAACAATTTTATATTTGGTCTCTTTCTTCACGCTTCTACTCCTACTTTTCGAGAATTTCTTCAGAAAGCTTAAAAGATGGCCCCATGGTGGAGGAAATATACATAGACTTGATGTATTTACCTTTAGCTGCCGGTGGTTTGGCCTGAACCACAGCCTGGACAAAAGTTTTTATATTTTCAACCAGTTTATCTTCTGGAAAGGAAACCTTGCCTACAGCTGCGTGGACAATGCCGGTTTTATCCACTCTAAATTCAACTTTACCAGCTTTGGTCTCTTCTATCGCTTTTTTAAGATCGAAAGTCACTGTCCCTGTCTTGGGATTAGGCATCAGGCCTTTCGTCCCCAGAATCCGGCCCAGTTTACCCACACTTCTCATCATATCAGGGGTGGCAATAACCACATCAAAGTCAATCCAGCCAGATGCGATTTTTTCAATCAGATCTTCCCCGCCGACATAATCAGCGCCGGCTTCCTCGGCTTCTTTAATCTTTTCTCCAGAGGCAATGACACAGATCTTTTTGGTCTTGCCGGTACCATGTGGCAGAACAACGGTGCCTCTGACCATCTGGTCGGAATATTTGGGATTAACTCCGAGGCGCATGGCCACTTCTACTGATTCGTCAAATTTGGCATAGGCAGCCTTTTTCAGCAGACTGACCGCTTCCTCAATGGTATACTCTTTTTCCTCTTCCTTAAGGCTTCTGGCTTTTAAATAATTCTTACCGTGCTTACTCACTGACAATCTCCAATCCCATATTTTTCGCTGTTCCTTCGATCATCCTGATGGCCGCTTGCAGATCGTCGGTATTAAGGTCAGGCAGTTTAATCCTGGCAATATCCTCGATCTGTTTTCTGGTCACCCGTCCAACTTTTTCCTTATTGGGAGCACCAGAACCTTTAGCAATACCGGCTGCTTTCTTCAGCAAAAAAGAAGCAGGTGGGGTTTTTAAAACGAAATTAAAACTACGGTCTTTGTAGATAGTCACCACCACCGGCACAATGGTGCCTTCTTCCATATTCTTTGTTCGGTCATTAAACTGACGCACAAAGTCCATCAGATTAACTCCGTGAGGAGCTAATGATGGCCCGACCGGTGGAGCTGGACTGGCCTGGCCGGCGACTATTTCCAGTTTAACCTTAGCTACAACTTCCTTTGACATCGGTTCCTCCTAAATTTTTTCGACCTGCAGGAACTCAAGCTCGACCGGGGTGGAGCGGCCAAAAATAGTCACCATGACCTTAAGGGTATTCCGCTCGTGGTTGACTTCTTCCACGATGCCGTTGAAATTATAAAAAGGCCCGTCAATAATTCTGACCGCTTCGCCCTTTTCAAAGGTGTGCTTGGGTTTGGGTTTTTCAGAAGTAACTTCCATATGGTGGATAATCTTATTAACCTCTTCCGGACTCAAAGGAGTAGGCTTGTTACCTGAGCCGATAAAACCGGTTACTTTCGGGATCTGCCTGATCATCAACCAGGTTTCATCATTTAACTCCATTTCGACCAGAATATATCCGGGGAAAGGCTTCTTGGTGGTTACAACTTTTTTACCACCGCGAATTTCAATCACATCTTCTGTCGGGATGACAATCTGACCCAGGCTATCCTCCAGCTTCATTTCAGCTGCTTTCATCCGAATAGACTCAGCCACGAAATTCTCAAATCCCGAGTAAGTATGAATCACATACCAGTTCTTGGCCATTTATTGTAATCCTGTTTAATCCTATTTTATCCAAATAAGGCTTTGATCTGAGTGATCAGCCAGGAAGCCAGAACATCAACAAAGAAAAGATAAAAACCAAAAAATAAAACAGCCACAATTACCACGACTGTCGTTCCATAAACTTCTTTTCTGGATGGCCAGGTGACCTTTTTAAGCTCAGATCTGACCTCTTTTAAATAATTCCAGAAACGCTTGTACCAGGCTAATTTTTCACTCATGTCTCTTCACGCCTTTTTTCGTTCCGACACTGGCGGGTGAGGCAGGACTCGAACCCGCAGCCTGCGGTTTTGGAGACCGCTGCTCTAGCCAATTGAGCTACTCACCCTCAGTCCTTTTACCTTTCTATTCAATTATTTAACTTCTTTGTGCAGGGTATGCTTGTGACAAAAAGGACAAAATTTCTTCAGCTCGAGTCTTTCTGTTTGAGTTTTTTTGTTTCTGGTGGTGCTGTAGTTACGGTGCTTGCATTCTGAGCATTGAAGTGTAATTATTTCTCGCATCTTTTCAGTTCCTTTATTCTATAAAGCAGAACGGGCTTATAGCCTCTATTCCAGGATTTCGGTGACGGTACCGGCGCCAACCGTCCGTCCACCTTCTCTGATAGCAAACCTCAGCCCCTTCTCCATGGCCACCGTCGTGATCAGCTCTACCTCTACCTCTGCATTATCCCCGGGCATCACCATCTCCACTCCAGCCGGTAACTTCACCGACCCGGTCACATCTGTCGTCCGAAAATAAAACTGCGGACGATAACCATTGAAAAACGGCGTGTGCCTACCCCCCTCATCCTTCGTCAACGCATATATCTGGGCCTTAAATCTCTTGTGCGGAGTGATCGTCCCGGGCTTCGCTAATACCTGCCCCCTCTCCACTTCATCCTTTCCTATCCCCCTTAACAAACACCCTACATTGTCTCCCGCCTGCCCCTGATCCAGAATCTTCCGAAACATCTCTATCCCTGTCACCACCGTCTTCTTCGTCTCCCCAAACCCTACTATCTCTACCTCGTCCCCTACCTTCACCACCCCTCGCTCTATCCTCCCTGTCACCACTGTCCCTCGTCCAGTTATCGAAAATATATCCTCTATCGACATCAAAAATGGCTTGTCTATCTCTCGCACCGGCTCCGGTATAAACTCATCCATCGCCTTCACTAATTCCCAGATCGGCTTCGCTCCCTCCCCCTCCGCATCCGCTAACGCCTTCGTCGCACTCCCTCGTATCACCGGCGTCTTGTCACCAGGAAAATCATACTTGCTCAATAGCTCCCTAACCTCTAACTCCACTAAATCCAGTATCTCAGGATCATCCACCAGGTCCACCTTGTTGATAAATACTACTATCGCCGGTACATCTACCTGCCGCGCTAATAATATGTGCTCTCGTGTCTGTGGCATCGGCCCATCATCCGCCGCTACCACCAAGACCGCCCCGTCCATCTGCGCTGCCCCACTGATCATGTTCTTGATGTAATCTACGTGCCCTGGACAATCTATGTGCGCATAGTGCCTCTTCTCTGTCTCATATTCCACATGCGATAACGCTACCGTCAATATCTTCGTCGCATCCCGCCTGAACATCTTCGCATCTGCCTTCGCTACCTCATCGTAACTCTTATACTGCGCCATCCCCTTCGTCGATAAAACCTTCGTTATCGCCGATGTCAACGTCGTCTTCCCATGATCTATGTGCCCTATCGTACCTACGTTTACATGCGGCTTCGTCCTTACAAACTTTTCCTTAGCCATCTCTTTTTACCTCCTCGGAGTCAGGCAATTTTTTTATAAAAGCCCAAGACCAGACTTGAACTGGTGACCCCGTCCTTACCAAGGACGTGCTCTACCAACTGAGCTACTTGGGCTTAACCTCTTTTCTTAAAGAGCGGGAAACGGGGCTCGAACCCGCGACATTCAGCTTGGAAGGCTGACGCTCTACCAACTGAGCTATTCCCGCTTTAAAAATGGGCAGGGAAGGATTCGAACCTCCGAAGCGTTGCCGCAGCGGGTTTACAGCCCGCCCCATTTGGCCACTTTGGTACCTGCCCGCTATAGCCGTTCCTCTCAGGCTGAGCCTGCATTCTAATCCAGAGCCAGCGAAGGGATTCGAACCCCCGACCCGCTGATTACAAATCAGCTGCTCTACCGGCTGAGCTACGCTGGCCAACATATTAATAGTTTCACTCAAGCAGTTAAAATTTTTTATAATACTCTTCTTTTTGTTGATAATAAGCTAAATTGAGATAAAAAATTACCTCGGTAATACTAAACTACTTTAGGGTTTTTGTCAAGATAAGCAATAAATTTATTTATTTTCTTTACCGGCCAGCCTGGCCCGCCCCATCCTCTCCATCATTCCCCGGTTAAAATCTATATCAAATATAATATACCTGGCCTTCTGGGCTGATGTCAACTGAGTGAATAAGAATTTTTCGAATTCTGATTCTCTTCTTTTTATTTTTTCTCTGAGATCGAGGATTTTAGCCACCCGATCTTCAAACTCTTTATCCTCAACCTTTTCATTATTAATTAGCTGCCTTAATTCCCTTATTTCCCGGGCCAGATCGGCCTGTAGTTGAGCTTTTTCTTTCTCAGCCCGGTTTAATTCAGGGAAAATAGCAGCCGTCTGGGCTTCGGTCAGATCAAGGGCTTGAGTCATCCTCAAGGTCCTCAAAACAAACATATTTTCTCTGACGTTTCTATCCCTTCTCGCTGGGTGTCCCTGACCATAAACTTCAGAAAAAGATGCCAGCAGAAGTATTATAACTAAGTAAATCAGCCTTGACTTTCTCATTATAAGCCCTCCTCAAAATTTATGTTTTCTACCTGTAAGTCTTCTGGCTGGGCCGAGCTATTCTCTGTCTCATAGTTATAATCAATATCTAAAAATTCGCCTTCCGATTCAAAGAAAATAGTTTCTTGAAGGATATCTTCTTCGAGGCTGCGGGCCAAATCGCTGGCCGCTTCTTCATCTTCGGCCAGTAACTGGCTCAGATTGAAATACGAATCCTCGTAGGACAGTATCAAGGGAAGAGGCAGTTCCTCATTTTTACTGCGCCCTATATATATAATAAGGAAAAGCGTTGCGGCTACGACCACCAGTAAGCTGGCCGCCTGCAGGGCATGCGGCTTAAAAGTCCAGGACCTGCCTCTTTTGTTATTGTTCTTATCTTCCTTTATATCTATATCGGTTGATATACCGGCTGGTAAAACGCTTATCGCTTCCTCATCCTGGGCACTCTGAATAAGTTTCTCTTGAAGAGTCTGTTCAAACTGCCGCCACCACTCAGGTGGGCAGTCCACTTCTTCTGTCCTGAGGGCTTCCCGCTGAATTATTTCCTGGGCCTTAAGGTAATCCCGGCACAGTTCACAGGTGGTAAGATGCCTGGCCAGCCTTTTTTGCCTCCAGCGGCTGAGCTTCCCATCAAGCCGGTCGGATATCAATTTTTGCGCTTGTTCACATTTCATCTTCGACCTCTTATTTTATTCTTTGCTCAGAAAGGGTTGTAATCTCCTTTTCAGCCTTTTTCTGGCCTCATGTATTCTCCAGGAAACAGTGTTTTCAGAGCAGCCCAGAAGCTCGGCCGCCTGTTTGTGACTCATTCCCTCCTGAACAACGAGGAAAAAAGTTGCCCGAAAGGCCGGTGGCAGCTCATCTAACGCCTTTTCCAGATTTATCTTAAGCTCCTCAGACAGCCAGGAATCTTCAACCGAAGGTATTCCTCCGGCTTCCGCCAGTTCTCCTCCCCGGCCCTTTTCTTCCAGGCTGTCAAGATCTTCCAGATAATTACTTGTGCGCCGGTGTTTTTTGAGAAAATTCAGGCCGAGATTAACAGCTATCCGGTGAAGCCAGGTATAAAAGCTGGAATTTCCTCGAAAGGATTTGATCGCCCGGAAAGCCTGGAGAAAAGTCTCCTGGGCGAGGTCGGCCGCATCTTCGCGGTTTCTGGTGAGATTATAAGCCAGCTGGAAAACCCTGTGTTCATATTCTCTGACCAGCTGCATAAAAGCCTCTACCTCACCGCGGCGGGCCCGCTCGATTAGCTGTTGTTCTTCATCGGCTTTCATCATGTCATGGGCCTATCTCAATCCAGTCTACCTGCCTCTGCCCTCTGCCTGTCAAAACTCTTTTCGCCTGCACTAATTTAGACACAGATCAGGACAAAATCTTTGATATTTTTTAGGAATAATACCAAAATTCAGCAGTCTCTCCTATCAGTTCCTGGCTGATGTCCGTCAATTGACTGCTATTCTGTTAATTGATAAGATGATAGCCAAATTAGTTTTTGAGGAAAGGAACCAGCCATGATCGAAAGATATACTTTGCCCGAAATGGGTGCCATCTGGTCTGAGGAAAACAAATACAGAAAATGGCTCGAGGTGGAAATTGCCGTTTGTGAAGCCTGGGCCCGCCTCGGACAGATACCAAAAAGCTCCCTGGCGAATATTAAAAAGAAAGCTAATTTCGATGTTAAACGGATTGAAGAAATCGAAAAGGTTGTCAAGCATGATGTCATTGCCTTTTTGACATCGGTGGCGGAGTTTGTTGGTGAGGATTCACGCTTTATCCACATGGGTCTTACCTCTTATGACATTGTCGACACGTCTCTCTCTCTCCTCATGGTTCAGTCGCTTGACCTGGTTGAGAAAAAACTCCTTGAACTGCGGAAAATCGTTAAAAAGATGGCCCTTAAGTACAAGATGACCCCCTGCATCGGCCGGACTCATGGCGTCCATGCCGAGCCGATCACTTTCGGTTTTAAGCTTCTGGTCTGGTATGAGGAGCTGAATCGGCATCTTGACCGCCTGCAAAGGGCGCGGGAGGTCATGAGTGTGGGGAGAATATCCGGCTCGGTTGGAACCTATATCCACCTTGATCCACGGGTAGAAAAATATGCCTTAAAAGCACTCGGGCTCGAACCAGCTAAGGTTTCCACCCAGGTTCTCCAGCGCGATCGCCATGCTGAAGTGATGAGCCTGCTGGCTCTCATCACGACTTCTCTCGAAAAATTTGCACTTGAAATAAGACACCTGCAGAGAACCGAAGTGCTCGAAGTTGAAGAGCCATTCACCCGCGGCCAGAAAGGTTCCTCCTCCATGCCCCACAAAAGAAACCCGGTGCGCTGTGAACGGGTCGCCGGGCTAGCCAGGGTGGTGCGCGGTAATCTTCAGGTTGCTCTGGAAAATATTCCCCTCTGGCACGAACGCGATATTTCTCATTCTTCAGCTGAGAGAATTATTTTCCCCGATTCTTTTACCATCACGGATTATCTTTTAAAGGAAATGACCGATATCATCACCAACTGGCAGGTCTATCCCAGGCGAATGAGGCAGAATATCAATGTCACCCATGGCCTGATCTTTTCTCAAATGGTCCTGCTGGCTTTAATTCGCAAAGGGCTGACCAGAGAAGAAGCTTATGCCCTCGTCCAGAGAAACAGCCTGAAAGCCTGGGAGCAAAATCTTGATTTTAAAGAACTGCTCAAAGCGGACCCGGAGATTACCGCTCACCTGAGCGACAGCGAAATCGAAGATTGTTTCTCACTTGATCCTTTCCTTCAAAAAATTGATTTTATTTTTAAGAGGGTTTTATCATGAAAGTCAGAATTCTCGTCTCATTAAAACCGAGTGTTCTTGATCCCCAGGGGCAGGCCGTAAAGAATGCTCTCCTCACCCTTGGCTACGAGGCGGTCAAGGATGTGCGCCAGGGTAAGGTCTTTGAAATCGAACTGCAGAATGTGGACCGACAGACAGCGGAAAAGCTGGTGCCGGAAATAGCCGATAAAGTTCTGGCCAACCCGATTATTGAAAAGTTTACCTGGGAAATAATCGAGGGCTGAAGAGAAGATGATTAATCCCTGGAGACAGGAGAAAGGATGGATAAGACCATGAAATTTGGAGTGGTGGTTTTCCCTGGTTCAAATTGTGATTACGATACTTTCCATGTTTTACAGAATGTTATGGAGCAGGAAACCGTTTTCCTCTGGCATAAAGATAGCGACCTTCAGAACGTTGACTGCGTTGTTCTGCCCGGTGGCTTTTCCTACGGTGATTATCTGCGCTCGGGAGCCATTGCCCGCTTCTCCCCCATTATGACCGAGGTCAAAAAATTTGCTGAAGCCGGTGGGCTGGTGCTGGGTATCTGCAACGGTTTCCAGATTCTGCAGGAAGCTGGACTTTTACCTGGAGCCATGTTGAGAAACAAAAATCTGAAGTTTCTCTGCCAGCACGTCTATATCAGGATTGAGAACAACAAAACCGCCTTCAGCCGAGCGGGAAGAAAAAACCAGGTGCTGAATATTCCTATCGCCCATTTTGACGGAAATTTCTATGCACCTCCAGAGATGCTGGAGACCCTCGAAAATAAAAATCAGATTGTCTTTCGCTACTGCGATGAGCAGGGCCAGCTCACCGAGGAAGCCAACGTCAATGGTTCACTTCACCATATCGCCGGTGTCATCAATGAAGAGGGCAATGTGCTGGGCATGATGCCCCATCCGGAAAGAGCTTCGGAAAAAATCCTGGGCAGCGACGATGGCCGGGTGATCTTCGAATCAATCATTGATTATCTGGAGAAAAAGGCAGGCCAGGGGAAAAAGAAAGCCGCTCGGCAGGCCAAACCGGTTGTTTCACCTCTGCCGCCTCTTATAGGGAATCTATAGTAAATTATAAGATATAAGGACAAAACTATGATTGACGATAAAACTCTCTCCAATCATAACCTGACTCGAGACGAATATAACTTAATCGTCAAGCTTATTGGCCGCGAGCCCAACCTCACCGAGCTGGGGATTTTTTCCGTCATGTGGTCAGAGCACTGCGGGTATAAAAGTTCCAAAGTCTATTTAAAGAAGTTTCCGACCAGGGGAAAATATCTAATTCAGGGGCCGGGCGAGAATGCCGGCGTGATGGATATCGGCGATGGGCTGGCTGTTGTTTTTAAAATTGAATCGCATAACCACCCCTCTTATATCGAGCCCTATCAGGGTGCGGCCACCGGTGTGGGTGGAATTCTGCGTGATATTTTCACCATGGGAGCCAGGCCGGTAGCTGTCCTCGATTCGTTGCGCTTCGGTCCTCTCGATCAGCCGAAAAACAGGTCGGTGGCGGAAGGTGTAGTGAGCGGTATCGCCGGCTATGGCAATGCTTTTGGTGTCCCAACCGTTGGCGGCGAGGTTTATTTTCACCCTTGCTACTCTCAAAATCCGCTGGTCAATGTCTGCTGTGTCGGGCTGGCTGAAAAGGACAAGCTCTTTTTTGCCCGGGCTCAGGGCGTGGGCAATGCGGTCATCTATGTGGGAGCCAAAACCGGACGCGATGGCATCCATGGGGCAACCATGGCTTCGGCCGAGTTTGGCAAAGACACCGAGCAGAAAAGACCCAATGTTCAGGTTGGAGATCCTTTTAAGGAAAAACTCCTGCTCGAAGCCTGCCTCGAAGCAATGGCTAAAGGACTCATCATCGGGATCCAGGACATGGGTGCAGCTGGACTGACCTGCTCGACGTCCGAGATGGCAGCCAAGGCTGATACCGGTATGGAAATCAATCTCGACCTGGTGCCGCAGCGAGAGGAAGGCATGAATCCCTACGAAATCATGCTGTCCGAATCTCAGGAGAGAATGCTTATTGTCACCAGTGAGGATAAGGTTAAGCCACTTCAGGCTATTTTCAGCAAATGGGACCTCGAGGCGGTGGTCATCGGCAAGGTAACCGCTGACGGTCAGCTCAAAGCTTATTTTCGGGGCGAACTGGTCATTGACATTCCGGTTAAGGCCGTGGTTGATCTCTGCCCGGCTTACCGCCGGCCGGTGGAGGCACCGGCTTTTGTCCGGCGGCTGGCGCGTTATAAGCTACCTGCCATGCCGGCTGATCTGGATTTAAACCAGGTCTTTTTGCAGCTGGTCGCTTCACCCGATATAGCTGATAAGCGCTGGGTTTTCCGGCAATACGATCATATGGTGCAGATAAATACGATTGTTCTGCCCGGGGCGGATGCCGCCGTTTTGAGGCTTAAAGGGAGCAAAAAGGGCCTCGCGATGACCCTGGACGGAAACTCTCTTTATGCCTACCTGAATCCCAGGAGAGGCGGGGAAATAGCCGTGGCTGAGGCCTGCCGTAATTTAGCCTGCGTCGGGGCCACACCGATGGGTGTCACCAATTGCCTGAATTTCGGCAATCCGGAAAAGCCCGAGATTATGTGGCAGTTTAAAGAGGCGGTCGAAGGCATTGCTCGAGCCTGTCGGCAGTTTGATATTCCGGTAACTGGCGGTAATGTCAGCTTCTACAACGAGACAGAAGGACAAGCTGTTTATCCCACGCCGGTGCTGGGAATAGTCGGGTTGGTGGAGGATGTGGCAACAATTCCGGCAGCCGGTTTTGCCGGTGAAAAAGAGAGCATTATCCTCCTTGGAGAAAGTAAAGAAGAACTCGGAGGCTCGGAATACCTGCGGCTGGTCTATGAGGAAGAAAAAGGTGCCCCGCCGGAGCTTGACTATACGCTCGAAAAAAGTGTGCAGGAAGTCTGTCGCCAGGCGATAAAGCAGAAGCTGGTGAGGACGGCTCATGATATATCCGAGGGCGGGCTGGCGGTTGCTCTGGCTGAATGTTCGATTAAGAGCAAAAAAGGCATTGGTTTTGAAGTCAGGTTGAATGATGCGATGCGGACGGATGTCCTGCTTTTTGGTGAAAGCCAGTCAAGAGTAATCCTCGTTGCGAAGGACAAAAATGTCGGGAAAATCCTGGCCCTGGCCAGAAAGATGAAGGTTAAAGCCCGGGTTATCGGGAAAACAGGTGGAAAGAAAATGGTTATCTGGCACAGGAAGAAAAAAGTTGTTGAACAGCCGGTCGAGCTGGTGAGAGAGGCCTGGCAAAATTGCCTTCCTGGCTATTTTAAGATTTGAAGGCAAATTTTTGAAATATGATAGCCCGTTATAAACTCTGATGGGCAGTGCGGTCAGGAGAGCAGTTTGAAAGCTGGCCAGAAATAAAGCTGGCCTGAAACCAGGTGAAACCAGGTGAAACCAGAAAATAATTACAAGTTGATGAAACAAATGGCATAACCAAGGAAGAAGAAAAAGAAAGAGAGAAAGGCAAACAGAAATTGAGAAAAGGCAGAAATAGAAGAAGGTAAAGGGAAATCGAGGGAAGAAAGCAAAAAATAAACTAAGAGCAGAAAAAAATAAAAAGGGGAAAACATGCCAGAAGAAAAAATTTTCAGGAGTTCGAGAAAAAGAGGTCGGGTGGCAGTGCTTCTTTCCGGGCGCGGCTCAAATTTCAAAGCCATCCATGACGCCATGAAGGAAGGCAGGATTAATGCCGAGCTGACACTCGTGGTGAGCAATAGAGCCGAGGCCCCGGGGCTGCAAACAGCCAGAGAGCGAGGGCTGGAGGCACTTTATCTCGATCCAAAAGCTTACCCCTCGAAAGAAGCTTATGATGAAGCCATTGTCGCCGAGCTCAGGAAAAGAGAGATTGATCTCGTCTGCCTCGCCGGCTACATGAAAATAGTCACGCCGCTTTTCTGTCAGGCTTTCCGCCACCGGATCATGAATATTCACCCGGCGCTGCTGCCATCGTTTCCCGGGCTTCATGCTCAGAAGCAGGCGGTAGATTATGGCGTGCGCTATTCCGGGGCAACGGTTCATTTTGTCTCGGAAGAAGTCGATGCCGGGCCGATCATTCTTCAAGCCGTGGTGCCGGTCTATCAGGATGATACTGAAGAAACACTGGCTGACCGCATCCTGATTTTCGAACATAAAATCTACCCCGAGGCTGTGCGTCTTTATTTTGAAGGCAAACTCGAGGTCAGGGGAAGAAAAGTCTACATCCTCGACTAGCGGTGGTCGCCAGCGAGTCGGCAACCGACGGCTCGGGCGGCTCTTCGGTCAGAGCTCGGGTTACCTTTATTAATAATTAATTACCGGTCAGTGTGGAGTGCCTGCGTCTCTTTATTCTTTGTTCTTTATTTCCCACATCCTATTTGCGGCATAACCATTCACCCGGGCCGACGTGCAGGCTGGCTCTTCATCCTGGACCTGCATCCTGCCAGTAGTTAAGACCAGTGTGACCAGTGGTTAAGAAGGGCCAGCACTGATTTTTATAGCTAGCGAGACAGCCCACTGGAGTTGGCGATAATTTGAAGTTTGATATCAATTTAGATCAAAACTCAGTACTTCAGGCCGAAGAGAAGATTTGTTAACTCTTGAAATTCCGGCTAGATTAAGTCATATTTATAGTTCAAATTAGAGAGACAAGACGATAAAACGAGGTTAAATCCATGTTCAAGCCGGTCGAAGAACAGATGAAGCTTCTGAGAAAAGGAGCTGTGGAAATTATCCAGGAAGAGGATCTAATCAAAAAGCTGGAAAGATCCAGAATAGAAAATAAACCGCTGCGAGTCAAAGCCGGTTTTGACCCGACCGCTCCTGATATCCACCTCGGGCACACTGTGCTCTTGCGGAAGATGAAGCATTTCCAGGAGCTGGGGCATGAGGTCGTTTTTCTCATCGGAGATTTTACCGGACTCATCGGTGACCCGACTGGCCGCTCAGCCACCAGGCCAGCTATGACGCGTGAAGAAATCAATAAAAATGCCGAAACCTACAAGCAACAGGTTTTTAAGATTTTAGATCCGGAAAAAACCGTCATCGATTTTAATTCGCGCTGGCTGGGAGAGCTAACGAGTTTTGAGGTTATGAAACTGACCTCCAAATACACCGTGGCCAGAATCCTGGAAAGAGATGACTTTACCAAAAGATTTAAAGCCGGACTGCCGATTTATGTCCATGAACTCCTCTATCCCCTGATGCAGGCTTATGATTCGGTAGCACTTCAGGCTGATGTCGAGCTGGGTGGAACTGACCAGAAATTTAACCTGCTGGTGGGACGCGAAATCCAGCAGGAATATGGTCAGGAACCGCAGGTGGTGCTGACCATGCCGCTTCTTGAGGGGCTCGATGGCGTGGAAAAAATGTCCAAATCACTCGGAAATTATGTCGGCATCAACGAACCTCCCGAAGAGATGTTTGGCAAGCTCATGTCGATTTCTGACGAGCTGATGTTTCGCTATTATGAGCTTTTAACCGATGTCGAGACCGAACAGATTGAAAGCTGGAAGAGAGAGGCGAGAGAAGGCAAGCTTAACCCGAGAGATCTAAAGGCCCAGCTGGCCAGGATAATTGTGGCTGATTTCTGGGGCGAGGAGCTGGCCAGAAAAGCGGCTGACGAGTTTGACCGCATCTTCAAACACAAGGATCTCCCGAGCGAGATGGAAGAGAAAGTGATTGAGCTCAAGGCGGGAGGCGGGACTGAACCATCGGCTTCAGGCGAGGCTCCTGGTTCAGAACAGGCGGCAAAGACGGCAGGCCAGGTGGAGTGGCAGCAGCCCGGACCGACGGTCGCCACAGTTGGGCTGGTTGATGTACTCGTCAACCTGGGGATTGTCCCCTCACGCGGAGAAGCCAAGCGGCTCATCCGCCAGGGCGGAGTTTATCTGGACGGCCAGCGGATTGATGATATTGATTACCGGCTTGACGGGAGTAAACCCGAGCAAATTCTTAAGATCGGCAAGCGTAAATTCTACCGCCTGAAATTCATAATGAAATAGCGTTTAAACAGCCCAAATTTTTTGGTCAGCGTTTTTCTTCTTCTACAATCCTGAATCTATAACGCTTGGCAAACTTATAATTATCCTTTTCATCCACAGCATAAGCCCTGCCATTTTTGAAGAACAAGTTCTCAGAAGGAATATCAGTCTTAAAATGACCTACATAAACGCCTTCCTGGTCAAATAGGTCAATAAGACTTCCCTCACCTGGAAGGCTGTCCACAACCACGACTAACCAGCCATTCTCCATCAGACAGAAGCTGGAATAAGCTGGCTTGTATTTTGGGTATTTGATAAACTTATGGGCCTCTTTTCTTACTTCCTCGGGATAGATCCTTATTAAGTTCTCGGCAACGTTTATTATGAAATGCTCTTTGTCCTTATCGGTGACCCGTATCGGATCATAATCACGCCGGATAGACTTTACTTTTTCCCCCGCCGGGCTAAACACGTCGACAATATAATTTTCCCGTGTTCCAAAATAAACCATGTCGTCGTCAGTAACAACATAGTATGGGAAAGGTTGAAAGGCTAGTTCACTCAGAATACCCGCCACAAATTTTGCTCTCGAACTCACATCTTGACCTTCGGGTGGCTTTCGATCTCTTTTTTCAGAATAGAATTCAGAAATTAGTTTAAACTGACTATCGTATATTCCCCATTCAAGCAGAAAAGCACTAAAACCATATTCTGATTCAGCAGGCCGGGTACGGCTTGATATGTACTGACCCTTCGAATTTATATAAAGGTTCTCAAAAACATCAGGTATGGTGATCTGCTCAAAGAAATTCCCTGCTTTATCAAAAAAGTTAATTCTGTGGTTGGCAATATCTGTTACGTAGAGGAGCTGCCGGCTGTCAAACCTGGCGATAGAAAGATTACCAAACTCCCCGGGGCCTTGTCCCCGTTTACCTATGGTCAGAAGAAACTCCCCGTCTGGACTATATTTTTGTATCCTTTTCCTATCCCAGTCGGTTATATAGAAATCCCCTTCATCATCCGTATTAAAGACAATATAGTCGCCGAACATGTAATTTTCGTCACCCTCGACGGCCCCAATCGCAAGCTCCTCTTCGAATATGATTCTCTTTTTTTTTCCATCAGGGGGTGCAGGATGCTTGGGATTCGAAATAATTTTAACCTGCGTTTCTTGTGGAGGCTCAGAGGCAAATATAAGACTCTCATGACAGAAGCCAATGGAGCTAATTAAAGCTATCAGTGATAAGCCTACTTGAGCCAAAACGTTAAATTTCATCCCAGTCATTTAAACCCTCTATTATAGAACACTGAAAAGCCTGCCGATGTCAATATTCTGTACCTTTGCATCAAGCTCTCCGTCCCAAAAGTGTCAATAATGGCGCCCGCTCATTGCCTCAGTCATTGGACTGGATAAGTTTAATATTGTGTCCTTTTCATTCTCGTTACATAAAGGCTATTTTTACCATACCCCCTGTTGACGCTGGCAGCCGTTTTGTGTCTTACCCTCTCAGCCGGTTCTGGGAGATTATCTAAATTACTTCTGGACCAACGAGTTTATTTTTTGATATAACGAAGCTCTATGGCTTCAATACTTAAATAATAGCCATAACATAGTTCACAAATACTGAACAAGACCAGACATGTCGAGCATTTAATTATTTAGACTGTTTTCTAATAAAAATGTGAGGACTGACTGAAAGAATATCTTTCAATAAACCAGGTATAATCAAGCTGCGATTAAGTTACGTCTCTTCAGTTCAGGAGAAGGCCGCTTTATCTGACGATCAGTCCTTCAGATGCCGGAGACGACCACGCTGTCAAACACCAGGCTCGGTAAACGCACCTGAGAATAAGGATAAGGATCGTTGGCTGCTTCGACCAGCCTCGGCCAGAATTTCAAATGGTTATCAGCAATATTCATCTCTGAGACGGGATGAACGATTTCCCCTTTTTCGAAAAGCTGGCCAATGATGCCAATCGAGAAATCCCCCGTCGTTGAGTTGGAATTCCCGCCGATAAACCCGGTAACAAAAATTCCACGGCCCAGATCTTTCATAATTTCCTTGACCGACCGTTTCCCTGGCGGAATCACCAGATTGGATGGACTACCGGTCGTCGGCTCCCAGCCCAGCTTCCGTCCGTAATACCAGTCTACGTAGAACTCTCTCAGCACCCCACCCTCGATCATGACCATCTTTTTAGCCGCTAATCCTTCGCCATCAAAAGTTCGACTGCCCAGACCGCCTGCAATAAAAGGATCATCAACCAGAGTCAGCTTCTCGCTTCCCGTTTTCTGGCCTTTTTTATCCGCTAAAAAAGACTGCTTCTGCTGAATGTTACGGCCAACCATCGCCTGAAGAAGTCCTCCCGCCACCTGGCCAGCAACCCGGTTTTCAATGATGATCGGCAGTGTCTCGGTTTTAATTTTCCTCGCTCCGAGAAGGCTTAAAGTCCGGGCAGCGGCCTCAGCCCCAATATCTTCGGGCCGGGGTAAATCCTTACGGATCATAGCGATAGCCACGTTATACTCAGCTGGCCGGCGGTCACCTTCATCCCTGGCCGTCATTTCAGCCGCCCCATAAAAAGCCGTGTATTCAACATAGCCGTCGAAACCATTGCTGGCCATCAGCACCTGCTCGGAATAACTGTCGTAGCCGCTGGCCGTCACCGAAATAACCTTATCGCCTCCCTTAGCCAGGCAGCTGTCCTCAATTGCCCGGACAAAGCTATGCCGGTCTTCCGGAGTCAGCTTTTTATAATCAGGATCAAATTGCTTTAAGTCAATATTCTGGCGGCCCTGATAATATTTTGGGTCGGGCAGCGTCCGTAGCGGATCTTCTTCAAGTAGCCTGGTTGAGGCGACAGCCTTCTCAATAAAACTTTTCAAAGCCTGTGGACGAAGGTCGGAAGTAGCTTGAACCGAATAGCGTTTATTGACGAAAATTTCTACCTGCAGTCCACGGCTGGTGGCTTCCTTGATACCTTCAGGCCGGCGATCGCGGTAGCTAATCTCGACGAATCGCTCGCCGTTGATGGACACCCGGCAATCGTCTGCCCCGGCAGCTTTGGCTATTTTTATCGCTTTATCAGCCAGTTCATACAGTTCTTGTTTCATCATCATTCTCCTTTTTTCCCTTGTTCTTCATTTTTCCCTTAACCTCTGACGCCACCAACGGTCAGCGACTTTACCAGGCAAGTCGGCTGACCAAAGCCAACCGGCACTCCCTGCCCGCCCTTGCCGCAGCTTCCGCCACCGCCCTGAGCAAACTCAAAGTCCTTAGCCACCATGATGATATTGGCCAGCATTTTGGGGCCATTGCCCATAATATTGACATCTTTAATGGGAGCCCCGAGCTTTCCATTTTCGATGAGACGCCCCTGAGAGACATAAAAGGCAAAGTCGCCCTCCCCTATTTTCACCTGACCGTTGGCTACATCCTGGACATAGATACCGTTACCCGCGGCTTTGATTACATCTTCGGGACTGGCTTCGCCGGCCAGCATGTAAGTGTTGCGCATGCGTGGTATGGGATAGTGTTGATAACTTTGGCGGCGGCCGCTTCCGGTCGATTTGACGCCATAGGAGCGAGCCGAAATCCGGTCATGGAGGTAACTCGTGAGTATCCCCTTGTCAACCAGAACGGTCTTCTGGGCCGGGGTTCCCTCGTCATCAAAATTGATTGATCCGGTAAGATAAGGAACAGTGCCATCGTCAATGATGGTAACGAAGGGCTCGGCCACTTTTTTACCCAGCATCGTGCAGTAAGTCGAGATTTTCTTGCGGTTGAAATCTGCTTCCATACCATGGCCGATAGCTTCGTGGAGCAAGACGCCGGTCACACCTGGCCCGAGAACAACTGGCATTTCGCCAGCTGGAGGTTGAATAGCCTCAAAAAGGACCAGCGCCCGATCAACCGCTCGCTGGGCCAGCTCCTCAACCAGCGCCGGCGTATAATAGGAGAATTCTCGCCGGCCGCCGAAGTTCCAGCCTGACCTTTCCCAGCGGCCATTTTTCTCAGCCACCACGCTCGAAGAAAGATAGCTTCGAGGCTGAAGGTCTTCGGCTTTAACCCCATCACTGGTGACGACCAGAATGCGCCTTTCCTGATCGTGAAAGACGACCATGACCTTGCGAACCAGAGGAGACAGACTGAAGCATTTTTCGTTAAGCGACTGCACGAGTGGAAGCTTGGATTCGAGCGGGACTGAGGAGAGAAGAGTAGTCACAGGATAGTAGTTTTTCGTTTTGAGAGGAGCAAATTTAGCAGCGGGCTTCTGGCCGGAGGCACTGGCAATGGTAGCTGCGGTCGAGGCAGCCGCCAGCATAGCTTTTTCGCTCAAGTCCTGAGTAAAACCATAACCGACCTGATCACCCTTAACAGTCCGGATACCCACGCCCAGGGCTACCTCGCAGGAAGCCCGGTTGACTTTTCCGTCCTCCAGAATAAGGAAGTTGGTGACGGTGTGCTCGAAGAAAAGATCAGCAAAATCGCCGCCCTTAGACAGCGCTTCACTTAAAACTTTGCGGCAGAGCTCGTCGGTTATGCCAAACTCCTTTTCAAAATAACCACCAGTTTTTTCATCGGCCAGGGCCGGCCAGCCTTTAGGCAAAAAGCTGGAGGCAGCAAACGTCCCGGCTATCGCTGTCGCGCCCGTTTTAATAAAAGACCGCCTGCTCATGTTC
>Ga0116168_1001401_pt1 | contig 18505 bp, 15 predicted proteins | sample AD_UKC129_MetaG_FD_89795 | JGI IMG/M metagenome (GOLD analysis project Ga0116168, IMG submission 89795) | Active sludge microbial communities of municipal wastewater-treating anaerobic digesters from Canada - AD_UKC129_MetaG | ecosystem: Engineered > Bioreactor > Anaerobic > Digestate | place...
AGAGTTAGTATTGGTATTCAAACATTTTTTGATGATGAATTAGAATATTTAGGCAGAAGACATAATGCAAAAAGGGCGATAGATGCATGCAAAATTATTTCAAATTATTTTGAGAACTGGAGTTTAGACCTTATATTTGGCATTCCATTTCAAACAAAGGAAAGATGGAAAGAAAACTTAAGAACTGCTGTAGAGTTAAGTCCTTCACATATATCAACTTATAATTTAACATTCGAGAAAGGAACCCCCTTGTATGAAAAGAAGTTAAAAGACAAACCTGATGATGATTTTTGTCTTGATTTATATAAATATGCTGAAATATATTTAAATTCAAATGATTACGAACACTATGAGATTTCTAATTTCGCCAAAAAAAATTATCAATGTATCCATAATTTAATATACTGGCATAATGAATATTATTTAGGTATAGGAACAGGGGCATTCTCATTTTTAGGTAATTTACGATGTGCCAATATCTCAACGATAGATGAATATATAAAATACCCAGGTAAGAAAGAAGAGATGGATTACTTATCTGATAACGAAATAAAATTAGAAACTTTAATTCAACATTTTAGACTTTCCGAAGGAATACATGAAAAAAGTTACTTTAATAGATTTTCCACTCATATTGAGGCAGATTTCGGTTCCGCATTAAATAATCTGATTGAGAAAGGTTTTTTGGAATATAACCAAGGCATATATAAACCCACCGCAAAAGGTTTTTATTTAAATAACGAAATAGGAAGACAACTTATAGATTGCATAAGATAAATAATTTTTGGTAATTATATGATATATTCCACATGTAGGATAGGAGATATAAGATAGTTATAGGAAGAAATGAAATAGAGATTATGGAAGTAGCCAAGAAGTCAGCGGATGAAGAGAAGGCTTGCAGGTACCTGCAAGCCCTGGGCTTGTTGAAGACCTATACCACCTGCCCTTTTTGCTCCTCCAAACGGGTAGGCTGTATAAGGAGATGTATCTATAAGTGCTATACCTGTAGTCGGGAATGGTCGCCAAGACAAGGCAGTGTTCTGGAAAAGACCCGATTTACTTATGGACGGCTGTTAATGTTAGAATGGTAGAGACGAATAATTATTCGTCTCCACGGAATTTCATTAATTTTAACCTCCATCTTCTTGGTAGATGTAAATGGATAATCACCAAATTTTTTATAATTATACAATTACTCTACAAATAAATTGGGAGAGTAGGTTTATAAAGGAAATATGGTGTAAATATTAATTATTTTGTTGTATTACCTGAAAGGGTTATAGTTTCGTTATAATCATTGTATAGATGTTTTTTACACTCTTATTTTTACATTTATCATATCTATCGGATTTAATCATTTGAAATTTTATTAAAGGAATTCGTAGATGAAGAAAATAATGAAGATTTTTTGTTTAATATTAAGTCTTTTAGGAGTTATTACAGGATGTAGTCAGGAAAAAGAAAGTGTAGAAGATATAAAGTCAGAGCCGTTACTGCCTTCTGCGGGGTCATATAATCAAAAGGAAATTGTTTCAGACGAAAATGTTGTTAATAATGAGCCTTTAAGTGAACTTCATAAAGGTTTAATAGGCACATTTTGGCGTTTTGAGGAATTTGATATAAAGTTTATAAGTAAGGATAAAGTACATATAAAAGGAGGCGTAGTAAATAAATTATCTCCAAAAGGAATAGAGGCAGAATATAAACTATATGATAATGGTGTTATAGATATAATGGTATTGGGTATGATAAAAACGGGTATGTGGGACGGTAAAAAACTTGTTATTGATGGGTTAATAGGGACAAAAAAAGAGTAAAAAACGATTTTTTTCTTTTTTAGATTAAATCAATTCAGTAATTTGAAATTATAATTTCCATTCTGGATTTTAAATTTTATTTTATTTCCTTCTGTTTTGTAATCAGATATATGTGGATTATTGAGTAAGTCCTGTTCATTTACAGTTATTTTCTTAAACATAGCAGGAAGAATAATATTTCCCTCACAATTGGGGGGTAATTGTATATGCCAGTCAATTACATGGTTTTTCTTTTCCCATTGTGAGATAATTTCGCCACGGATACTATCATAAGAACAATTAACTTTTTGAATGGGTAACAAAAACATGGGTTTAATAATTACCTTATCAAAACCACAGGCAGAATCCGAAGGTGAAATCCCTCCTAAATATTTATAAAACCATTCACTTATAGAACCGAACATAGGATGATTGTGCGAAAAAGTGTTGTCGCTAAATTCCCAGTGTTCCCATAATGTAGTAGCGCCATTTTCTAACATAAATCTCCAGCCGGGACATTCTTTTTGCATAACAATTTGATAGGCTAAATCCTGTCTATCCAATTCACAAAGCGTGCTGAGTAGATATTTTGTTCCAAAAATCCCTGTAGTCAGTTTGTTATTTCGAGATATTACATCATTTATAAGATAATTTCCTGCCATAGAAAGTTGGTCAGGTGTTCCCATAGAAAATGCATAGTAAAGGGTTTGATTTGCCTGTGAACCTATACCTATTTTCCCTTCCGCAGGATTAAAAAATTTATTATTAAATTTTTGTTTAATTTCTTCAGCCGTTTTTTGATAATATTTGCTATCTTCCTGTAAATTCAAAATGTTTGCTAATTTTTCTAACAAAATTGCATTTAGGTAATAATAGGCGGTAGCAGTAACTTCGACTTGTTTATCAACAACACTTTCATGGTCTCCAATACATTGCTTTATTATCCCGTTTTCTGCACTTTTTACTAATAATTCGAACCATTTTTTAGCGTAAGGATATTGCTCTTCAATAAGTGTTTTGTCTCCGTAATATTGGTATAATTGCCATAGTAATAAAGGATGAACGGAACCCCATGCAATAGGTCCACTTCCTTCTCCCAAACCACAATCAGCAATGCCTACAAAAGGAGCCGTTTCTGTAAAACCCCCGTTAGGACGGATTTCATCAGCAAAGTCTCTCACTACTTTTCTATAAAAGGCTGACATATCATAATTAAATATAGCAAATTCGCTGGCAGCTACAATATCTCCGCCATACCCAAATTTTTCGCGATGTGGACAATCAGTCTGAACACTATGTAAATTGCTTAACAATGTTTCATCGCACATTTTTTGGATAAGGTTAAGTAGACCTTCGGAAGTTTCAAAATTTCCATCTTTTTCCACAGCCGTATGAAGGCGTTCTGCAAAAATTTCCTTTATAGAAGAAAAATCCTCAACTCCGTCTATTTCTGCATATCGGAATCCGTGATAGGTAAAATGGGTTGTTAAAGTTTCTACCTCATCTCCTTTTAATATAAATACATCTTTCTGTTCTGCCGTAAATGGCTCATCTGAAATTTCAGGTATTTGATGATTTTTTATTTGTCCCCAAACTGATGTCATTGGATTTAAGTTACCATCGGGATATAACAGTTCACCATATCTTACTTGAATTCTTTGACCTTCTGTTCCTTTAACTTTCATAAAAATTCGACCTGCCATATTTTGTCCAAAATCAACCAGCCATTTGTTTTCTGTGATTTTTTTATAGTTTAGTGGTGAATATCGTTCACCTACTTTGATAGGGGGTATTGGTTGGGCTAATAATTTTCCAAGATTTAAATCTTTTGCAACAATAGCATTTTTCCAGTTTGAATCGTCAAATAGAGTGTTTTCATTCCAGCCTTTTGGGTCTTTTCTACCATCATATTCTTCACCCAAATACACATTATTTTTTACAATAGGTGATAAAGTTACTTTCCAATTTTTATCTGTATTTAAAGTTATTTTTTCACCATTTTTTGTATATATCACCAACATAGCCTTAACTTTAGGAATACCAATAGTCAGTGATTCCCGTAGATTAAACCTTTTCCACATTCTTAAGGGTAATGGGTTATACCAGCCTGAACCTATTTGCACCCCGATAACATTATTACCATTCGTGATAAAATTGGAAACATCATATACTGAATAGAATACCCGTTTACTAAAATTTGTCCAGCCCGGGTCTAATTGATGGTCGCCAATTCTAATTCCATTTATATAGCATTCATAGTAGCCTAAACCGGTTATGTATAACCTTGCTTTTTCAATGTTATCAGTTATAGCGAAAGCCTTGCGAAATAATAAAGCAGGATTGAAATTAAAAATTTCTTTATCAGTCATATTTCTTGGATATATTTCATCAGGAGGTTCAATCCAATTTGCATTCCAGTTATTATCCGAAATTAATCCCATTTCCCAAAAAGAAGGCTCACTAAATTCCGAAACACGGTTTTTTTGGTCCCAAACACATACTTTCCACCAAACTTTTAACCCGGGTTCTAATGTTTTTCCTGCATATTGTATTTGCAAGTTGTTTTGATTGACTTTCCCCGTATCCCATAAATCCCCTGCGTTTTGGTTCAATTTTTCAAGACTGGAAGAAGCAATAATTCTATATGCAGTTTGAAAAATACCTTTTTCTGAAGAATTATTTTTCAATTTCCATGTTAAGCATGGATTTAATAAATCAACCCCTAAAGGTTCTTTCAAATATTCGCAACGGAGGTCATAAGGAACCATAGGAGAGAGGTCTTCTGCTATTAATGAAAATGATATAAATAAAACGAACAAAGAGACACAGAGTAGCATTTTAAGCATAAGATACCCTTTCCTAAGATTTAATTTTATGTTCCGATAGCAGAAGTTAATGTAAGCATAGATAAAAGCATTGCAATTACAAGACAACCTATGATTACACCCATAATAACAATCAAAGTAGGTTCAAATAATGTAACCATTGCTTTAACGGCTCTATCTACTTCTATATCATACGCATCTGCAATTCTTTTAGCAATGATACCAATTCTACCGCTTTCTTCACCTACTGCGAACATACTTACAACAATAGGGGGGAAGTGAGGGCATTTTTTTAAGCTATCACTGATACTTTCACCTTCTTTTACTAAATCATGGGTAGTTTGCACTTCATCACGAATCACTGCATTGGTCATCGTTTCTCCTGTAATTTTTAACGCAGTCAGGACAGGAACCCCATTATCCATTAGTGTTCCAAATGTTCTTGCAAATTTTGCCATCTCATACTTCTGGATAACTCCACCGACTACAGGAAATCTTAACAAAAAGGTATCTTTTTGCCTTTTCCCTTCTGATGTTTTGAAATAAGAATACATGGCTAATGAAAATAAAATCCCGACAAAAATAACAGCCCACCACCATGTGCCCATAAAACCACAGAATTTCATTACGATAATAGTTGGTAGAGGTAATTGAGCGTTAAAATCTTCAAAAACAGCAATAAATTTTGGGAATACAAAAGATACCAGGATAAAAATGGCAATACTCCCGACGATTAGTAGAAACACCGGGTAGATTAGTGCGGAAATTACTTTTCCCCGTAATTCTTCTTCTTGCTCACTAAAAGCAACAATTCTCCACAGTACCTCGTCTAACATTCCACCTGTTTCACCTGCACGAACCATACTGCAATACATGGGAGAGAATATTTTGGGATGCTTTTCAAAAGCATCAGCCAGATTACTTCCTTTCTGGACATCTTCGTAAATTTGTTCAACAACCTTTATCATGGCTCGATTGGGAGTTTGTTCTATAATAGTCCTCAATGCACGAGTGAGAACCATCCCCGATTCAAATAAGTTTGCTAATTGTCTAAGGAAAACATTTCTATCTTTTAATTTAATTCTTTCCCAGCCAGATAGTGTAATTCTTTTTCTATCTTTTTTTTCGTTTGAGCTTGCAGAATAAACTTCTTCAACTTTTAATGGGAAATAACCTAATTCACGAAGGCGACTTACAGCCGATTTTCGGGATTCTGCTTCAATTTTACCTTTGATAATCTCCGTGGGACCTTTTTTTACTTCATATTCAAATGTCGGCATGAGTTTCCTCCATGATTTCAGCATCAGCTGTTACCCGCAATACCTCCTCTACTGTGGTTAATCCTTCCATAATCCTCTGCCAGCCAGATGCTCTTAATGTTTTCATGCCTTCGGATAATGCTTGTTTTTTTATAGCAACGGAAGTAGCCCTTTGAACAGTTAATTCTTTTATCATTGGTGAGAAAGGCATAATTTCACAAATAGCCATTCGACCCCGATACCCCGTAGAACGACAATGTTCACAGCCACTCCCTTTATAAAAGATTATATCGTTATTTTCTTTTTTGTAACCAAATTCGGCTTCTAACACATACGGGTCGGGATTATCCTTGGTTTTGCATTGATTACAGATTTTGCGGACAAGTCTTTGTGCCATTGAAGCAATCATTGTGCTTGATATAAGGAACGGTTCTACACCCATATCAATTAAACGAGTTACCGCACCAGGAGCATCATTTGTATGTAAGGTGCTTAAAACTAAATGCCCTGTTAAACTGGAACGGATTGCCATCTCGGCGGTCTCATAATCACGAATTTCTCCGACGAGCATGATATCCGGGTCATGACGAAGCATAGAACGCAAACCTGTAGCAAAATCAAACCCTATACGGGGATGAACCTGCATTTGTGTGATACCTTGCATTTGATATTCTATTGGGTCTTCTATGGTGATAATTTTTCGGTCTGTTCGATTAAGTTTATCCAGGGCTGCATATAGAGTTGTAGTTTTACCACTTCCCGTTGGCCCTGTAACTAAAATAATTCCATAAGGTTTTGTAATAAAAGAATTAAACAGTTTAATGTCATCACTTGAAAAACCTAATTTATCAAGAGAAAGGAACATAGATGTTCTTGATAAGATACGGATATTTATTGTTTCTCCATGAGGAGTAGGAAGGATAGAAACACGCAAATCATATTTACCATCACCCAAATTTGCCATGATTTTTCCGTCCTGAGGCAATCTTTTTTCGGCTATATTTAAATTTGCCATGATTTTTATACGCGAAACGATAGAAGAATGAAAATTGCGTATTGAAGGAGGAGTGGGCACTGTATGTAAAATACCATCTATACGGAAGCGAACGCGTAAAAAGTCATCAAAGGGTTCTATATGAATATCTGTTGCTTCCGCACGAATTGCCTCAACAATTAATTCGTTTACGAATTTAATTATAGAAGCATCGATTGTTTCATCACCTAAATTTGCACTGACTGCCGTAGATTCTAAATTGACCTCTTCACCTGTATGTTCCTCACTAACTAAAATTCTTTCAACGGTATCTGCTCCAACACCGTAGTATTCTTTAATGGCTCGTTGAATTTCTTTGGGTGTTGTTACTACAGGTTCAATTCTTTTTTTTAGCACAAGTCTTATATCATCTAATAGACCTGCATTAAGTGGGTCAGAAACAGCAACAACCAGTGTATTGTTTTTTTCTTTTACAGGAACAAATTCATAATGTGTAGCAAAACGAGCCGGTACAGACTTTATTAGTTCTTGTGGAATTTCCGTATTCGATACAATAACAAAATTGAGCCCGCAATAATTGGCTAAAAGGGAGTAAACCGTTTCCTCTGTGGTTATCCCTTTTTGAATAAGAATTTGGCTTATAGGAAGACCTTTTTCGTTAGCTTCTTCTCTTATTTTCTTTGCCTGTTCTTCGCTAATAATTCCTTCTTTTACAAATTGTTTTTCGAAACTTTTCGGTTCAATCATAAAGAAAGGGTTTCCTTATATTTTAAATGCCTTAACTCTGGATACAATTATAAACGAAGAAATATTCAAGAAGGGAAATAGAAAATTTATAAAATTATGGTAAATGAACAAGTCGCATTAAAGCCTCATTTGCAAGGGGGGATAGTTGCTTAGATTCGGAATTAACTACATATTGAAATGATGTTTTCGCCTTTTCATAATCTTTCTTTTGATTCCAATAGATATTTCCTAACACATAGTTGACTTGAGCAATGGCTATGGGTTCTGTTAAATGTCCTTTCAAATCTTCTAAGGCTTTTATTGTTTGTTCTGGATTATTAAGATTACTTGAATTACTTATACAATCAATCATGTAAGAAACGGCTAAATTAGCAACCATCGTCCCCGGATAATTGGCTACTATTTTTTCTAACTGTTTTATAGAATTATCATTATTTGCAAGAGAAGAATTTAATTCGTATAAAGGTTTAAATTTATCTTTTTTTATCTCATCTAAAAGGTTATAACGATAAACGGCTTCCGGTGAAGAAGAAAAGATATTAGGGTAATTGCTTCTTAATTGTGAGTATAAACGATAAGCCTCATCATAATGTTCTGATGAAGTGTATTCCAAATCGGCTAAAAGGAGTAATGCTTGTCCTGCAATGGATTGCCCATTATTATTTTTAATAAATTCTCTTAGTTTATCTTTTTGATTCTCTAAGGGACCGTCATAAGTAGTAACGATTCCTTGTTCAGGGGATGATAGTGATGTAAACGATGCGGAATTATTTCCTACCTTGTCCTGCTTTTGTAAAATAAATATATTCACAAATGCATAAATAAGGACAAGAGAGATGGCTCCAAGACTGTATGCAATTTGTAGTTTGGGTTGAATTAGGGGTGTTTTCTTACCTTTTTCCTTGGAAACTTTATCTCTAATATAAGGAATAACATTTATATCTTCTAAAATTTCTGTACTATATAAAACATCTTTAACCTGATTAATTTTCTGAGAAAAAAGAAGTATATCGTCATATTTTTCTTTACATTTTTTGCAACTTTCTATATGCTTTTGTAATTCGGACAATTCTTCATCGCTTATTTCATCACAACATACAGAAACGATTAATTTTTCATAATAACTGCAGGGATTAAACATGCAGTAAAGCCATGAAGCAATTTCGATTTTCATAAATCAAATTTCCCTAATTCATTTCTTAATTTTTGTAATGCCCGAAATAAATGAACTTTAACACTACCAACGGTACATCCTAAGTGTTCCGCAATTTCACTTAAAGAATAACCTTGATAGTGTCTTAATACGAATACTGTTTGCTGGGTTTTTGATAATTTAGTTAAAGCATTTCTTATTTTTTCATCAATTTCTTTGGCTCTGGATAAATCTGCAGGATTAGATGGTGAAACGATGTAATGTATTTCGTCTTCATTAACTTTAGCGATTCCTTCATTTAAACTTTCATGGCTTGTTCTTTTTCTTTTCCGTAGGTAATCTATAGAACGGTTAACGGTTAATCTTAAAAGCCATGGTAAGAAGGAACCTCGTGGTTCCCATTGATTTATTTTTTCGTATGCTTTAACCAGAACTTCCTGTGTCACATCCAGAGCGTCCTCTCGATTACCGGTTACCCGATATGCTGTAGCATAAACTTTTCCTTGATACCTTCGAACGATTTCTTCGAATGCTTTTAAGTCACCCTTCTTCCAGAGAAGGGCTAAATCTTCATCAGAGTATGATTCAAAGTTGGGTTTGTCATTATTCATTTATAAAACGCTTTTCCTGTTTCTAATGTTAACTAAATTTTATATAAGATTTATATAAGATTTTTATCCCTTTATTGATTGAGCAGTTTCATATATTGTTTTTATTTTCCATGGTTCGATTTCTGCAAGAATATTATGAATAGAACAAAATACATATCCACTTCCTCTGGAAAATACGGATACAATTTCAGAAACCTGTTTAATAATATCTTCTTTATTACCTAAGGGAAGTGTTTTTTGAGTATCAATTCCACCACCCCATAAAACCACTCTCCCTTCACATTTCTTCTTCCAGTCATGATAATTGTATTTCCCAGCAGTCCATTGGACAGGATTTAATATATCAAATCCACATTCTATAAAAGAATCCAATAAGTCATAAACAGCACCGCAACTATGTAAAAAAGTCTTAATATGAGGTGCCTGAGTATGAATATATCTGTTGAATTCCTGATAATAAGGAAGAAAGAGCCGTTTAAATGTATCAGGAGATGCAATAAGATTACTTTGAGTTCCCCAATCATCTGCATTACACATATATATATGGACATAATCTTTTACATGGGGAAGTAATCTCTCCAGTTCGGAAATAGCGTGATTTAGTAGAATTTCATGTAATTCCTTTACTTTTTCTTCATTCGTTAAACATAGTAATGGGAAATAACCCACTCCTCCAAAGTTCCCAATACCAATGCCCAGCATTGGTCCATTTAAGAAAAGAGCACGGTCTGTCTCCTCATACGCTTTTTTACAAATTTCCGAAACTTTTTCTATCGTCTCATCACTTAATTTGTGATTAAGCAAATCCTCTTTTATTTTTCCTAAATCAAGTTCGGGTAAATCGTTGTCAAAAAAAACGGGTTGTCCACCATGTTCAGAATCAAAGACATAAGAGTCAGGAGGCATTCTTAAACCATAGTCAGGCTGGGTAACTGTTCCATCTTCTAAAACTTTAAAACAAGATGCGTTTATCACTTTTGCTGATAATCTACCACCAAAATCAAAATAATCCCATTGATTTTCCTCTACATACCCATTTGCAAACCCCATCCTAATTGTTATTACATCACAGCCTAAAGTATCGAGAACATCTAAATCTGGCAAAGCAAGCATTTGTCCTGTATCATGGACATAAGGCAACCTTTCCTCTAATTCTAAAAATTTAACTAAATGAGGATATGCAAAAGCACTTATTCCTGTGGAGTCCATACCTCCTAAATCCATAGGAATACGGTCGGTTTCTAAAAAATTTAAAGCACGAATTACCCGTTCTCGATGAGTCATTTATTACCCTTTATTTAATGCAATTAAAGGCTTATAATATCAAAAACAGAAGAAAATTTTCATAGAAAAAGATAGGAAACGGAAGGGATATCTTTTATTTAAGAATGTTAGATGGGCTTATTATCTTTATCTACATGAACAACAATCGGTTTCCAGCCTTTTGCTTGTTCTTCAGGAATTTGAATAAAAGACACAATAATAAGTAAATCACCGGGTTGACCCAAACGTGCCGCTGCACCATTTAAACAAATAGCACCACTTCCTTTTGGACCTTCTATAGCATAAGTAATGAAACGGTCACCCGTATTAATATTGAACACATGAACCGCTTCATAGGGATGAATGTTTGCTTTATTTAGCAAATCAATATCTATAGTAATACTTCCCTCATAATTCAAGTTTGCATCAGTAATTTTTGCTCGATGTATTTTACTTTTAAGCATTGTGAGGAACATTTTACGGTCTCCATATACTAAATTTTTATTTTTATATTATCTATTAATCTTGCCCTTCCTACCCATGCGGCTACTGCAATTAATACCTCTCCTTGAAGAGTAGATAACGGTTTCATCGTCTCTGCATCTACTACTTCTATATAGTCAATATCTACATTAGACATTTCTGACGAAAGTACCTCTTTTATACGCTCAATAGATTTTTCTCCATTTTTGATAAGTTCCTCTACTTTGAACAATCCTCTTGATAAACATAAGGCTTCTTTTCTTTGAGCAGGGGTTAAATATTGATTGCGAGAACTCATTGCTAATCCATCGGGTTCTCTGACGATAGGCATTTCAATAATTTCTATACCCATATTCAAATCCCGTACCATTCTTTTGATAACAGCACATTGTTGGGCATCTTTTTGTCCAAAATAGGCTCTATCAGGTAGAACTGCATTAAATAATTTAGTTACCACCGTTGCAACACCACGGAAAAAATGAGGACGAGATGCCCCGCATAAGCCCTCGGATACTTTTTCTACTACTACATAAGTAGAATAATCTTCAGGATACATAGTTTCTACGGTAGGAGCATAAATTATATCAACACCTATGGAAAAGCACATTTTGCTATCTTTTTCAAAAGAACGAGGATAGGACTCAAAATCTTCATTAGGTGCAAACTGGGTAGGATTAACAAAAATACTTACTACAGTCACATCATTTTCTGCCACAGAAGCCCGCATTAAACTTAAATGTCCCTCATGAAGAGCCCCCATAGTTGGAACGAAACCAATTGTATGTCCTTCCTTTTTCTGAATTAGGGACCAATTACGCATTTCTTCTGGAGTATTTATAGTTTCCATGTCTTTTCTCCTTATGTATACCCATGTTTTTCTTCCGGGTACTTACCTTGTTTCACTTCATTTACAAAAGTAGAAAAAGCCTCCTTCATATTTTCACGAATATTTATATAAGTCTTGGCAAAACGAGCCTTTCCCCAACCTAATAAGTCATAACATACAAGTATTTGGCCATCACAATCAGGTCCGGCACCAATTCCTATAGTGGGAATATCTAAACTTTCGGTTATTTCTTTTGCCAAATCTGAAGGAATACATTCAAGCACAATAGAAAAGCATCCCACTTCTTGTAATTCTTTAGCCTCTTTCTTTAATCTTTTTCGACAGGCTTCTGAGCGTCCTTGAACTTTATAACCACCTATTTCAAGTATGGATTGAGGAGTTAATCCTATATGTCCCATCACTGGGATTCCTGCTTTGATTATCTTTTCGATAACATCACCATATTTAGATACAGGACCTTCTAACTTTACTGCTTGGGCACCTCCTTCGGAGATTAATCTACCTGCATTTTTTAATGCCTCTTCAGGGGAAATTTGATAAGATAAAAAGGGCATATCCGCTATAACGAGGGTATTATTTACAGCACGGGTAACAATGGAGGTATGATATGTCATTATATCCATAGAAACTTTTAGCGTATTTTCTCCTCCCATTACTACCATTCCTAAAGAATCTCCTACTAAAATCCCATCTACACCTGCTTCTTCTACCAATTGGGCGGTAGGAAAATCATAAGCCGTTAATAATGCAATCTTTTCTTTCTTCTGCTTTTGCTCTAAGAAATGTACTACTGCCTTTTTATTCATTTTTTTCTCCTGAACCGTGACTTCATCATACTGAATCCGTCCCGGTCCCTTTAGGGCTCCAAGCGGAGCGGTTCAAGAGTTACTTTTAACTCTGTTTTTACTACTTTACCTTTGACTTCCGAACCTAATAATAATTCTTCAATTGTTTTACCCGTAATTGGGTCAACTTTACTGCCACATAAATCCGCAAGAGGTTGTAGAACAAAACGACGGTTGCGAAACTCTGCATGAGGAAGAACTAATTGAACATCATTGATAATTGAATCATTATATAAAATGATGTCAATATCAATAATGCGTGGTCCCCATCTTTCTTGTTGGGGTGTTCTTCCTAATTGATATTCAATTTTTTTTATTTCGCTCAGGAGTTCAAGCGGACTTAATTCCGTCTCAATCTCCACTGCGATATTCAAAAAAGTAGGTTGATTTCTATTACCTACGGGCTCCGTTTCGTATATGTTCGAAGCCTTTTTAACTTTTGTTTTGGATATTTCATTTAACTTTCTGATGGCATTGGTAATATTATCAAACCGTTCACCTAAATTACTACCAATACTTAAATAAGCCATCATATTTAATGCTTTCTTATATTATAACACTTTAAAAAATATAATTAAAACTATTGTTAAATTATTTTTGATTTTTAATTAACTTTTATCATATTGTATTTTAATCAATTAAAACCACAAAAGAGTAAATGGAGACCTATCATGATTAAAACTTATCAAATAACATTTCTATGTTTCATTATACTTGTATTTACTATCATAATATTTTCTTTTACGGCGTTAGCCCAAGATTATACTAAAGAAAGTAAAGAACAAAAAGACCAGCGTATGAAATGGTGGAGAGAAGCACGATTTGGTCTTTTCATACATTGGGGTTTATATGCAATTCCCGCAGGTAAATGGGGCGATAAAACAAATTATGGAGAATGGATACGGCATGAAGCCCAGATTCCTCTGCCAGAATATAAAAAACTTCTTACTCAATTTAATCCTATTAAATTTAATGCAAAAGAATGGGTAAGAATGGCAAAAGATGCAGGCATGAAATATATTGTCATTACCTCAAAACATCATGATGGATTCTGCTTGTTTGATTCCAAAGTAACCGATTGGGATGTAATGTCAACACCGTTCCAGAGAGATATTTTGAAGGAACTTTCTGACGCATGCAAGGAAGAAGGGATGCGGCTCTGTTTTTATTATTCTATCATGGATTGGCATCATCCTGATTATTTGCCCCGTAGAGACTGGGAAAAGGAACAGCGTCCCGAAGGTGATGCAGATTTCAATCGCTACATAGAATACATGAAGGCACAATTGAAAGAATTAATAACCAATTATGGTCCACTTGGAATCTTATGGTTTGATGGGGAATGGGAAAATACATGGACACATGAAAAAGGTGTAGACCTATATAATTATGTCCGCTCCTTGCAGCCAGATATTATTATCAACAATCGTGTTGATACAGGTCGTTCAGGTATGGAAGGCACTTCTGAACCTAAAAATGTAGGAGACTACGAGACACCTGAACAAAAAGTCCCAGCCACAGGCTTGCCCGGTGTTGACTGGGAAACCTGTATGACTATGAACAATCACTGGGGATATAACGCAGTAGACAAAAACTTCAAATCAACAAAGGAACTAATCCAACTTCTGGTGGACATCGTTTCTAAGGGTGGTAATTTCCTTCTCAATGTAGGTCCTATGGCAACTGGAGAATTTCCACCTGAATCTGTGCAACGACTCAAAGAGATAGGTGAATGGATGAAAGTAAACAGTGAATCCGTCTACGGCACAATAGCCAATCCATTTGAAAAAACGCCATGGGGCAGATGCACTCAAAAGAAACTCGATAATGGACACACCATTCTTTATGTCCATATATTCGATTACAAACCTAATGACAAGGTTGTATTGCCAACAGATAAATCACCTGTAAAGGTATGGTTATTGAAAGATACCTCTAAAACAATCGAAACATCACTAAAAAAGAACAATCTCGTTATTAAACTCCCCGGAATAGAGCCCGACCCCTATGACACCGTTGTCGCCTTAGAATTTGAAGGAAGTTTATAAATTATAATATGTATTACCTGTCAGGGGATGGTAGGTTGTAGGATGAGTGAGTAAAAGAATCCTTGAAGAGAGTTTTATCTTTCTGTTTCTGATAAAATGGAATAGTAAAACTTAAAAACAAGAATAGAAGGGTTATAAGGTCTTTTTTTCATGAATAAGCAAAATACAATAAGCCTTGTTTGATTAAATCTGTTTTCCAAATTCCCGTGCCTAATTTTGCATAAACTGTGTTTGGAAAAGGAAACCCATAATAAAAGATAGAAAATACTTCCCATAAAACCAGAGGTATAAAGCCTAAACATAGATAGATAAATCCCTGTTTCCTATTCTTTAATTTCCAATATACATAGACCAATGCAGGGATATAAGGTAATATACAATCTTGTCTATTCAATGTAGCAAGAGATGCTATAAATGAAAGCAATAACAATCTGTTCATTGTAAATTTCTTTTGTAAAAAAACTATCATGAATATCACAAGTGCAAATGACTCATTGGATTTTCTAATCCTGAGGAAGAAAAATCTATGTAGGCTCGGGAAAATCCTAATATGCTTGTGGCAATCAAGACTTGTGAAAGATTTTGTGCTATGCCTGTGAATAAAAGAATTATCGTAAGCAGGGAAATGCCAAATGAAATAAATATCGGGGTGAGAAACATCTCTTTTGTCAATGCATAGAACGGAATATGCAAAAACATCCATAATGGGTGAGTATATGCCTGAACCCGTTCGTTAACATTCCAGCGCAAGCCATAACCATTTACTATGTTATCTACTGTTCTAAATGATATATATGCATCATCACACAACCAAGTGGTGCGAAGAAATAAAATAGAAAAGAAAGCTAAGAGAGAAAAAAGCACTAAATATTTACTGACTTTTGACAATGTCATAAATTTGGTTATTTCATTAGATACAAAACTATTTTTTATCTATTGCCTCGATTGTTGGCATCTTCTTCAAGATATAGATTCCAGGATTTACAGAAAGTATATCAATGTATAGTTCTCTTTTCCCTCCAAGGCGAATCATATCTGATTTCTGTAAAGAATTTTCTATTAAAGAATTTTCTATCAAAGATATTATCTTTGATAATTTATTCGCTTTTTCTTTAAAGACATCTTTTTCTGCAACAATATTAGTAGGCACAACGAAAATTGATTTACTATCTTTAATTTTAATCAATTCTTCTAATGGGACCACCTCTTGTTTAACTTTAATCTTTCGTAAATCTTGCTCATGCATTCGTAACTCTTCTGCAAAGTATACCTTATTTATGTTTTTCATCTTATTATTTATAAAATCAACTATTTGAGTTCTGGTATCTTTTGAATAGTAAATTTTCTTACTAACAGCAAAACGGTCATAAGATAAGTTTAATAAGTATATTGTAAATATAATCGAAACTAAACAAAGAGAAAAATTTATCTTATGTTTGTGGAAAAAATAGTTTTCCAAAAATCTGAGGAATAGGTAAATAAAGTAAACACCAGATGCAAATAGTATGGAAAAAAAAGGATAAAAAAGTATGAAGTTTTGGTGTAAGTTTACTTTCATTTTTGTCATAAAGTAAAAATAGAATAACGGCATAATAAAAGTAAAAAACATAGTTGGTTTAAAAATACCAATTATACCCAGTGCTATAATTATTAAATTGATGGTCCCTAGATTATTATGAAATTCGCTAAATTGAAAAATCATATTATCCCATCCGGGTTGAGATGTGCTTTTTTCAAGCACTTTATTAAAGACAACATGGCCTGTAACTTTATAATGTCTTATTTCGAATCCTACATGTTCTAAAAATGTTTTTATATCCAAAAACGCATAAGGCATCACGATAAGAAATGTAATAGCAGGGATAACAGGTATTAGATACCACAAGTAGGGTTTAACTACATCTTTTCTTTGAAATCGAACTATTACAAGAGCAATAAGAGGAACTATAATAATTAATCCTGCGTTATACTTTGTCGCAATAGTTAAACCTACACATATTAAAGATATTATAAAATATTTTGTTTGTTTATTTTTAATAAAAATGATAGAAAAAAGAGTTGTAATCATTACAAAAAATGCTACTGGAATATTTGGCATAAGATAAACATTTTTGACATGTATATCTAATGCAGCCAAAAATAAAGCCGATAATAAACCTACCCATTTATTAAAAATATATTTTGTGGTTAAAAAAGTAACAAAAACTGTTAAAGTCCCAAATATAGCAATTATTACTCTACCCCAATGATAGAAACTAGGATGAGATAGAGTAAAAGGCCAACCGGTGTCCATATTAATTTTAATATCGTTTAGGCTTGTAAGATAAGATTCTGCACTTTCAGGTTGTCCCATTAAATAAAAGTAATGAACAATATCAGATAAAAAATTTATGTAAATCAATAATGAACCATAATTAAAGAAGTGAGGATTTAGGTCTCCTGTCTTTAACATACGAAGTGCAGTGCTACCAATTTTTGGCTCATCAACATTGTGAAGATATGGAAATCCCCTTTTTGTATACATATATCGAACGGTAAATGCAAAAAGGATAATCAAAATCAGCAATAAAACAAAGAAATATTTACTTTTAAAAAAACTTATAAAGCAATACCCACCTCGTTTTATATCCATTATTCACAACCTTTTGCATACATTATTCTTTTTGCTAACCTAAAATTAATTATATTAATTTGTTTGTAATATTAGCAATATATATAATGTTAAGTTCATATTTGATGGTAATTCTATTGGATTATTTCCAGTGATTTCAAGAATAAATAAATGGCGCGCCTGGTGCGACTCGAACGCACGGCCCACGGCTTAGAAGGCCGTTGCTCTATCCACCTGAGCTACAGGCGCGTCTTGTATTTCCCCTGCTTAAATTATACAAAAAATAAGGTATAAATCAAAAATCTGTTTCATCTTCAAAGGTATGATGAGACTTTACCCCAATAAAAACGGTCATATCCTTTTTTAACTGTAATTGTTGATATTCTTCTACCGTTATCATAGCCAATAAAGGATTATTTTGTCCATTAATGAGTTCAACCTTAACCATAGGACCCGCAGTATTAACATACAGCACCTTCGCAGAGATGGGATTCTCTCTTGATGCTTTTAATGCAATAGATATTTGATTTGGACGAACAAAAACCTGCTTCTCTATGCCTCTTGATTCATTGGGTAGAAAAACAATTTCTCCTGAACTCAATTCGCGTGCATGGAAAAGGTTCACATCCCCCAAAAACTGAAAGACAAAAGGCGTTTTAGGTGAAAAATATACCTCTTCAGGTGTGCCTATCTGCTCAACATGTCCCTGATTCATGACAACCACACGGTCAGATACTTCAAGTGCCTCTTCCTGGTCGTGGGTTACAAATACACTTGTTACATGAATCTCATCATGCAATTTCCGTAACCAGCGTCGTAGTTCCTTCCGAACGCGTGCGTCCAATGAACCAAATGGTTCATCCAGAAGCAAAATTGATGGTCTTATCGCCAATGCTCTTGCTAAGGCCACCCTTTGCCTCTGTCCACCAGAAAGTTGCATAGGATAATGGTCTGCCAGAAAATCTAATTGGACTAACGATAGCAAATCCATAACGGTTTTTCTGATTTCTGATTCTGAAG
>Ga0116168_1001402_pt1 | contig 18493 bp, 12 predicted proteins | sample AD_UKC129_MetaG_FD_89795 | JGI IMG/M metagenome (GOLD analysis project Ga0116168, IMG submission 89795) | Active sludge microbial communities of municipal wastewater-treating anaerobic digesters from Canada - AD_UKC129_MetaG | ecosystem: Engineered > Bioreactor > Anaerobic > Digestate | place...
CTTTGTAATTCATTCAAAGGAACGATTTTATTTTCTGAATTTTTTCCTATTTTTTTTCTCATCAATCTTAGCCCTCTTTTGGTATAATATAACAAAGTTTAATCGGGCAATGATAATAATTTCATTGGGGGTTATAGGTTTTATGAATCTTTATTACCCGCATTTAGAGGAATTTATTTCTCTAACATGCTTTGTCCTTTTTCTTCTGTTAATAGGGAAGGTAATAAAGTACATTTTATTACAAAGAAAAGAATTATCAAAATTTCCATTTATTCTCTTTGTGTGGATTATGGTTATTACCTTATATGTCTTATTTTCAGGCTACTTATATTTGAATGCAGAACCCTCTCATCGTTTGATTGTATTGGGGTGGTCATTACTTTTCTGGTTTATACCTATGTTTTACTATTCTTTTTTCTTTGTAAATGTCGTATCTTCTCAGATAGTAGAACAAATTAGTCCGATAGGAGATAAAATCGAAGACCCATCTCCCTTCGCTAATGCGAGAAAATTAGCACTTATGGGAGACATTGATGGGGCTATTGCCTTGTATCGAAGTTATAAGAATAATCAGGTCGAGGCTCTTTTTGAAATATTCCGTTTATTAAAGTCGAAAGAAAGACATGAAGAGGCTTTTCAAACTTTACAAGAAATTATTGAGAATTATGAAGACCGAACATCCGCATGGATAGAGGCAAAATATTATCAGGCAAAGATAAAGTCCGCAATATTCAAAAAATATAATGAAGCCATTCAATTGTATAAGCAGATTTTGAGAAAGAGACCTAAAACTCCTTTCCATACAATAGCCAGTGCCGAAATCGCCCGTTTACAAGCTATCTGTAAGACAGATTCTTCTTCTGCAGACAATTCCGATATAACAAATACCTCAACAAAAAAAGAAGCAGGTCAGAATCTTGATGATTCGCATGTCCAACATTTTTCAAAAGAACAGAAAAAAAGATATATTCTTGCTGTGGAAGATACTTTACTTGGTAGTTATGTTCCTCCGGACCCTTTTTTCAAGGGAGATATTAAAAAAGTAATGAAAGATATGGAAGAAAGTGCAAAAGAACCTAAAAGGAAAAAGACAACTTCAGAAATTGGTAAGAAAACCAGCAATAAAAACACTCGTAAAGAAGAGACTGTGAAAAAACAGAATACAAAGAAACAGACAAAACCAAAAGAACAAAAAAAGAAAAAATCTTAAAAAATTTGGCTTATTTAATGAACCCATAATAAACGCCCATCCAATAGGGAAGTAAAAAGAAAGTCCCTTCTTCTTCAACGATACCATCTTTGAGCGAGGAACTACTGAGGGAAAACGGGTCATTATCATTGCGAATATGAGGACTTTCCTGTATAGGTATCGCATAACCATCTACTCGCCACCCACGAATTTTTCCTGGATGTTTATCTGCTTCTAAAATGATATCAAGCCTATGAGTATTGTCTATGCGATAGAATATTAAGTCTAATGGGATACCTTCCAATGATTCTAATGCATGCTCTAAAGCAATAGAATTGGGTTTTTCAAAAGTTTCTAATACCATGGGGACTAATCCGGGAACATCAGGATATAAAGACTCAAACTTCTTTGTTTCTAAATGTCGGGCAAAGTTTTTGACACTGGCAAGATATAAAAAATGCCAGAAGGGTTGTCTTGTTCTGCTTATATGTTGCCATGCGTGGTCTAATGCGATTCTCCACATCAACAGTTTTTCTGCATCCTCTTCATAGCAAAATATCCCGTACCAGCTCATAAGGCAAAGATTATTGTCCCAGGGAACCACATAATCCGGAGGAAAATACATTTTAGATTGCATGGCATTGATATGATAAAAATATTTATTGCAAAGTTCATTAAATTTGTCATCATAAATCTTATCTCCAGTTATATGATGAGCCACCCGTAAAAAAGATAATATCATCATGGAGTTTAACCCCCGTTGTTCCCAACCTTTGAGTGAATGAAGTGTTTCGGGGTCAAAAAATGCCCATCGTGTAGGTTTCCCATCATGGTCTATTAAACAATAATTATTATTAATGAGATTGTTAGTTATTGTTTTTACCACTTCCCTTACGGGTTGTTTCTCTTCTTCAGTTTCAGCCACAAGGTCGTAATAGATACCATAGAAAAAGTAATGACCAATTAATTCATCGGAACTTGTGTCACATTTCCACATATATTTACCGTCAGAAGAAGTTACAAAACGGGGAACAATCTGTTTCCATAGAGGATCGGTTAACTGCCTGCGAGCATTGTATTCCGCCCCCATAATTTCATTTACAGGTTCAGGCCAATCTATGGGTATTATGACGCGTGCAGGCATATCTCTACCCGTAATATCTACAAGTCGTTTGCACGCAAAAAAACTTCTCTTAGCAATTTCTTTGGACTTCGGGTCTTTTGTTACAGCATAACGGAAGGCATGCCCTGCTCCATACATGGCTGTATAAAGTCCGTCATTATCGGAAATAGAAGGAACCCATGTTTCTACATTAAAAGGTTCTTTCAGTTTACAAAAAGCGATATATCCATCTCTATTATGTCGTGTTTCTACTTGTTGTATAAAGTAATCTGATTTCTCATCAAGGTTCATTAGTTTTCGTTCAATAAGAGAAAGCCCTTTGGGTGTAGCAAGCCAGGAATTCCCATTGGGTTCTACGGCAATTGAGTTAACGAAATCATTCATTAACCAGCGATGACTGAAACGATAATCGAATTTCCCTTTCTCATGTCGAATAGCCCCCCGAGTTGTTGCAAACCATACAACATCCCCTTTTTCACCTGAAACTGCAGAAAGAAATTCGTTCCACGGTAAACCTTCGGCTCCTGTATATAGTGTCCATGTATTCTGATTGTATTTGCCTACTCCCTCTTTACTTCCAAACCATAAATTTCCTTCCTTGTCAAAAGTAAGAGCCTTTACATCGCGAGGTGCCCATCTACGCTTATTATCTTCTGGTAAAAGCCAAACCCAATCTGTTTTTGAAGAATCAAAAAGATAAATGCCTTCCTGAGTTCCGACAACAATCTCTCTATTTTCCCCTACAGCAATAGAATATATTTCTGTTCCGGGTCCTTTTATCTCTTGAGGATTATCTGAGTTAAGCCCGCAATAAATTACTTCTGTTTTACAAATTATATAGAGTTTCATCTCTTTATCTGATGAAATGGTAGCATGTAATCCAGTGATTTCCTTCTGTATCGGCAGATTAAGAATATTCCATTTTTTTTCATCAAGGTTATACTGTGCTACTTGATTATTATCGGAAATAAAAATGATATTTTCTGCACCTGTCATATAAGTAGGTTTTATGGAAGTATCATTTGAAATAGATTGCCATTGATTATCTCTATAAGTTTGTATATCGCCAGAATTGGATAAAACAAAAACGCCATAAGATGGTAGATAAACTACATGTTTGATATTATTTTCTACCAATCCTTCTTTTTCTCTAAAGAATGTTCTTACCTCTTGAACAAAAGGTTCGTTTCTTTGGGTAACAGCGAATGTCTCATGGTTGAGGAAGGTTAAAAAGAGAAGTATCAGCATGAATTGCTTTTCCATTTTTCTATTCCTTTTAATGATGAAATTTATTTACCAGTTTATATCAATCTTTTTTCTTTTATTATCGTAGAAGTTAAGGATAAATGAATGTTCGCCGTTGTCTTTAATCATTTTGATAAATATTGAATTTTTCCACTTACGCAAGGAAACTTTTGCTTCAAATATTTGGACTTGAGGGAGGGAAGTCAGGTTTTCAAGAATTTTGTTATTATTAAACCATAATGTAAATGAATTGGAAGTCTCTATTTGTAAAATTATTTCCTCCTTATTTTCATAGGTAAACTCGGCAAAGGCAAATGCTACACCGCTGTCCTGTGTAAGATGAGAAGGGGTTAAAGGAATAGACAAAGCCTCATGAAAATCAAGTAGATGATTTTTGTTTATATCAGTATAATAGGGTTTCCAGCGTATTTCCCCGTATTTGCCCCAGTATGTTGAGGTTATATCCATAGAATCAACATCGGGATATGATTTGTCTTCCTCTTCTTTAATAATAAGAGGGAATTCCCCTATAACCATCCACTTCCGTAATTTTTTGCTTCTTTGGAATCGCAATTGTTCAAGGATATTTTGAGGTAATGGAATATCTGTATTGGAAGGAATTGCTCTACGAGCAAAATAATTTACCATGTTGATAAACAGATGTAGTGCAATAGGGTCTTGGGGTATATTTTCTAAAACTTTAAAATAAACAAAAACAAGTTTCCCCACTCCATAGCGACTTACAAGGATATCAGAACCCCAAAAAGGTTCTACATCTTTTCCCTGAGGAATGACGAAACAGCCACATATATCTTCATCCCCTTTCTCTAAAAACACTTTAGATGGCAGAATATTTCTATATTCTTGTTTCATTATACAGCGATTGGGGAGATTAAGAAATAGTGGGTGAGGTTTTACATAATGAAAGTGTAGAAATTCATCAGGATATTCGAGATTAACTGATGTAAATTGTGTACAATTGGGCAACAATTTACTTAATTCATTCCAATCATCAGGAGGAGAGAAAATGATAGCAATGGCTCCGTATCGAACATGTTCCATCATAGAAATAAATTCAGTTTCATTATAAGCAAAAACGGAATTGTAAATCGGTGGAACGATATAGATAGGAGGAAATGTTGTAGGTTCTTCTACCCAAGGAGAACATATTTTGGAAAATTGTCCACTTGTATCAATAAATTTGACGGGAATATTTGTGGGTTGTGGAATAGGAAATACATTGATACTGCTTTTGATTTCAGAAATAATCTGATTATTCAGTGATAATCTTGCCACTATCAAGTGCTGGCCTATGTTTCCAGAACCTGAAATATCTCCTACCCAAAGTTCTTTATTGTCTTTTTTTAATTTAACATCCTTTTTCTTCTTCCATAACACCTGTTGTGTGGGGCTCGATATTTGAATAGATAAAGATGCCTTAGTTTCTGTTTCGTTAGATAGATATTCATCATTATGAGAGACAAAAGAAACATTAACAGCAGTTTCTTCATCTTGTAATATATTTGTTTTACCTAAATTAATTACCAGTCGAAGGTTATTATTTATTTGACGCAATTGTCTATGTAAATTTTCAGGCAGTTTCAGAAAATCTAAAAATCCGTCGGAAGAAAAGATAGTTTTGTCTATTGAGTTTTGTAGACAATATCCCTTTATTTTAGGATTCCACAGTATGGAGTTTACATACGACTGTAAGTTGGTTATGTAAAGTTCTTTTATTTGTTCCAGAAAATTTTCGACAGAAGTTAATGTTAAACTTAAGTCCCGTTCTATAAAGCCATCCTTAATTTTTGACATATAACCTTCATATTTATTCTTGTTGCTGATACTTTGATGTTCTATCTTTCCTGTCCGGGTATGAATTGCAAAATTAAGGGTATTTTCATCTCCAATATGTTCTAAAAATTTCTGTGTTGTGTTATTTAAATAATCGTCAGAACGCGTCCATATTTGTTTTGTAGGTAATAAATGTATGTTATAAGGAATACAAGAATAAGAGGGATATTTAGAAGAAGGTGGATATATAGTAATTAATCTACTTCGGTCTATTTTGCGAATATTATGAACAAAGTTCGAGATATTAAAATTTTTAGATGTATATTCAAACCACATCCATACAAAAGAAGGATTGTTAATATAATTATTCAGCAATTCATCAATTTCTATTTGCGCCAGTTCCCTCCATTTTTTTGAATTAGTATCATGTTGTATTGAAGGAGTTTGTGCCACCATAACACCTGTTTCATCACAAATACGAATTATCTTTTCAGGCAAAGGTCGTCCATAAGAAAAAATTAAATCAAAATTATCTTTACGCAGTTTCGAAAAAAATTCTCTTAACGGGTTTTCTGAATAAGAAGAGGTATTTAAGTCTTTTATATTCCAATCAAAATAGAATGCTCGAACAAAGGATGGCTTAAAGTTTAGTATGAATTGATTATCGTTTATACTAAAATCCCGCATTCCAAACGGAATTATTGCAAAATCAGTAGATGTTTGGGTTATATATTCAATTTGCAGTGTATATAATTTGGGAGAAGAGGGGCTCCATGTTTCGAAATCTTCCATCTGTATTATTAATTTAGGCTTTTTACTTTTTATTTCAATATTTAGTTCAGGTATTTTTGCCCGTAGAATACAATCTTTGTAATTTACATATACATTGGTTACTATTCTTTTACCACGAATATCTGGTTTTACCTGAATATTTTGAATGTAATAACGAGGAACGAACTCAATGTATATCTCCCCCCAAATTCCCGGAAATTGCACCCAGGATAAATCATATATCGTAGTAAATTTTGATAAGTTTTGCCATGAGAACGGAGATACCTTAATTACAAGTAAATTTTTCCCTTTTTGCACATATCGGGTGATGTTAAAATGGAATTTGGTAAAGGCGCCCTCATGAACCCCTATATATTGTCCGTTTAGCCAGACAACGGATTTAAAATTGACATTTTGCAGGTGCAGAAGTAAAAGTATGTCATCCTGTAAATTTTCGATATCGAATTCTTTATTAAACCATAAAGAGGTGGAATCTGTTATTTCATAGATAGGTTCTATCAGAGGAAGCGAAATTTCCACTCCCTTATCAATCGGCGGATTTAAATACCACTGGCTCTCTTCACCTTTATTTTCATGGTCAGGGATGAAGAGCCAAACTCCATTCATATTCAATTTTTGTCGGTTCGGGAACATGCAAAACCCTTAACTGTCTCGAACTTGAGGAATACAATTTTACTTTTAATCGAGATATAAGGTCAAATTATACTATAAAAAGTATACTACAAACATAAAAAGAACAATTAAGAGGATATAAAAAATGAATACCATGTTACTTTGTATTATTTGTTTTATTAAAACATCAACTGCAAATGAATTTGTATTACCCGAAATTGAAAAGAATCTCTTACAAATCGGGAAGAAGTTTTTAAATTACGAAGTAATACTTCGCCCTGATAAAAATGAACCTGAATGGTGGGCAGGTGCTCCATCCGTAGTAAGAGATAAAAAAGGAATGTTCTGGCTTGCATGTAGAATGCGAACTGCCGAAGGACAAAGGGGTTTTCGTGGATATGAAATACGAATCCTGAATAGTAAAGACGGTGTTCATTTTAATAAAGTAAAAAGTATCCGAAGAGAGGATGTCCCTGTCCCCGGTTTCGAACGACCGTCTATCCTAATAGACCCGTTAACAAGTAAATTTAAACTGTATGCGTGCGCACCTGATTCAAATAATATATGGTCAATCATAAAATTTGATGATGCAGGTAACCCCGAAGAGTTTCAACCCGAAACTGCAAAAAAAATAATATCACCCCCCGAAAAAAGATTTGATAGAGATATTCGTCCGCGTGGATATAAAGACCCGGTTATTTTTATTCACGATGGAATCTATCAGTGTTACACCATAGGTTATATACGGGAGAACGAATGGATATTCCATTTTACAAGCAATGATGGAGAAACATGGATTCCTGAGGGAGATGAAAATGAGCCGATAATGAATTTAAATGGCTGGCATAATTTTTTTGTAAGACCTGCCTCTATATTACCCATAGGAGTTGGTTTCTTATTTATTTATGAGGGTTCAAATATAAAATGGTATGACCCTGTTTACAACATTGCAACAGGATTGGGGTTTACATTCGATTTGCATAATATCATTGATTTAACCCCAAATTCTCCGTTATTAATAAGTAATACTCCCGGAGATATGTTTGCTACATTTCGATATTCTCATTGGCTCTGGGTTAAAGATGAAATATGGGTATATGCAGAGGTGGTATGTTCTAATAAAACACATGAAATAAGATTGTATAGAATCAAAAAATAATTGAGACCTCTGAACAAATAGGATTTTTAGGTTTGGGATTAATCTACAAAATAATTATACCGTTTTTGGAATGGAAAAATCGCTTTGGGAAAGGAAAATATCTTTTCTATAACCAATAATTGAGTTTTTTCTTATTGATTTTTTGTCCTTTTTTCCTCTTTTTTATCTCCTCTTATTAAAGTTCATTATTTCGCTATTACTTACCTATATTATTAATACCACCCCCGCTCTCTTTCGTTTCATTTGCCTTCGAAACTCCCTCTGTATTACAATAAATGAAAAAAAGAAACCTTTATTCAGAGATCTCATTTGTTAAAAATGATGAAGAGTATTGTGAATTTTATCTGTGTGTTGCAGCGGTAAAAAGAAGTTATGTTTTAGAACTGAAGTTCTCTTTGCACTTATTTCTTACCTTTAAATTTATCCAATAATTTGTTAAATGTCGGGTTTTAAAATTTAGGTTGAGTTATTTTAAAATATTACACCAAAAAGGTTTCGTCTTACATTTCCCCCCATTAAGAAAGGAAATAAAAAAGTGGAAAAAATTGTAAATTTATGTAAAAGAAGAGGAATAATTTTTCAGTCCAGTGAGATTTATGGTGGTATTAATGGTTTTTGGGATTATGGTCCTCTGGGTGTAGAATTGAAAAAAAACTTAAAAGATGATTGGTGGTATGTATTTGTTCAGACAAGGGATGATATGCTTGGATTGGATGCCAGTATTATCATGCACCCGGATACCTGGGTAGCCAGTGGACATGTGGCTGAATTCCACGATATGTTAGTTGATTGCAAATCGTGTAAAAAACGATTCCGTGTTGACCATATTGAAGGGGACCGTTGTCCGGAATGTAAAGGGGAGTTAACCGAACCACGAGCATTTAATAGTATGTTGAAAACACGTATCGGGGTAAGTGATGATACCGCAGTGGATACCTATCTCCGTCCAGAAACCTGCCAATCCATTTTTGTAGATTTTAAACAGATATATAGCACAAGTCGCGTGAAGGTTCCGTTCGGAATTGCTCAAATGGGTAAAAGTTTTAGAAATGAAGTAAATCCTCGTAACTTCATTTTCAGAAGTAGAGAATTTGAACAGATGGAAATCGAATTTTTCTGCAGGGAAGAGGAAGAAACACAATGGTTTGAACGCTGGCAAGAATGGATTTGGCAATGGTATTTAGATATTGGAATTCATGAGAATAAACTTCGCTGGTATGAACATCCGAAAGAGTCATTAGCCCATTATTCCAAGAGAACAGTAGATATTGAATATGAATTTCCTTTTGGATGGGGCGAACTTCAGGGGTTAGCTAATCGAGGTAGATATGATTTAACGCAACATTCCAACTATTCTAAAAAGGACCTTTCGTATTTCGATGTAGAAAAAAATGAGCGATATATTCCTACTGTTATAGAACCATCCGCAGGTGTTGATAGAACTATCCTTGCGGTTCTTTGCGATGCCTACGATGAGGAAATGGTAGAAGGGGAACTTAGAGTAGTATTAAGACTTCATCCGCGATTATCCCCTATTAAAGCAGGCGTATTTCCATTGGTGAAAAAGCATGGACTTGCGGAAATTGCTATGGACCTCGAAAAGAAATTACGAAAGAAATTCGTTACTTTCTATGATGATTCCGGGGCTATTGGGCGGAGATATCGCCGTATGGATGAGGTAGGGACTCCTTTCTGTATTACGGTTGATTTCCAAACGAAAGAAGATGGAACTGTAACTATTCGTGAACGCGATGCAATGACACAAGTTCGTTTACCAATGGAAGAAGTTTCTGGTTTTATAGAAAAACACATTACACATGAACGCTCATAATCTTTTTTCATGAACTTATTCGATAGTTGTGCTGATCAATACGACCAATTCCGTACGGGAAGTGCCCCTTACCTTTTTACAGCAATATCCCTCTTAAAACAGTTTAAAACAGAAGCTTTACTGGATTTGGGTTGTGGAACAGGAAATCTTTTTTATCAATTATCCCAACATTGGAGAGGAAATTGTGTAGGACTTGATATTTCTGTAAATATGCTAAAAAAAGCGTATGAAAAAAATCTCCCTGCAACTTGGGTTCGTGCGGATATACAAAATATCCCATGTTGTGATAATGCTTTTGATGGTATTGCGGGGGTTTATGTTTTACATCTACTAAACAACATTCCACAAATGTTAACAGAGTGTAGAAGGGTATTAAAAAGAGGTTGGGTATTTTTTGTCTCTGCTCCTCATCATTTCATAAAAAATCATCCTTTAAATCAATTTTTCCCCAGTTTTTCTAAAATAGATAGTCAGCGTTTTCCTAGAGAAGAACAAATTATAGAGATACTCAAAAAATCGGGTTTTTATAATATCCGTCAGGAATATTACATATCCGTCAGGGATTGGTTATCCGAAGAATATCTGCAAAAGGTTAAATCAAAATTTATTTCAACATTACGGCTTATCCCGGAAGATGAATTTAATGAAGGGCTTATTAAAATGCAAGAAGAGGTATTAAAAAATTTATCTCCGAAACTTATTCCCTGGGAAAGTGTTTTAATAATAGGCTTTTGTGATTAAATGCTTTAACGAGTTGTGTCTTTGAGTAATAACTCAATCTCAAAAAGGGTATCCCAATATTTTCCCGTTACCAACAGATGATTATTATCATTACGAAATGCCACTCCATTTAATACATCTGCCTGATTAGGGTTTAATAACTGATTTTTTAGCCCATATAAGTCTATTTTTCCTACCACATCTCCTGTCTCAGGATTAATTACTACAATAAAATCCTTATACCAAACATTTGCACAAAGATAACCGTCTATAAATTCGAGTTCATTTAGTTGGGTGATAGGAATTCCTCTATCCTGAACAAGGATTGTTTTTACTATTTTGAAAGTTTCAGGCTCACGAAAGGAAATATATGCTGACCCATCTGACATAATTAAATACTTGCCATCATAAGTAAGTCCCCAGCCCTCTCCGTTATAAAAAAAACCTTTTTGCAGTTCGAGTTTATCTCGAGAATAAACAAAACATATCCCTTCTTTCCATGTTATTTGATACAGCAAATCGTCAATAATTGCTATTCCTTCCCCAAAAACTCTGTTAAAAATCTGTCCATTGTATTCTTGGGGTAAACTTTTTGTGAGTAATGGAACCCCTGTTTCTAAATCTACAATTCGTATCGATGATTGTTCGTATAATCCGGTGCTTTCATAAAGCACACCACTATCCCATATTAGACCTTGCGTAAATGCAGAACTATCATGTGGGTATTTAGAAACAATGCGATAAGTTAGAGTAAAAGGATGTTGGGAAGGCCAGAATGTTGATGGGATTGGCAATTCTCCTTCTCCTTCCTGTGGAGGAATTGAATTTCCTTCTCCTTCATCATTTATTTGTCCTTCCGATGTAGAAGGAGGGTTTGGAAGTTCCCCTTCAACAGGTTTTCTGTTATCACAGCAAGAGAAGAACAATAAAGAGTTTAGTAGTATAAAAACGATATATCGTTTCATCTTTGTTCGAGTTTCGTTTATACTTTCAAGTAAAATACTTTTTAATGAAAGTATAACAAAAGAAATAACGGATAAAAAATGGTCATTCCTCAAAGAATACAGATACAAACACAAACAGGTTGCAACGGCCGTTGTGTATTTTGTCCCAATGAACAATTTATACAGGCACACCTTCCAACAGGAAGAATGCCGAAAGAATTGTTTTGCTCCATTATTGACCAATTAACACTATTAAAACCACATCGGATTATGCCCTATTTACAAAATGAACCACTGCTGGATGAACGATTACCGGAACTTATTCAATACATTCATCAAAAAATGCCTAAGGTAACAACATTGGTCGTAAGCAACGGAACACGACTAACTAATGAAATGGGAGAAAGGCTTATTGATAGTGGATTGAAACGATTGAAAGTAAGCTTACAATCCTTAAATGATGATGTTAACCAACAACTTATGGGTTATCCAGCAAAACCTGTTATTGAAAATATTGTAAATTTCTCCAACTTGTTAAAAAAGAAGCATTCCGATATGGATTTTAGAGTATCTACAATAGTTACATCTAAAAATGAAAAAGAAATTGATGAAATGAAAAAAATCTGGAGCAAACACGGTATCCGTCTTGTTTTGTCGTCTCTCGAAAATCGAGGTGGAAATATTTCTAATGTGCTGGAATTATCCAATACTCCCGAGATGCATTTGAGAAGAGGCTGTATTCGTCCAACCCGTGATATGTGTATTCTTTTTAATGGTAAAGTGGTTTTATGCTGTGTGGATTGGATGCGAACAGTTATTTTAGGCGACCTGAATGAAAAATCAATAATAGAGATATGGAATACTCCCCGTCTTCAAATGATTCGTGAAGGATTAAATATGGAGGATTGCTGTCATTTGCCCGAAATATGCAGAAATTGTTCCGAAGCAGCAGAAAATTATAGAAAAACACCTTCCTGGTTAAAACAAATTAAAAACTCTTTCAAACAAGTATTCCAAAATTTAACTCAATAAATCCCAATTACTTTTCAGGGTATTTTATTACATAAGTTTTATTATCAAAATCTACTGTTATTGTTGTTCCATCGGAGTAAGTTGTTTTTTGCTTTCGGTATGTATCATCTAAAAACTCATGATTTACTAAATCAAGAAATTGACAATGTTTCGCTAATGCACAAAGTTCCTTAATACGATTGATTTCTTTTTCATCGGCACTAATGTTCAGATAGGGCATTCCTGCATTAAGGATACAGTGTAGGTATCCAGCATCCCCTTTGGGTATACCCCAACCCCCATCTTCCGTTATACTCCATGGCATAATTAAAGCATCATGATAAACCAGGTTAAATAAAGGAATAGGTATTCCAACTCTTTCTCCGCCATCTAAGGATGGCTGTAGCCAATAAGGTCCATGATGAACCAAATCAATAACAGAAACGAAATATTCCGTAGGTTCTTCTGAACTCATAATATAACCTTTGGATTTTAAGAATTGAAAGGCAGCTTTGCGATATTGTCCGCATTCTGCACGGGTAATAAGACAAAAAGGTTCATAACTTTCCTCTAATGGAACTACAGAAAAAACATCCAGATATACACCTTGAATTTCAAGCCCGTGATTAATTAACCAATTATGATTTCGTTGTACATAAGGAGGGACAAAACGAGGACTAAGTATCATTTGAGGTCCACCACACCAAACCTTATGTTGTTCCTTAAACCCCGCTTGGTTTGAAATAGCCAATCGAGGATTAAAAGAAACTGCATTCAAATAAAAATCTCTATATTGGTCATGAAGTGCAAAAATATACCCTAATTCCTTACAGGTTTGGGACAATTGTTTTAGTCCCTCTAATCCTCCTGCTTCATAGCCTGGAGGCACAACATCTGGGTGTCCACTGTCATAACCTAAATATCCCCAACCATCCAGATGAACATAAGCAGATTCCATTCCTTTGCGTTTTAATTCCTGCAATTGTTCCGCAATTTTGTTGTAAGGAATGAGTTGGTGATTAGATTGAGGATTATCTTTTTTAAAGTAAGCACTTTGTTCATCAAAATGATATAAGGCACCTACATGGATAACAGGAACACCAATGATTTTTTCCAGAATTGGGCATCGGGCTATTTTTTCTTTAAGGGAGACAAAATTTTTATTTTCCTTGACCCAATCCCTATACTGTTTTGCCAGAGTAGAATGTGTCGCATGTGGATAAAAATAATATTCAATAGTTCGCAAATATCCCAATTCCCCAAGACTGGAATACCATATTGGTTGAACCTTTGTTGGACCTCCTTCCGGGTGTTGATATTCAATCCCGGCATCATCGGACGAGACGAGAATGGATAACAAACCATGTTCTCCCTTAATGTGTCCCCACCAGGGCATATACAACATCCGTGAATTTGTCAAATCTTTACCGTAAAATTTTCGTGGATAATTGGCAGGCAATAACATCCCTTGCATAACACATAAAACACTTTTTTCATCTACTGAGGCATTCAATTTGACAGGTTTGGGAAACTTGATTTCCCTTAATTGCTCTGAAATGTTCGAAGAAGAAATATCAATGGTCAAATTGTTATTCGATAGGTAAAATGTTATATAAATTTTTAAATCAGAATTGGATACAAAGTCCGTAAATTGAAGAACAAACCCTTTTGCATATCCTGTGGTGATTGCTTCACAGGTTATTTTTCGAGCCGAAGTTAACGAAAATTTGGAACTGGATAGGATAATATCATCTTCATCAGAAGGGTAAAATTCCCATTGTTGTCCCTCATTATCAACAATAAGTTGTAATTCCTTTTTCGTTAGAACGACTTTTGTTTTTTGATTTTCCAAAGTCCAGGAGTCTGTATTTTCAGTAAAAGTTTCTTCAGACAAAGCAGGCTGTTCAATGGCATTTTTAAGTAACCATTCCCGAACCTCTATAAATTCTTTATATATTTCCATTTCTGTTTCTGAAGCAATATTCAATATCTTACTCTTTAATTCTTCTATTTTTTTTGTTTTTTCTTGTAAAAGAGTCGCATTAACAGGAATATTATTCAATGCATCACAGAAAAATAAATATTGTTGTTTTTTTGCTTCTATATCCTGAGAATTTGCAGGAAGAGAAACATAAAACAGTAGAAGAACACAAAAAAGAAAAGCAATTTTTTTCATAATCTAATTCCTTCTTTTTTATAATTTGACTTTAAGGATTGGATAAATGTTTTAATAAATCTTTACAGATAACAAAATATAGGAGAATAAGTAAGATGTATTTACATGATGCACATATCGCCAATGTTGTTACTTCCTTTGCTACTTTAAGTTCGGGTCTTCTTGTTACTTTATTTTGGTGGTATGATGGGAAACAGCCTCTACGCTGGTTATTCTTCTATCTTACAATTATTATCACTGCTATTCCAACTATCATTCATCACATGTACCCCACGCAACAATTCTGGACATCGGTGGATGTAATGAGCAATATTCTTTTAGTATGGGCTTTAGAAATAGCATTAGCAGGCGATTTTTTTACTGAAACTTTTTATAAAAAATTTGTAAGTGTAATAACCTTGATAAATATACTTGTTGTTCTTAAATTAGGATATGAGATATTCTCTCCTCCTACGAATTTATTTTTACCTCTGGGCGAAAAAAGTGGGTTTACTTTTGGTGAGACTGCACTAATATTAAATGCAATTTTATCCGTAGGAATTATGGCTTATTATTCAAAAACATGTACTCAAAAACAAAAATCTGTTTTAAAAGTAATAGTGGCTATATTTCTTTTAGGTTTAATACTTGCCACAGGAAGCGATGACTTCATTAAGCCTGCGTTTATTGGCTGGCATTCTTTATGGCATATTACAGGTGCTTTTGGATTTATTGTATTCTGGTTTTTTAATCATTTGCGATTTTCAATTGAAGGAGGTATAGAAAATGTTAGTTCATAGTGTTTATTTTTGGTTAAAAGCCGAAATATGTGAGGCAAAAAAGCAGGCATTTTATGAAGGATTGTTGGGACTGTCAAAAATACCTACTGTTTCTCAAATTTATGTAGGAACACCTGCAAATACAGTAAAACGCCCCATGATTGATGACAGTTATACCTTTGGGATTGTAGTGGTTTTCAACAATATAGAAGGGCATGACGCTTATCAGGTTCATACGATACATAAAAACTTCTTATCTGAATTTAGTTCATATTGGGATAAAGTGTTGATTTATGATTTTGAATGTTAATTTACCTCTTTAATATTTCTGGTCAATGGCTTTTCGGGCTATTTTATCAACTAAAGAGGGGTATATTAATTTTAACCACCTTCCCACTTTACCTCTTGTGGAAGTAATTAGCAATCGTTGTTTTTTTACAATAGCATTTACAATTAACTCTGCACATTCCTCTGCCGTCATAATTTTTGATTCTACCATAGGTGTTTGCCCAAGAGATGAGCCATCTCCTTTTAATGCTCTTTTGTGGATTTCCGATTTTACAAAGTCTGGTGCTACAATAGTTACATGCACACCTTTAGGTTCTATCTCGACACGAAGCGAATCAAAAAAACCAACCATGGCATGTTTGCTAGCGGAATAAATAGTCCTGCATGGGACCCCTGTTAATCCTGCGACACTGGAAATCGCTACAATATGTCCTTGAGTTTTGTATAAATAGGGAAGAGCATAATAAGTGCAATATAAAGAACCGTAAAAATTCGTTTCCATTATCTCTTTTACAATTCCTAAATCTTGAATTTCGTCAAAACGGCACCACATTGTTCTACCTGCATTATTAATTAAAATATCCAATTTCCCAAAATGAGATATAGTTTCCTCAATTAAATTAGAACATTCACTTTGTTGAGAAACATCTGCCTTTATAATTCTTACTTCATTATTATCATTTTTTATCTCTTCGGCAAGTTCTATTAGCCGTGTTTCATTTCGTGCTGAAATAACAACTTTTGCTCCTTCTCTCGAACAGACCTTTGCCAAAGCGCGACCTATTCCTTCTGATGCACCTGTGATAATCACTACTTTATCTTTAAATTTTAAATTCATAATTTTTTTTCTCCTTTATAATTTGCTATTATTATATAGATATTATTTATATTAGAGTAATTCAAGTTTTTTATCATATTAAGCCGAGTAAAGTAATTTAATTTCTTGGAGGTTTTAAAATGAATAGAAATATTATAAGTATGAAGAAAATTATAACTCTTGGGGTTTGTTTGTTGGTAATAACTTTTACAAGTGCTTTTCCTACTAATTCTAACATCAAGTCCCTTTCTGATTTACCCAATCCGATTCCCCGAATTGCTATTGTGGGTGATAGTTGGGGAATGTTTATGTGGTGGTTTCGTTCTTTTCAGAGAGCCCTTGTGGAGTTAGGTTATGGGGAATATTGTGAGGTTGCCAACGAATCGGTTGTCGGTGGAGGAAAAACATTCCAATTTATTAATGTAGAACAATTTCCCGCAGCGGAACAAATTAGAAATGCCGTTGTTCAGATGTTAACGGATTATCCTACGATAGATATAGTTGTTATCTCGTTAGGTGGTAATGATGTCCTCTATGGAACTGAGTTTGTATTACCCGAAGACCCGTATAGAGAATTGAGATTTCAATGTCCGGGTCATCCCGATAATATGAATGAAATTCTTGCGGAAAAAATAGTCAATCAAGATATGGATAATCTGGTTGATTTGATTTTATCCGTTCGTTCTGATATTCGTGTCCTACTTACTTCTTATGATTTTGGAGGAGATACAAAACGAAGTGAATGCGATTTATTAACGCAACAATTAGGGATAATGGTCCTGGATATTTATAAGCAAAGGTTAGCAGACCGTAAAGGAGACCGTGTCCACTTTATTAATAATTACGGACTTATGCAATTTATGTATGGCGTTTTTGATTACCAGGTTGATTCCGGTAATGACCCAATTTGGGGAACAGAACAGTTAGTTTATCCTGCTGGATATGTCAAACCTGGTTTTTCGCCAGATGATTATCCCCCTTTGAGGCTTCCTGACCCATACGATGTTTGGACCTTCCCATGGACGGATGAGAACAGTGCAGAATTAAATGTGCCCGGTTTTCCTGAATATTTTAATCCACTTCATTCCTTATTAGACAGGAATATGCACTTAACAGAAGAGGGATACTATTTCATGGCTCGAAGAATGGTTGACCGTGTTATAAAATACTGGCTTGATTATCCCAAAGTTTTTGGGATACACCCCGTAAATAATGAAAAAGGGGAGACATACCAATTTGAAGTTATATTTTCAAAAGAAGTAACAGGTGTTGATCCAACAGATTTTGAAATAACAACAGCAGAAATAGAAATAGGAGGGAAAAGTTTAGATATTAGTCAGGCACAAATTGTATCTATCGTTCCGAATTCGGGTTATAGTAGAACTTATACAGTTACAGTTGACTTAAACCCAAATTTAAACCCCACAAAAGGCACTCTTACAGAAGTTGTCCATATTCATGTTTTAGATGATGATAGCATCGTAGATTCCGAAGGGACACCTCTTGGAGGACCCAATACCCCAACATGGACCGATAATGGGAAATTTACTTATTACGGTCCTTTTGCCTTTGCCGATTTAATGAAACCCGAAGAGGATAATTTTGAGCAAGTTCAAAAATATCTATCCGTCTTAACCAAACCTTATCTTCCATTTATTAACTTTGCGGTTTCTTTTGATGAAGACAAATTAGATATTAATGGTGATTTATTCCCATTAGTCCAGCAATTGATGAACGATGAGGATGTTGACCCTGAAACCCTATATATTAAGGGAAATGGTATGCTGGATAGCTATGAATTTGCCCTTTTAGAACGCTGTTTAAAAGACTCGAATATTGATTTCAGTGCTGTTGGTGGGATATCCCATACAGTGGTTGCCAATGCATGGGCACAGAACCTTGCCCGTATCCGTAATGATTTGGGTGGTGCAATTACACCGGAACATGATAATATGGTATTAAGGGTGTTTGCTGGTTTGGATTCGCTGTTCTGTGCTTACATAACTTTTGGTGAAATGAAAACTGTAGGGACTA
>Ga0116168_1001411_pt1 | contig 18390 bp, 16 predicted proteins | sample AD_UKC129_MetaG_FD_89795 | JGI IMG/M metagenome (GOLD analysis project Ga0116168, IMG submission 89795) | Active sludge microbial communities of municipal wastewater-treating anaerobic digesters from Canada - AD_UKC129_MetaG | ecosystem: Engineered > Bioreactor > Anaerobic > Digestate | place...
ACAATTCCTTCCCCTTCGGGCGTGCCTTCGGCGATACCTTCTCCTTCGATAATACCTTCCCCTTCGGGTGTACCTTCGACGACACCTTCGCCTTCGATAATACCTTCCCCTTCGGGTGTACCTTCGACGACACCTTCGCCTTCGATAATACCTTCCCCTTCGGGTGTACCTTCAACGACGCCCTCCCCTTCGATTATTCCTTCTGCTGTTCCTTCACCTTCTGGTGGGCAGGGTCCTGTGGAAATCCACAAATCAACTGAAGTTCCGGGTTCAACTTCTGTTCCTGCTGTTGGTTCTTGATTTACTACCACACCAGCAGGGAAAGTATTATCACATATATATGTTATATTTCCAACGAACAAGCCTGTTCCCAGAATGTCTGTTGTCGCTTCTGCTTCAGGTAAACCGACTACATACGGCACTTCAACCAAACAAATTCCCGGGGTATCATCCAGATAATTCGGTGTCCCATCGTTGTCCGTATCCCAGGGATATAGGTCATTTTCATCAGGTATCAGGTCACAGTCGTCATCGGTATCTTCCGGGTCCATCCAACCGTCTCCATCAAGGTCATCATAGGGTCTCATGTAAGGAGTAATGCCAATATCTGTGGTGAAAACATAAGAACCATTGGAGAAGTTGATTTCTACCATGTATACTTTCCAGCCTGAAGTAGGAGGAGTAACTGTTGCAAGATATGTTTTTGAGCCGGGAGATGTTTCACTTAAATTGGTAGATGTCCATGTTGGACCTGTTCCGTCGTAATAACGAAAATCACGAGCCGTTGGATTTACAGCCTCCCATAATTTCACAGAAGTTGGATTTGTTGACACCTGTACCTGAATACTTCCATCGGGTAAGAATTGCCAGGAATAATTGGGACGGCTACCTCCGGTCGCAACAGAATTAAAATAGGTTATTAGTGGATAAACAGTAGATAAATCAAACGAATCACCCATACTATGTCCCACATTGGGAGTATATTTAAGACGACATTCGCCGGGAAGTTCGTGGTAATAAAACCGTGAGGAGTCCGGGAGGAAGAATTCATCTCCACATGCGTTGATAATGTATTTGGGCATTGTATAATTGCTTAAATAAGAGTATGGGTCTACAATTTGCCTGAGTGCATATCCTCCTGGTGTACTCATCCGTTCAAAGATATGTAATTCATTGTAAGGGGTTAATGTCTCTGAGAAAAAGCCATAGCATTTATATTGATGGTCCATCTGAATATCCATTTTTAGGACATCAATAACAATCGGAACAATAGCAATGACCCGCGAATCGACGGCTCCTGTTAGCCATGTTGTCCAACCCCGTTTGGAAGCACCTCCAACAACGAAGCCGTTGATAGTTTTTGAATGATTATTAAGAACAATTTCCTGAATAGTATCCATAGCACGCACAGCACTTTTGACCATAGGCAATAGAACAGGCCAATATGGGTCGGGGTTACCTTCGTTATAGGTTTGTAAGTATTTGTCAAAAGAATAGGCTATTATTTCGTCCTCTGTGCGGCTGGAACTTTCTCCCGCAAAAAGGAGAGGTTGGTTGGGGACTTGTTCAAGCAGTGCAACAGGGGCACCTGTTAATAATGCGATATATTGAGCATAATCCCGAAGGTTAGTAGCCGAAGAACCATTATTACCGCCAGAAATAATTAATAACCCCTTTGTTTTTGTAATGCTTGTAGGAACAATAATCGTGAGCCAATGTTTCCACAATGTTCGGTTTACTTCTGAGGAATTTCGCCATGTTTGGGATGTAAGGTCAACAACATAATAAGTATGAGTAAAACTTGATTCTGTAGTGGTAATTGTATATGTGTAAGAAGAATCGGGCAAATTTACATAATCTTCTAAAGGACCTGCATAGATATAGAAGGAAAGGAGTGATGAAAAAATCGCAATTAATAGAAAATTTTTAAGACAACTTTTACGCATCGGTGAAAACCTTTATGTTAGATTATTTAAATTTATTCAATTTTATATCCATAAATAATTATACTATGAACTTAAACACACAAAGTCAATTTTTAGTTCCTTATGTTTGATATGAGGGATATTAATTTGTTATAATTTTTTCTCTTTGTGAGATTTTTATAAAAACACAGGAGCCTCTCGCCTTTGTTTTGGGTGCTCAGAAATATGAGTTCCAGCGGGCTCCAAGGTTTAACCCAAACAGATAAGGATATAAGTATGTCAGTTGTAACCCCTCGTGAATTGCTCGAAGTAGGAGCACATTTTGGTCATCAAACTCGCCGTTGGAACCCTAAAATGGCACGGTTCATTTATGGCGAAAAGAATGGTATTTACATTATTGACCTGAAGCATACCCTAAAACAATTATTTAAGGCGTATGCTCTGGTTCGTGAAACAGTTGCCAATGGTGGAACGGTTCTTTTTGTCGGCACGAAACGGCAAGCACAGGAAGCCATTAAACGCGAAGCGGAACGCTGTGGAATGTTTTATGTAAATAGTCGTTGGTTAGGTGGAACATTGACCAATTTCCGCACTATCCGAAGCAGTATTTCCGAATTGCTTCGATTGAAAGATTTAGAAGAAACGGGCAAGATTGACCAATACGGCAAAAAGGAAGGTATTCAATTAAGAAAGCGTATTGCCAAATTGGAGAAAAATCTCTGTGGTATTGTTAATATGACAGAAATCCCGGATATTGTTTTTGTTGTGGATACCAATCATGAGGAAATAGCCGTGCGTGAATCGGCACGATTAAATATCCCGTGTATTGGTATTGTGGATACCAACGCGGACCCGGATGCTGTTTCTCTACCAATTCCGGGCAATGATGATGCAATACGCGCCGTATCCCTTTATTGCAAAGTAATTGCGGATGCTGTATTAGAGGGTAAGAATGTTCAGGAGAAAGGTCCAGCCACTCAAACAAAGGTTAGACCTATTTCTCGAAGAGTTAAGCGTGTAACGGATGAAGAGATAAAACCTATGGAAACCGTTTCTGAGGAAGATATGGAAGAGAATGATGCTGATGAGGAAAGTATATCTTCCGAGGAAATCGAAGAAACCCAACAAGAAGCATCTTCAGTTAAAGAAAATTAATTATTAAAAGATACAGGAGAATAATAAATGAGTATTAGTGCGAGTGATGTAAAAAAATTAAGAGAACAAACCAATGCACCCATGATGGATTGTAAGAAGGCACTTATGGAGTGCGGTGGTGATATGGATAAAGCGGTAAAATGGTTGCGTGAACGCGGAATTATGAAAGCGGCATCACGGGCAAATCGTGTGGCGGCGGAAGGCTGTATTGCTTCTTATGTCCACATGGGCGGAAAGATTGGAGTGCTTGTAGAGGTAAACTCCGAGACTGACTTTGTGGCTCGCGGTGCAGAATTTCAAACCTTCGTAAAAGATATTTGCTTACAAATTTGTTCTTCCGCACCCAAATGGATTGCCAAAGAGGACATCCCTGCGGAAGCGTTGGAAGAAGAGAAGCAATTATATGTAAAACAGGCTATGGACACAGGCAAACCGCAGAATGTTTGTGAAAAAATAGCCGAAGGCAAATTAAACAAGTGGTTTGAAGAAGTCTGCTTATTAGAACAAGTTTCCGTGAAGCCGGAGCATGATGGCAAAAAGATAAAAGATTTATTAGGTGAATTAACCGCTAAATGTGGTGAGAAGATAGAAATCCGACGCTTCGTCCGTTGGGTTCTTGGTGAAGGTATTGAAAAGAAACAAACGAATTTTGCAGAGGAAGTAGCCGCAGAATTAGCGAAATCCGCCAATAAAGAGGCATAAAGAGTGAACACTCCTATCTACAAACGGGTATTATTAAAACTCAGTGGAAACGCCGTATCCTCGGAAGGGGAAAACATAGGCTCGAAAGCATTAAGTCATCTTTGTGAGGAAATTGTATCCGCTTATCAGACTGGTATTCAGATAGGATTGGTCGTGGGGGGTGGAAATATCCTCCGTGGGAACCAATGGTCCAAGGCTTCCGGTGTAGACCGTGCTACAGCAGATTATATGGGGATGCTTGCTACGGTAATAAATGCTCTTGCCCTTCAATCAGCATTGGAAAAGTATGGAATTGAGACACGAGTGCTCAGTGCTATAGAAATGCGGCCCGTGGCAGAACCTTATATAAGACGCCGTGCTTTGAGACATTTAGAAAAAGGGCGGATTGTAATTTTTGCTGCGGGAACAGGCAATCCTTTTCTCACAACCGATACGGCGGCGGCACTGCGTGCCAGCGAAATAGATGCGGATATATTAATGAAAGCAACCCGTGTAGATGGGGTCTATTCTGCCGACCCTGAAAAAGATTCTACAGCCAAAAAATATGACCATCTCACATATCAACAAGTTCTTTCACAGGACTTAAAGGTAATGGATGCCGCAGCCATATCTATTTGTCGTGAAAAACACATCCCTATTTTGGTATTCTCTTTCTTAGAAAAAAACTGTATTGTTAATGCGGTTTGTGGCAACTCTATTGGAACTATAGTCAAGGGAGATTAACCTATGTCACACCCACTTATTAAAGAAGCCGAACAGAAGATGGATAAAAGTGTAGAAAGTTTACAACAAGAACTTTCGGGCTTTCGCACAGGAAGAGCGACACCTAATTTGTTAGATGTCGTTCATGTAGATGCGTATGGTAGTAAAATGAAAATTAATCAATTAGGGAATATAACGGTACCGGATTCGCATCTTATTGTTATTGACCTCTGGGATAAATCGCTTATTGGTGCTGTTGAAAAAGCAATTATGGCTTCACCCCTTGGGGTAAATCCATCAAACGATGGAAGATTAATTCGTATCCCTATCCCTCCTCTAAGCGAAGAGCGTCGTAAAGAACTTACTAAAGTTGCCAATAAAATGGCGGAAGAAGCCCGTGTTGCTGTTCGAAATATTCGCCGTCATGTTTTGGAAACCTTGAAAAAAGAGCAGAAAGATGGAAAGATAACGGAAGATGACCTCCACCGCCTTTCGGATGAAGTCCAGAAACTCACAGATAAACATATAGAAAAAATAGACCAGGTTCTTAAAGCCAAAGAAAAAGATATAATGGAAGGCTGAACATTTATTTATCTTTTGACAATTTTACGAATATTGTCTCAACATTCAAATCAGGTTTTATATCCATGCGAAAACTTCCTGCGGACTTAGACCCCAGAGTAGATGTAGAACGGTTGCCCCGACATATTGCGGTTATTATGGATGGGAACGGTCGTTGGGCGAAACGCCATGGGAAGAAGACAACCGAAGGACACGAAGCAGGAGCAGAAGGGGTGCGGGAAGTATTAAAAGGTTGCCGTGAATTAGGAATTCCGTGCCTTTCTCTGTATGCTTTTTCCACAGAGAATTGGTCTCGTCCTGAAGAGGAGGTAAATTCCCTTTTCCAATTAATGAGCAAATATATCCGAAGGGAAATTGATGAGATAAAAAAACACGGTATTCGCGTGTTGTTTATGGGGGAATGGAGAGAATTACCTCCGACTGCGGTGCAGGACCTTGAATATTGTCTTGAACAAACCAAAGATAATAGAGATATGACAGTAGTAGTCGGGTTGAATTATGGAGGGAGGCAGGAAATCCTTCGTTGTGCAAAATTGATGGCAGAAAAAGCACGAAAAGGGGAATTATTACCGGAGGAAATTACAGAAAGTCTTTTTAATCAATATCTGTATGTTTCGGAATTTCCCGATGTTGATTTGCTAATCCGCACCAGTGGGGAACAACGGGTTAGTAATTTTATGTTGTGGCAATTATCCTATGCGGAAATGGTCTTTTTGCCGGTTCTCTGGCCTGATTTTCGGCGGAAACATCTCTGGGAAGCCATAATTCATTACCAGCAAAGAGAGAGACGATTTGGTTCCCGTTTGGAGGGAACAGAACCTCATTCCTCAGAATTTAATATCTGACTATAAAGAGGAAGGCCCCTATGCTTCAGCGTGTTATTACAGGAAGTATTTTAGTTATACTGACCGCCATCCTTCTCTGGGTGCCGGGCTTGTATATTCTTTTTGGATTTTTTATTGCTTGTCTTACTACAATTGCTGTTTGGGAATACTTTCGTATTGTGGAACCTGCAAATAGAAATATTCTCAGCATTACAACCTTAGGACTTGTTCCTCTTGCTGTATTAACAGGGATATCACATGCTCTTATTGTAATTCACCTGTTTTTTATCCTTTCTTTCGGACTTTTGGCCATTATATACACCTTTAACAGGACAACTTCAATCAACAAATTTGTTCATGCATTCTTTGGACTGTTCTATTTTGGTTGGGTTCCCTCTCATCTTTTAATCCTTCACAAAGCACCTGAAGGTCCCGGACTAATAACCTTATTTATTACAGCAGTGGCTTTATGCGATTCGGGTGCGTATTGTGTAGGAAAACTTTTAGGGAAACATGCCCTTGCTCCGGAGATTAGCCCTAACAAAACATGGGAAGGAAGTATCGGTGGAATTGTGTTCAGTGTTGTTGGGACTTTTATCCTATGGTTATTGCATGAGGCTATTTTTACACAATTTTTGCCGGTTCAGGGTGTCGTTTTTTATTTCAAATGGGGTATAATACTTGCTATATTAAGCCAATTCGGCGATTTATTAGAATCACGATGGAAACGGGAAGCCGGTATTAAAGACTCGGGAACTATTTTCCCGGGACATGGGGGTGTTCTTGACCGTTGCGATGGAATGTTATTTGCCTTTCCGTTTTTCTTTTATTTGCTAAAATTTTTATGACATCGTTTTAACGATGGAGGGTTGTTGAATTTTTTATGTATGAGTTAGAAATACAAGCGATAGAAAACTTAAAACAGCGATTGGCAGAACTCCATACCTGTTTGAATGTGGAAGGGATACAAGAGCGGATTGCAAAATTGGAACGAAGTATGGAAGCCCCAGATTTCTGGAATGACCCGGAACAAGCACAAAAAGTTTTGCAGGAAATTAAAAACCTGAAAGCCGCCATTGAAGCCCCAGAAACACTTCAAAAAGAATTAGAAGATGCGGAGACATTCGTTCGCATGGCTGATGAAGAAGCGGATATATCCCTTCAATCGGAAATACAACAATTGAAGGATAGGCTAGAAAAAGAAGTTCATCAATTAGAAATTAAGAGCCTTTTTATAGACCCGCGTGATACCAAACCTGCTATTGTTAGTTTTCATCCAGGGGCTGGTGGAACGGAATCCTGCGATTGGGCACAAATGCTTTATCGCATGATTACACGCTATTGTGAAGAGAAAGGGTTTACTGTTGAATTGGTGGATTATCAGCCGGGAGAAGAAGCCGGTATCAAGAGTGCCACTTTACGGGTATCGGGACTTTATGCCTATGGCTTATTAAAGTCCGAAAGTGGAGTGCATCGTCTTGTTCGCATATCTCCATTTGATGCGAATAAGAGACGGCATACTTCTTTTACGGCGATTGAAGTGCTTTCTGAAGTAGATGAAGATATAAAGATAGAAATTCGCGAAGAAGATATAAAGATGGATACTTTCCGTTCCAGTGGAGCAGGAGGACAAAAAGTAAATAAAACCAGTTCCGCCGTTCGGCTGACGCATTTGCCTACTGGTTTTGTGGTTACCTGCCAGATAGAGCGTTCGCAACATCGGAATCGTGCCACCGCACTACAAATGCTCAAAGCAAAATTGTATGACATTGAGATGAAAAGAAAGGAAGCGGAAGTATTTGCCCAAAGAGAAGGACAAACAGAAGTTGCCTGGGGCAATCAGATTCGAAGTTATATCCTGCAACCTTATCAACTGGTTAAAGACCATCGGACAGGTGCGGAAACCAGCAATGTAGATAGGGTGCTGGATGGAGATTTGGATTTATTTGTAGAAGCATACTTAAAATGGAACTTAGAAAAGAAAGGTGTAGGAATCTAACTATGGATGAACAATTTAAAGAACACTCCACTTTACAGGAACTGCGCGAAAATCGTATTCGCAAAATGAACCACTTCCGTGAACGCGGAGATAACCCCTACAAATATATCTTTCAACGAAGTGCTACCGTTTCAAAAATTCGAGAACAATTTGAAAAATTAGAGCAGGAACAGCCTGAACAAGCACAGGAGGGAGTTCCTGCCACTTTAGCAGGTCGCATTACTGCACGACGGGAACAAGGGAAGAGCACATTTATGGACTTGCGTGATGAAAGCGGTCGTATACAATTGTTCTTCGGTGAAAAACAAGTAGGGGAAGACAAATACGAGACCTTAAAAGATTTTGATTTGGGCGATTTTATCGGTGTTGTAGGTTCTGTTCGGAGAACAAAACGAGGAGAAATCACTCTATTTGTGAAGGAGTTTCAGATTTTAACAAAGTCCTTACGCTCATTACCGGAAAAGTTTCACGGTCTAACGGATGTGGAGACGCGTTACCGACAGCGATACCTTGACCTCGTAGCCAATCCCGAAGTAATGGAAGTCTTTCGCAAACGAACACAAATGATAGATGCCATCCGCACTTACTTAAAAGAACGCAATTTTTTAGAGGTTGAAACGCCTATGCTTCATCCCATACCGGGAGGAGCCACAGCACGGCCATTTATTACACATCATAACGCATACGACACCGATTTGTATTTACGCATTGCTCCGGAACTTTATTTGAAGCGGCTCATTGTAGGCGGGTTTGAACGGGTATTTGAGATTAACCGTTGTTTCCGTAATGAAGGTGTGGATACAAAGCACAATCCTGAATTTACGATAATGGAGCTCTATGAAGCGTATCAGGATTATTTAGGGCTGATGGAAGAAACCGAAGATTTATTCTATACGGTAATGACTACGATTATCGGTGCAGAGAATTTTACCTATCAAGAGCAGGAAATTTCACTAACCCGTCCATGGAAGCGTATTCCTCTGCACGAAGCTATTCGTCAATTTGCAGGTATTAATCTGGAAGCAACACGGGACCGCGAAGAAGCCCGACAGTTAGCAGAAGGAGTAGGAGTGGAAATTCGACCTGAGATGGGTTATGGGAAAATAGTAGATGAGGTAATGTCTGTTAAAGTGAAACCGCATCTCATTCAGCCGACTTTCCTTTATGACTACCCGATTGAAATATCCCCGTTGGCCAAAAAGAAGCGTGATAACCCGGCCTTGACGGAACGGTACCAATTATTTATTGGTGGACTGGAAGTATGCAATGCTTTTTCGGAATTGAACGACCCCTTGGACCAGCGGGAACGGTTCATGGAACAAGTTCGCCTGCGTGAAGCCGGGGACGATGAAGCCCAATATCTCGATGAGGATTTTTTGACGGCATTGGAAGTAGGTATGCCTCCAACAGCAGGATTGGGTATCGGAATAGACCGTCTTGCGATGCTTTGCACAAACTCGTCATCTATTCGCGATGTAATTCTGTTTCCTTTACTTAGAAAACTTATAGATTAGATATATAGGAAGTTTCCCTTGAAATTTGAAACCTTTGTAGCCCTGCGATATTTGAGAAGTAAGCGGAGGAACCGCTTTATCAGTCTTATTTCGATTATTTCCATCGCTGGGGTGAGTGTCGGTGTTATAACGCTGATTATCGTCATGAGTGTTATGACAGGTTTTGATATTGCCCTGCGGGAAACTATTATCGGCAATCGGTCCCACTTGAGTATTTATGACATAGGCGGAAAAATAAAGGACTACGAAAGAGTTATAAAAGAGATAGAAACATTATGTCCGGAAATTGTTGCCAGTGGTCCAGTGGTTCAGGTAGAGGCATTATTCAAAAATGAAGAATACACGACCGGTGGGCTTATTTTAGGTGTGGACCCGGAACGGGAAAGTAAAGTAACAGACCTCGCAAAAAATTTGACCAATGAAGGGGGGCGTCTTTTTGGGAAAGGGAAACTTCCCCAAGAAAAAGAAATCGTTTTGGGTTACCGATTAGCAAATCGCATTTCTGCACGATTAGGCTCGCAAATACAGATAGTAACAGCCCGTGCAATTATTCGTCCCTTTTTAGGGAGGCAGTTAGGTTCACAACTCTGGCTTACGGTAAGTGGTATATCCCATGCACGAATGTCGGAGTTTGATGAGGTGTACGCCTTTGTAGACCTGCCTACTGCATATATGCTCACAGGGGAGAAGGGAGTAGATGCCATCCATGTAAAACTAACCAATCCTTTCCTTGCGGATACTGTAGCGAGGCGCATTCGTGAAAATCTAAATTACAATACAAAAACATGGTATGAAGACCAGCAGGCGTTTTTTGATGCTTTACGGCAAGAAAAATTAGCCATGTTTATCATTTTGGCGTTCATTATTCTTGTGGCCGCATTTAACATTACCAGCACATTAATTATGATTGTTATGGAAAAACGACGGGATATCGGTATCCTTCGCACTTTAGGAGCTAGCACCAATTCTATATTATTAACTTTTATACTTCAGGGATTGTTTATTGGCGTTATTGGCACAATCATAGGATTATGTATAGGTATTGTTCTTGCATGGAATATCAATCCAATAGCTCAATTTATCGCCAAACTACTTGGTTGGGATTTATTTAATAGCACCATTTATTATTTTGAAGGGATACCCGTAGCGATTGTTCCCTTTGATATTATGTGCATAGCCATTTCTGCGGTTCTGCTAACATTTCTTTCAACCTTATATCCTGCATATAGTGCAGCGAGGGTTAACCCGGTGGATGCAATACGATATGAATAATGTCATTATTTGTGAAAATATCCATAAAAAATTCTATGATGGCTCACGCATGCTACATATCCTTCGTGGGGTCAATTTTGAAGTGCCGGAAGGAAAGATTATGGCTATCAGTGGCCCCTCGGGCGTAGGAAAAAGCACATTATTACATATTATGGGAACATTGGATTCTCCCACCGAAGGAAAGATATTTATTAGCGGGAAGGATATACTGAAATTATCAAGAAATGAAATTAATCAGTTGCGGAATAAAGATATTGGTTTCGTTTTTCAATTCTATCATTTGCTCCCTGAGTTTACCGCTTTAGAAAATGTTATGATGCCCGCCTTGTGTAAAGGGAAAAGTAAAAAAGAGTGTATTCCTCGTGCGGAGGAATTATTATACAAAGTAGGACTTCAGGAACGAATGACGCATAAACCCGGTGAATTAAGTGGAGGAGAACAACAACGAGTGGCTATTGCCCGTGCTTTATTTAATTCCCCACGAGTGGTTCTTACCGATGAACCTACAGGCAATCTGGATGAAGAAACAAGTGCAGGGGTTATTGATTTATTATGGAAATTACATGAGGAAGATAAAATTACTATTGTCATTGTTACGCATGATGAAAGTCTTGCACAAAAAGCCCACCATTGGGTTTATTTGCACGAGGGGCAAGCACATATTCGGAAGTAATTTTGGTTTTTAGCCTGGATTTTTTTCTCTATAATTAGAACTACAAATCACACGAAGAGAAGTGAAAGATGGTTACTTTTGGGGTGTTCTGGGACAGATGGGACAAATGGGACAGATGAGACAGATGGGACTGATAGGGGTGATGGGACAGATGAGACAGATGGGACTGATAGGGGTGATGGGACAGATGAGACAGATGGGACTGATAGGGGGTGATGGGATAGATGAGATAGGTGGGACTGATAGGGGGTGATGGGACAGATGAGTGAAGGGAATATTAAGAATATTAATCTGTTATCTATGTAATATAGGTTATCATTTGAAACAACATCTTCCTCGGTTTTCCCGAATCCGAACAAAATAAGAAAAATTATCATGGGGGTTTTGAATAAATAGTTTGCAAGAGAGCATCGTAAACGGACAAAATAATAAAAAGAAATAAAAATCCATTTTTGGGAAGGTTATTAGAATATGACTTTTTTATGGGAGCAGATGTGGGAACGGTTGGCGTCTGAAGAGTTTGATTTAATTGTGATTGGAGGAGGAATTGTCGGTGCGTGTGTTGCGAGGGATGCTACATTGCGTGGATTGAAAGTAGCATTGTTAGAGCGGAAGGATTTTGCCAGTGCTACGAGTGGTGCTTCTTCGAAACTTATTCATGGTGGACTTCGCTATTTGATGAATCTTGAAATTGGTTTGGTGCGAGAATCCTTAAAAGAGCGAAGAATCTGGTCACAAATAGCCCCCCATCTTGTCAATTCATTGCCTTTTATTCTACCGATACATGGTAATAAGAAGTTTCGGGAACGGCTTATGTATTCACTGGGTTTGAAAGCGTATGACTGGTTGTCTTATGACCGCAACCGATTGAGCGACCCGAATAAGTTTATTCCGCCTCATAAACGCGTTTCGAGGCAGGATATTCTGGCGATAGAACCGCGTTTAGAAGAGATGAATTTTAACGATGCTCTTTTGTTTCATGATTATCAGATGTATTCGCCAGAGCGTTTAGCATGGGCTTGTTTGAAGCAAAGTATAACTCAAGGGGCTGTGGTTTTAAATTATACAGAGGTTGTTGGGTTTTTACGGGATAAAACTCGTATTGTAGGAGTGAAGATTAAAAATCGGGATGATGGTAGAGAAACACAAATAAAAGGCAAGGTTATTGTGAATGCAACAGGACCTTGGGCGGACCGTCTTATTGCGATTGCTACAGAAAAAGAGCCTGCACGGAAAATCATCCGTTCTAAAGGGATTCATATATTAACAAAACCATTAACGACAAAATATGCTATTGCCATGCCCGGTAAAGGGACACATTTCTTTGTTCTGCCGTGGCAAGGTTATTCACTTTTAGGGACAACGGATACGATATATCAGGGGGACCCGGATAATGTGCATGTGAGTGAACGGGAACTGGTGGAATTTTTATCAATGATTAATCGAGGATTTGAAGGGGCAAATCTGAGGCGTGGGGATGTGCTTTTCTTTTATGCCGGTTTACGTCCGATAGTTGAAAAAGACCCACAGGAAACAGAAGAAGAATTTAATTCCTATAATGCAAGCAGGTCTGCGGAAGTTTTTGACCATGCTCAAGATGCTTGCGATGGATTAATAACCGCCGTAGGAGGGAAATGGACAACTTCACGACATTTAGCCGAGCGTGTTGTGAATAAAGTATTCGAAAAATTAGGAGCAACCCCTCCTCCTTGTAAAACCGACCTAACGCCGGTTCATGGAGTTGACTTTCATGTCTTTAACGAGTTTCTTGATGAGGTAAAGAAACAATATGCTGATTTTCCGCCGGAGATTATTGAAAATCTAGCACATAATTACGGGACGGAAATACATAAAGTCCTTGAGTTGGCACTTATAGACCCCCAATTAGGAGAACCTTTGTCGAATACAAGAAAAGAAATCGGGGCTCAAGTTGTATATGCAGTGCGTGAAGAAATGGCACGACACCTTAACGATGTTTTATTTCGCCGCACCAATATGGGGAATTTAGGAGACCCTGGTGAAGATGTGCTCCGTAAAACGATAGATTTGATGTCCCATGAATTGGCATGGCAGGAAACAGTTTGTGATTCTGAGAAGAACAAATCCCGAGTGCAATTCGTTTCGTGGGCACGCACTTTTGTCATTGTAAATCCGAAAGCATGGGGAAATATGACAGGGAAGATATGGCCTAATATAGAGAAAAAAATACATCATGCTATTGGTCCTGTTAAGGTTGCGTTTACGGAAAAACAAGGACATGGGACTATCCTTGCCCGTGAGGCACTGACCGAAGGATATGAGCAAATCATAGCTGTAGGTGGAGATGGGACGATTAATGAGGTTGTAAATGGCTTTTTCAAGGATGATAAACGGATAAATCCCGAAGCCGTATTTGCAATTATCAGCACGGGCACAGGTAGGGATTTCTCACGGACTTTAGGCTGGCCTTATGATATTGACCAGCAAATCGAACATTTGGCGGAGACCTCTGTTTATCCCTTAGATTTAGGAAAGATGAAATTTGTTAATCTTCAGGGGGAAGAGGTATCGCGATATTTTGTGAATATTGCAAGTTTTGGATTGAGTGGAGCAACAGACCGTGCCGTTAACCGTTATGTCTGGCTAAAACAATACAGCGGGAAATTGGCTTTCTTTTTAGGTATGTTGCAGGCATTGTTGACTTATCGAAACAAATCGGTTCGTTTGAAGATTGACAATCAGTTTGATGATGTGCTGGATATAAAAACGGTGGCGGTATGTAATGGTAAATATTTTGGTAGTGGAATGAAAGTTTCTCCCAATTCTGAAATTAATGATGGCTGGTTTGATGTAATTGTGATTCCGGGTATCTCCACTTTTGAATTATTGTTAAATGTGAACAAGGTTTATCAGGGAACCCATTTGACCCATCCTGAAATAAAAATATTCAAGGCACAAAAGGTTGTTGCTACACCGGCTCACACCGCAGGGGAAGTATTGCTTGATGTGGATGGTGAAGTTCCTGGCTATTTACCTGCTTCCTTTGAGATATTGCATGATGCTATCTATGTTCGCATTGCCCCAAGAAAAGAAATCGAAGCAGATTAAAATGTATCGACACCTTTTTTATGGAAATGGTGGCTAAGGTTATATTTAGGAATCAGGGAAAATTCTCCGTAATTGTCCGCAAGCGGCTTGAATGTCCTGACCGCGTTCTTGTCGCAGGGTTGCATTAAGTCCGTTTTGAGTTAGAAATTCAAGGAATGAGTTACATGTTTCTTGAGCAGGAGGTGAGAAAGGTATGTCTGACACAGGGTTCCATGGAATAAGGTTTACGGTGCATTTAAATTGTTTGGCGTAATCGAATAATTCTTGTGCATGTTTTAGTGAATCGTTCACACCGCTTAACAATACATATTCAAAGGTTATCATACGGTCTGTTTTTTGTTGGTATTGATGGAGTGCTTCTGCCAGTTTATCGAGAGGATATTTTCGATTGAGGGGAACAAGACGGGAACGAAGGGTATCATTCGCCGCATGCAAGGAAATGCTTAATCGCACCTGCCAGTTTTCGTCGGCAAACTTTACGATGCCTTTAATATCGCCGGCGGTGGATACGGTGATTTTTCGGGCACCGATATTTACGCCTAATGGATGCATAATGAGTTTTATACTACGGACGAGTTCATCATAATTCCAGAAGGGTTCCCCCATTCCCATATAAACGATATTGGGTGTGCGATTGCCCAAATCTATTAACGAAAGGAGGTGCAATGCCTGTTCCACAATCTCACCGGCATTTAAGTTTCTCTTAAAACCCGCTTTGCCTGTAGCACAAAAGGCGCATTTGAGTGGACAGCCAACCTGTGTAGAAAGGCAAAAAGTTACGCGACGCCGATGGGGAATTATTACGGATTCGATGGTTTGGTTGTCTCTTAAACGAAAGAGAACCTTTTTTGTTCCCGATTGGGTACTCTCTTGAATATGGACAATCTCCGTTTGACAGAATAGGGCTTTCTTTTCCAAGGCATTTCGTAAATCCTTAGATAAATCAGTCATTTTTTGGATATCGAACACATGTTTTTCATGTGTCCATCGGAAGATTTGTCGCCCCCGAAAAGGTTCAAGTCCGAGTTGCTCGGATATTTCTTCTGGAAATAGTCGTGTGATAAGTATTTCTTCCATTCTTTTATACTCCTGAATTTGCACCCCTATATTATGGGTTTTCTATATCTACGGGAACATACCCCGAATGTAGCAGTTTTTGTTTTTGTTGCGATAGCCCGATTTTGGGCTCATCAATAGCGACATTAATAGAACAGCGGTTTAGTTTAATGGTCATAAAGGCATGTTCACAAGGAAACTCACAATGGATTATTTCCGGGAAACGAATCCCTTCGGGTGTTACTTTATAATTTTCGCGGCTACTTTTTGCAATCAGTACTCCCTGTTTTGAATATCGTTCGCTATATACCAGAACCCAGGGTGTCCCCTGCACTTCAATTCTACGAAGGAGTTGTTTGTGTTGTTTGTCGTTATAGATTTCAAGGATTGCTTTTTGGTGTTCCGTGTCAAAAGATTTTAACAGAATTTTGGAACGGGGAAGTTTTTCCCATGTTTCGGGGAAAAATGTTTCGCTGAAAATATCTAATGGCGTAACACGGGTATCCGATGATTTAAAGTATTCTCCTCCGCGTTGATAATAAAATTGTCTTTCCGTAGGGAGTTCTATCAAGGCTTCATCTTTATAGCAGGTCATTCGCAACACAGTAGCGGTATATTTTCTCCCAATGACATAGAGATAATCGGGCATACGAAAAGAAACATCACTCTGATGAAGTTGATATATCGTATCTAACTGGGGAGTTTTTAGGATAAAAGTTCCTCTCCCTTTTAATGTATGTATGGATTGGTCATTCTTACTTAAATCGTTTAAAATTTCTTCTACTTGAGGTTCTGTACCTGCAATTTTTCCCCGTTGTAAAGAAGTTCCCCAATGGGCACAGGAAAGCCATCCCAGAGGGAAAAGAAATAACATTGAATATAAAACGAGCCGACTGTAATATCGGTAATTTTTAGATTTCATTTTTTAGGGGTTTTACCTTATTTTGTATTAACAGGTAGGTCAGTTGCTTTTAACAATTAAAATTGGTATAATATTAACCCTTGTTTAATTCTTTATTATAACAATAGTATAATCTCTTTTTCGAATGTAAGATAACACTTAAAATAAGGGATGTTCCCATGGCTTTTGTATGTGAATACAGTGGAAAGAAACCTATTGTCGGAAATTCGATAATCCGAAGAGGTAAAGCGAAGAAAAAGGGTGGTATCGGACAAAATGTTACCGGTATCACAAAACGCAGATGGAAACCGAACCTGCAGAAAATCCGTGTTATTGATGAAAACGGAAGGGTTCGTCGTATCCGTGTATGTGCTCGTTATATCCGTGCAGGCAAATTTGTAAAAGCACCTCGCGGTATTCAAAGATTATCTGCAGTTAAGAAAGAGGCAAAATAGCAATCCGACAGAAGATATTGTTCTGTTAGGCGTAGTTTTCAGGGCAACTCAATACTTATTGAGTTGCCCTTCTTTTGTTTTAAATCATATACTTGCCAAAGTAGCCGATGTTACTTCTGCAATGATTTAAAAGAAAGGTATTAATTATGAATATCTCCAAAACGCATTATTATTTTCACGAATTGATATTTCCTACTCTTTTGTTTGTTGTATTGGGAGGAATGACCTGGGCGGTTCGTGGTTGTTCCGGGTTTGGAGGTTCCAATGGTTGTCTATTTGCAGGGATTACCTTAGGAACTGCATGGTGGTTTCTTTCTTACGACCCCCAGCGTTTATCTGTCCGACCTTATTCTAACGCATTTGCGCTTATGGCAATGACACTCGGTATTGCAATTGCCGGGGCAAGGGGTTGGATGCAATGGGCTTCTTTTTTTGAAGGGAGAATGTATACCCATTATTCCGCAGGCGAATATGTTTCCATACCTCGTTACTATGGATTTATCTGGCAATTTATCTCGGGTATTCCCTGGGCGGGATTGGGCGCATGTTTTCTTGCTTGGGCAAGTTGTGAAAGGGAAATTACGAAGAAAGATTGGATTGTAAGGATACTATGTGCTATCGGTGGGATTGTGGTTGCGAGGCTCCTTTTTGATAATTTTCCGAATTTATTTCTTCCTTTATATAGCACAATGAAAGAACGGTATATGGATTTACAAAACAATCCGAATTTGCGTCGCTTGATTAGTGATAATCGTGCTGCAATTACTCATTTAGGGCTTTACTTGGGTATTCTAACAGGGGAAGTTCTTCGGAAAGATAAAAGAAATATCACTTTGATTTTGACCGTAGGCATTATAAACGGTGTTGGTTGGGCATTATTACAAAACTGGAAATGGGCGCAAGGCATTTGGGAAGGATACCCATTTAACTGGTGGCGTTGCTGGGAAACCTCCGGTGGAATTAGTCTCGGTTTTGCATACGGTATCGCATATTTCCTGACCAATCAACCTTTACATTCTTCTATGTCAAATAATGTAATAAAAGTAAAGCCCGCTACGGAACGCATGACCTTGTTCCTGACGGTATTTTTAGCCATTGCCCTATCTTTGCGAAATGGAATAAAAGGCTGGGCAAATATCTATTTAGGAAATGAGGAATATTGGAGTAATTTGTTATGGCTTGTTTTTATTCCAATAATTGTTATAGGAATAATCGTCATCGTTTCCTATGTAAGACGAGCATCGAATGAGCCCCAGTTTGAAAAAAATCCTTTTCCGAAATATTCCTGGATAATATGGGCAGTTTTACTCATTCAGAATTTTATAGCCCAGTTAATTACGGGACCCTGGTCAAATTGGGTAGAGGTCTCTTTTGCTATTTACTATATCCTTTTGTTCTTAATCTCCGTGCCTATAATCTATCATTACCAATATTTGAAACTGAGAGATGACTTAACGATATGATTTGATTGTTAAGATTATTTAGAATGATATAATACCTCTTGAAAGAGCTATCTTTTTCATAGAAGGATATGAATTTCTTG
>Ga0116168_1001413_pt1 | contig 18380 bp, 16 predicted proteins | sample AD_UKC129_MetaG_FD_89795 | JGI IMG/M metagenome (GOLD analysis project Ga0116168, IMG submission 89795) | Active sludge microbial communities of municipal wastewater-treating anaerobic digesters from Canada - AD_UKC129_MetaG | ecosystem: Engineered > Bioreactor > Anaerobic > Digestate | place...
GACGGTGGTGATGGCCGCCAGCGAGCCGTCAAAAGCCAATTTAGCAGTCGTCCACTCATCCACCGGCAACGGCTGGTTGCTTGCATACGCCGCCGCTATCTCCGCGTTGCTCCTGGCTATGGAGGAGATGCGGAGGTCGTCGATGAGGCCGTTGGCGTGTGTGCCGCCGTAAGAAGCGCTACCGATATACATATTTGTCGGTAATGCGCCCATAGGTTCAATGTAGGGCGTGTCAGATCCAACTTGTACCCCGTTTTTAAAGAGTCGCATCACGGAGCCGTTGCCTGAAACGGAAACGAAATAAGTTTGACCAACCTCCATTTTTACATTGTCCGAAATCGAATAGTACGTTCCACCTGACCTGATATAGAGCGCTAAGTAACCGTTTGGATTTGAATGAATCCTATAAACATTATTGTCATCGATGTATATCTCAAATATCCTTGACCAAGCCCCATTATCCTGCCTGCTCGTCGGCGTAAAATTAAGCTCCACCGTCCAGTTGCCCTTTGTAAACACACCAGCAGTAGGAACAGTGAGGACTTCGGCGGAGCGAGAGGTGCCGGGGAGTTGCCAAGAAGTGGCGTAGGCTTTTTGCTCAAGCTGGAGGCAATCCATATACCAAGTCCTAACTGCCGTATCGTTATCCTTTCTGGCCATAAAAAAGACGCTTGTTACGTCAGATGGAACAGTAAAGGTAACTGCTGCTCTCACCCAACCGCTTGCGGGAAGAGTGATAGCAACACCAGCTATCCACGTCCAGTCGGTTCGGTAAACAGTTAGAGTAATTCTCTCCCCACCAACCCCGCCGCTGGCCCAGTACGAAAAAGTATAAGTTTCGCCAGGTGTAACGGGAAACCCGGTGCCGATAGCGCCGTTCCAAATGTCTATGCCGTCAAAAGCATTCGTACCTGTAACAACCTTGATGCTTGCGGAGCCGTGCAGAGCCCTCTCCGTACTTCTCGCAACCGTACCGCTTCCGGCAGCAACGTAACCGCCAGGAAGAGTTCCTTCAACGCTAGCCTGATCGGCCATCAGGAGATTCGTCGTCCCCTCCTCCACCAGCACCGCCTGGGCAAATTTGCCAGGCTCGAAGCGGGGGACGTTGGCGGCGACCTGGGTACCCGTGGAGGTGTAGGCGACGGAGGAGCGGGTGAAGGTAGCACTAGGTTGAGAAACATTGATATTATCATGCACCAGTTTCCAAGAACTGTCTATGTTTTTGCGGTATAAACGGTTATACCCTACCCCTATTTGCCCCGGATCGGGGGTCGGGTTCGATATAACGATTACATTGCGCCCATTATCCGGGTCTGGTGTGGCTGAAATTATTACAGGGATTTTGGGGATTGAATCAACCAAAAGGCCAAAGGTGCGAATATCCGAAGTTACTTCGTTGCCCGCATTGTCCCATATGGTACATTGAACTTTATACCAATATTGCAGGATTTTAAGTTTATCACTTGGTTGTTCAACGCTTGTAGCGGTGCTTTCTACCCTGCCTGAATCCCAAAGTATTTCACCTGTAGCCAGTGCTTCTAACTGATCCCATGTATAGGATTCTTGCTGTTCTGCGGTCAAGGAATCGAAATAATCCCACGTTGTTCCCGTAAAAAGTCTGTACCGATAAGCAACCTGATAATATCCGTTGGGGCTGTTGTAAACATGCTGGTAAACCGGAACTGTATTTAACGTTACCATGTCGGGATATGGATAAGTAATTGTTAGTGTTGCGGGATTACCAGCCCTAAATACCGCCCAATCAGAAAAAGCAGACTCCTGCCCAGCATTGTTTCTAATTTTTACCCGCCATCTGTATTCGTAAGTGTTGGTAAATGTATTGGCAGGGAAAACGTGCCTGGAAAGGGAACTCGTTTGCCAACCTGTGTTGTATACGGTAGCTCCCGATATGTTTCGCGCATATTCGATATAATATCCGGCCTGAGTACCATCAGATTGCCAAGTAAAGGTATTATCTTGGGTGACTACGATTACCTGCCCACCCCAAGGGGATAAGTTTGTCGGCATTAAAGGTGTTGCCAACAAGTGTCACCACCTTTTGTATAAAACACTTGAATATCTACTTTAGTTTTTGTCAAAATAATACTAACAAAGGAGGTGTACAAGCCATGAAGAAAACCTTGTTAGGCATAGTTGTTGGTTTTGTGTTAGGTATGTTCATAGCTTCGACTACTCCGTTCGGATATGCAGCAAATAGACCCATCACATTAATAATTGACGGAGAAATTGTCTCCAGCGACGTTCCTCCACAAATAATTAACGGTAGGTTAATGGTTCCTGTAAGAGTAATTGCAGAATCGTTCGGTGCTACAGTTGAATGGGACGCAAGTACGCAAACAGTGAGAATTACAAGGAACAGCCAAGCACCTTCTGTCCCATCCATTAATCCCAGCAACGAAAGCGAAAAACAAGAGTTCCTTAAAATCAGCAAGGAAACTGATGATTTGATTGCTAAATACGAAGGTAAACTAAGCGAACAAAGCACGTTAAGCCAATCAGAAGGCGATAAAATCTACAACGAAATAGTAAACATGATGAACAAGTTGACCGCATGGGGAGAGTTATATCCTTACACAAACATAAAGTCATTATACGGCAATTGCTTAACCGAAATGGGGATTGCGATTATTAATAAATCGGCTCTAAGCACAGAATTTGCAAACACCACGTTTGAACAGAAGTACAAGAATGCATATTCTAAGTTTCAAAATTACAAACGCGCAATAGAAGCCGAAAAAACCAGACTGCGCAAACTAAGATATATTGACTAAAAATTAAGAAGCGGGAGAGTTATTCTCCCGCTTCTTTAACTAACTGCCAGTTGCCGGATATTCCTCAAAAAACCACTTACATCGTACACATTAGGTAATACAATATTCCCAAATTTCATGGTGTTTGTGGTTGTGTTATTAACCACATTTGGCTGTCCTGTTGAAATACGTACCTTTGGCACTTGAGTATATACCCTCAATTTTTCAACTCCAGCAAACCCACCCAAATTCCTTACGTCCTGTGCCGTTAGTACATACTCACCAGCATGAAGTTGAGCAACCTCGTCTCGATATATAGGACCTCCTATCGCACGACTTGTTGTTGCACCCAGTGTTGCTGTTGCCATCTGAGCCTCTTCCATTGCCCTCACAACAGATAAAAGTTCGCTTCTCATCTGAGAACTATATGTTCTTACTACTTCGAGCATAATATCTAATTTACCGCTAAACGTAGCGTTAAGGTTATCCATTATTGCCCGCAAATCAGCATTCAGTTGTTGTCCGCCCTGTTGTAGTATCTGCGACATTACTTGATTCGAATCTCTCAAGGCTTTTTCACGTTCCTCGCAAGCCTTAACAAACTCATCCTGTTTCTTTCTTTCTGCTTCAATCTGAGCCTCAAGCTCCCTCCGATATTGCTCCCTTTGCAGTTCCAGCTTCAAATCGTTAAATGCTTGCTGTGCTTCAAGCACCCGTTGGTTAGCTTCTTCGACTCTTTTACGTGCGTTTTCGACTTCTTTTTGGGCTTGGCGAACGGCTTCGGGGTCAGCGATGTAAGTCCAAACACCATTCTGGAAAATCCGAACGTTTCTCTCGTTCTGGACGTTAGCAAGTTTTGTCTGTGCCTTTTCTAGTTCTTGTTGGGCCTCTTGTTGAGACCGCCTCGCCTCCTCTATATCTTTCTGTGCTTGCAGAATCCGGTTCTGCCGTTCTAGTTCTTCATTTTCTTCATTAAGCAAGTCTATTTGTCTCTGTATGGCTTCAATACGGGCATCACTGGCTGCCTTAAATGCTTCTTTTTGAGATTTAATAACCTTAATTTGCTCGTCGATGGCTTGTTCGATAATACGTTTACCAATATCCACAATTTTCTGTTGAAGTTCTAGTCTATCCTCATAAAGTAAATTAGTCTGTTTTATGCGGCTGTATAACTCAAACTGTTGCTGTAAACTTATTTCGCCGGCATCAACTAACTTATCTACAATTCTGGACATTTCCCTATATTGTTCGGAAGGCATGGCTCTTTGAGTCCGTTCAATACTGAACCATTCCTGTTGTAACTGTGCCATTTTTTCTTTTACGTTTTCGATTTCATCCCCGAGTCTATTATAAGCTTCTTGCCCTTCAGATGTCCTAGTATTAAGAGTTTTTTGTCTGGACTCAAGAGTAGCCAAAGCATTCCGATATAACTCTATTTCCTTCTTAATGCCTATCTGCTTGCGTTCCAGAATCTCATACTCCTGCGATTGTTTTTGTAAACCAAGAACATAATCATTAAGGCTCTTAGCTGAAGTTAAATACATGTCTCTTTCTGCCGCAAGCATATCGAGACTACGTTGCAAAGAAGCATTAAGTCTTTCTCTAGCGTTTACCGCGGCCAATGTTTTGTCTATAAAATCTTCGAGCCAATCAGTAGAAGATATGCTACTACCGCCTTTGCCTGCTGCTGGTGCTGAACCTATATACCCCCCTCCACCCGATGGAGAAACTGGTATTCCGATATCTTGTATTTGGGATTTTAGCTCTCTTACTCGTTTTTGAGACGTCTTAAGACTCGCTTCCGCTTTCCGAAGAATTTCATTTTGCTTCTCCACTTCCTTCTGGGCTTCGGCTAGTGCTTTGCGATCCCAAAATTCTCCGCCAGGTAAAATATTGTATTTGCCCTTTAAAAAGAAAGGCGTATACTGATACCATTTACCACCAGGAAGTACGGTCTTGTAAGCCTCTATTTCTTTATTTAGAATTTCCAACTTGGCAATCGCCGCTTTTTTGACTGCTTCCAATTCCCGTTGCTGGTTCTGTTCTGTCGCTATAGCTTTCTGTAACTCTTTCTTTTGTAATTCATCAATCTTGGCTATTATCATGTCAATTGTTGCAGTGCGTTTCAACCCAGCTTCCTGTGCTATATCCGCAATTAAACTTTCTGTCTCCGCAAGTTGTTGCTGTATCGTCTTCGCCTTTTCACTGTTTTTGTTTTGTTCTGCAAGGGCTTTTTGTAGCTTATCTCTTCGTTCTATTAAATCCTGTAAGATTCGCCGCTCATTTTCCCACTCTTGAGCATTCTGACGATGCTTTAGTATTTCGTCATCGTATTGTTTAATTATCCTTTCGCTTACATCTGTACTTTCTTTTACTGCATCGTTAGCCCTCCGAGAAGCATCTATCAGATTCTGCATCTCCTGACGGTTGATCTTTATAGATTGCGTCTGTAAATCAAAACCGTCTACTAGTTCTGGCAACGATTTTGCTATTTCGCCATTTAAGTCCTTTAATTCTCCCAAAGTCTTGGTATATTCGGGAGTTCCTTCTTTTAGTCCGCGTAGTTTATTAGTCAACCTATCATATTCTCCCGCAAGCCTCTCGGCTATTTGGCCGTGTTCTTGTAATGCATCATTCGCTTTGTTTACCTCGCGGACAATAGTTCCTATGGCGGTTCCTGCTACTGTAAGCCCAAGTCCCCAAGGACCTCCGAAAAATCCCATTAAACGTCCGCCAATTCCTTTTACAGTGGAAGATAGTAATGTTGTAGCAGTGGCTATTGAACCAATACCTTTGGCTGTTTCAGTTATTTCACCAACACCTTTCGCTAATCCGCCAATACCGCTTGCTCCTAAAAACATTCCCAAAATTTTAACGGCAGCCGTTACTTCAACCACAGTTATAATAAACGTTTTTAAAGTATCGTTAAGACTGTTAAACCATTCAATTGCACTTGTAGCACCTTCAACAAGGGCTTTGAGTTCGTTCAACAAGCCAGTATCTCCTAAAGCCACAGCCAGTTGCTCTGCTGCCGCCTTAAGTTGCTGATACTGTTTGTCCAAGGTCTGCATAGTGCGCTCGTTTTCTCTCATCGAATACCCAAGCGCATTTTCTTGAGCAATCAGAACTTCATCGATTTTACTCCAATTTTGAAGCAAAGAAATTAGGTAATTCCGTCGGTAAATACCTGCGGCAGCTTGAGACAAGTCTCTTTGCTGAATATCCGTCAACTGCTTCTGCATGCCTACAACTTCAGCTAGTTCTTCGGAATACAACCCCGCCTCTTCTGCCGCCGCTACAAACATATCTCTTGTAGCTTCGGACATTTTAGGCCAACGTTTAGCTAAGTCATCAAAAATTTCAATTACGTTTCTAAACTGAGTTCTCGTCTTATCCGTGAATATCGCTATGCCTTCTTTTTCAAACGCCTCAATAGACTTCGGCCTTTGAATGAAGGATAAAATCGAGTTGAGTGCATTACCGACTTCCTTCCCTGTTCTTCCCGAAGCCTCACGCATTGTGGTAAGAATAGCTATCGTCTGTTCCAAACTCAACCCCATAACCTTGGCCGCACCGGAAGAACGGAGCAAGCCATCTACAAGGTCTTGGGAAGTTATCGCGAAATCATCTGCTACCTTGTTTATTTTATCAATGGTCGGCAAAAGCTGGTCGGCAGTAAGCCCCCATTGTGCCATAATTCCTATAAGTGATTGAGTAGCCTGTTCTGCGTTTAACTCCGCCGTGTTAAGCGCAAGAAGTGATGCTTTAGTCAATTCTAAGGTTTCGTTCATGCCATATCCGGCCTGCGCCCACCTTATGGCTATATCGCTTACCTGTTGCCAGTTGGTTCCGTATTCTACAGCAAGTTTCTGTAACTCGTCCCGCATCCCTTTAAAGTTGAAAGTAGCATCTTCGGTGACGCGGGCTATGGTAGTCATCTGTTTTTCAACTTCGTTTATAGTCGAAATAGTTTCATTCAATGCGGCAGAGCCACCAATTAATAATGCACCAGAAGCCAACCAGGCCAATCGGCGTTCCATTAGCCCCGCAAATCCCTTTGGTTTTTCCTCAAAGGCAGCGCGTCTTGCCTGCATATATAAAAGACGTTCCTGTTCAACCTGTTGCTTAACTGTAGCAAGTTCTTTTTGTGCCTCTTGCAAGGCTATTTTTTGTCTTATAGCACTTTCCTGGGCTCTTGTTCTCGATATTTCAGCCTCATTTTTTGCGATTATACTAGCTTTCTTAGCTTCGCTTTCTTGAAGAATGGCCTGTTCTTTGGCTTGAGCTTGCTGTAATATTGCCTGAGCCCTGGCTTGTTGCGCCGTTAAAGGGCCAGTAGTATCCCCAAATGTGGTCTTTTGAAACTGTTCCTGAATCCGTCTCGCGGATTCGGCGGCCATTCTTTCTAAAGTCTGAAGTTGTTTTGCTGCATCCGATATACCAAATACCAGATTGGCTATAATCTTGTTGGTGAAATCTTCCACACACAACACCTGCCTTTTTCACTTTTAACAAAATGAAAAGGGCAGGTGTTACCCCGCCCCAAACAGCGACATCAATTCGCGAACGTCTTTTTCTGAATTAACCTCTACCTCTTCTTCTGGTTTATCTCCCGCACCGTTCATCTTGGCGATAGCCTTAGCTAGCCATCCTGCCTGTTTTAATGTCATCTCGCCAACTTCTTCAAAGGTGCGCCCATATACAACGAGTAAAGACACAAGTTCTGCTAAGTCTTTTTTCCAAGCGGTATAATTTATATCATCTCGCCGTTTTTCCATCCTAAAGCCGCTTTGTTCGCAGAAAGAAGGACAATATTTCTTCGACTTCCGCCAAATCAAGTTTTTTAATCTGTTCTAAAGGCATAGTACCACGAAAAGCCTTTTTAATAAGTTCATATAGGGCTTTTTTTCTGGCTTCGTAGGTCTTATTGTCCTCGTCTTTGAACTTAATGAAATTCAAAGCTATGTCGGTTGTTATCACTTTGCCCAACAATTCCCCAACTTCTTCCATGTCCTTAAGCATGGCCGGTTTAGCTTCGTATTCAACGCCATCAACCGTATATTTCTTGCCTTTTGCAAATACCTCGCTAAGTTCACTCACAGTTTCGCCCTCCTTTGATTTTTACCCCTCCTGTATCAACTAACCAACAAAAAAAGAATAGGCCCAACCTGCGGAGGGGAACAGGTCGGGCCTATCTAACAATTCAACTAAACTCTAGCAATGGCAAAGTCTATCATCTTCTTATCGGGACGGCCTGGGTCAAGAATCTCAAACTCAAGAGCATGAGTCGCAGCAGTACCACGCACACGATTAATTTCCATTGTGCCGTTGGCTTTCGCGCGGTAAATGGTGGTCGTTAACTTCATATTGTTTCCAGAGGCATCCTTAAAGGTCGAGACATGCACTATCTGGACAACAGGAATTTGCCCGGTGGTTAGAACCGAAGCCAACGTACCGTCTGTCACGGTATATTTGTAGTCTATCAAAATGTTTTTGCCCGCATCGGCAGACGCAAAAGTAAGCGTTCCATTCGCATAACTGAACTGCCCAGTATTCGGAGTAGTAGTAACTTTGGTGAACTCTTGCCCGGTATCCGCATAACGGACTTTAACGCTTGTTTCAATGGCCGTAGTCTTATTTGTCAAAACAACTGTATACGGAGTACCCGATGGGATTGTCTTTGCTTCTCCCATCACTTGGACTTCAGTTGTACCGTTAGGGGTTACGGTAGCCCCCATTGCGGCCTTCAAAAAGTCCGGGTCGAATTCGTTGTTGGTGAAAGAAACGGTAGCAGTGCGCTCTTTGTCGATTGTATCAAAGGGATAAAGTCCATCACCGCCGTATATCTTTTCAGTGGGGAAATTCAATGACAATTTCATGTCACCGAGGCGCAACAGACGGGCAACGGTGGAGCCATCGCTGGCACTGGTAATAATAGCCTCGCCAACGCCCTTAATAACAAAAGTCTTGGAAGGTGCAGTCATTGGGTTTATCACTCCTTTTCCTTATTTTTGTAGAAAAACAAAAACACCGCCGAACAGCGGTGTCGCACTAAAATTATTAAGTTTTAAAGAGTATTACTGTATCTGTTCACCTACTTTGAACCGCAAGACGTGTTTTTTTATCCCCGAAACCCCTGAAGTGTCGGTAAAAGAAGTCTGAAACTCAACAGGCAACGTTGCCCCTGATAATTGGATGTAGTGTAACAATTCTCTAGCCCTTTCGCCTATCCTCAAAACCCCGGCTTTGGTCGTTGCCGATTTCACACCAGTTGAGGAGTTGGAATAAATGGCAACTTCAAACATTGCGTCATATACTAAATCATTAACTTTGGATCTTACTCCGGGCACGGGATAAATACAGGCCAAAGGAATGTTGTCTACACTAAGCCCATTTGGTTCCATTTCCTGTTGAATCTTGGCTATTTTCTGTGAAACAGGAGAAGAAGGAACAAGCCCGAAAAAATCGAGGAATGCGGCATCGGAAGTTAACACCCCCCAAACCGCATTCACGATGGATAAATCAGACAAGGGCATCACCTGCCATCAGTAATGTACTTGTAAAAAGGAAAAGTCTGTACAACATTTAACAACCTTTCCACCACATAAGGACGACTTAACTGCACTATTTCTCTAAGCCAGTGTTGGGGTTCTCGCGGTGGAAGCCAGCGCTCCAAGTTAAGCCCTTCCATCCTACCGCTGGAATACTTAATTTCATTGTCGAGATTAATATAACTTCCTTTGGGACGGCCACTGATTGGGTGCCCATACGAGAACCTGGATGGGTTATAATATTTTGATTGAGTATAAGTTTCCCATGCGGGGTTTGACTCATCTGCTAACGAACCAGAACCCCATTCAGTGGTCAAAGCCCCAATACCACCGGCCCACACAGTCCCAATTACCTGATTACCAATTATTTTAATCTCTTTGCCAATCATATCCCGCCTTACTTCAGGAGGAGCCTTCGCCTGCACTTGTGCCCAAAGCCAATCGGTGAGAACTTCAATCTCAGAAAGATAGACTTTGTTCAAGTCATCTACCATTGCCTTAACATCAAATTTAAACATGGCTAACCACCAGCCCACACGGAAAGTTGCAGACACATGCAACCGGGAATTTTGAAACGGTCGATGTCGTCTATACGGTAAACATTCCCCGCAATTGTCGCTTTATCCAGCAAAGCAACGGCAGAGTTGTTTTGTGCTGTGACTTCAAGCACTGTTGACGGGTTATAACCAGGGTCTTTCAGTTTCATGCCTGCGGTTACAACTTGCGTATGACAAGGTATATTGGAGATAATAGTCACTGTTGAAGTTCCAAGCAGGTTGCCTTGTGAATCGTAAACAGGGGATTCTCGTGTCACGGTAATTGCCGAGTTGCATAACAACCCGTGCCCGACAATGCAAATCTCCTGCCCGTATACCACTTGTTTCTTTGAAACCACACAAAGAAACATTTCTAGTCCCGCTTGCACCAAATCCCCGGTCGTCAACCCGCTTTCCAAGAGGGCCACTATCATTCTCTTGTTGTGAACAGAATAATCGGAAAAACTTCTTCCTATCCTGCCAATTATAGCCTTGCCTGTGTACGTGGTGCCTTGTCTCGGAATGCTTATGTTAACACCATGATTCAAGATGTGGCTATATTTCTGTTGGTACATTAGACACCACTCCTAAAGGTGAATAGGACATGGCAGGTTCACCTGTAGCCAGAAACAAATTAGCCCCTGCTTTTTTGCTTAGTTCAATTTCTTTCTTCTCCCAGTCAATTTCCTGTAGGCGGTAGGAATAGCCCGTCTCGTCCGATTCCTGAAGTTTTATTCGTTGGGACATACTTGGGCACATCATAGCAGCAAGTTGAAAAATAGCAGCGGATTGTATCAACTCCCAAGAAGTACCTCCGCTCAACTTATAGGCCGTCCATCCTGGGCACTTGCTTTTTATTATTGTTTCAGCCTCTAAAGCTAAATCCTGAATGTCGGCATCTGGCAAGGTTATGGTGTCTGTTGATTTCAACCCCAACCGCATTCTAACTCTACTCTCATAGCCAACAGGCAAAATATCATTTGCCAACCTATCACCCCCTTAAATGGGGTAGGGGAGGGATGTCCCTCCCCTTTTATAACTAAGCATTGGTTTGCAAGGTCTTAACGGCTTGCGGGAAGAACACGGCAAAGCCCACTACCTGAGACAGAGCTATGCGTTCAAACTGGGTATTGATAAGCCTGTCAGTTTCGACAATATCTGCCCCTACTTCATTGATTTGTTCGAGTGCATAGCGCGGGTCGATGGTCAAGACTTTGTTGGCAATATCACTGTTGTTGGGCAGGTAAACCAACCGCATCGGCCCGAACAAGGGCTGTGCAAATTCGGTGCGTCCAGCCGTCAACCCGCCTCCCTGTTGAAGCAATGCCAACAAAGAAAGCGGATCTACTGTAGGGAATTGGATGGACAGCACCTTGATTATTTGAGTCTCATCAACAATGGATGTAGTCCCTTGATACGGATAACCTTTGAGTCGGTATTTTGTCCAAGAAGCATAGTCAATAGTGCCAGCAGTACCGCCCAAATCTGCCGCTAAACGATAGTTGGTAGCAGCAGTATTCGGGTTGCCATCGCCGTTTACCAACACACTAACAGCTGTATTAGCCAAGTCAATCCCCGTTTGTAGTAGGATGCCTTGAATCAGCAACTGTAGCATATCAATTCTCATCCGGCGAATAGACTCATAAGAAGCCTTAATAAGAATACCCTTCTTGTAAAGTTTTACAGTGTTTTCATGGTTAGCGATGGTAGCTTCGGGCAACTCGGTGCCTTCGGCAACACGCTTCTTCTGAGTTCCAGAAGTTTGCAAATCGACATAGAAAGTACGATAAGCATTGCCTTCAATCGGGGTACGAATCGCCACCAGTTCATTCAAAATATCAGAAGCCAGAAGAGCCTGCCGTGCAGTACGGTTAATAAATTCAGGGAAAAGTACGCTGCTCGTACCCGTGCCAATAAAGAATTTCTCTACCTTGTCGGCATAAATCCCTTTGTTGGGGTCACTCTTTACCTTGATGCCAGCTCTAAACAACTGGCGTTCAAAAGCATCCATCTTGCCGAGAAACGGGTCGTGTGAATAGTTTTCGGACGGGTCTTCCTTTTCAAGAAACTGCGAAAAAGTTAACCCCTGTTCATATGCGGCCCTATACAGATTAAGGCCAGCAGAAAGGTCAATCCCTAGATATCCGTTAGCTTTGGTTTCAACCATCTTGTTCCTCCACTCCTTTACGTGTTTTTAGACAGTTAATGTTTGTTGACAAAAAACTAAGGTGTACCAATCAGTACAATGGCTTTGTGATTGACGGGATCGACAGCAATGGCCCTTACGCCAGTACAGGTAGAAGCCTTTGCACCCTTGCCGGTTCCATCGCACTGCACCCAGTTTCCGACCTGCACCTCATTGGTCGCAACGGCATCATGCACAATATCAATCTCAACATAACCGGCATCTTGTACAGCACCAAATCCATCCGCCTCGTATACCCTGAGAACGCCTATAGGAGCATCGTCAGAAACACCCAACCCCCATTCTCCGTTGGCAGTTACAGCACCCAACTTGCCCACATCTAAAGCGGTAACTCCAGCCTTAAGATAATAGGTCGATAGATGTTCACCAATACCGAGAAATTGTGCTTTTACATCAGCATAGGTAGCCAATATTAACACCTTCCTTTCAGGATGTTTGGATTAAATTATCTCCCCACGTAATAGAGTTTGGGGTCTTTAGGACATTCAGTTTTTACCTTGGAATCAAAAGGCAAATCAAAATTCGCGTCTTGTGTGCGTCTAATCACCCCCAACTGAGACAGAGCTTTTTGCTCCCATTTTTCACCCATAGCCTTGATTTCATCAATCTCAAGGGCCTCAAACATCTTGCGGTATTTATCTTCTTCGAAGTCATTGCCAAAGGCTCTTACTCCAGATTTGAGGGCAGATTCGATAACATCTTCCCGATACTTCCTGCCAAGTTCGGCAAGCAGTGATAGTTCATCTATCTTGGTTTTTAATTCGATGTTCTCTTTCATCACAGAATCAAGGCTGGCAGATAATTCTGCCAATTGCTGTTCTAATGCCATCCTTTCCTCGTCTGTCACCTGTCCCTTATCCCCTTTCATGGATTTTGCTTTGAGAGTTTCAGGCAAAGTTCCATCGAGTGCATCCCGCAACAAATGAACGTGTCCTGCGTCCAAAAGTGCCTTCACGTTCTCTTTGTGCTTCTGCACCAACTTTGCCCTTGTCCACCCTTCCGGCAGTTCCTTTTCTGCGTACATCATGTGATACAACCGATCCAGCTCGACTGGATCTCGTGCAAACTCTCCTTCGACGTAGAACGTCGCGGAAGTGGACGATAGACAACAAAAAACTGGTGAATTTTTGTCCACCAGTTTCAGGTCTGCTATATTGCTAAAACTTTGCTTCTTAGATGTGTTAAATCTTTCTAGTGGCTTACCCGTTAGCACCCCCGCATCGGGATAAGCCCCAGCGCAAACAATCGAATTTTCAATCATCATGCTGCTGTCAACCATTGGCGGAGGGGCAGGTTTAGCTGTAACATAGCACTGTCTCTGTTTACCATCTACCTCATAAATTTGGCCGGGCCAGTGCGAGCATTTTTCAAAATCCCGAATGTCATTTCCGCAAATCGAGCATTCACTGAATCCCCAAGTTACTGAAACCGAAGAATCATGGAGAACACCAGTAACAATCTGTTGGTGAATATCATCCGTGGTAAAATCACCGATGTAAGTTTTTGCCCCTTTGGGCATATACATAGTGCCTATTAACTGCCGCTCGCCTTTGCTGTCTGTGATTATCTGCCCGTCAAAGAACCGGCCAAATGGTATCGTTACATTGCCAACCGGCAAACTCCCAAAGCTATGGTCAGCAATTTGAACAACATCTCCGTTTTTGATGTTGTTTAGGTAAATCTGCAACAGTGAATCGTCAAACCGCAAGGCCCTTGATGGGATGGGAGTCGTCCCTAACAACGTAAACGAATGAATGTAAACATCATCTCGTGTCAGTGGCGTTTTTGTAAATCGATTAATCAAAGCCGTTTGCTCATCCGTTATCTGTTCGGAAGAAATATAAGCCATCGATAACGATTCATCATCTTTGTTGGATTTTCTAAACCTGTCCATCTGCTTTTGAGCAACCGCTCTAACCTTTGGTTTGTCCTCTTCAGGAATGTTTGACCCATCAATACGAGCCAATGCATTCTGCACGGCATTATGCACTACATGGGGCCTACCGTTCTCAATCCTCACATATGGGAATTTAAACTGCCCAAAATCCTTGAGTTCTCCTTCTTCATGCCAAAAGTAGGCTTTCCGATATTTTTGCCAGTCTATTTTCTCTTTGTCACCCGATCTATCAGTTGAAGCCCACTTACGAATGCCCTGTTCAGCTTCATCGGCGTCCCATTCCCACCTTTCAGATAAAGGAAAATCATGATACGGTTCGGCAGGCATCTTTTTCACCTCCAGGTTGGTTTATTAATTTGGTACAGTCGCTTATCACCATTTTCACCGGGTCACCGCCATAAGTGTTTAATAAAATAGCTTTTTTGATTTGTTCAACCGTCAAATCACGTTTCGCTTGTTTGACTAATTCTTCTATGTCATAACTCACAAAAATCACCTCTTCTTGCTTTTTGGAACTACGGCAGGTTGTGGCATTGCATTCTTCTTCTTCTTTTTACCCTTGCCCTTCTTTTTGGAACCCAACCTAAACACTCCTTTTCTTATTATGTCGCTGGCGGAGAACCATGCCTTGGAATGTCTATCCCGCCTTTTTGTTCCTCGCGCCTTTTACGTTCTTCTATCAACTGTTGCCAATCGGAAGGCAAACCGATAAGCCCAAGGTTGGCACGATGCAGTTGTGTTTCTTCAAGATCGGATATTGCTCCGCGCAACCTAGCCGCGATAATCACGTCCTGCAAAGTCTGTTTTTCAGCCACAATTTGTAGGTCAGAACGCAAATCAACAGGCATAAAGGAAACGTCAACAAATCCACGCATACCCTCAAGGTTCAGAGCCATCGTAAAAACCCGTTCCAGAATGCGCTCAACGTTCCTTTGTAACGATTCAATGCCACGCGAATATAGCTTCAGTTCGGCGGCATACCTTTCTCCGCCAACCGATGTATCGGGCCTGCCAAGAATCGTACCTAGTGTTTTTAGAGAAGCAGCTAGGCTCCGTTCAATAACTTGTATAACGCTTTCCGTCCTTATCATCTGCCCGGTTCCACCTTTGCCCACCAAATCCATCTCTAAGGCATCGGTGGTAACCAGAATATCATCGGGATTGAGATTTTGCAGTTGCGATTCTATGTCGCTTTTAATCCGCATCACCCAGTCGGTAAATTTAGCCGGATCCATGCGAACAAAATCGGGCGCGTTGTTGCGTATGACCTCTTCAAGCAATTTCGCATGAATGCGCGGATAACCAACCTGATGCAAAGCAGCCTTCAAATCCGATAAAACCTGTAATTGAAAAGCCACAATTGCAGGCACAGAAGCCAAGGGGTTGCGCCCATAGGGGTCATCAATTGCTTCATCTACTGCCTCGATAAAAATCGTCGGATAATCAAGAGAAACATATCCATTTTGTCCTTGTAAACCCTGCCATTGGTAGGGTATGATGCGTTTAGTCTTGGGGTCTGTCTTGTAGTAAATAGTGCCTGTATCAAAAGCAACTATGCTGTGCATCCGCGCATTGGCATCTAGAACTAATTCGCATCCCATCGCGCCACGCAACATCGCATTAAGCAATAACTGTAGAGAAAGTTTATCTATCCCCTGTGAGCATTGAAAACTAGTACTGTCTGTGGGATGATTTAGTTTCCAAACCATTTCATCAAGGACTCTTTGTGCACGCTTACTTTCTGTTCCGTCTGGATTTTTAGCTTTGAACTGTATATCCGTATTTGCCACCCTGAGAAACTGCCAAAGACTAAGACTAACTTCAGGATGAACCACAGACAGCATATCCAATAAGTCATTTAAGGAGTAATACTTAAACGTTGTTGCATCTATGCTTCTAACGTGTTCCCACTTTCTTGGCAAAAAAGCAAATGGGCTATATGCCCATTGTTGCAATTGATTAGTTTTGGCTACACCTGCTGTCACGGGTGGTGTTGCAATATCTGGAGAACGAGCATTTCTTATGCTGCTAAAGATTTTTAGTAATTTCAATTTTAGTCACCACCCCTTTTACCAGTTCGTTTTCACGCCACTTATCATGGGCATCAAAGTGTGTTTGGATTGGCTTTGTCTTTGGGTAAATAATTGCACTGCCATATGCAACGCATCTGCCTGGTCGTCATGTTTCCACATGCCCAGAAAAATTAATTCCTGAATCAATGACTGTTGGTTTTTGCCAAACTTGACATATCCATTACGAATCATTGGTTCAAGCGATTTTATCCTCGTCTCTTTATCGCCAGTCGGCTTAGGTTCTGTTACAACGTTGATATAAACTCCAGCTTTTGCAGATTCTTTGCGTAAGTCATCCGCAAGCAGGTCTTGAAACTGAACAGCCTCAACGTAGACCTCTTGATAATTGAATCGTTTCTGTTTTTCGATTAAATCTTGAATAATCTGTGAGGGCCTGCGAATTTTGGCATCGCTCTCAACTACATATAAATAGCCATTTTGGTCTTGTGCAATGGTAACTATAGCTGAAGGGTCAGCTTTATCAGATTTCCCAAGTGATGGGTCTAAAGCCGCTTTAACCACACACTCCTTTAAATCGGGCAGATCTTTATCATCGTAATAATGAAAGTCCTTGTCTAAAATCCAAGCGTTTGTTTCGTCCAAAGGCTCATTCTGTATCTCACAGTTAAACGCCAATATTCCTGTATCGACAATTTGAAGTTGATAGTCATAATAACTTATACGCTCAGGCCATATCACCTGAGTCCCAGCCAGCATCTCTTGTTTGTGCTTTTTAAAAAAATCTTTTGCCTTCTCTTCTCGCCTTTCATCTTCTAAGTTTGTTATTATTTCTTGCCATTTTTCCCAAAGTTTTGAATTAGACCACTTAATGATACCTTTGTACTTCTTAGTTTTAAAACGTCCCTTTTTGAAGATATTGTTCAAAAGCGAGTCATAATGAAGGATTGTACCGATAATTGTTATGTCCGTTTTTTCGTCACCAAGATACGAAACAGCTCGGTCAAACCAATCCTTCTTTTTGCGTCTTTGCTCAGGACTTTTTACTTCTTCATCATCCTCTATGTCATCCAGAATGACCAGATCCGGGCGGTAGTTTTTGTACCTTATCCCGCGAACAGCCCCACCACTGCCACGGGCCATAATAACACAACCGTTTTTTAAGTGAACTTCATCCACCTTCCAAATAGTGCCTTTAACGTCTTTGAAATCTTCAAGCAAATATTCATTGGACTCTAGTTCGTTCTTTAAAGACTCAAATATCTTTATAGCCATCGCCGAACTCGCACTAAATACAACAATAAACTTCTTTTTTTTGTAAAGAGCACACCAAATCGGGAATATCAAAGACCATAAAGTTGACTTAGCGTGTCCCCGCGGTGCAGCAATGGCTATCTTTTTACCACCTCTACTTCTTGCCAAATCCTGCATCATGCGATACATCTCGCGGTGAAACTTCGGAACTGCATATTCGAGATAGTCAGGAAAATAAGCCCTTGCGAAAAACTCAATATCCTCCGCAGCTAAAAGTTTCCGTAGTCCCTTAGACCCAGTTAAAGGCAATTCTGATTCTGGTGTATCAAGTATTATGTCTACTTCTTCAGAAGAATAATGTTTCGGCAAGTATTCTTCCACCAAAGAAGCAAGATATTGTTCGTATTTCTTGCTAACCAATTTATCACCACCAGAATTTACAAAAAGCCCCACCTCGGCTGTCGGTCTCAAAACGCACCTGACAGTGCTCGTTCACCTAGCGTCATAGGCAGGGCTTGAGTCAGGCTTAAATCTTTCATGCGCCAGCCCCCACCACTGCTACAATCTTTCAAATGGCGCATTCATCCCGCCCAAAGGCACACCCAATAAACTCAATATCTAACTTCAAAAAAAATCCTTAACCTCTCGAACCAAATCAACGGATTGGCCCCTAACAACCCGCAGAATCAATTTTTTTATCGCAACAATAGTTTTATATATCCCCACGTTTAAAATTCAACTACAAAGCAAATAAAAGGCTATCACACAAAAAGAAAATAAAGAGAACAGAAGCAACAAAAGCAAAGAAACTTTTATCCATTCTCGAAAAGTGACGTCCTCCCCTCAATAAATTGAGGGGGATTACTGCCCCCTCGTGCTCCCCCGGTTTTCTAAAAAGAAAAGTTAAAGTAATACAAGATCTCTTTCTTTATTTTTATTAATTTTTTAAATAACCTAGCTTTCTAAGATAACTTATCTTTATATGAGTTAATGTATCTTTCTATCGTAAAAACTTAACTACTGTAACTTTAAAGAAGAAGAGTAACTCTATAAGATAATTTTACTTATATCAAGAAAAGTAACGATCTATCTAAAGTTAAATTAAAGTTAGATCTAATAGATCTAATAGATCTAA
>Ga0116168_1001418_pt1 | contig 18298 bp, 17 predicted proteins | sample AD_UKC129_MetaG_FD_89795 | JGI IMG/M metagenome (GOLD analysis project Ga0116168, IMG submission 89795) | Active sludge microbial communities of municipal wastewater-treating anaerobic digesters from Canada - AD_UKC129_MetaG | ecosystem: Engineered > Bioreactor > Anaerobic > Digestate | place...
AGAAATCACCGCGAATGGTATAATCTTTATGTGTTAAATTATTTAGTGGCATAAATACATTTTACACCAAAATCCGGACTTTTCGAAGTCCGGATTTTGCTTTTTAGACACAAAAGGACTGTTGCACTAATTTTCTTAGTGCAACAGCCCCATCATCACTACTCTGTAACACAAATATTAATTATAACTGACTTAATTTGATTTGGAAAAGCAATTCAATCCCACTTTTTATAAACAAACCAATACTGCGCAATTTACATTATACACTATTACCCAATTTAACCTACATCTAAGCTTTTAAGAAATTGTTTATCAATTCTTCAATTTCATTAGCACTCATGTTTTTAGCCAGCACCAATTCACTTACAAGAATCTGCTTGGCACTGGCAAGCATTTTTCTTTCACCGGTAGACAATCCCTTCTCTTTATCCCGCAGCATTAAAGACTTTACAACATCAGCCACCTCATAAATATTACCGCTTTTAATTTTTACGAGATTCTCCCTATAGCGTTTGTTCCAGTTTTTATTTGAATTGCTGCATTCACTCTTAAGAATGGAAAAAACCTTATCGGCATCTTGTTCACTAATTACATCCCGGATACCTATTCCCTTGACATTCTTTGTGGGAATCATAACTTTCATATCCCCTATCGGAATCCTGACGACATAATAACTCTGCTTTTTCCCAAGTATTTCTTTTTCTTCAATAGACTCTATTATTCCGGCACCATGCATGGGATAAACAATTCTATCTCCCACACTGTACATATACTATCCCCCCATAACCAAACCCGTCAATTTTCATAATTGCACTCTCTATTCCAACAAACTTCAAGAAAAATCAATTCGGATTATTCTTATATTATGTTGTGCATAGAGTATACAAAAATCACTGCAAGATTTCGAAATACTCAGGACATATAAATTCATTGATTTTACCCGTTTTATTTCGAATAAGTTTAAATAAAAAGCACTTTAAATCAAAAAGATAATAACGTTTAATATCCATAATAATACTCGTAAATTAAGATATCATTAAGTTAACAAAATATCCCGGCAAATTCCCATATATTAAGTATACTACAAGAAAAATGCAAAGTCAAAAACTTTTATTCTAGCATGGGACTATATTTATGTCAATATTATTTTTTTATTTTAACTAATTCTTTGCGTTTTCTATAAAATTTGTTCTTCACTAATTATTGCCATGTATACCCATTTCATTTATAATTGACAAAGTTCCGTTTGTACAATTATAATTATAATAGAAATAGTAATAAACTTTGTTTGTTACTTTTATCAAACCTCTAAGGAGTGAACCATATTGAATGACATTATGGTAGATCAATTCCAATTTACAGTAGCTGACCTTCTCGTAAGAAATAAAAGCATTCTGGATCAAATCACCAAATTTCAGGATTCTAACGGGCGCATAAATCGTGCAATTATTAAAGCTGTCACTCAATGCGGTTGTATTAAGATTAATGCCAAAAAGCAACCTATTGATATAGATTCCGATTTTGACAAAATCCGAAACAATATGAAGACGCATGTAGATGGAAAGCTCTGTGAAAACTGTAGAGACATTATCGAAAAGGATATTGGAAGGAATCTTTTCTACCTGGCTTCAATATGTAATACTCTGGATCTCAATTTGTACGATATAATTCTAAAGGAGCTTGAGAGGATTAAAGTGCTCGATAAATATAACTTGCGTTAAAATAAAAAATATCGATAATCTTTTCTTTAGTATTATCGCTTAGCAAAATTAAAGTTAAAGGATTATTGCAATTCAAGAAGTTCTATAACTTTCATTGTATATTAAATTACCCTTTATATGTATTATCTTCAAAAATACATATATTAAATTCTGCGTGCATCTAAGAAAAGTTGTTCCTGAACTCTTCTCAGTCCTTCTTTTATTATTCGTGCCCTTGCTTCACCAATTCCTTCAACCTCATCCAATTCATCTATTGAAGCATTTATAATGCCTTGGAAATTCAAAAATTTATCTACTAAATTTCTTATAACGTGCATAGGTACTCTTGGTATTTTACTGAGCAGTCTGTATCCCCTCGGAAATATTGCAGTATCAAAGGTATTTACATCGGTATCAAAACCTATAATTCTGCATATATTGGATATATCCATAAGTTCATCAAAAGAAAGCTTTCTAAGCTCTTCCCTCATTTGCTCGGCTGTACTTTCCATATTTTTCTTCATATAGTCTTCTATAATAAGGAGCTCGTCACTCTCCACATTGGAAAGAAGTTCGTTTAACTGCATAGTCAGCAGCCTGGCTTCTTTCCCCAGTTCACAGATATATCTTTCCATCTCTGCTGCAACCCTCATGACCATCTCTATTCTCTGAATTACATAAGCCACATCATCCAGAGTAACTATATCCTCAAATTCCAGTACACTCAAATTCTTCATAGCATTGTCCATGACATTTCTATACTTTTCCAACGTATTTAAAGCTTGATTGGCCTTTGCCAAAATAGCTGAAGTATCTCTAAGAACATATTTTTTTGAGCCTTTATACAAAGTAATAATATTTCTTCTCTGTGAAATGCAGATTACAAGTTCTCCTGTTTGCTTCGATACCCTGCTTGCTGTTTTATGCCTTGTACCCGTTTCATCAGTATAAATTGAAGTATCCTGTGTCAACATTGCATTAGCATAAAGTATCCTTTTGAGATCTTTAGACAATACTATAGCCCCATCCATCTTTGCCAATTCATAAAGATAAGCCTGAGAATATTCTTTATTTATAAAGAAGCCACCGTCCACCAGATTTAAAACTTCTTGCGAGTCACCAACAACTATCAGAGCTCCCGTTCTTGCTTTTAAGATACTTTCCAACCCTTCCCTAAGAGGTGTTCCAGGTGCAACCATTCGCAATACTTCCAGAATTTCCAAATCATCATTCTTTTCCCTGCCCATATTTATAGACCTCCATAACAATACTTTGTCGTTGATGATATTGGCATATACAAACTATAACAGAATACTCAGAACTTCAACAACATTTTCCACAGGTATAATATTTAATTCTTTCAGCTCTTTTATCTGCTTTATTGTTTTCATATTTCCCGCAGGAACAACACAGTTTTTAAATCCCATCCTTGCAGCTTCAATAACTCTCTTATCTATTTGGTTTATGGCTCTGACCTCACCTGTCAATCCCACTTCACCTATAAGTACGGTACTCATATCTATAGGTCTATTCCTGAAACTGGAAGCAATTGCCCCCACAACTCCCAGGTCACACGCCGGTTCATCAAGTTTTAGACCTCCCACAACATTTACATAGGCATCATAGTTGTGAAGCTGCATACCTACACGTTTTTCCAATACGGCCATAAGTAAAGTTATTCTGTTATAATCAATGCCTGTTGCCATTCTGCGCGGCATTCCAAAATTGGTTGGACACACAAGAGCCTGAATTTCTATAAGCATTGGTCTCGTACCCTCAAGACTTGACACAATAACCGATCCCGGAACGTTCTCTTTTCTATCGGAAATCATAAGCATTGATGGATTTTCCACTTCAATCAATCCTACATCTTTCATCTCAAATATACCTATTTCATTGGTTGATCCGAATCTGTTCTTTACAGCCCTCAAAATCCTATAACTTAAGTGCCGTTCTCCTTCAAAGTATAAAACAGTATCAACCATATGTTCCAAAACCCGTGGACCGGCCAAAGCTCCTTCCTTAGTCACGTGTCCAATGATAAAAATGGCTATGTTGTTCGTTTTGGCAATTCTCATAAGGCCAGCAGTAATTTCTCTCACCTGGCTTACACTGCCCGGTGCAGAGGAAAGCTCTTCATTAAACATCGTTTGTATAGAATCGACAACAATAAGAGCAGGTTTTTCTCTCTCACTTACAACTTGAATAGCTTTAAAATTTGTTTCAGAAACCATCAATAGGTTAGGATTTCTTACACCTAATCTATCGGCACGAATTTTGATTTGCTTTATAGATTCTTCCCCAGATATATACACAATTTTGGAATTAGTCTTAATGGAATTACAAATTTGCAGAATTAACGTAGATTTACCAATACCAGGATCACCCCCTACCAGCACAAGGGATCCCTTGACAATACCTCCCCCCAATACCCGGTCCATCTCGTTAATTCCTGTCGAATAACGCTCTTCGTTCTCAACTTCAATATCATTAATATTTACAGGTTTCACATCAAAGAATACGTTTTTCTTTTTCAAGTCCATTGAGGAATCCTGTATTTCTTCAGTAAAGGTATTCCAACTATTACATGAAGGGCATTTTCCCAGCCATCCATTACTCTCGTATCCACATTCCTGACATACAAAAATAGACTTATTTTTCGGCATTTATATCTCCTGTTTCTTAATTTATTTATCTTTTAAAAAGCACCTGCTTCAATTAGTTTATTCAAAACCAAAACAAACATTGCATGGGACCATGTTAAAGGAATCACCCAACAAGGCTCCCCGGTATCTTTACTAACCTGTTCCGGCAGCAATCCCAAGTAAGTGCGGGATTTTATCGCCCACTCAAAATAACTTTTTGCTTTTTCCAAGTTACCTACTTCAATATGATAAAGTGCAACCCATAGGGTTGTCAGTACCCATGGATTTCCACCCACATAATTATCATTTTCATACCTTTTTATACCTCCGACGGGATGGACAGTAAGTACTTTTTCAATAGCCTCCACAGTATCTGCCACTCTTTTATCGTTAACATCAAATACTCCAAAGGGAATTGCCACGCCCAATAAACTTACATCAACAGTCCAATCTTCCAAAGCAACATCCCTTCGGTACCCTTTTGGATTCACTTCAATTACAGTAGTATAAGGCGAATGTTCACTTCCCCAGGGATTAAGCTTTGTCCTCACACTTCGGATGAATCTGCCGGCCTCATCTTTCCATAAGTTTGCTTCCATCGCCTTTTTAATATCTTGAGCAGTTTTATACCAATTTTCAACATATTCACGGCGTATGTTTAAAATCTCGGCAATTTTAACCCCCGCCATGATTCCGCCATATACAGCTGCACTTGAATAGGTATGCTCTCCTAACCGCTCTTCCCACAAGTCATAACTAGGCTTTGGAAGTCCGGTATCATTGTCTATAAAACTTATAAGAAACTCAATACCTTTCTCTACAGTGTTCCACATATTTTCAAGGAATTTTAAGTTCTTAGTAACTTCATAATGCTTCAAAACACCCCATATAAGCGTGCCGGTTTCATCTATCTGCAATCCCCATGAAGGGGCAAGATTACCGTCCATGTAATATCTTTGGTGCCATGAGCCGTTGTCATCCTGTGTATTCACTGCCCAATTGTAAAACTTATCCACAGCTTCGGTAAGCCCTGCTGCATCTAAAGCACTGGTGATAAATGCTGCATCTCTTCCCCAGCAATAAGCATATCTTCCGCACTTGCTAAACCCCTCATCCATCTCAGCTGAAGCCAAAAGTCCGCCGGTTTGTTCATCGGACATAAGTTTAAAAACTAAAAGAGACCTTTTATACAAACCGTTAATATCAGCATCACCGGTATCTATTTGTCTAGCTTTGCTTAAGAAATCATACCAATACTTCTTTGTTTTTTCATACTGCTCTGATATATTTAATAATTTGCACTTTTTACTTAAATTTTTAACTCCTTTAAGGGTATGGGAAGCACATAGGAAAATATTAAAATTCCTTTTTTCGCCGGGTTTTAGCGTTCCTATCTTCCATGATACCGCTCCGTCCGCCATCATTCCAATACTATCAAATCCGGTTAGCTCAGTATACCTTGCCGCATTCATAGCATTATTCCCCAGTTGAAATTGAAAAACTTGAATATCTGAAGAAAGAGAAATGTAATAGTTATGTCTGTAATGAATCAACGAGTCGGTATCAAAATCAAAAAGTGTACTGCTTAAATCAGGGGTAGTTGTAATCATCGACGAATATTGAACAAACCCCAACTCCAATTCTTCAGAACCTATATTTTCAAATTCATATTGCCTTATATAAACATCGGTATCCGGCAAAACATAATCCAATTGTTCAACATATACTCCTCTGTGAGTATCTCTAAAGCATGTCTTCAATATATTGGTATCTTCAATATAATATTGTTCCCTTTGCCAATTGTTCTCTCCAAACCACGATGTGCTGTTTTTATACCGGGTATCAAAAATACCGGCTACAAAACGCTCAATGTGCTGGGGATAATCAATATGGGGCCAGAACAACCTTTCTACTTCACCCTTTTTGTTTAAACATACCAGCATCCGCGAGTTTCCGATTATTGCGTCGTTAAAGTAGGTCTTCATCATCAAATCTCCCCCCGTCGTATAAGTATCCGACAATAAATGTTTTTATACCGAAATTGGATAAACAGCTTATACAGCCTTTGAACCGCTATAACAAAAAGAGAAACTTTTATACCGAACCAAAAAAATGATTTTATAAATATGAACAATGTGCCATATCAGGCAATCAATCCCCGAAAAAGTCTGCAACGTATTTTTCATTAATTTCATTTTTTATACCATTATAACATATTTTATTATTTAATATCATAAATATTTTTCCTTATTATGTGCAAAATAATCTTCAGAACCACAGTTTTTGAAAAGATAAATAACGCAACTTTTCTACAAATATATAAGCTATATTATTTTTTAAACTGTCTTATAAAATATATATTCATATGGAGGAATCAAATGTTATCACTATTGAGTAATGTAGTATATAATACTACACAATTGATACAAGTGATAATCTTTACAGTAGGGTGTTATTTTTTCAGTATTTCCATCTTTGGATGGATAAAACAAAAAGAAACTGATGCAAAAAGCTACGTTCCTCAAAAGAAATTTGCTGTAGTTATCGCTGCCCATAATGAGGAAAAGGTTATTGGACATGTAATTGAAAGCCTTAATAAACAAAACTATCCTAAGGATCTTTATGACATTTATGTAATTGCTGACAATTGCACCGATAACACTGCCCAAATAGCTGAAAAACACGGTGCATTAGTATATACAAGAGTCAATAATGAATTGAGAGGTAAAGGATATGCATTAGAATGGATGTTTTCAAAAATATTTGCCATGCAAAAAAAATATGATGCAATAAGTGTTTTCGATGCCGATAATTTGGTATCTTCAAATTATCTTTTGGAGATGAACGCCAAACTGTGTGAAGGGCATAAAGTAATTCAGGGTTATATTGACAGTAAAAATCCTTTTGATTCATGGATAACCTGCTCCTACTCAATTGCATTCTGGCTTTCAAACAGGATATTCCAGCTTCCAAGATACAATCTTGGATTAAGCTGCAGTTTGTGCGGAACAGGTTTCTGTGTGGATATGGAAACTCTGAAGCAAATCGGCTGGGGCGCAACATGCCTTACAGAGGACTTGGAATTTACAATGAAACTCGCTCTAAATAACTTAAAAGTGGCATGGGCAAATAATGCTGTGGTATATGATGAAAAACCTCTTACATTAAAGCAGTCATGGAATCAGAGAATTCGCTGGATGCAAGGTCACGCGGACTGTGCAAGCCGTTTTTTGCTTCCGCTTTTTAAAAAAGCTTTTAAAGATGGAGATTTGACATCTTTCGATAATGCAATATACCTGTTTCAACCTATAAGATTTATTTTTGTAGGTTTAACAACAATTATGATGTGGCTTCAAACCATATTTCCCGAGTCACCTTTTTATAGCCTGAGGTATGTTTTTCCTGTAGAGGTATGGTATATATTCTCAGCGCTGCAGTTTTTCTATGGGCCTTTTATTCTGCTTATAGAAAAGAAATTCTCCCCAAAACTGATTTTTGCATTTATAATATATCCTTTTTACTGCTTGACATGGGTGCCTATTACCATCCAAGGTTTTCTAAGGAAGAACAATAAAGACTGGCTGCATACCCACCACTCCAGAGAAATCAGTATAAGTGATCTGGAAAAAGCATAAATTTCAGTCATCAGGAAAAAGTATAAAAGCTTTGGGGCATAAAGCCCCTCCGCTTTTTTCTGTTACTTCGTTCAAGATAATACAAATTTCCATAAATAACATTTATGTATCTTTAAGGGATTTAAATATATCAACAAATTGATGTCCGCATCTCTCCAATTCTCCCAGTACCTTTTCAATACCTTCATCAGTGGTATGCCAATTTTTTCTACTTATTCCCTGGGTATCCACGGGACAAACTGTAAATTCCGTCTGAGGATAAAGCAATTGATAGTACATCAAACAGCGCCTTGCATGAAATGACTGACAGCAGATAATAGCTTTTCTGACTTCAATTTTAAGACGGTCAGTTACTTTTTTGCTATAGATAGCATTTTGATATGTATTGGTGGCTTCATCTTCTTTTAAAATTGAACTTTCACTAACACCGTTTTTTACAAGTACATCTCTTAAAAATTCCCATTCGGTAGTATATTGTCCGGTATAAATATCTGCTTTCGACATTGGTCCGATAAAAGTTCCAAGTTTAATACTATATTTACCTGACGGAAGTATAAGAGAGGAATATTTTTCCTTCCAGAGCATAGCTGCCTTCTCTGCCATCTCAGGATATGAACTGCCGGGAATAAAAATAATATCTGCCTTTCGCGGCTCATCGCTAATAAAAATAAATTCCGTAATATCTTCTATAAATTTCATAGAGAATACTCCTTCGAGATAAAGTAACAAATAACTTTTCACAATATCCAAAGTTTTAATCTGTCATTTAATATTCTTTGTTCCATGTAATTTTCCAATACTCCCGGGATCATTTTTTGTTAAATACCCAGCTCACTGCCTACAGCAGTTTCATCCTCCATCAGGTAAGACACCATAGGAAAACCACAATTATATGATGTTGTTATAATAAGATTAGGTATTTTAAGTAAAAATTCACTTCCTATCCCAACTTGGCTTTTAACTTTTATTTCTCCGTTCAATAGCTCAGCCAGTTTTTTAGAAATCGATAATCCCAAACCTGTCCCACCGTACTTTTCCGCTATTGAAACATCACCCTGCTGGAATTCATCAAATATTATGGACTGTTGTTCCGGTGCAATGCCAATCCCGGTGTCTTTAACTATAAATATAGCCGTTTTAGGATTAGTCTCATCTCTAATAATTTTAAGTTCCACTGAACCGTATTCGGTAAATTTAATTGCATTTGAAACAAGATTCCTTAAAATCTGGGTAATTTTATGTATATCACCGCGAAGCTTACTGTTTACCAAATCCTCCGCAAAAAAATTCAACTGTTTTTCCCTTGCCACGCCATCAAACATTTGTCTTATCTCATTAATTATAACACCGGATTCAATTTCCTGTACATTAATAGTCATCTTGCCTTCTTCTATCTTTGAAAGATCCAAAATATCATTTATCATGTTTAGCAGCTCTTGACCCGCTTTATTTATTATTGTAATTTTCTCCCTGTCGCTGTCTACAAGATTGCCTTTCGCTTTATTCAATAACAACCTGGAAAGAAGGATTATGGAATTCAATGGAGTCTTGAGTTCGTGAGACATGTTTGCCAAAAATTGCGACTTATATCTGTTTGTTGTTTCAAGTTCCATTGTCCTTTTTTCCAGCTCTTTACTGGCTTCCTCCAGTTGTTTGTTCTTAGTATTTAAAATTCTAGCCTGCTCTTCCAGTAGGCGCTGTTGCTGTTCAAGCTGTTTATTGGTCTTTTGCAGTTCCTCTGCCTGACGTTGCAGTAGCTCTTGCTGATGCTGCAGCTTAGAATTTGTTGCCTTAAGTTCATCTGCAGATTTACAGGCTTCTTTGGTTGCCTTTTCAGAAATATTCAGTAAGTCAACAATTTTCTGAGTTTGAATTGCAGAATACAAATTAGAAGCTATAATTTTGCTGCACTCATTTAAAACCTCCCGTTTTATTTTATCAAAATATTCGAAAGATGCTAACGATATAACTCCATAAAGTTCATTTTCATAAATGAGTGGCATCGTATATGTATTTAGCGGTGCTTCATCGGCTATACCCGTGGATATGTAACATTCAGTCTTTTTTACGTTGTTCAGCAATATTGATTTTTTCAAAAAAGCAACCTGTCCTATGATCCCTTCTCCAACAGCTATTTTTTCATAGAGCTTGTCTTGTTGTGTAAATGCATAGGTACAAGCCATATACAGCATATTTGCATCGCTGTTATATAAATATAATACCCCTTTCCCTGCAGATACAACATCAGCGATATAGTTCAAAGCTTTTCTAGTCAGTTCATCGATTGATTTACATCCTGAAAGCTCCTGGCTTAATTTATTTTGAGTATCTTTAACCCAGAACATATCTTTGAGTTTACTAACCAACACATTGTAATTGTTAGTCATATCCACTATTTCATTCTTACCGGATAACTGTACTAAAGTCAAATTACCGGTGCTCGTACTTTCATCCATAGCTTTTTTCAGGGTGTTAATAGGCTTTAGAATACTGTTGGTTATCATAATGAAGAATAGAATGGATATAAGGCATAAAACTGCAATTACGGCTTTAAAATTATTTTTTTGATTTTCAACTATATATCTGGCCTTTGTACAAAGCTCATTAGCCTTATTTTTTGAATTCTGTCCGATTTTTGTCAGTTTATGTTCCAGTTGTTCCATATAATCGGGTGTAGTATTCAATATTATCCAAGATGCCTGTTCTACTTGTCCATTCAATATTAGTCTTTCTGCTTTTCTTCTTTCTGAGCTCCACTTATTATAAATCTCCTCGGCCTGGTGACCTAAGTTTAACGATTCAGCTATTGTAGTACATCTATTGATTTTATCCAAATTATCCATAATCCTTTTGTCGGCATTTTCAATATTGTTTATGGCATTTTGTAGTTTTCCTCTATCTTCTATTGTTAATAACTCGTTCAGTTCTTTTTCTATTTTATACATATCAGCTCTTGCTTCAGCAGCTGCATTTGACACTTGCATGCTGTGAATGCACATAGATTCGGTTATATTTGAAATATCCATCATTTTTGCAATTGCAAATACACCGGAATATATGAAAGTAACAATCCATACAAGTAGAATAGCTATAAGTCTTTTTCTTATACTTATATTCACTAATATTTCCATGTTTGCCCCCTCGAATTGGATATATGTTTCTTTCTTAACTTACAATTAAGTTTTGAGAAATAAGCAAAACTTGAGTTCTAGTTGTTAATAGATTCTACAAAATAATTAAATTGACTTTAAAAATATATATCGGAAAACTCAATATTAATTTTCTTTATAACATTACTTTCATTTTGAATAGAAGAATTATCAAAAGACGAGCATTTTTCACTACAATCTATATTACCTACAGGAAGGTCAACAATAAATTCACTTCCGCATTGGTATTTACTGATTACTTTTATTTTTCCTCCATGCATTTCTACGAGAGCTTTTACAAGGCTAAGCCCTATTCCGCTTCCCTCGCTTTTTCTTGTTAACAGGTTATCCACCTGTTTAAACCTTTCAAAAATAGATTCCAACATGTCTTCTTGTATTCCTATTCCGGTGTCTTTTACAATAATCCTTACATAATTTTGAAAATCTTTTATATTTACAAAAACCATCCCGCCTTTAGGTGTAAATTTAACTGCATTTGAAAGAAGATTCAATATAATTCTCTCAATCGCATCAAGATCACATACTATAAATTTTTCCTCAACATCTGTGTCAAATATTATGCTTATTCCCTTAGCTTTTACATACTCTACCACAGACATTGTAATTTCCTCAACAACCTCTACAATATTACATTTTATATAGACCAGTTTAAAGTTACATGAATCTATTTTGGTTATGTCAATCAAATTATTAACTAATCTAAGCAGTCTATAACAATTTTGTGTTTGTATATCTATTTGTTTTTTAAGCTTAACTTTATCGATAGAGTCGGATGTACTTAAATATTGCTTTATCAACTGCGTTGAACTTAACAAAATATTTATTGGAGTCCTCAATTCATGGGTAATATTTGCAAGAAACATAATTTTTGCATCATTGGCAGCCACTGCTTCTTCTTTTGCTTTTTTAAGTTCTCTGGCCTGTCTTCTTAACGCCTCCGTCTGCATAAAGAGTTCCTTGGTTTGTTCTTTTATTTTATTTTCAAGAAGGATATTCAAATTACGTTCTTTTTCAATCAGTTTCAAGTACACATTTATCCTGTTAATTAACTGGTATTCATCTATTGGTTTCGTAATATAATCTACAGCTCCAATTTCGAAGCCTCTTTTTTTAAATTCTTCAGATATGTAAGCAGCAGTTAGAAATACAATGGGTACATCCTTCGTTTTATTATTTTTCTTTATGTAAGAAGCGACTTCAAAGCCATCCATTTTTCCCATTTGTACATCAAGCAAAATCAAATCCACCGGTTGTTCACATAATATCTTCAGTGCCCTTTCTCCGGAATGAGCTTCAACAACCTCTGCATTAATGTATTCACTAATGAGTAATTTGAGTGCAATCGAATTGTTTGGGTTATCATCAACAATTAATATTCTGTAAGGCATATCAGTGTCCAATTTTACGCACCCCTGTAATTAAATTCGTTTACATATATTTTTTACTACAAATTCTACTACATTACAAGGCATTATTTTACATAATATAATAATTTTGCTTGTTTTTTAGACTTTTTTGTAAATACCACATTATATCTAAATTGTCCATCAAACCCTTTAATCTGTATATAACTAGTTGTATAACAAATCCTGATTTTACATGAATATTATGTCATGTAAAAATTATATTGCAATATATAAACATAATTATTTGAACAAAAGATAAGAAATTTATATTGCATACAAATTATGGTTTATTATGATAAAATAGAAACACCAACCAAATATGTATTTTAGCTGTATATAAAAAAATATCGGGTTGGAATACATAATAAGGAGAAGATGGAATGAAATCGAAAAAAAAGAATGTTAAGTCTGGCTGTAACGGCCATGATGATGTTTGGGTTTATAGTCGGTGCAGCTGCCAGTTCAGGCATAATTAAAATTACAGCCGAAATTAATCCAAAAATCAATTACATATTAAACGGAAAAAAATTTGTTCCAAAAGATATGGACGGTAGTGAAATGAACACAATTATATACAATGGCCGTTCCTATGTTCCGTTGAGAGCTATAGCAGAGGCTTTGAATGTCTATGTAGATTGGGATGCTGAAACAAGTACAATTATTTTGGGAGAAAATAATGCCAATGAAGAACTAGAAAAAAAATTTAATGGCGAAATAACCCTCTTACATTTTAATAATGATGAAGCTAGTAAACTTGCTGAAAGTTTTATGAAAAAACATCAGGGAATTAAAGTTAATATAATATGCATAGCAGATATTAATGGAGCCTACCAGTCCCATTTAGCCAGTGGATTTAATTCAGGTTCATTAGATGCAGATATTATTACCTTAGAATCAGCCTTTGTAAAAAAATTTGTAAATATCACAAATTCATTGGAAGATTTATCTTCACCACCATATAATGCAGAAGCGCTTAATGAAAAATTAGTCCCCTATACCATTGATGTCGGAAGAAGTTTTGATGGAAAAATAAGGGCTTTATCTCATCATTCCACCCCTACCGGAATTGGTTACAAAAGGGATCTAGCAAAAACTTATTTAGGAACCAGTCAACCTGAAGATATATCCAGAATGTTTGCTTCATCGGAAAAAATTCTGGAAACAGCAAAAAAACTGAAAGAAAAAAGTTCGGGCAAAGTAAAGCTAGTTCCAAATTTAGCGGAACTGTTAAGAATTTATTTAGGAAGCCGCAGTTCTGGATGGATTAAAAACGGAGAGCTTTTTATAGACCCTAAGATTGATGAATTTTTGGAACTTGCCAAAAAACTTCAGTCTGAAGGACTTGTCGGAAATTATGAGCCTTGGACAACTCAATGGTCTCATGCTATAAACGACAACGAACATTTTGCATGGGCTATTCCAACATGGGGAGTTTCATGGATAATTGATGTAAATATGGTAGAAGGACAAAGGAATAGCGGTAACTGGGGCATTGCACTCCCTGAAGTTCCTTCATTCTGGGGAGGAACATGGTTTGGAATATATAGCGGAAGTTATAAAAAAGATCTTGCATGGGAATTTATAAAATATATCACAACCGATACCGAGTATTCCAAACATTGGACAACCGTATCCGGAGACTTTTCAAGCAATATGGAAGCAATTAGTCAATTGGCAGAAGACAAAAATTTCATTTCTCCAGTTATCAACCAAAATCTATATAGTTTATATCAGCCCGAATTAAGCAAAATAAACGGCAAAATCATAACTGAGTTCGATGATATTATAAATAATATCTTTATCAAATATGCTTTATATCCTTATGCTAACGGTGAAGTAAGTAAAGACAAGGCTATTCAAGATTTTAAGGAAGCCGTCCATAAAGATATAGGTACGCTGAACGTTAAAAATTTACAATTTAAATGGTAAGACTAATGATGGATGTAGGTTAATTCTACATTCATCATTTTTGTTGCAGATTTCATTAACCATATAAATTATTCTTCACCAATATAACTGTCAAACCCAACTCCTACTAGGTCTATATAGGCTACATTTGTTTTTTCTTTAAATTTAAGGATGTTTTTTGTGGGTGCTGTTATAATAGCCGATTGAATTTTTATTCCTTCATTCTTTATTTGGTCATTAATAGCCGTGATTTCTGCAAGAAGATCTTCTTTTTCAATGCCGCATCCGTTAAAGGAATAAAATTTTTTAACACCATTTACATATTTCTGATATTCTCTCATTTCACTCTGAAAAGCCGATGCCATACTTTCTAAATCATTTATTTCGTAATTATTTTGTGGTTGCTAAGAAGAGTTGTTTTTTCTTCATTAAAACCTACAACTGCTTCACCTCTATGAGCTTCAAAAATCATAGTTGAGAATCCCCAAGGGAAAATCGACGGGCCATTTGGAATGTTGCTGGTATCTATACAGAACCAGCTTTTATTAAGATACACATTCCCAATTTCATTAAGTAATTCAATCATACCATTTACCGAAACCGGTTTGTAAAAATAAACAGCCACTTAGGAAAGAATTCCTGTGGGAAAATCCTCAAGCCTCGACCAGCATTTATCGTCTTTTTTAATAAACTCTCATTTACAGGTAAATTAACATTTCTTCTATGTACACCGGACAATAGATATTGAATTGAACTCAACTGTACAGATGTTGTATATTGCTCCAAATCATGTTCAAATTTTGCATATCCCGAAAAATTCGGAATTTTAATATTTTCTTCAACATGGATACTTGAGTTGCCTTGTATTGAAATTTCGTAGTTACAGTGTATTAAGGTATCCAGTAATCCCACCTTTGAATCAATTGTTATATAATCAACAAGAGGTTCCCTTAGAAGTATATCATATAAACGCGCCTTTTTTGCATAAACTTCCTGTTTTTTAAAGGCCTCTTTTGTTATAACCGGTAACAGTGCCATAATCAGGTTTATTACCATCAAACACCCTATTACAGTATATACCACAGTCCTGATGAACCTTGTTTTCGCTCTTTTGAAGACTTTAGTTAATTCTTTATTATCCTTCATAAGAATTTGTCCTCTTTGATGTAAAAAAGTTCCTTGCATTTCTCACATTCATAAATGTGTTCCTCAACTTCCTTCTTTTCTGATTCCTCTAACTCGTCCGATAAATATAACGGCAGAAGACTTTTTACTTTTTCACATGTTTGCTTATTTACAGCTTTCATAGGATTTGTAAACCTCCTTAAAATTATTTCTTGCTCTCCTCAGAGCAGATTTTACTGCAGAAGGCGTACTGTTTATCATTTCAGATATTTCATCATAGGAAAAGCCAAAATAGTCCTTAAGTATAATTAATGATTTATATCTTATCGGAAGCTTGTTTAATACAGTTGAAATATCTAATTTATCGTCAACTTCCGTCGTAAAACATCCCCCTGTACTTTCATTTTCGCTCAACTTATTCAATGTAAGTTTATTTCTTCTCAAATAATCTACAAACAAATTGTGTGCAACTTTCACAAGCCATGCCAGGTTAATATCCTCATTCTTGAATGTATTAATATGTTTGAGCATCTTATAAAAAGTTTCCTGCGTAAGGTCTTCTGCAATTTTATTATTATTGCTTATATTTTTAAGATAATAGTAGACCTTTTTATAATTCTGTTCATACAGTTCTTGAATTATATCCATAAGATAACTCTTTTTACTTTTCTATAATTTATAACGAAAATTATCGGTCAGAAGTTGCGCACTTTTTATAATATTTTTATTTAAATTATAAAAATATGAATTTACTCTGTTTAGTTCCTTTTAATAAAAAAATTGAAGTAAAACTGTATTTTTAATCTAAATAAATGTTTTATAAAGAACTAAATGTTAACAAAATTGAAACATCTTTAATATATACTAAAATAACTGAAGTACAAAAAATGTAATCCTACACATACAGAATATATCTTATATCTGAAAAAGGTGGTGAAAATCGGATTATGGAAGACTCCAGAAAAAACATTCTAATAATTGAGGATGAGGTTGGAATATCAGAACTTCTTTCCTATGCACTAAGGCGTGAAGGATACACAAGATTCGCATAAATTTAACATTGACAAAATTGGGTTACAATCGTAAACTAAGTATAGAGGCTACTTTTGTAACCCGAACTTAGTCTATATATTTTACGTCAAATATATTAAAGGTGCAGCTTTAACTTATGCAAAACAGGAGGAAATCCATATGAATAACCCTGCATCAAAAATAACTTCTTCTGAACTTGAACTTATGAAAGTTTTATGGGATGCAGACAAAGAACTTCCTATTTCAGAAATCAGAAAAGCCCTTGAAGAGACAACCGATTGGGAAATTTCCACAATTAAGACATTGCTGCGAAGGCTTTGTAATAAAGGAATTGTGAAAGCTATCAAAAGGGAAGTATTTTACTATAAGGCTTTAGTCAGTCAGCAGGAATATAGCGAATACAGTACTCAAAATTTAATTGATCGTTTATATTCCGGAAGTGCCAAAAATCTTATTGCATCATTAATTAGCAGTAAAAAGCTCAAACCTGAAGATATCAAAGAACTTCAGGAAATGTTTAAAGTTGGTGACAAAAATGAATGACTTTATAAAAACATTATTGTCACTTTCTCTGTCGGGAAGTATTATTGCTCTTATTTCGCTTTCCCTGAAGCCTATTTTAAAATACCGTATTCCTAAAGCAATTCAATACTATATATGGATTATTATATTGCTGAGGTTACTGCTCCCTTTATCCTTGCCCGGAAGTATAATGAACGCTGTGTTTTCCGAGGAAAGCTTCATAAATTCCGAGACCAATTATACTTCCATATCAGAAACAACAAATATAGATACTGTGGATTTACCACCTGTTTTCAATTCTCCACCGAATAAGAATGTATACAATACTGCAACAAGCAAAAATTCATTAAAATTTAATTATAAATATATTACGCTCCTTTGGCTTATAGGATTTTTAGCAACTATCACAATAAATCTTTTCGGATATGTAAGATTTATTAGGTATGTCAATAAAACCAACCTTCCTGCAAAGTCTGAAGAGGTGGACACACTCTTTAAACTTTCAAAGAAAGATTGGCTTAAGCTTTACCGCAATCCCTTTATCTCAACTCCTATGCTGATTGGAATTGTAAAACCACGCATTATCATTCCGGATATTGAATTTGATAAAGAGCAACTGACCAATATCTTACTACATGAACTTACCCACTTAAAGAGATTTGATATTGTTATAAAGTGGTTTACCATGCTAACAGTGGCAATCCATTGGTTTAATCCGGTTGTTTACTTAATCAGAAAGGAAATCGACAATACCTGCGAATTAGCTTGCGATGAGGCGGTAATAAAAAATTTGAGCGATAAGGACAAGCAGTCCTATGGAAACACCTTAATATATGTGGTTTCAAAATACAAAGAAGCTCCTTTAGGGATGCTGCAGGCAAAAATGTGTGAAGAAAAGAAAACTTTAAAAGAAAGGCTGACATCAATTATGAAGTATAATAAAAAGCCAAAAATAATTATCTTGCTCTCTATCGTTTTACTGCTTTCTATAGTTGCTGGCTCATTGGCTTTAGGTGCTTTTAACGGAAAAAGTATAATGATACCATAAATTAAGACAGACAAAACGGTCAAAATAAGTTAGAATAGAATTATGAAAACGAGAAGAAATTTTACACCAGAAGAAAAAGCAAAAATAGTGATTGAGGTCTTAAGGGA
>Ga0116168_1001421_pt1 | contig 18237 bp, 14 predicted proteins | sample AD_UKC129_MetaG_FD_89795 | JGI IMG/M metagenome (GOLD analysis project Ga0116168, IMG submission 89795) | Active sludge microbial communities of municipal wastewater-treating anaerobic digesters from Canada - AD_UKC129_MetaG | ecosystem: Engineered > Bioreactor > Anaerobic > Digestate | place...
AGCTTCTTCTCCTTCATCTCGGTCTCGGTAGCTGCACCCACCTGGATGACGGCTACGCCGCCGGCAAGCTTGGCAAGCCTTTCCTGGAGCTTCTCCCTGTCAAAGTCGGAGGTTGTTTCCTCAATTTGGGCCTTAATGGAGGCAATCCTGTCCTTAATCTTCTTCTGGTCGCCCTTACCGCCGACGATGATGGTGTTCTCCTTCTGGACAACGACCTTTTCAGCACGGCCGAGCATGGAGAGCTTGGCTTCCTTGAGGTCGAGGCCCAGTTCCTGGGTGATAACCTGACCGCCGGTCAGGATGGCGATATCTTCCAGCATGGCCTTCCTTCTGTCGCCAAAGCCGGGAGCCTTAACGGCAACGCTGGTGAAGGTTCCGCGGAGCTTGTTGACGATCAGCGTGGACAGGGCTTCGCCTTCCACATCCTCGGCGATGATAACCAGCTTCTTGCCCTGCTGAACGATCTGCTCAAGGATGGGCAGAAGTTCCTGAACATTGGAAAGCTTCTTGTCGGTGATGAGGATGTAGGGCTCCTCCAGCACAGCTTCCATCTTCTCGGTATCGGTGACCATGTATGCAGAAACATAGCCGCGATCGAACTGCATACCTTCCACAACTTCCAGGTTGGTCCCCATGGTCTTGGATTCCTCAACGGTGATGACACCGTCGTTGGAAACCTTCTCCATGGCTTCCGCAATCAATTCGCCAATGGCGTCATCATTAGCGGAAATGGAAGCGACGCGGGCAATGTCCTTCTTGCCCTTAACCTTCTGGGAGATTTCCTGAATTCCGGAAACGGCAGCGTCCACTGCCTTCTGGATACCTCTCTTGAGGATCATGGGATTGGCGCCGGCAGCCACATTCTTCAGACCCTCACGGATCATGGCCTGGGCAAGAACGGTAGCGGTTGTGGTACCGTCACCGGCCACATCGTTGGTCTTGGTAGCGACTTCCTTGACCAGCTGGGCACCCATGTTTTCAAAGGGATCTTCCAGTTCGATTTCCTTTGCGATGGTTACGCCATCATTGGTAATGAGCGGGGAACCGAATTTCTTGTCCAATACAACATTTCTTCCCTTGGGACCTAATGTGATCTTTACTGTATTGGCAAGCTTGTTGACTCCGTTTTCTAACGCTCTCCTTGCTTCTTCACCGAATTTGATGTCTTTTGCCATTATTCCCGCCTCCTCTTTATTCCACTATCGCAAGGATGTCACCCTGCTTGACAATGGTATATTCTTCGCCATCAATCTTCACTTCGGTTCCGGCATACTTGCTGATGAGAACCTTATCTCCTACCTTTACTTCCATCTTGACCTCTTCAGTGCCGGGACCAACAGCCTTCACTTCGGCAACCTGGGGTTTTTCCTTGGCTGAACCGGGCAGAACAATGCCACTCTTTGTGGTTTCTTCGGCTTCCAGCATCTTGATAACGACTCTGTCTGCCAGTGGTTTGATGTTCATGTATTCCCCCTCCTTGTATTTTTTCCCGAGTCATTTGAACGGGTTATAAACTTATTAGCACTCAACCTGGTTGAGTGCTAATACAATATTAAACAATTTCATTCCTCGAATCAAACAATCATAATTTTAGAATTCCATTGAATACCAGCAATTATTCCTCACTATTCAAATATATCTCGCATTTGCTTGTGATTTCTCTTCAATTCTTTGGTTTTAGCCATATCTCACAGGATTAACCTGGAAAATTCATCTCATAGATCACCTGAAGCCCTTCCAATGTCAGGAACGGATGCACCTCGTCAATGGTCCTTGATTCCGAAGCGATGAGCCTGGCCATTCCTCCTGTTGCCACAACCTTGATGCCTTCCTCCCCCATCTCCTGTTTCATCAGGCTGACGATGTGGTCCACCTGTCCCACATAGCCGTGGACAATACCGGACTGCATGCTGGTGACGATGTTTCTTCCGATAACATGCTTCGGCTTCAGGATCTCGATGCGGGGCAGCTTGGAGGCTTTCTCAAAAAGGGCTTCGGCGGAAATCTTCATGCCCGGACAGATCACGCCGCCCAGGTAGTCCCGCCTGGAATTGACGGCGCAAAAGGTGGTCGCGGTGCCGAAATCAACAATGATAACCGGTCCGCCGTAGCGTCTGATGGCGCCGGCGGCATTGGCGATCTTGTCCGAACCGACCTCCCGCGGGTTTTCGTACTTGATGTTGATGCCAGTCTTTATGCCGGGCTCAACCAGGATGGGCTTCTTCTCCATGTACTTGATGATGGCGCTGGACATGGCATGCATAACGGGAGGCACAACCGTGCACATGATCACATCCGAAAGCATTTCAGGACCGAGCCCGGCATGCTTCAGCACCGACAGCAGGAACATGCCGATTTCGTCCGAAGTGCGTTCCTTGCTGGTGGACATGCGCCAGTTCCCGATCAATGTCCGCCCCTGAAAGACCCCGATGGCTGTGTAGGTATTCCCAACATCAATGGCAAGAAGCATACCCATTCAAACCTCTCCACGCTGAAGCCCGGTGCGGGTTCCCTCTACAGGCCCAGCTTGATACTCCTGATCTGTTTGATCTCAAACTGGATGTCCTTTTCAATCTGCTCGATATCAGCCCGGATATCTTCCAGCGTCTCTTCCCGCTTGGTCCTGGCAGAGCGGTTGTAAGGCTCATGGTGGGACCGGTTGTTGCTTCTCCCGTGCCTGCCCTGCTGTCCATGGCGATGCTCCGACTTCTCCTTTGGCTGATTGTCCTGGGCTGCCTTCTCGGAGTATTTCTGAGGTTCCTTGCCCTTCGCGGCTGCCGCAGCCTGTCCGTTGTTCTGGCCGCGGTTCCTGTTGCCGCCGATTCGAATGGAAACCTTTTTATCCTGCCCGTTGTTCTGCTGAACCTTGCTCTGACCGTTTCCCCTGTTTTCCGGTTTGCGGTTGTTCTGATTCTCGCTGGGCTTATTCTGATTGCTCTGGTTTTCCATAACTACCTCCCATTCCATGTCCTGCTCCGGGGCTGGTGTCAAAGCTGATCCACATTATCATACAACAATTCCTTCAAAGGTTGAAGCCCCAGTTTTCCGCTTTTGGGACAATCATTCATAGCGAAGGCTGATTTCTCCCGAAAAGACCTCGCGGGTGCTGCCGTCCTCCAGCTGCACCACCAGCCGCCCGTCCTCCCCCACGTCCAGGGCCAGCGCCGGCACGGTTTCCTGCCCATGGATGAGCTCAACCCTCTTGCCGAGGGTAACGGAGCGTTCCTTCCATTCGGCGAGCATGGCCTCGGGTCCGTTCCTGACAAAGTCTTCATAGACCGGCTCAAACTGGTTGAGGATTTCCGCAGCCAGCCAGGTGCGATCCAATACCGCTCCCCGCACCAGGTGCTGGCTGAGGGATGTGGCCTTGCTTCGCAGTTCCTCCGGAAAATCGTCGGGTTTAAAGTGCGTATTAAGGCCCATTCCCACGATCACCCACGCCACTTTTTCCACTTCGGCCGAAAGCTCGGTCAGGATGCCGCAGGCCTTTCTGCCGGCAACCAGGATATCATTGGGCCACTTGATGCCGGGTTTCTCCGCAAGAACGGGCTCAATGGCCCGGCAAACCGCAACGGCCGCGGCCAGCGTGATGGACTGGACCCGGCTCGGGTGGATATCCGGCCTGAGCAGGACCGACATCCAGATGCCCTTGTCGGCCGTTGAAGCCCATTCCCTTCCGAGCCGCCCCCGGCCTTTTGTCTGTTCATTGGCGATGACGACCGTGCCATGGGGCGCGCCGGCATTGGCAAGGGCTTTCATAACATTATTGGTAGATTCCACAGACTGACGGAAATGCAGTTCCCGTCCCAGGTATTCCGTCCTGAGCAGGCTTTGTATGCCCGACTTTCCATAGCATGTCTCACGGGAAAGCAGGCGATAGCCCTTTCTTGTGGTAGCTTCGATAAGATACCCTTCCTTCTTCAGGGCCGCAATCCTCTTCCATACGGCTGTTCTGGAAATGTTCAGGGTTTTGCTGATATGCTCTCCCGATATATAGCCGTCCCCGGCAGAGGCCAGCAGGGCAAGAATATCGCTGTTGTGAACCGATTCGTTGTAGTTTGTGTTCTTCCTGTTGATAATAACGCCTCCATCATCAGGGGGTTCTGGTGACTATGTACGCGTCGGTTTCCGGCTCCACAAAGACTGTAAGCCCCAGATCCCGGTTTTCTATGCGCCGCATGCCTCCCATGGACTCCAGGTAGCGGCAATAGGCGTATACCAGCGTGTTTCCCGAATCCTGGCGCTCCTGCTCAATGCTCTCCAGCAGGTTGCCCAGGTACAGGGTCTCCGAGTTTTCAAACAGGACCGGGGTATCCTGCACTTTTCCGGTGACTTCAATCTGGTCAGGCAGGATGGAAGTAAAGACAAGGCATTCCGGATTTCTGAACGTGCCGAAACGATATTCGGAGAGCGGTACCAGCGTCCGCAGGTAACGCGCCATCAGGGACGGCTCGGAGAGACCCATCCGATAGAGATCGGCATCACCCACCCGGCACTCGGCAGCATCCAGTTCAAGCCTGATACAGCGGTAGGATGGATCCCTGGATTTCCCGGGATCATCCCAGGGATTGATCAACGCGCGCAGAGCCTTGCGGCGCCCGTGGGGTTCGCCGAAATCCAGCTCGCGGTCATACCACTGGGAAAGCTTGATGCCGCAATCGACGATGTCGCTGACGCTGTCTGCCGGCACGTAAAAGTACAGAACTGACATATGCCAAGCCCTCCATATTTTTTGTCCGTTTGCGACCACAAATGCCTGAAAATAGCCGGAAAATCCCCTTTGCTGCATTCATTATATAATTTTTTTCAGGGATAATCAAACTTGTGCGCCTTTCGGCAGCATTTCCTGGGCCTTCCCGTCCCGATCGGTTCCCGGCGCCGACGCCCGGAAGCATCTGTACGAACCTTTTTTCGGCGTTTGAGAGCGGATGCATTTGCCGCAATCAGGTTTTTAAGCGCGTTTTGACCCCGGCTTTTTGGGAAACGTGCATAAATCCTTGACTTTATCAAAAACGCGTTATAAAATGATGACGAAATTTTGTGCAGGAGGTAATTCCTAATGAATAAGGCTGAACTCATAAGCGCTGTAGCACAGAAATCCGGTCTTACCAAGAAGGATAGCGAAGCTGCTATCGACGCTTTCATGTCAGTTGTTGAAGAAACACTGGCCAAGCAGGAGAAGGTTGTTCTTGTCGGATTTGGTACTTTTGAGGTAAAGGCCAGGGCCGCAAGGAAGGGCCGCAACCCTCAGACCAAGGAAGAAATCACCATCCCTGCTTCCAAGGCTCCTGTTTTCAAGGCAGGCAAGGCGCTTAAGGATAAGGTTAACGGCTAATCATCCATCCGGAAGCAGTAAAATGAAAAGAGGCCCGTTATGCGAGGCCTCTTTTTTGTGTCTTTTTTCATACGGCTGCAGCGTCATCCTGCTTTTTTTCCTTCCGCAAAAACAGGGTGCCGATATCCTCGCCTTTCAGGATATCGAGGATCACGACGGGGTTCGCACCGTTGGCAATCACCATGTTGACGCCGGCTTCCGTGGCGATCTTTGCAGCGCTCAGCTTGGTGATCATACCCCCGGTACCCCTGCTGGTACCCTTGCCACCGGCATAGCTGAGCACGGTGTCATCTATATTCTCCACAATGGATATCAGGCGGCATTCCTTGCTCTTGCCAGGATTCTTGTCATACAGCCCGTCCACATCCGACAGGATGATCAGCAAATCCGCCGATACCAGTTTGGCCACCACGGCCGACAAGGTGTCATTGTCTCCGAACATGTTCAGGTGCTGGATCTCATCCACCGATACCGTATCGTTTTCATTGACGATGGGAAGAACACCGAATTCCATCAGGCTGTTGAAGGTGTTCATGACATTGAGCCGTTTGACATCATCATCCAGATCGGTCTTGGTCAGCAGGACCTGGGCAACGGTATGGTTGTAGGCCGCAAAAAGCCGGCTGTAGATGTTCATCAGCTCGCACTGGCCCACGGCCGCAAGAGCCTGCTTCATGCCCATGACATCCGGCCGCTTCCTGAGATTGAACTTTCCCATCCCTACGCCGATGGCTCCGGATGACACCAGGATGACTTCCTTGTTCTCGTTCATCAGTTCCGCAATGGTCATCGCCAGCCGATCCATCCGGATCAGGTTCATCTTTCCGTTTTCATGGGTCAGCGTTGACGTGCCGACCTTGATCACAATCCGCTTGGCGGATTTCAGTATCTCTCTGTGCTGCATCCTCAACACCTCATCAAGTTATCGGAAAAAGCGCATCTGTTATTTACACAAAACCCCGTACAGGCTTCCACATCCCCCGGCTGTGAGGCTTTTGGGAAATAACCTCCGCCCAGGGCGCCCGATTTCGGCTCCAGAAAAGGACAAGGTCATCAAAAAACACACCGGGTTCGACAGAACCCCCGGTCTTTCATCCCCTGGTCAAACCCATATATCGAGCCGTTTTTCGCATGCCGGAAGGCATGCTTTACACCCCTTGGTGAATAATATATGATAGTCATGCCATAGATTGACGGGCCAGACTAACACCTAACCCCCCGGTGGTTTGGCCTTTTTTTTACTTAAAACGTTAAGCCCAATTATAATCTTTATCGCCAAACAATTCAATCGGTGGTTTTCATAATTTTTGCCGTCCCATGGCCCCTGGCGACCGGGATACTCAAGAGCAGCCCAAAACAGGTTGAACATCCTCCCGCGGCACAAAAAAACCGGAAGGCTCACCTTCCGGTTCCTTGTGCCCGCTTCAGTTGAAGGCTCTCCAGAAATCGCCCTCCGTATCAATGAGATCCATGATCTCGGAATAAGGGATATAAAACTCCGGCATGCCGGCCGCGTAGGGAGCGATTTCATATTCATCAAAATAGATGAGCAGCCCCTCATCTTCCAGGTGAAAGCGCTGCAACTGTTCCGGTTGCACTTCATCCTCGAAATACTTGCCCCGTTCTTCCGCCATGGCTTCGGAGACCTTCCCGCTCAGCCGCTTCCTGGCTTCCGCCGGCGATTTGAACAGATCGTCCAGCGTATAAACCTTTCCGTTCCGGATATTGACATACACGTTGTCCCAGGTATGACCGCCGTGGGCGCCAAACCAGTACTCGTATTCAAGTAAATCGATATGCATCAGGTCTTTTTTAATCTGTACCGTACTGTAGACCTCCACGATGGGGAAGAAATAGGGGTCTTCGGGATCAGGCCGGAAACGCCAGAATCCTTTGGCTTTCTCTTCGATAACCCGGTTCAGTTCATCCTGAAGCCCGGTATCCGACATTCCCTCAAGAACCGGGTAAGTGATGAAGGAATGTTCGTGGGGATACCAGGTAACCGTCCGGGATCTCACGCCGCCCTCCAGCAGGGAAAGATCCTGGTCCTTCATAAGGATGTTTCCCGCCCGGTCTGCCACCGTCAGATGACCGTTTATGGTTCCCCGCAGCAGAGGGCCGTCGGCCAGCATGAGCCCCCGGCCCTGGAACGCCGGCATATCGGCCGGTTGGTTCAGGTCGGCATCCAGATAGTAAATCCTGCTGCCGTCACTGACACAGGTATAGCGCGCATCAATTCGGCGGACAGCATCAAAAAACCGGAAGCTGAGCTTCCGGTCTCGTTGGTTTGCCTTAGTGGAAGGACTTCCAGAAATCGCCCTCGGTATCGATCAGGTCCATGATCTCGGAATAGGGGATATAAAACTCGGGGATTCCGGCCGCATAGGGGGCAATTTCATAAAGGCTGAAGTAAACGGTAAGCCCGTCCTTTCCCAGTTGGAAATTCCTGATTTGATGCGGCTCGACGGTATCATAATAATCGTAGGACTCCTCGTTAAGCTTACGGGCAGCTTCGTTCAATTTTTCGCTCAGGCGCCTGCGGGCATCCTCCGGTGATTTGAAAAGGTGGTCAATTTCAAAATTTCTGCCATCCTGGATATTGACGTACAGATTGATCCAGTAATATCCCGGGTGAGCTGCACCCAGCCAATAATCGCTGACATTCAGTTCGATATGCAATAAATCCTTTATGATGTTCACAGAGCAGTTGATTCTCGTATCCGGGAAGAAATAGTGATCCACCTCGGCATATGTACCGTCAAAGCTCACATAGCTTTCAGCCTCCTGCTGAATGAACCGGTTCAGCTGTTCCTCAATCCAGGCATCCTCCAGGCCTTCCAGGATCGGATAGATGATGGTGGTGTAATCGTGGGGATATTGGGTGACAAACCGGGCCTTTATGCCGCCTTCCAGCAGGGTCAGTTTTTCATCCTTTGAAAGGATCTTGCCTGACCGCTCGGCAACCGTCAGTTGCTCGTTAATGGTTCCCCTGAGCAGGGAACCGTCTGCCAGCATGAGCCCGCGGCCCTCGAATTCCGGCAGATCCGCCGCCCTGTTCAGCCGGGCATCCAAATAGTAAATCTTCTTTCCATCGCTGACACAGGTGTAGCTCGCGTCAAGATCGTCCAGCTCCAGGAAGACCCAATCGGTATGCTGTTTCAGATCCTTGCTGAAAAGTGCCTTCTTGCAGTATTCCACATACATCGAAGGGAAAAAGGCATCTTCAGGCAGTTTCTCTCCCACAGCAAAGGAGCCGTTGCGCATCCTTCTGATACTGATGTATTCAGGCTCCAGCACGTAACTGCCCTGGGTATCGATGATGCCATAAACCAGGTATTCGTCGTATGTGCCGCCCTCAACCCCCACAATGGCCAGGCCATCCCTGAAGGGAGAAGCCGTAATGAATCTGGGTTCAATCACCCTTTTCCCGCTGGTGTCCTCATAGCCGAAAAGGCCGGTTTGTGCATCCTTTATCATGCGAAGGCCTGAGGAAACCTTCTCGGTCAGATCATTCCCCTGTTTGTCGATGAGCACGGAAGGCCCGCCGTATTCCATGGCAACCTCTGCAATGCCGTCGCAGAATTCGCCTGTATTCTTATAGGGAACCTCCAGCACTATCTTTCCGGTTTTATCAATATAACCGCTTTTTCCGTTTGCAGAGATTTTGGACAACCCATCGCTGAACTGGTAAATCCAGTCCGCCTGCTCAAACAGAAATGCGCCGTTTTCGTCGTAGGCACGGGCACGTCTGTTCCCGTCATAGATCAGCGCGATGAACACCCCATCGCTGTATGTGATGATGTTGGCCTCGGGGCTGACCACAAATTTCCCGCTCCTGTCGATAAGCCCCAGCTTGCCGTTTGCATCACCCGCTATGGCCAGGCCGCATGCGTAGAAAGGCTCAGCGCTGCCAAACCGGGGTTCAATCACTATATTCCCGGCCTGGTCCATATACCCGTAGAGCCGTTCAAAGTCCCGGCTCTCAGCAAAAGGAACCAGTTCCCTGGGTTCCGGCTCCTTTTGGGGAGCAGGGGTCTCAACAGAAATCTTCGGAGTTTCCGTGGCAACAGGTTTTTCGCCAGCAGGCTTTTCCACAGTCTCTGCGTACCGGCCGCAGCCCGATACGATCAGGGTGAATGCCAGCATTAACCCTGCAAGATTTTTTGCTCTTCGCAGCATAGATGTCTACCTCCTTGATGCAAATACCGGCCTGCTCCGGCGCGGCAAGCCGATTATACCCTTAACCTCTCCGAGAAAATTTGAGTGACCGGGATTAATTGAATGCTTTCCAGAAATTACCTTCCGCATCGATCAGATCCATGATCTCCGAATAGGGAATATGGAACATGGGCATTCCGGCAGCATATGGGGCAATTTCATACTGGGCAAAGTAGATGGTGAGCCCGTCATCCTCCAGGTGGAAACGCTGTATCTGTTCTGGCACCACCTTGTCATAGAAATCATAGAATTCTTCAGCCAGCTCCGCAATTTGGTCGTTCACCTTTTCACACAGGCGTTGCCGCGCTTCATCGGGCGATTTGAAGAGGTCGTCGATGGCGTATCGCCTGCCATCGATGAGGCTGATGTATTCGTTGCTCCAGTCATACCCCGGATGGGCTGCGCCTATCCAGTATTCATCCACCGACAGTTCGATGTGCAAGAGGTTCTTGATGATGTTCACCGAGCACTGGATATCGGTTATAGGGAAGAAATAATGGTCCTCTTCGGCATATGTCCCGTCAAAGCTCACGTAACTTTCCGCCTGCTCCCGGATAAACCGGTTCAGCTGATCCTCAATCCAGACATCCTCCAGTCCATCCAGGACCGGGTACATGACAGTGGTATAGTCATGGGGATAACGGGTGACCGACCGGGCTGTCACGCCGTTTCCCAACAATGTCAGCTTTTCATCCCTCACCAGGATGTTGCCCTGCCGATCGGCCACCGTCAGCTGACCGTTTATCTTTCCCCTCAGCAGGGAGCCGTCAGCCAACATGAGCCCTCGGCCCTCAAATTGCGGCAGATCGGTTGCCGGATTCAGCTGGGCGTCCAGATAGATGATCTTCGTCCCGTCACTGGCGCAGGTGTAGTTTGCATCAAAATTGTCCAGTTCGAGGTAAATCCATTCGGTATGTTTTTTCAGGTCCTTGCTGAAGAGGGCTTTTCGGCTGTAATTCGCATACATGGACGAGACAAAGACATCTTCGGGTATTTTCTCGCCCACGGCAAAGGAACCGTTCCGCATCCTCCTGATATCGCAGTATTCAGGTCCCCGGCTGTCCCGGACCCGTCCGCAGGCTCAGGTGTTTCGGCACTCGGCACCGGTGTGACAGTGTCTGTTTGCTCTGCATTTACGGGCACATTATCAGGCACTTCATACCTTCCGCATCCCGCAAATGTCAGAGCCATGACCAATAAAAAAACCAAAATAGCGTATGATCCGCGCTTCATAGCTTTTCCCCCGCTTAAGAAAAGCCGGCCTGCAGGCACACGGCAAGTCGGCCAGGGCGTCAAATATATGAACTGATTGTACCATAAAGATCCATGCCAAAGAAAGGATATGATCACTTTATATATCAGGTACCCTCCTGCATGGCACAAAAGCCTGCAAAAAACCGGCCTGCCAAATATCCCTTCAAAGGTGCATGGCAAGCCGGTCAAGGCTTTCAAAAGCGTATTTCTGACTGTATCAATCCAAAGGCAAATCAGAAAACATTTCCACGCTTCAGCAGCCGGGCAAAAGTTTTTTCAGGAATTGGCCCGTATAGGATTCCTTAACCTGGGCGACCTCTTCCGGTCTTCCGCAGGCCACGATCTGTCCGCCGCGGTCACCGCCTTCCGGACCCAGATCGATGATGTGATCGGCTGTTTTGATCACGTCCAGGTTATGCTCTATGACCACCACCGTGTTGCCGGCATCCACCAGCCGGTGCAGGACCTCGATGAGCTTGTGGACATCGGCCATATGAAGGCCGGTGGTGGGCTCGTCCAGGATATACATGGTCCTGCCGGTGGCCTTTCTGGACAGCTCGGTGGCCAGCTTGACCCGCTGGGCCTCGCCGCCCGAAAGGGTGGTGGCCGGCTGTCCCAGGCGGATATAACCCAGGCCCACCTCATGCAGGGTCTGCAGCTTTTTCTGGATCCTGGGTATGTTCTCGAAGAATTTCAGGGCCTCATCCACCGTCATGTCCAGCACATCGGCAATGTTCTTACCCTTGTATTTGACATCCAGCGTTTCGCGGTTGTAACGCCGTCCCTTGCAGACCTCGCAGGGAACATAAACATCGGGGAGGAAGTGCATCTCGATCTTGATGATGCCGTCACCGGCACAGGCCTCGCATCTTCCGCCGCGCACGTTGAAGCTGAACCGTCCCGCGGAATACCCCTTCATCTTGGCATCCGTCGTTTCGGCGAACAGGCTTCGGATCAGGTCGAACACACCGGTATAGGTGGCCGGGTTGGATCGCGGGGTCCGGCCGATGGGGGACTGATCGATGTTGATCACCTTGTCCAGATGCTCAAGGCCCAGCATGTCGCGATGCAGGCCGGCCTTGGTCTTGGCATGGTTCAGCTTGCCGGCAAGCTTTTTATAGAGGATCTCATTCACCAGGGTACTCTTGCCGGAACCCGATACCCCTGTCACGCAGGTAAAGACGCCCAGCGGGATATCCACATCGATATCCTTCAGGTTGTTTTCCCGGGCCCCCAGGATCCGGATAACCTTGCCATTGTATTCCCTTCTCTTTTCGGGCACCTCGATGCGGATAGCGCCGCTTAGGTATTTTCCCGTAATGGAATTGGGGTTCTTCTTGATGTCCTCAACGGTGCCCTGGGCCACCACTCTTCCGCCCTGTTCGCCTGCGCCCGGGCCCATATCGATGATGTGGTCCGCCGCATACATGGTGTCCTCATCATGTTCCACTACCAGGAGCGTATTCCCCAGATCCCGCAGCCGCTTTAGGGTTGCGAGGAGGCGCTCGTTGTCCCGCTGGTGGAGGCCTATGCTTGGCTCGTCGAGGATGTACAGGACACCCATGAGCCCCGAGCCTATCTGGGTGGCCAGCCGGATCCGCTGCGCTTCACCTCCGGACAGCGTGCCTGCAGCCCGGGACAGGGTCAGGTAGTCCAGCCCCACATCCATCAGGAACTTCAGCCGTGCACGGATCTCTTTAAGGATCTGCGCGGCAATGGCCGCATCCCTGGGCTTGAGCTCCAGGTTGTGGAAGAATGCCATGCACTCCCGCACCGACATGAGGCATATTTCATGGATATTCTTCCCACCCACGGTAACAGCCAGGCTTTCCTTCTTCAGGCGCTTGCCCTGGCACACCGGGCAGGGCGTCTGGCTCATGAAGGATTCGTAATATTCCTTCATGCCGTTGGACTTGGTTTCCCGGTAGCGCCTCTCCAGGCTGTTGATGATGCCTTCGAAGGAGCTCATGAAGGTGCCGCTGCCATATTCCTTGTTATACTCGACCTTGATCTTCTCTCCACGGGTGCCATAAAGGATTTTGTCGAGTATGTCCTCAGGCAGATCCTTTACGGGCGTGTCCACGCTGAAGCCATAATGCCTGGCCATGGCGTCCAGGTACATTCTCCCGTAGGCATCCTCGCTGGAAAAATTGAAGCCGGCTGCCGTAACGGCGCCTTCAGCCAGGGATTTGGTTTTATCAGGAATGATCAGGTCCGGGTCCATCTTGAACAGCACGCCCAGACCGCTGCATTCGGGACATGCCCCATAAGGATTATTGAAAGAAAACATCCGCGGTGTCAGCTCCGGAATGCTGATCCCGCAATCGGGGCAGGCATAGTTCTGGCTGAACAGCATTTCTTCCTTGCCGATGACATCGATGACCAAAAGGCCGCCGGCCAGGTTCAGGGCGCTTTCTATGGAATCGGTCAGGCGTTTTTGAATATCTTCACGGATGATGAGCCTGTCCACAACAATTTCAATGGTATGCTTTTTGTTCTTGTCCAGGCGGATGTCATCCTGGATCTCCATGACTTCCCCGTCGATGCGGACACGGACAAAGCCCTTCTTCCTGGCATCCTGGATGAGCTTTGTGTACTCGCCCTTTCTTCCCCGGACAACGGGGGCCAGGACCTGAATGCGCGTGCCTTGCTCCAGGGCCATTACCGCGTCCACCATCTGGTCCACCGTCTGCTGGGCGATCTCCCTGCCGCATTCGGGACAATGGGGTACGCCTATCCTGGCAAACATGAGCCTGAAATAGTCGTAGATCTCGGTAACCGTTCCTACTGTGGATCGGGGATTCCTGGAGGTGGTCTTCTGATCGATGGAGATGGCCGGCGACAGGCCTTCTATGGACTCCACGTCGGGTTTTTCCATCAGGCCCAGGAACTGTCGGGCATAGGACGAAAGGGATTCCATATAACGCCTCTGGCCTTCCGCGTAGATGGTGTCGAAAGCCAGGGACGATTTTCCCGAACCGCTGAGCCCGGTGATCACAACCAGCTTGTCCCGGGGTATCTCCAGATCTATGTTTTTCAGATTATGCTCACAGGCACCTTTAATTCTGATGCAGTTTTCCATGGCGCATTCTTCCTTTATATCGCTTTAGGTTTATTATGCATCCTTTCGGTCCTTCCATAAACCATACCCATTATACCGAACATATGTACGGAAATCAACAGATCAAAAAACGGCACATGGGATGATCTGCCATGTGCCTTGAAAAAGCCGGCATGTCCATGGACAGGATGGCTGCGCAGGACCATTCACGCGTCCATGGCATGCTTTCTGAACCGTCAGGTGCCGGTGTCAGCATCCCCCGGCCTGAACCGGCCCTTTATATGGTGAATTTCTGGACATATTCCTTCAGGGTCACAACGCTTCTGTTGGCCTTTTCCGCCATTTCAAGAACAAGATTGCTCTTGTCGGATACGCGGGTGGCCATTTCCGCGAGGGATGACGCACCTGAAGCGCCTTCGTTGGCTGCCCTGGACACATCATTAATCGCCTGCATCAGATTGCTGATGGAGGCCATGAGCTGTTCGGATGTGGCGCTGATCTCCTGCATCATATTGTTAACGTACTGGGCATCCAGATCATATTGCTCACCGATTTTTACCTGGTTGTCGTAGTCGTGGACCACCCTGCCGCTGATGAAATCCAGGATGTTTTCCGAGCTTCTGGCCAGGTTGCTGACAGCCTCGGTTACCGAACCGGTTACCGTCTGGATTTCTTCCACGGTTCGCCTGGAGTCTTCCGCGAGCTTTCTGATCTCATCGGCCACCACCGCAAATCCGGCGCCGTATTCGCCTGCCCGTGATGCTTCTATGGCGGCATTCAGGGAAAGCAGGTTGGTCTGGGCGGCTATTTCCAGGATCGCATCGGACAGTATCTGGATCTGACCGATGGATCTGGAACGCTCAATGGCCGCTTCCAGCTGTTTCTGGCTCTGACCCAGAAGCTCAAGGGCGGACTGTTTTGACGCGATGGCTTTCTGCCTGAGGTCAGCCGCACGCTTTTTGATTTTATCCGCTGTCCTGCTTCCTTCTTCAGCGCGCTTGGCCATATGCGCCACAGCCGCTTCGATCTGGGTCGATGTCGCATTCATTTCCTCAAGGGAAGCAGCGGTTTCCTGCATACCGGCAGAAAGTTCCTGGGTGGTTGCGGAGGCATCCTCCATATCCCCCTTGAGTGCCTCCATATCTTTTACGGTCTCCACGAGGACATCTTCAATATTTTTTGACTCTTCAAGAATGGTTTTTACCATGCTGCGCGTGGATTGCTGCATGGTTTTTGAAGCCTTGACGATATCTCCAATCTCATCCTTCAGCCGGGTATCCGGTATCTCCAGATCAAAACGGCCTTCTGAAATCCTGACAAGATGTGTGGTCACAGCGTTCAAAGGCCTGACAAAACGTGAACCAAAAAGGTAAACGACGGCAGATGCGACCAACAACGCTATGGTCTGGTGTACCCAGGTACTCACCAGATTGGCGTTTACCATGCTCCGTAATTTTTCCTTGTCATAGCCTACATACCACATGCCAACGGGCTGCCCTGCTTCATCCAGCAGCGGGGTATAATAGGCGATGTATGTTCTCCCCGCCACTTTGGCCTCCCCGGAGTAGGTTTCTCCTCTTCCAAGGACAGCCTGTGAAACCTCCGGCGAAGCTTCGATGCCGACAATCCGGTTGCCATGCTCATCCGTAAAAGTGGTCACAACACCTGTGTTACCGCGGAACAGCGCGGCAGTAAAGTCTTTACTCGCGATGAGTGAATCGAGCAAATCCAGGTAATCATTAACCGGGGTATCACCCTTATAGAGAGCGTCCCCCTCCACTCTCCATGGTCCGGGATGTTTGGCATCAAACATCAAAAGACCCAACCGGTTCAATTCTGCGGCACTTTCAAGCATCTGCTTTTCAAAGGCTTTTCGCATGCCGTCCGTCATGAGAAGAGAAACAAACGTCGAGAAGATGAGAAGTGTAACAAGAAAAATGGTCATGAGCTTGCCTTTCAGTTTCATATCAGCCCCCCCTTGGCTTGCTGTAACTGTGAAGCAACTTGATGTTTCCATTATACGATAACACCTATGGCCCCACAATACAGGCAATGTCGTTTCCTGAGTATCTTTGTCGAATATTGTCGCATCCGGTGCCGGATATCTGTCCGGCCCTGCTTGACATGGCTAAAAAGCAATTGATATAACAGAGTTGGCATAAAGGGGGTAATGACAGATGGCCAGCATTTTTCTCAGGTTCCCTCAGGGCAGGGCAAAGGCTCTTACCCTTAGCTATGACGACGGCGTGGAGCAGGATATGCGCCTGGTTGAAATCATGAACAGGCACGGACTTAAGGGCACCTTTAACCTCAACAGTGGACTGTATGCCCCGGAAGGCACAGTCTATCCCAAAGGCCAGATCCATCGCAGGATGACAGAAAGGCAGGTCACCGAAACATTCCTGAATTCCGGGCAAGAGATAGCGGTCCATGCCCTGACCCATCCCTTTCTCGAGCAGCTGCCTCCGGCCATGGTGGCCAGGGAGATCATCAGGGACAGGGAAAATCTGGAAAGGCAGTTTGGTACCATTGTCCGCGGCATGGCCTATCCCTACGGCACATACAGCGACAGCGTGGTGGAAACCATTAAAGCATGCGGCATCGTCTATGCCAGGACCGTGGAATCTTCCCACAGTTTCAATCAGCCAACGGACTGGCTGCGGCTGAAGCCCACCTGCCATCACGATTCCGGGGAACTGATGACCCTGGCCAAGCGGTTTGCCGAAGAGAAGCCCGTCCATGAACCCTGGCTCTTCTATCTTTGGGGGCACAGCTATGAGTTTGAGGCCAACAACAACTGGCATGTCATAGAGGAATTCGCACGGTACATGGGAGGCCGGGAGGATATCTGGTATGCCACCAATATCGAGATATACGACTATGTGGATGATTTCAACCGGCTCCAGTTCAGTGTGGAGGGCATGCGCGCCAGGAACCCCAGCGCAAGAAGGCTCTGGTTTGAATGCGACGGCAGGCTCTATGAGATAGGCCCGGGCGAAACCCTGGAGATCGCGTGAGCCGCACGCATCCATTTCCGGGAGCCTGTAAAGCCATTTCCTGCCGCATCAAATAACTCGGAATATTAATGAAAGCCGCTTGCCGGAAAAGGCAAGCGGCTTTCAAATTCTGCCTTTACGCCATTAATGGGCGCTTATCCTTCCCGTCCAGCCAAAACATGCGCATGCATGATATGAACCCTGCCCGCTGGCCTGGAGCATCGTCCTGGTAACAGAAACGTATGGGATTTGGGCGAGCGGGAAGCTGAATGCCCGTTTAATAGTAAACAGGGTAACTATGCATGGCTTCCAGAACGAAACCGCCGTGGCTGGTGCGGAAGACGATGCCGTAAGGATCCCGTCCATCCCTGACCCTGAAGGGAATCCATCCTTCCACAATGGTTCTGGGCTCGATGGTATAAGGCAGGGCTCTGTCACCCAGAAGGGCCATATCCTTCTCAGTGAACTCCACGCCAAGGAGCCCGCCCCCGGAGACGAGCAGCTGGTCGATGGTCATAACCTCATCGGAGGTATTGGCTATCTTGACCTTGACCGCCGCCAGGAAACCGTCACCCTTGTCGATAGGGCCAATTTTCCCGTTTTCCAGGATCATCAGGTTACAGGCTGTCATCTTGGCTTTCCCGTTACCAATGACCTGCTTGAAATGCTGGGCTATGCGGAAAGGATTGCCGTTTTCATCTTCCAAGATGTATCCGTACTTGTAGTATGGGGTGGTGTCGGTCACATCCACGGCATCATCCAGGGTGGGGAAATAGAAGGGATGGCCGACGGTGTGGGACATGCCGCCGAAATCCAGGAATACAAGGCCCGCATCCGGGTGTTGAGCGGTCACAACCACGCGCCTGATCTCGCCGGGGGCAATGGTGACAGGGGCTCCCTGCACCTTGGATCCGGCAGCCTCATTGCCTTCTTCATCCAAAATGGAGTAGAACATGTTTTCATCGGTTATGACAAGATCGGTGCTTCCCGTGTTGCCGATGTCGATGACCAGCCTGGCCGGGCGCTTGGTAAACTCCCGGATCTGATACCTGTAGTTCTCATGATAAACCGGGGTGAGGATGCTGGTGTAATAAATGTCGTTTACGGTAAACGGCGTTTGTGGGTCCATATTGAGATCCGGCAGCTGGGCCATCGGGATAAACTCTATCACACCGCTGCCCGCCTCTTCTCCGGCCGCTTCGGCAGCAATCTCCGGTACAGGCGTATCATCCGCATTTTCAGAAATATTGCCTGTTTTTTGCAAGAGAAATTTCCTCACTTTTGCAAAAATTTTTCCCCAGGCACCGGTGGGGAAATTTTATGTCAACCCCAGCAACTTTAGCAGCAAAATCTCATATGTTTAGTGCTGATTC
>Ga0116168_1001427_pt1 | contig 18192 bp, 17 predicted proteins | sample AD_UKC129_MetaG_FD_89795 | JGI IMG/M metagenome (GOLD analysis project Ga0116168, IMG submission 89795) | Active sludge microbial communities of municipal wastewater-treating anaerobic digesters from Canada - AD_UKC129_MetaG | ecosystem: Engineered > Bioreactor > Anaerobic > Digestate | place...
ACCCCTCCATGGCTCCCTTATGATCGCCCTGCAGACCCTGCTGCAGCTGCCACAGTCACGTGGAATACTGCAACCCGCTGCCTTCAATCTGTCCTCAAGTTTCAGCTCAGAGGCCGGGTAGTAGCCAGAATAGTCAACCCTCTCAAGACCCTCTGCCCTGCATTCCTCAACGAGTCTCTCCATCAGCTCTCTGCCGGGCCCCCTGTGGTAGTAGAGCATGAAGTTTGGTCTGAAGCCTATGAGGCGGTAGGGTATCTCCGGGTCAATGGAGGCTATGAAGGCGGCTATTTCACGGATCTCATGGTCATTGATCCCGGGGATCACCACTGTCCTGAAAACCCTTATCTTATCAGGGAACCTACCTGCAAGGTGGGCTGCGTTTCTGAGTACCGGTCCTGCAGGTGCACCGGTGAGGTTCCTGTGAAGCTCATCTGAAAGGGCCTTTATCTCAAAGCTGAAGAGTGATGTTAACCCTATGAGCCTCCTTAGGGTTCCAGGGGTTGAGAACCCGTTTGTTGCGAGGATAACACTGACATCGATTTCTTCCCTTACTCGCCTTACCAGCTCCTCAATGTAGGGTGTGTGTATGGATGGTTCTCCCCCTGTGAAGCTGATATTTGAGATTCGCTCATGTGATTTAATTGCAGTGATGGCCTCATCTGCAAGTTCCTCTGCTTCAACGTGTCCCCTGTAGATCCAGCCAGAGTGGGGGTACTGGGATATGCGGTAGGCGTTACAGTAGGCGCACCGGAATGGGCAGCACAGGAATGTGACGGAATAACTTCTCAGGGTTTCTGAGATGGATGTGTATGCTATTTCTGTTTCTGATGCACCGCACACGCCCCTTTCCCCATCACTCCGATTTGCACCGCACCTCCACTCACAGAGCATGCATCTCCCTGATTCATCCATGGTAACAGTTTATGGGATGTGATTAATACATTTTTCTGAAAAGTAGGGGAGTTTTTATGCAGGTGATGAAAAGGTGAAGGTACTGTGATATTGACGAATATCTCCAGAGAATAAAGATATGATGATGGCATTCCAAAAAAAATTAAAATTGGAATGGATTTATGCTATCTGCCAGTAGGTGGATGTCTTCTTAACGTACCTGTAGGTCCAGTAGTATCTCCACTTGTATCTCCATTTACCGTAGTACCTGTACCATTTCTTGTACCATTTCTTCACCTTCACCTTAACGTAGTAGGTGAGGGTCACTGGCTTCATGATTGTGTAACTTGCTGATGATACCGCTGATGATGCGCCGTTAACAACTGCAATGAATTTCAGTGCTGTTGATTTGCTCAGAACCAGTGGCGCTGTGTATTTTGTGCTGTTGACTGTTGGTGTGGAGCCATTGGTTGTGTAGTATATTGTTGAGTTTGCAGGGCCTGTGAGTGTCACGGTAACATTTTTGAGGTATATTCCTGATGCCGGGCTTGCAGATGGTGCTGCTGGAGTTGATGTGACCGCTGCTGGTGTGAGGTCGCCCACGGTAACACTGTGGAGTCCTGCTGGCAGTTCGTATGTGAATGTGACTTCCCTGGTTTCTCCTGTGCCTAGGGTCACTGTCTGGGTGTCCTTCACCTCACCGTTGACCTTAAGCTCAGCTGTGTAGTCCCCTGCAACACCTGTGTTTGTGACATTGACTGTCACGTTCACGGTGAGGGGTGCGCTGCCGCTCAGGGGGTTAACTGTGAGGTTTGCCAGTGAGAAGTGTGGCTGCAGGTCCACTGTGAGGTTGGTGGAGTTCAGTACTGTTTCATTTTCAATTCCGCCGGTTGAATTCAGCTGGAATGCCACTGAACTTGCCCTTACCCTGAAGACCTTACCATTTGCATTTTCAACGACGAAGAGCCACCTGTAACTATTTCCATCTTCCATGAAGAGCTTTGCTGCTCCCTGGGGTACCGGTGCCCCTGTGAAGGAGCTGAGCCAGACCTCCTGGACACCTTCAGGTACCGTGTAATCTGCTGAGGGTCCGCTGAGGTCACCGGTGTAGTACCACTTTATGGTTGCATCTGTGATGTTACCCTCAAGGAGTTCAAGCTTTGCATCGACCGCCACTGTGGGATCAACGTCCTGGAGGTCATCACTGTAGTTAACATCGACAATTATCTGTGCGGGGTCCGAGGCGTTCTGCTGCATTGTCAGGTTAACAGCATTGGATGGTATATCTGCTGCTGATGCACCTGAGATACCTGCAGCGAATGCAAGCAGGACCAGTAATGGTAGCACAATATGTTTGTCTTTCAAGTTTTCACCTCCACATTATCATCAGATATTAGATAGATATATTTAATATAAAAATTTTTTTGTTTAACTGGAATCATAAGACTTAAGTTCTGTTATTAATTTAAATCTTGAGAATTTACATATAATTCAAGTCAAGTACATTAAAAATTGATATGAACCATATTTACCTAGAAATAGCAGATTATGGCTCCCCAGATCCAGTCTCAAGTATTGTCATGAATCAGATCACTTCAAACATGACTGACAATTTTTTATTAAAAAAATAACTACATATACTTTTTTATTAAAAATTGTAGCTACCTGAGAACCATTTATAAAAATTTTGAAGCCCCCTTATGATGTGAATCACCAATGTAAATCATATTAATCCAGAAAAACGCCAAAATATCCATTCAGATTACCCTTATTAAAATAAGGAACAATTCAGGGGATTATTCAGTTCTCAATCAAAGTTCTGAAAAATTAAGGAGAGGGTGCATTCAGCGGACCGGATCAGTTTTCATTTAGGACTATCATCTTTGTGCGTGTCATGTCCCTTATTGCGTACTTCACACCCTCCTTACCCATCCCACTGCACCTGAATCCCCCAAAGGGCATGTGGTCCACCCTGAATGTGGACTGCTTGTTTACAAGCACTGTGCCGGCCTCAATTTCCCTGGCCATCCTGAGGGCTGTCCTTATGTTCTCTGTGAAGACCCCTGCCTGAAGTGCATAGCAGGTCCCGTTGGCAATTCTTATGGCCTCATCAGCACCTGTAAACCTTATTATTGGGGAGACCGGACCAAAGGTTTCCCTTTCAACAACCTCCATCCCTGGCAGCACACGGTCCAGCACGGTGGGTTCAACAAAGTTACCCCTCCTTGAACCGCCACAGAGGAGCTCGGCTCCATCCTCAACCGCCGCCCCGATTACCCTCTCAACCTCAATGGCGGCATCCTCATTTATCAGGGGCCCAACATCTGTTCTTACATCCATTGGGTCCCCGGCCCTCAAACTCCCTGTTCTATTCACGAGTTTATCTGCGAATTCATCGGCCACGTCCTCATGGACTATCATCCTCTTAACGGCTATGCAGACCTGTCCAGAGTAGAGGTAGGATCCCCTCACAGCAGCCTCCACTGCAGAGTCGATGTCCGCGTCATCCATGACAATGAGGGGGTCGTTGCCTCCCAGTTCAAGTGTGACCCTCTTCATGGAGGCCCTGGCAGATATGTACCTCCCGACCTCAACACTTCCAGTGAAGGTTATCTTATCAACGAGGGGGCTGTCAATGATAACATCCCCCACCTCTGATCCCCTTCCGGTTACAGCGTTAACAGCGCCGGCCGGGAAGTGCTCACTGAGGATCCATGCCAGCTTCAGTGCAGATAGTGGGGCCTCGAGGGATGGCTTAAGGATAGTGGTGTTACCGGCTGCAAGGGCCGGGCCAACCTTGTGTATTGCGAGGTTGAGGGGATAGTTGAAGGGGGTTATTGCCGCAACAACCCCGAGGGGGATTCTGACTGTGAAGCCAGTGAGACCCTTCCCGCCTATACCGGCGTCCATGGGGATTGATTCGCCGTAGAGCCTTCCTGCCTCCTCTGCAGAAAGCCTTGCAGTTTCAACTGACCTCTTCACCTCGTCACGTGAGAACCTTATGGGTTTGCCTGACTCAAGGGTTATCAGCCTTGCAAATTCATCCAGCTCTGTCTTCAGTTCATCTGCAACGTCATAGAGTTTCTCAGATATCTTCCTGGCTGATAGGTCCGCCATTGCATCCCGGGCCCGGTGGGCCGCCCTGATGGCCCTCTCAACATCACTTCGCCCTGCAAGTGGGACCCTATCCACCTCATCCCCGTTGAAGGGGTTCCTGACGGTGAAGATTTTCTCTCCACTCACCCCCTCTCCATCAATAATCATCTCCATCTGGAAACACCCCGTAAAGGATCAGCCCACAGAGACATAGCCCTGCTCTGGATTATAGATTCAAAAATCATAAATCAATCAAAGACGGTATGTGCCCTAGAACTTGTTCTTAAGGCCCTTTATCGAGTTTGTAACATTCTGAACATCTGATTTCATGGCTGCTTCAGATCCCCTGACATAGTTGCGGTACCATACAACCGCCACCGTTACGATGACTATTATACCCCCGAATACAAGTATGAGTTCAGCGGATCCCTGACCTGATTCATCGGCAATTAAACCATGCAAAGCCTTAACCTCCCTATGGTGCCATGCTACTTACAAGTGTCATTCCGAAACTTCCTATCACATAGAATATTGCATATGCCATTATGGAGAGCGGAACAGCGAATTTAACACCCTTCCTTGCACTCCCGTACATTATGATGCCTATCAGGAGCCCTGCTATTATGGAGTGAATTATTATGTAGCCTGAAGCAGCGATCTTTGCAGCCCCCAGGATGGGGTTTGGTTTTCCCACTGACTCCATGAAACCTGAGTAGACCATTATCATCCCCAGGGCGAAGGGTGCTGCGATTATGGCCGCGACAACAAGGAACATGACTGACATCATGACGTTGGCCTTCCTCTCCCTCTTAAGTGCAAGGACCGCCCTCAGGTCCTCTGCAACGGTTTCAATGACATCTGAAAGACTTCCACCGGCCCTTCTACCCTCAAGTATCATCCTGAATGTCCTGTCAAGGTTTTTTGACTTCAGGCGCTCGCTCATTGATAGTATGGCTTCATCGAATGTTCTGCCGATCTTTATCTCAATAACAGCCCTCTTCAGTTCATCATACAGGGGTCCCTCCCCCTGTCGGGATACATCCTCAAGGGCTGATTCAAGGCCCACACCCGCCCGCAGGAGAGAGGCTATCTGCCTCAGGAAGTCGGGTGTTGACTGTTCAATGGCATCAACGCGCCTCTCCATCATTATAAAGATGTATGCCCCCAGCATGATTGACGGCAGGGAGAATCCTACCAGTACTGCGAGGATAACACTTAAACCAAGAAGGGCTGCAACAACGGATGCGAGAACTGCAAATATGGCCCCTCCAAGGAATGCAAGGGTTACTATCTCTGATGCCTTTACATACAGCCCGGTCCTTATGAGGGTCTCCTGCAGCCTCAGGAGCAGCCTATCAGGTATTATGTTCTCAAGGGCATCGCTCATTGGTTTCAGTGCGCTTGGTACTACGGCCATCTCAACACCACATTCCAGTGTAACATCATGCTCTGTTACTAACTATCTGGCGCCTATTATTTATAATTACCACATCAACTCAGTGCATCAGGCAGCCGGTTCATAACACCATCACCCACCACGACCATGTCCTCAACCCGCACACCGAACTCGCCCGGGATGTAGATCCCTGGTTCAACTGTCAGGACCATCCCTTTCCTCAGGACGGTTTCATCACCTGCTGCCAGGGATGGCTTTTCATGGACATCAAGCCCCACCCCATGACCTGTTGAGTGTATGAAGTTATCAGCATAGCCATATTCCCCTATAACTCCTCTGACAGCACTGTCAACATCACATGCCCTTGCACCAGGTTTGAGGGCCTTCACCCCCGCCCTTTTAGCTTCAAGGACAATTTCAAGTACCTCATGCTCCCCTTCACCCTCAACGATTGTCCTTGTGGTGTCAGAGTGGTAGCCCTCCCTGACAGCCCCCCAGTCAATCAGTACAGGTGACCCGGTGGTGTTTGCTGTTGGCACTGCATGGGGGATGCTTGACCTCTCCGAGGATGCCACTATGGTGTCAAAGGAGACCCCCTCAGAACCGGCCAGGCGCATGGTGTAGTCAAGTCTGGCGGCTATCTCAATTTCAGTCCCCTTAAATTCAAGTTTTTTGAATGAGTTCTCTGCTATCCTCAGGGCCTCCTCCATCCTTTTAAGTTCCTCCCTGTCCTTGACCATCCTGATATCTGATACAGGATCCATGACCCTGAAGTCCCCACCGATGCCGAGCCTCTCAAGGAGGCCCACTGGGGTGGCCGGTTCAACAAGCACGCCTGAGAGGTCGAATGATTCTCTCACATCCCTTATTCTCTTGAAGGTCCTCACATCAACCCGGGATTTCGCCATGGCGGATTCTCTATCCATCTCACTCACAAGGAGTACCGGTTCATCCTCAAGGATCAGGAATGATGTGGCTGTTGGCATGAAGCCTGAGAGGTAGTATATGTTCTTCCTTGCAGTTATAAGGGCCCTTTCGCCCTCCTCATGAATATTCTCAAGTGCACATTCGATTCTATTCAACCTATCACCTTTCCATACATCCATTCATCACCAGAGGACAGAGAGTTAAAGATCATCTCCCTCATTCAGAAACTTAAGTATCCTCTCCCTCATTATGCCTTCAAGTTCATCCATAACAGGCTCCGGGACCTTACCTTCAAGTGGGACAGGTATGTGGCCGAACTCTCTGTCCCTGAAGGTTTCGCCTCCGAACCTGACCGGTCTACTGTACCTTGGATGGAAGTGCCAGTGCACCTCAGGGTCCGGATCCTCTGATCTGAAGGCCGAGTTCTTGAAGCAGCTCCAGTTGAAGAGGTCCGGGTTGAAAAGTTCCCTCACGGCAGACTCAAGGCACCTTAGAATCCATGCAAAATCAGCCCACTCCCCATCCATGAGCTCTGAGAGGTCCCTGCACTTCCTTCTGAGGGCCACGACGCACGTCCCGAGGTATCGCTGGCTCGGTGCAAGGTAGATTATCCAGTGCCGTGTTCTGGCAAGTTCGCGTCCATAGTACCCATCCAGGCCACAGTATTCACAGGAAGCCACAGGAATCACCACACCATTTAATAAGGTTTAATTAAGAGTATACCTCCTTATATATAGAACATGGCTATAGAACATGGCTATAGAACATTGCGTGCCATGATGAAATCTGTACTGAACCAGGCGCTGAAGAACATAACATCCTATGAAATCTATACTAATCAGGATCCGTGACTGGTGGTGAAGTTGGGAGAACTTAGAAAATTTGTTACAAGTGAATTTGTATTTGGGGATGGGGCAAGGTTTCTCGCCGGTAGATACGCCCTGAACCTTGGAGCCGAGAGGGTCCTCCTTGTGACCGACAGGGGTTTAATGAAGACCGGCCTTGTTGATGATGTCAGCTCCTCCCTTGAGGATGAGGGCCTCGAGTATGTCATCTTTGATGATGTCACGCCTAACCCACGTGACCATGAAGTCATGGAGGGTGCCGCGGTCTTTGATGCAGAGGAATGCAACATGATAGTGGCCCTGGGTGGTGGAAGCCCCATTGACTGTGCAAAGGCCATTGGTGCGGTTGTATCCAACAGGATGCATGTACTTGACTTTGAGGGTGTTGATATGATCCCCACCCCCTCAGTTCCGGTAATATGCATCCCTACAACTGCGGGGACAGGTGCAGATGTCTCACAGTTTGCAATCATCCTGGACAGCCGGCGGATGGTGAAGATAGCCATCATAAGCAAGACCATGGTACCCGACGCTTCACTCATAGACCCGGAGACCACCGCCACCATGGACCGAGAACTGACAGCTGCAACCGGTATGGATGCCCTTGCCCATGCCATCGAGGCCTATGTATCCAATGCGAGCTTCCATCTGACCGACCTCAACGCCCTGGACGCCATCAGAATCATAAGCAGGTGCCTCCCATCTGCCGTTGATGAACCCGAGAACATGGAGTACCGTGAGGGTATGATGCTTGCAAGCCTCGAGGCTGGCCTTGCATTCTCAAATGCCAGTCTGGGACTTGTCCATGCAATGGCCCACAGCCTTGGAGGCAAACTTGACATGGCCCACGGTGAGGCCAATGCACTGCTACTTGAACACGTGATAGAATTCAACTACCCTGGAGCCACTGAACGGTACCATGAAATCGCACGGGCAATGGGCCTCAGGGGCTCGGGGCCCGCCGAGCTCATTGATTACATCCGGGAATTCAGGTCCAGCATAGGGATCGACATGACCCTGGAGGATCTCGGCGTCGGGGAGGACGACATACCTGAACTTGCAGAGGCCTCAATGAAGGACCCCTGCATTGTAACAAACCCTGTACGGCCCTCAATTGAAGATGTTGAGGCCATATTCAGGAGGGCCCTCTGAGGTGCTGGTGAAATGTCTGATAGAGACTGGGAAACCCTCCGGGAAAAGATAATCGGATTCGGTGAGAAATCCGTAAGGAAGAGCTACTACCCGAGACTTCAGGAGTCAATGGCCGAACTTGAAAGGTTCAGAAAACTCCTTGACTGCGCAGATGACGCCATATTCCTGGTTAAAATCCCTGGTGGTGAACTCGTGGATGCCAACCGTTCAGCCTGCGTAAGGCTAGGATACTCCACCAGGGACATCCCGGGACACATGGTATACGATCTCCTGCCAGGGGAACTCCACAATGTATTCCGTGGAATAATGGAGGGTGATGAGGACAAGGTGACCATGGATGGCCGTTTACTTAAGAGGGACGGCGATGAAGTGCCCGTTGAGATAAAGGTAAACCTGCTTGATTTTAAGGGCGAAAGATACGCTGTACTGGTTGCCAGGGATATAACCGAGAGGCTGAGGATGGAGTCAGAGCTTACGAAATCCCTCAGGGAGAAGGAGGTCCTTCTGAGTGAGATACACCACAGGGTCAAGAACAACCTCCAGATAATATCAAGCCTTCTGAGCCTCCAGAGCCATGGCATTGATGACACTTCATGCAGGGCCATTCTTTCGGAGAGTCAGGACAGGATAAGGTCAATGGCACTCATACATGAACAGCTCTACCGCTCAGGGGACTTCAGCTCCATAGAATTCTCATCATATGCCTCAAGGCTCCTGAAGAACCTCAAAAGATCATACGCCGCCGGGAAGAATATCGAGGTATCAGTGGACACCGAAAGCGTGAAGCTCAGCCTTGAAACATCAATACCTCTGGGGCTCATACTAAGCGAACTGGTGACCAACGCCCTCAAACATGCATTTAAGGGAAGAGATAGTGGTAATATAATTGTTAAATTTAAAAAGGATGGTGATTACTGCGTCCTTGAGGTCAGGGATGATGGTGTGGGTTTCAATGAGGAGAAGATCAGGAACAGCGCCTCCCTGGGCTTTAGACTTGTTGAAATACTCACAGAACAGCTGGACGGATCACTGACATACTCCGGAGAGAACGGAGGACTTTTCAGAATAAGGTTCAGAGAAACCCTCTACAAAGACAGACTGACCAACTAAAGACCCGAAACACTTTTCATACTCTGAGAGGATGATACACATTATACCGTCTCAAGCTTTATTAAAGGCTTAAAAGGTTAAATAAAGGTTCTTGTATCTCTGAAGGTGGTGAAGGGCCATTTCAGGGCCCCATCAAAGCCCATGGAAAGCATTATAAATGGTGCCTTATGTTAATATGAATATGGTTAGATTCAACAGGGAAGAGGTCAGGGACATTCTCGTGTCCATGGTTGTAATTGCAGGCGTATTCGCCTACGTCTTCTCAGGAAAGAGCATTCAGACTGCACTGATTCTTCTTCCAGCAACCCTAATCACGGTTGGCCTTGGATTTGTCCTCCACGAGATAGCCCATAAACTGATGGCCATAAGGTACGGTTTCTGGGCAGAATACAGGTTATGGCCTGAGGGCCTTCTGCTTGCACTGGTAACAGCCTACTTCGGATTTGTCTTTGCAGCCCCAGGTGCGGTCTACATCCATGGCAACTACATTGAGAGGGATGTGAACGGTAAGATATCCATTGCAGGGCCCCTAACAAATATACTCCTTGCAATAATGTTCCTCATGGTATCCACGGTACTCCCATCACCCCTCAACCAGGTGGCCTTCCTTGGATACGCTGTCAACAGCTTCCTCGCCCTCTTCAACCTCATACCCCTCGCGGTGCTTGATGGGGCCAAGGTTTTCAGGTGGAACCCACTGATATGGCTCCTGGCAGCCGCGGCTGCATTTGCTCTGACATTCAACAGCATGTTCTGAGTGGTTAACATGTTCCGGGATATTCCTGTCAGGTACATTGGATGCACCCACCGGGCCGTGAGGCCCTCCGAAACCCTGAAGGCCTTCAGGGACAAACTCTCCAGGATAGGTGTTACAAGGATCACTGAGATAACACACCTTGACCGCATCGGCATACCCGTATTCTCCGCCATAAGGCCAACTGCTGAGGATGGGGCTGTTAGCATATACGCAGGTAAGGGCGCCACCAGAACCCAGGCAAGGGCCTCCGCCATGATGGAGGCCTTTGAGAGGTACTCAGCAGAAAGAAAGCCCGAAGATGAAACATTCACATCACGCCCTGAGGAATGCGACGGCCTTGACCCTGAGTCACTGATACTTCCCGGATCCGCTGACCTGGAATCTGAGCTTGAGTGGATCAATGCCAGGACCCTGACCTCTGATGAGGAGGTCCCTGTACCTGCAAATGCTGTTTTTCACCCATACAATCCCCTGGAAGGCTGCACGAGTCTGTTCCGATCAAACACCAATGGACTTGCATCAGGGAATGCGATGGAGGAGGCCATATTCCATGGGCTGATGGAGGTGATTGAAAGGGATGCCTGGAGCCTCTTCGAGGCGAGGAGGGGTCCCAAAGTGGAGGTTGACTGCTCAGGGACGGATAATGATATAATATCTGGACTCCTTGAGAAGTTCCATGCCGCTGGTGTGGAGGTGACCCTGGTTGACCTTACAGCAGACACCGGGGTTGCGACGGTGGCTGCAGTTGCAGATGACACCGTCCTGAGGGACCCGGCCCTCCTCACCATGGGCGTCGGGACCCACCTTGACCCTGAAATTGCGGTTATAAGGGCCCTTACAGAGGTCGCCCAGAGCAGGGCCACCCAGATACATGGAACCCGTGAGGACACCGTCAGGGCCGAGTTCATGAGACGTGCCGGGTATGAACGTATGAAGAGACTCAACAGGCACTGGTTCAGTGAACCGGAGGACACGATTACCCTTGATGACATGGAGGACCTCTCAACAAGGTCATTCAGGGGAGACCTTGAGATAACCCTCAGGAAACTGCATGAAGCCGGGCTGAAGGATGTTTTCTATGTTGACCTCACCCGGGATGTGGGGGTCCCCGTCGTCAGGGTCATAGTTCCGGGGCTTGAGGTCTTCTCTGTTGACCCAGAACGTGTGGGGCGTCGCATCAGGTCCTCCATCTGAGGAGTCTGTAAAAGACCGGATTCTATCAAAGGTGTTCCCAAATCAGGAGCTCCCTCCTTCTGCTAGCCACAACAAACATCAGCAGCACATCATCTAAAAGATTAATTATCAGCGCCAAGATACCAACCAACATGCATGGTAAGAAAATAATCATCTTCACGGGACCATCCCTATCACACACTGAAGCCTCCAGTATCCTTGAAGCCGAGTACAGGCCACCGGTGAGGAGGGGTGACATCCAGGAGGCCATGAAGGAGAACCCTGACATAATAGGCATAATAGACGGTGTTTTCCACCAGAGCCCTGCTGTTGGTCACAGGGAGATCATTGATGCCATCAGGAGGGGTGTGAAGGTGGTTGGAGGGGCCAGCATGGGGGCCCTGAGGGCCTCAGAGCTCAGTGACCTTGGAATGGTGGGTGTTGGCCGCATCTTCAGATCATACCTTGAGGGTGAAATCGAATCGGATGATGACGTTGCAGTTGCCTTTAACCCTGAAACCCTGGAGCCCCTCTCTGATTCCCTTGTCAGCATAGAATTCAACCTTAAAAGAGCCCTCAGGAGGGGTGTGATAAGAGAGGATGATTTCAGGAAACTTATGAATACCGCGAGGAACCTCTTCTACCCCCTCCGTAATTACAGGAGGATCCTCCATGAAAGCGGGATCCCTGATGATGTTAAAGAATCCCTGCGCTCTTTCCTTGAATCAGAGGGCAGGGACCTTAAAAGGGAGGACGCACTGGAGGTCATCCGTCATATAAAGAGACTTGCATATACAGAATAGGTTCCAGAAAGTAAAAAGCGGACAGAACTACACATAACAGAACCCTAAATAGGCAGGAGATAACACTGAACTAAACCACATAACAGGACCATGACTGCTGAAAAATAAAAGAGACTACAGCGAATTATGATGAACCTCACAGGACTATGGATGTGTTATCATGGATCTTGAATCAAAGGTTGAAAGGGTTAAGATGGCCCTCAGGGGTGAGAGGATCGCCGTTGGATTCTCGGGTGGTGCTGACAGCACAGCTCTCCTTGATATGGCTGCAGATGTTGCTGATGCTGTGGTCGCCTTCACCGTGGATACCGGTGTGATGCCCCGTGGCTTCATTGAGGGGGCTTCAGGTATAGCCAGGGATATCGGTGTTGAACATGTGGTGCTTGAGATGAATCTCCTTGATAACCCTGAATTTGCGAAAAATGCTGCCGACAGGTGCTTTGTGTGTAAGAACATCATATACAGTTCCATAATCAGGGAAGCTCATAACAGGGGCCTTGATGTGGTTGTAGACGGAACCACAGCCAGTGACATGTTCGAGGACCGCCCTGGGGTCCTTGTAAATCACATGCTTGGAATAAAAACACCCCTACTGGACGCCGGGATGAAGAGAAGTGATGTGATTGAATACCTCAGGTCCAGGGGACTTAACTATCTGGAGGAAACCACCTGCCTTGCAACGAGGATCCGGACAGATGAAGAAATCACCCCCGAGATTATAAACAGGGTCTCCTATGCTGAAAGCCTCATCAGGGGCTTTTACGGTTATGGAAAGGTCCGTGTCCGCCATGAAGGGGGATCCGCCATAATAGAGGTTGATGAACCAGAAAGGCTCCTTGAGGCGGCCATCATAAGGCACCTGGATGATGAGCTGAGGGCCGTTGGATTCAGCAGGGTCCTCCTTGACATTACAGGAACCAGAAATACCGGTGATGATGCCATGATCTACAGGCCCTGCCGTGACGCTGAATCAAGGATAATGTTCGAGGTTAAGCTGCCCTACAGCATAGATATTGCCGGGACCTGCAGGGAACTCATGGATAGGGAGCCAAGGTGTTCAGAGAAGATGGGGGTCATAATGCTGGAGATCGGTGATGGGAACATCACCATCTTCAGGAACGGGAAGATCGTTGCAAGGAGGGTCAAAGACCAGGATGAAGCAGAGAATCTCCTCCTTGAGGTACTACCCCACATAATAAGGGAGCCTGTCAGTTAATGAACCAGCAAAAAGGATTGCGGGAAACCTGGAGGCTCCAGTTAACTGAAGCCACTAGAGAACCCTCCTCACATTCTCATCCACCCTTCTCCTGAAGGATGTCATCCTCCTGAGGAGACCCCTTGAGTCAGGGCCCCTCAGAATCAGGTCCTCCTCAATACTGAAGTGTACGCCGTCGGCGCTTATCTCATTGAAGACCACCTCAACCTCATTCGAGTCATCGGGGATGTCATTGGTCCTCAGATCGTAGTCAACAAGTAGTTCATCATGCTCCAGGACATCTGAAACAGCGGCCTTGAGCGTCATCTCCAGTACATCCAGAAATGTTTCTATGACCGGGAGGTCGTTCCACCAGCAGTATCCGAGGAGCATCTTGAGCTGTATATCCCTTATTGAGACCTCTCCATGGTTCTTAACTGCAACTGTGAGAACCCCCCGGGAGGTTCTCAGCGTTATCCTCTGGTCAGTCATTTCCATCAATGAGAGCATTTATAAGGTCATTGGCCCTTGCAAGTCCAACGAGGTCTCCTTCATAGTCTATGATGGGTATCTGCTCAATCTTCCTCCTCTTCATCTTTTCTGCGCAGGAGGTTACGGTTGCTGATGTGGTTGCAGTCACAATATCCGTGGTGGCAACATCCCTGACCTCCTTGTCAGGGAATCTCAGCTGATTCTTTATAACATATAGGACGTTCTTGCTGTCCCATGACCACCTGTCACCCTCTGTACCGACTGAAGTGTTGTGGACTGTGCTCTCTGAGACAACCTCACTCTCATTTATGAAGTCTGTCTCTGTGAGGACACCTGATAGTTTTCCCCTGTTGTTGAGGGCGAGGAGCACCTTTAACTTGAAGTACCGCATTATCTCAAAGGCAACGTTGAGTGGTGTCCTGTCCCATGTGGTGGGGATGTTGCGTGTCATGTAATTCTCAACCGGTTCCTGGATGTCCATCTCAGCGATGGCCCCTGCAACGAGGTCATAGCTTGTCACTATACCCACAAGCCTGTCCCCATCCACAACAGGGACCCTGCGGATGTTGTTCTCCAGCATCCGCTCTGCAGCCACCCTGACGTCATCATCAGGAGATACTGTAACCGGGTTTCTTGTCATTATGAGGGCTATCTGCTCCTCATCAGGGTTTTCAACAAGATCAGATCTTGTTATTATACCTACAAGTTCTTCTGTCCCCTTCTTAACCACGGGAAGCCCTGAAACATTCTTCTTTCTCATGAGTTCAAGGGCTGTTGCCCTGTTCCCTGGTACGGTAACATAGTGTATGTTCTCTGACATTATCTCCCTTACAAGCATGACCAACACCAAAATTAATTCGTAAAAAAAGTTTTTTCAGTGAACCACGAGGACCGGGCAGCCTGCGGATCTTACAACCTTCTCGGCCACGCTTCCCAGAAGGAACCTGTCAAGACCGTGTTTGCCTGAGGTACCCATTACCACAAGGTCCACGCCCTCCTTCTCCACTGTCCTCAGTATGGCATCTGCAGGTGAACCCTCATCGGTCCTCAGTGTTAACTTTATATCAGCCCCTGACTCCTCAACAAGCTTTTTAACAGCCTCCAGGGACCTTGAGGCCTCCTCCTCGAGCATCTCCCGCAACCTTATTATAAGGTCGTCGGCTGGTAGACCCACCAGTGAAGATGTCTCCATAACGGTTAAAGCAATTATTTCAGCTCCGCTTTCCCTGGCAATCCATATTGCATGTTCAGCAGCCTTATTGGCCTGTTTTGAGCCGTCGGTCGGGAGCAGGATTTTACTGTACATAGCCTCACCTCTTAACTAGTTTACCTTTTATTATTAAATATATTATATTTTTCGATTCTGTCCGGTTTATGATTGAGAGATATGGATCATCTGACACTTTCTCAACAAGGATGAGGTCCGCGGGGAAGCCCTCCTCAATCACGCCTGTGCCTGTGAAGGCTGATGTGTTGGATGTGGCCATCCTCAGCACCTCCACCGGTGGGAAGTAGCTGCGTGTGCATCCCCTTGTGACCTTGAGTGTGTACTCCATCTCACGCAGCATATCAGGGGAGTTGAACATGAGGTTGTCTGTGCCAAGGAGAAGGTTGATGCCCATCTCATGCATCCTCCTGATGGGGGGTATGCCAGATGAGAGCACCCCATTGGACCTGGGACAGAGGACCACCGACGCCCCCATCTCCCTCACAAGTTCAAGGTCCCCCCTGACAGGGTTTGTGAGGTGGACAAGGAGTTTGAATCCTGCTTTGAGGGCCCTTTCAACCTCACTCATGCCTGTATCCTCAAGGGACCTTCTCTGTGACTCCCTGTGCTCTGCAACGTGTATGGATGCTAGCTTCCCTGCCCTTTCACATTCCTCAACGATTATGGATGCTGTTTCATCCGTTATCTCACCCATACCGCTGGGGGCGAATCCATCTGAAACCTTCAGGACCCGCCTGACCCGCCGCCGGATCTCAGCCGGGGATGCCCCTGGATCAAAGACCACGGGATCCCTTCCAAGCACAATCCCTGAGATGGAGAGGTCAGTGAGGGCCTCCCTGAGGAGTTCAACACCCTCAGGGCCTCCCTCCCTGTAATCAATGAATGATCCTATCCCATGGGTGATCATGTCCCTGGCCGAGTTTCTCATGGCCTCCACGAGCATCCGGGGGGGTGAAGATTCCAGTATTCTGTGCTTGAGGCCATGAGGGGGCCTCACTATATCCTCAAGTGGTTTTCCATCACCCACATCAAGGGCGACTGAGTCCCCGATGTGGACGTGTGAATTTATGAGTGCAGGGCATACTATGAGGTTTGATGCATCTATTCTCTCGTCTGAGCTGACTCTTTCATCTGTTATCTCATTTATTATTCCATCCTCAATCACCAGGTTCTTCCGCTGGGGTGTGAGCTCAGGGCCCCTCAGGATGGTTCCATTTTCAACCACAAGCATGTTCATTTATAAGGGCGCCATGTTCTTTAATATTTTCTGGATACCTGGTTATTTTCCGGAGAAAAAGAACATATAAAGTGACAGAACCATCACTATTCACTTAAAGAAAGGAAGAAGAGGAAAAACTCTAAAACCTCCTCAGATTGTTTGTCTCGGACTTCTCAGCGACCCTGTTGTAGTAGTCCACCTTAACCGTGCCCCTGGAGTACCTGTAGTAAGTTTTAAGGGTGATGCTTGCACCGGGGTTAAGGGTTCCTGTGTAAACCTGTCTGTAGTTTTTTGTTGGGTAGCTGCCATACCAGACCCTTGTGTAGAAGTTTCTGGCAGCGGCTGTACCCTGATTCCTGATGTATATGTACAGTGTGCTACCTGATTTTCTGGTCCCTGTGACCACGAGATCCGGTTTCGGGTTTCCAGCTGTTACTGTCTTCTTCTTAACTGATATGAGGCCATTGGGGTCTGTAGCTGTCAGTGAAACCGTGTAGTATCCCTCACGGGCATAGGTGTGTGTAACATTGGAACCGGTGGCGGTTGAACCATCACCAAAGTTCCATTTAAGTGTCAGGTCGTCCCCATCAGGGTCATATGAGGTTGAAGTGAATGCAAATGTCCTGATTGATGTTGAGCCACAGTAGGCGTAGCTGAAGTCAGCCACAGGTTTGCTTCCTGTGAAGGTGGGCCTGTTCTTTGTAATGTACCATTCCTCTGCAGCTGCATCATCGTAGGGTGTTGTCTGATTAACCAGGGGAAATGTCCCGTTCCAGTCCCCGACGAAGGCCGCGTATCCATGATCGTTGCGCCACACCTGCGTTCCATTGTACAGGGTGCTCTGATTTATAACCTCATAGTTCTGCTGGTTGGCCTCATAGAAGTTCCTGGCACCATTGAGGAAGTCATAAATTATCTCGGCACCATCCCATGCAGTTGCATAGTAGTTGGCCCCTGCACCCCTGAACATCCTTGCAAAATTGTAAACCGTTTCAACGGGGTTTTTAACCTCATAATCCTCAACCCACCCTGTTGAGAAGCATACGTGGAGTAGAATTGCTGGTATGCCATACTTGAATGGAGCATAGAATGTGGTGCCGTTCACCATCATCATGTCACCGGCACCCCATATGTACCCATCCCTTGCAACAAGGCCAAATGGTGGTGTGGCGTTGCCTCCACGGCCATCATAGTGGCCCGCCATGTAGCCACCGTGTCCAGCGTATATCACTGCATCTGCCCCGTACATACCCTTCAGTATGTTCTTGACGGTTGCATTGTTCCTGTAGAGTTCAAGGACATGGTAACCCCTGTTTTTGAGGGTTGTTGCAACCTTCTTTGCCTCATCATACATGTCAGGGCTGTCGGAGAGGCTGTCTGCTATTATGAGTATGTGGGCCTCTGCCACGGGAAGTGTGATGACTGATGCGATGATGAGTGCTGCGAGTATAAATCCTGATACCCTCATCATATTCACCGATCAGTGTTATAACTTCACATTGACTTAAACATCCAAGGTTACCTTGGTGCTCAGATTCACATACCATGATATTCGTCAAGTGACTTCACTGTTATTTTTCCCATGCGGACTGCTTCAATGGCATTCAAGGCCGCCCTGGCCCCTGCGAGTGTCGTGACGTAGGGTATTCCCAGTTCAACCGCCATCCTCCTTATGAGGTAGCCGTCATCGGCTGACTGCTTCCCTGATGGTGTATTTATTATGAGACCAACTTCACCGTTGAGGATGGCGTCCCTGATGTTTGGTGACCCCTGGCTCACCTTCCTCACAACCTCTATATCCGCTATGTCACTGACTGCCCTGGCCGTTCCCCTGGTTGCCATGATCCTGAAGCCAAGTTCATCGGCCTTTTTAACGATATCTGCTATCTTATCCTTGTCCTGGTCTCT
>Ga0116168_1001433_pt1 | contig 18126 bp, 9 predicted proteins | sample AD_UKC129_MetaG_FD_89795 | JGI IMG/M metagenome (GOLD analysis project Ga0116168, IMG submission 89795) | Active sludge microbial communities of municipal wastewater-treating anaerobic digesters from Canada - AD_UKC129_MetaG | ecosystem: Engineered > Bioreactor > Anaerobic > Digestate | place...
GGCCCTCCCCGGGTTAACTGGTTGGTCAGGGTAGCGGGCATAAAGAGGAAAGTGTAGTCGAATTGCCACCAGTTGGTGAGAACACCGCTAAAATCACCGAATAAACAGCCGAACAGCTTATTACCGCCAAAGTCATACTGCTGGGTCAGGCCGACAAATGCCATTGACTGCCGGAAGATTTTACCCGGTTTAAGCCACTGATAACCATAGAACCCGTTTAAATCAATTAAATCCGAGCCCAAGTTCTGGAAACCGGCATCATTGGGATCAAAGCCCGGCGACAGAGCTCCCACCGATAGCAGAAAAAGCGAATTTCCCTGTTGCTTGCCCAGTTTGAATTCGCCTGCCCAGCCGTTGAGAGTGGTAGCTTCCGGATTAAGATTCACGTGAGTTACATCAGGCCGTTGGAAATAATGCATCGAACTTTGCTGCAGCCGGTAAATATCTTCCTGGCTACCCTCAATAAAAGACCCGCCCAGCCAGCCGCCGACCACCCAGGTGCGCTTTTTGTCGAGAAACGACCAGCCATCGGCGGCTAAGGTAAAGGCATTTTTATTCAGGATAGCTGACAGGCTCTCATTATTTATGTCTCTCATCACCCCGGTAGCCATCAAACCCAGCCCCTGCTGTCCGCCGTTTATGTCCTTCTGAGCGCGGAGGACGCCATAATAAGTCAGCGGCTCGACTTCATCCCGGTAGCGGTTCTCCAGATCGTCAACGGTCGCATATTCCCGGGCAGTAATGGCATTGATAAAACCAATGTTCCAACCGCTGCCGACCCGGCCGGTTAGCTTGAAGGCACCGAGGATGGTGGTGCGGTCAGGAAAGTCGGTATAGCCCTCATGAACAGGATATCCCTGGGGCTCACGTCCAATCCGCCGGCTGTAAAAAAGACGCGGATTCGGCCAGTTGACATTAACATTCATATAGATTCCGCCCCGGCCAAAGTTATTGAAAATCGAAGCACCTTCAATGAAGAAAGGCCTTTTCTCTTCGTAGTAAGTCTCATAAGCACTGAGGTTAATAACTGCCGGATCAACTTCGACCTGGCCAAAATCAGGATTGACACTGACATCCAGATTAAGATTGCTTTTCAGCCCGACTTTCAGATCAAAGCCGACATTGCCTGAATAATCATGACCGGTTCGAAAGGGATTACCGGCTTCAGCTGGCTCAAACTGAGCCTGGCCGACGGTGTAAGGATAAAGTTCGATACGCCGGCCCGGATTAATTTTCTCGATTCCTTCCAGGCGGGCAAAGCGTGAGACATAAGCATTATCTTCTTTTGGCACCCAGGCGTAATAAAGGCGCTCATTTTTTCGTTTGATTGTTCGCTGAAAATTGACACCCCAGACATAGCTATCTTTTTTGGGGAAGCGGAGCTGATTAAAGGGGATGCGCATCTCAACCGTCCAGCCATCGGCTACCCGGGCGACCTTAGCCTCCCAGATGCCGTCCCAGCTTGTGTCTTCATTGACATCGTTAGAGAGAACCTCATCCACGATTGAACCGGAGGGATTGATGCCGAAAAGATAACCGCTTCGTCGGTCAAAATAGGGATCAACCGCCACGAAAAACCAGTCAGAATCGACAAAGGAATCACGCCGTCCAAGAAGACCTTTTATCCCTTGAGGATCTGAGTCATGGCAGTAAGCGGCAACGTAAAGGTTCGAGTCATCGTAGGCCACCCAGACCTCCGTTAACTCGGTGGGCGGGGCTCCATCCAGAGGATCTCTTTGCAGGAAATCCGACACCGGTGGATTTTTCTTCCAGACTTCTTCCTCCAGCAGACCATCCAGCTTGATAGAAGCGTCGTTGAGGCGGATGGCTTTAACCACTTTCTCCTCCTGAATTTTTTTCAGGGCTTCTTTGTCAATGTCATCAGGGCGGAGGGCTTGTTTATCGGCGGCCGAGAGAGCAGCGGGAGAGAAAACTAACAAATTAAAAAATAAAGCGAATGATAGCAGCAAAAAAAATAAAAAATGGGAAAGTTTTCTGGGGCCAGAGAGGTGAAAATGGCCCGGAGGAAGGTTGGTGGCATCTCCGGCCTGACCAGTGGTTTCTAATGGCAGTGAATAATTGCTGGAGGTGGGAGCCGAAGCCAGAGTAAAAGGTGAAATCCTGGCCGCTTCCTTCTTTTCAGCCGGAGCTTGAGTCGTTTCCGTACCGGGCAGAGCTTCCATCGGGCCCGAAAAGCCAGGGGATGGAGTCGCCATTTTAGCCGATGTGGGCCGGAACCTCGGGCAATAAAAGCTGGTGGGGAGGCAACGACCTGGAGAGAAAGGAGAAAGCCCGGTGGCTTCAGGTGCGAGCGAGACATTTAAGATGGGAGATTGATTCACGTCCGGTCGGGTCAGGTCGCGAGCCCGAATCTCAGTCAAACGGTCCCGGGAGCTGGGTTTCTGGATTAGTCGGCACTTGATGTTTAGCTTCGACGCTGAGCCAGGCAGAGACTTAGTTGTCCCGGCCCTGATCACGCTCAGGGCACTCAATCGGTGAGTTGATAGGTGAAATGGAACTTCCTCTTCTGTGGAATTGATCTGGTGGCACTCAATAAAAGATTTCTCCATCTTCTGTTTCTCCTGACTGTTAATTAAAGGTAAATTAGCGAAAGGTAGATTAGCGTTCAATATTACCACATATCCATCTATCCTACCTGTCTCCCTTATAAACGAAAAACTGAAGAAAAAGGTTCATATAAAATGTACAAAAAAAGGACCCAGCATCATCAAAATAACTGGCTCAATAAGCTAAAAATAAGCCAGATAAGCAAACAGGCTGAATGGACTAAGATAAAAGGGGCTAAGATAAATAGAATAAAAGAATAAAACGGCTAAAATTGGTCAGGCAAAGCTAAAGACGGCTGGCAATATTGTCAGAAAAAATCAGGAAATACAGATCGTGTCTCCGGTGTTGCAGTTTTGTGCTTATTCCAGGACGACGGTGACTTCGTTACTCAGGTTAGGATCATTTTTGGCAGTCACTCTGATAATAACCTCGTCGCCTTTTTTGAAACCAGGATTTTTAAAATAGCATCTGGTTCTAAAACCGATATTGCCGGTCAGCAGTCCCTCCTCCACCGGTGGTGAGGAACTGGAGAGAAGCGGGAAAAAGTCCAGATCAGTTGGAAACTTATAGAAGCGAACCCAGGTCGAGGCCAGGCCTTCCCGGCCGCTAATCTGGTATAAATTAGTATCCCGCATCTGACGGTGATATTTCTCACGGAGTTCCTTGACCGGCGGCATTTTGTATTCCTGGCCCTGATAAATCATGGTAATACCGTCGCGATGAACCACGATATTCTGCCCTACTTCCCCAGCAGCCAGGTAAAGTATAAACAACACGTAAGGACTGTTTATATCCTTGATGGCTACACTGGCATCGACCACCAGTTTAATGGGGCCATAGGAATTGGCGAAAACACCCTGTCCGTATCTTTCTGTTATCACCTGAGCAGAAAGAACGGCAGGGCAGACAAGAATAAGGCTAAGAGCCAGGGAGAGAGCAGCCTTTTTAATCTTCTTCATTTTTGTCTCCTATCAGTTTTATTATACTCCGGATACCGAAGATAATAATCAGGCGGCGAGAGAAATAGAGAGAAAGAGAACTGGAACAACTGATTTAATTTTTTAAAAACTGGAGCTTGGCTGGTTGGCCTGATTTTTCAACCTGTCCAGAAAGGGAGCAGTCAGACTGCTGCCTGAAAAAAAGATAACGCCGTCGGCTCCGGCGGCCCGAGCCAGTCTGATTTCCTCCAGCATGAGGTCGGGAGTAATCTGATTGTGCGAGGTGCCGATTCCTATTCCCGGGCAGACGAGGAGTTTTCTTGATAATGTTGCTTGCGCAACTGGCTCAGGAATTTTTCCCGGGGCGGTGGCGGTGGCTGAACTGGTTTTCATTGCACGCTCCGCCGCTGCCTCAGCTTCAGTTGCCACTTCAACTTCACCCTCTTCGCCAGTGCGGGTATCAGCACCGACTGCCGCTGGCGAAGGGACGGCCTTTGCCACTTTGTCCTGCTGGTTCTGGTAGCTGACTTCCCGGGGAAAACTAAGGCTATTGAGACCACTGCAGCTATTGAAATCGAAACCGCCTGAGCTACGGCTTTCTGACATGATATCATCGGTGATATCACAGGTTATATCACAGGTTATATCAGATGTGATATCATTTTCTATATTAATTTCGGGCCGGGCATTTTCGCCGCTGACTCTGGCTGTCATGGTTGCTCTTCTTTTCTCGGCCTGTTCCTGCCGGGCGCTGATTTCTTCTCGGCTGATGCTTTCTTCGCTGTTGATGCTTTCTCCGCCCGCCACTTCGCTACCGGTGTCTTCTCCGTTATCTGCCATTTTTTCCCTTCCTACCTGGCCTTGAGCCTTATCTCCAACGCTTCTCAGGCCAATGGCCACCGCCCGCTTCGTCAGACGATCGAAGAGAGCTGTGTCATTGGTGTAGAGCATCGGGCAGAGCATATCGATAAGCCCTTGTTGGGCCCATTTCTCCCAGTCCTGACCGATGAGCACCCGGGCATTATCGGCATCGGGGAAAACAGCCGCGCTTATCCTGACCTGGCGGCCGGTGGTCAGCAGCTCGTCTTTCAACTCTTTGACAAATCTTGTGACCTGCTGGCGATTCCATTCGAGCCAGGCATTCCAGTGGGGATTGCCGGAGTCACGCGCTTTAAGGCTATTAAAATCGATCCCCGTTTCGTCCTTAAAAAGCTGGAGAGTCTTCTGGTCATGGCTGAAATAGGGCTCGGTCGGCTCGCAGGGAAATCGGATATAATCGAGGTGAACCCAATCGACGCCATATTTTTTGACCAGTTCGGTCATCAAACTAATTTCATAGGCGCGGACTTCGGGCAGGGCCGGATTGACCGTCCGGACCATCTCGCGGGCAGGGCCAACAATCAGCCATTCAGGATGCTGCCTGACCTGTCCGAGCAGAGCTCCTTCGGGGAAAACACAGAACCAGGGATGAACTGTCATTTTCCGCTGGCGGGCTTCGGTCAGGAAGACGCCGAAGAAATCCCAGTCATAAGCCGGATCTTTAACCCCGATGTCGCTCTGATAATAAAGGTAGCCGCTGGTGTCCTTGACCAGCATGATGAGCGTATTAATGCCGGCCTTAGCATAGTCATCGAGCACAGTTCTCATCTTAGAGACGGCCTCAGCCTGCTTTGGCCCGAACAGACCGGGATGCATCCAGACTCCGCTGATCCAGGCGTCCTTGTCCTCAGTCCGGGCTGCCGTTTTTGTCGTTTTCGTTTGAGATTTTGTTTTAGATTGAGCCTGAGCTGGAAGTAGAGATGGCGGTGGGGGCGAAGGTCGGGCGAATAAAGTGCTGGGCTCAGGTCCGGGGGTGCTTCTGGTTGCTGCTGTCGTCGCGGCTGGTGCTTTAGATCGAGCCTGACCTTGAAGCTGAGACTGGCGCCAGACCTGCCAGGCTGGAGGTTCGGCCTGAACCTGAACGGCCTGCACGGCCCGGGCCTGAGCCTGCGCTTCAGCCTGAAGCAGAATCTTAGCCTGGTGGAGCGTCTGAGTCCGCACTTCTGTTTTCAGTTGGCCATGAGGCTGAAGTTCAGCGGCCAGCCTTAAAGCTTCGGTCAATTCTTTTAGGCTGGACAACTCAACCAACTGGGTCTTGCCTTCACTTGTTTGATCGTGGCTGTTGCGGTCATTAGCCTCGGCAGCACTGGCCGATAGAAGAAAATTTCCTGCTGCCAACAGGCCAAGTCCAAGGACAAAGATGAAGCTCACACCATAAATTAAAGCTGGCCGCATCCAACCCAGGGACTTAATCCTGATGAAGTTTAATGCCGTGGGTCTTGAACCCGATTTTGTTCTCATGCCCTCACCTCTTCCATATGGGGACGTGATACTCTGTCCCTCCTTTTCCCCAACCTATCTATTTGATAATTAATAAGTTAAAAATTGGTGACGTGATACTCTGTCCCCGGGACAGAGTATCACGTCACCGGATAAAACCAGCTCCCAGGACAGCTTCGTCTTCATAGAAGACAGCCACCTGGCCTGGCGTTATCGCCTTATAGGGAGTCAACAGGATGACCTCGGCTGAATTTTCTGTGGCGGCTGGACTTTCATCCTGACTGTCGTCGCTACGGCTTCGATTATCACCCATTATCACCCGGCATTCGAGTTCGGGCGATCGATAACGCACTTTGACTGTAGCCTCAATCGTTTCGCCACCGGCGGCAATCCGTCCAACCCAGTTTATCCCATCGACATAAAATTTTTTAGCGAGCAGGTCTTTTTCCTCTCCGATATAGACAGTATTGGTGGCGGCATCAATTTTGACGACATACAGACGGCCACTGCTGCTGGCAATCCCGAGACCGCGGCGCTGACCGACCGTATAGTTTTCTATCCCATCATGCTGGGCGATTGTCCGGCCGCTCAGGTCCTTGATCGGCCCGGGCTGGCCTTTCGGTAGAAGTTCGCGGTAATCACCAGCATAAAAATCCTGGCTCTCTTCCTTGTCGCTGACAGCAAGGCCATACTCTCTGGCCAGGCGGCGGACCTCGCTTTTAGTCAGCTCACCGAGAGGAAATAGCGAGCGGCGCAGTTGCTCCTGGCTGAGAAACGAAAGAAAATACGACTGGTCTTTAGCGGCGTCGCGGGCTTTAAGAAGCTGCCACCGATGGCACCTTTCATCATATTTGACCCGGGCATAATGGCCGGTGGCGAAGTAGTCATATTCAAGGCCGAGCTGACGGCAGCCATCAACGAGTAGGCCAAATTTAATTTCAGCGTTGCACTTAACGCAGGGATTGGGAGTGAGGCCCCGGGCATATTCAGAGCGGAAATAATTCAGTATCCTGGCCTCATACTCGCGCCGGAGATCAATCACATAAAAAGGAATACCAAGTTGATAGGCGACGGCGGCCGCCTCGTTAATTTCCTGCTCTTCATCATCCCCGAAACAGGAAAGACGAAGGTGGTTGCGTTCTGTCTTAGCCAAATTCTCGCCAGGGATAGAAGGTGGCTTAACAGCTGAACATTTGGTGGTGTCAACAAAAGCGGAATTAGCTTCATTTTCCGCTCCCGCTCTCCGAGGAAAATTGCCAGCAGAATCTCCTATCTTCATAGTCACGCCAGTGACCTCATAGCCAGCTTGCTTTAGCAACAGAGCCGCCACAGAAGAATCCACACCACCACTCATCCCGACCAGCACTTTCTTCTTATCTGTCGCCATGTTATGATTATAACATTCAACCCTGGGGACGTGATACTCTGTCCCTCTTTTTTCTTTTTTATCTGCTTGCAGGACAATAATTTACAAGATGGGGACGTGATACTCTGTCCCCGGGACAGAGTATCACGTCCCCGTCTGAGAATATTTTACTCAGCAGTCCGTCCTTAATTACGTCATTAATTACGAATCGCACCATCGATTAAATAACCAAATATAAAATGCGAAATTCACCACGCACAGGGCGCGCAATACAAAAAGCACAAAATAAGAATGAGCACAAAATAAGATAAAAAGAAAATAATAAAAAACAACGAATAAAAAAATAAAGAATAGAAAAATAGAAAGAATGGGCGATGAAAAAACTAATAAAGATAGGCTCACCAATTTTTCACATAAGTTATCCAGGGCCCGGAAAATATAGGAGGTGGTTATAAATGCCAAGAACAGCCCGAATTGTGGTTCCCGGAATTCCTCATCACGTGATTCAACGTGGAAACAGAAGTGAAGTCGTCTTCTTTAAGGAAGGAGACCGGCGCCTTTATCTAAAGATTCTGTCCCACTTTGCCCAGAAGTACGGCGTGAAAATCTGGAGCTATTGCCTGATGACCAATCATCTTCACCTGGCTGCTGTGCCATCAAGACCGGAAAGCCTGGCCAAAATGATGGCCGCGGTTCACAAAAGATACACCGTCATGATTAACATCAGAAACAATTGGAAGGGGACTTTATGGCAGGGTAGATATCTATCTTACCCCATGGATGAAATCTATCTATACACCTGTGTCAGATATATCGAAAGGAATCCAGTCAGGGCAAAAATCGTCAAAAGACCCGAAGATTATCCCTGGTCGAGCGCCAGAGCCCACATCTTTAAAATTAACGACCCAGTTCTTTCCAGCTTTTTCATGCTCGATCAGATCAAGGACTGGCGAGCCTATTTGCAGCAGGCCGAGAACGAAGAAGACCTCGAAAAAATCAGAAAAAATCAAAGTTCCGGACGCCCTCTCGGTAGTGAACAGTTTTATAAACAGATCGAAACACTGACCGGACGCAAATTAAAAAAGTAAAATAGAAATTAAGGCGAAAAAAAAGGGACAGAGTATCACGTCCCCATTAAAAGAAGAGAAAGCGAGCAGCAACAAAGATCAGGAATATCCCATAAAGAACCTTAACCAGTTCTCCCGAGCTTCTGATATTGACTCGTGCTCCGACAACTGTCCCCAGCACCAGCCCGATGGCCAGCATTCCGGCTACCCTCAAGTCCAGTGTTCCGGCCTTATAATAATAGATCACGCCTGGCAGCCCGACCGGTGCCAGCAACGCCCCCAGTGAAGTAGCAATGGCCCTCTTGGCTGGATAATGAAGAAACAAAATCAGAAAGGGTACAATAATATTCCCGCCGCCAATTCCGAACATTCCCGACATCACCCCGGCTACCAGCCCAACTCCAATTAGTGCCAGAAAATGCGGATGTGGAATGACCTCCATCTTATTAGAAGCGGAAGCAAGCGTTGCCGCTCCACCTGTCGGCGAAGATACAGCGGCCGGGCTCGGATCAGAGAGCTGACTCGCCGCCGCAACTTTTCCATCTTCGGTTCCACTGATTTGACTACCTTTGAAATCCATGACGGAAGCGGTAGACACGCCCGACTCCTCAGGCTTCACCCCGGATTTCACTGCTGTATTCTTAACAGGCAGCCGAGCTGAAGACTTAAGAGTCTTATTTTTATCCATGCGCCCAAAATATTTCTTAAACTTTTCCACTGGCTGGATAAAAGTCCAGCTGACATAAAGACAAAAAAGCGCATAGAGTTTCTGCATCAGCCCAGCGGGCAGACTATGAGCCAGCCAGGCGCCGATTATCACCGAGAGAACCATCCCGACCGCAATTAAAATTGAGCCGCGAATGTCAATTAGCCTCGCCCGGTAATAGGCAATCACTCCGAGAATCCCAACCGGTAGCAGTATCGCCGCCAGCGAAGTACCAGTGGCTTTGATCAGCGGGAAATTAGCCAGGACGACCATCGCCGGCACCATGACAATTCCGCCGCCTATCCCGAACAACCCGGAAAAAATCCCGGCCAGAAGACCAATAGCTACAATCAACAGTGAATTCATGGTCTGAATTATACTAAACTTTTGTCCATTTCAGAACCAGGAATCATTTCATTTTTAACAATTGGGGACGTGATACTCTGTCCCTCCTTTTGACGTCGGTAACTTGTTGATTCTAAAGTAATTAAAATTTGGGGACGTGATACTCTGTCCCTCACTGCCAGCTGTCATTACATCAATCTCTTATCCGGTACTTTTCTTTCCTGTACTTCCTCTGCGTCTTCCACCACTTGCTGATCGAGACCTCTTTTTGCCTGTGGGCTGTTCTACTTTCTGTTCAGATTCCGCTGCCTCTGCCACTTTCTCTGCCTCCACCTCTGCCCCCGCCATTGCCGATGTCTCCGCTAATGTCACTACCGACGCGCCTTCGGCTGCTAAATCTGCTTCCGCTCGTTTTAATTGGGCCTCAGCTGATTTATCTTCTAATTTCCCTTCGCTCTTTAGATATTTACCCATCACTATCTTTTCTGCCTCGAGCCAGTCTTCAACCTCATGGCCTGGCTCCTTTCCGCGCAGCTCGTAAAGCTGATAAGCTATGAGCCTTATTTCATCCTCGAGTTGCTTTAGCGTAATCATTAGTCAACCTCCTTTTATCTATTCTTTTATTGACGAGGTCCGAACAACATCCACCCGTCACGTCTCAACTCTTTTCTTAGCGATGCAGAAAAGCATCAGACCCAGCCCCGCCAAAGCCGACTCCAGGCCTTGACCCTGAGCCGCTCACGGAGCTTTTAGCATCAAATCTTATAAATGCGCGAGTTTGATCACTCTGAATAACGCCGATGATCTATTTATAATTATAGACCATTAGTAAAGAGTTAGCCTGGGGAGAGTTAGTCTGGGGACGTGATACTCTGTCCCCTTTCCTCTTTTATCATTGGAGACATAAGTTTTCTTCGATTGATTATCAATCCTCTGTATGTGATTTTTCTATTATTTAATTATTCAAAACTTATCTTCCTATTTTTTCCCACCAGATCTATTTGAGAACTTATTTAAGTTTGCGATTGCGTTAATCAACACCCTGGCTGCCGGCAGGTCCTAAGGGAGCAGACATGATTTCGGACTTCGCTATTCCGCATCTTATTCGCCACTTGATTTAACTTGATTTAAATCACATCGAGTCCAGCTCGGGCTACCTCCAAGGAGGAAGGCGACCAAAGGGGACAGAGTATCACGTCCCTAAATTTTAATTCATTTATAATCAGCTATTTAGCAGAGCTAGGGGGAGGGACAGAGTATCACGTCCCCATCTTTAAAACCACCAGGTCGGTGGAGGAAGAATGGAGGCGAGTGGAGCCGTCGGCCAGACGCTCCCCTCTAATCTCCTGCCCGGCCCGGTCATAGGCTTTATACTCGAGCCCCAGCCCCAAACCGCTTACCACCAGCTCCACCTCCGCCATTTTTGTCCCGCCAATTTTTGCCCGGCCATCTTCCCCTCCCGCCTCAACCTGAAGAATAATTTCGGATAAATCTCTCTTAATAACCACGGCTTTTTCCTTGGCCAGCCGCCCTTTCTCAAATTCCACATGGAGACGCCTCTCCGGGCTCGCCATCAAATGGAACCGCACCCGCAGCCCATCCCGCGGTACAACCTCTATTCTATCTCCCTTATCCTCCAGCTTTCCCCCCAGCGCCACCAGCCCAAACACCGGATCATTTGCCACCACTGTTGCCGCCGTTCTGATCGCTCCGCAATAACCAACATCCTCCTCAGCACTGTAATACCAGGCCCCCCGCTCAATCCATTTTCCCAGCCAGCCGCGCGTCCTCGCCATCGGCTCAAAGCCTCCCCCTGCCCCGCCATCATTCTCGCTCGCCGGAAACCAGTAGCCATAGCCTGTCTCGGCCCGCCCTGAGTTGACCAGCGCCCAGCTGCTGAGATAAGAAGCGTACCCGAGCCGCAGATAATCAAACAGGTGTGTTCCCGCCCAGTTCAGAGCGTAATCCATAATTGACCAGCCACCCATCTGCGACATATAACTCAGCGTATACCGCAGTCCTCCCCCCGCCCGGTAATCGCTCCCCAGATAATAATAAGCCGTCTCGAGCCAGCCCCGCGCCGCCACATTCAGCCGGAGCTGCTTTTCCATAAATTTCTCAACTTTAACCCTGGCGCGCTCCCAGCTCACCTCAGCCCCGGCGCCTTTCTCAGACTGAAGCTCAGCACGAGCTTCACCTGCCGGGCACCAGCTCGGCGTGGCCTCAGCGTCCTCTATCCGCGCACCTCTGGCCGCGGCTTTTCCCCCTGCTGGTCTCACTCCTTTTCGCACCCTGTTCCCTTGCTCTGCTTCCTTCACTACATCTGCATCGTGCGCCACATCCGTTCTCTCTACTGTACACGCATAACTCCCGTCATCCACCCGCCCTATCAATTCATTTCTTTCCACCTCGCTGGGCACGCCAGATAGACCAGCACCCGTTATCAGCTCAGCCACTTCTGCCAGCCGCACGCTTCGTGTTATTTCAGCAGCTATCGCCATTTTTCCCAGGCCGGTCGCCGCAGCAACTACCACCGGTTCTGTCCCAGTCATCGACGATCTCTGCACCTTTTTTGCCGGCGCTATCCCTCTTGCTGTCGTTGTTCCGATCGATCCTTCGCCTGGCGATTTAACTTCATCCTCTGTTTTTTCTAAATTTTTAAATTCCGCACTTTTATTCCCTCCTTCACCTCCTGGCCGCAACTTCCCCTCCTCTTTTCTCTTCAGTTCTTCCTCCGCCTCCACCACCTTCTCCATCGCATATCTCGCCATAGCTCCGGTCGCCTCAAAGCCGGTCGAATCAAAAGCGAACTCCGACCCGAACAAATACGGATCATCTTCCACAAAATGCCGCACCTTCTTTTCCCAGTGCCGCCTCAGCTCGGCCTCCTCCTTCTTCCAGCCCTCCCGCTCGAGCGCCCGCAGCAAATCATTCATGACAATCTCATTCATGGTCGGCGTCTCATAAGCTGACCAGCCCTCGACTTCGAGCGGCACGGTGAAATAAGCTATAGCCGTGCGGTAAGCCCGCCGCAAATATTCCTCGGCCGCGAGCTCGGTTTTTATCTCCGGATGGAGCCGCGCCACCTGATACATCCGGTGATAAAGCAGCACAATGTGCGGATAATCATAGATGCGCCAGATGTGCTTCTGTCCATTTCGCCCCGGGTCAGGGCTTTCGCGATTGACCTTCCAGTTGGGAATGCCGTAAATGGCAAACGGATATGGCTCATCATCTGTCTGCTGCATCCCGCCCCATAAATAATGCTTGATATAAAGGTCAACGCTGGCCACTTCCGCCTGCTCCGGAAAATAGACATTTTTCGAAGCAACGAAGGCCGGCCGGGCGTTGCCGGCATCATCGCAGGCATCAACCAGCCAGGTCGGCAGACCATCGCGATCCTCGGGGCTGCGCAGCACACGGTTCTTCATATCCCAGTCGCTATAGACACCGTAATACCATTTCGACGGATCTTTGTGCTGCTGGCGGGTAGTCAAAAAGCTGGAGCGCTTTTTGATAACCGTCTCCAGATCCTCAGTCACAAAAAATTCAAGCGGCATGCTGCCAGCAGAAGCAGCCACGGTACTGGCCGGGTCAGCAACTCTGTTGAGCCTGGAGCCAGGAATAGCGTGAATGGTTATCATATTTTCGCCGAGGCGAGAAAACTTTATCCGGAACAGTCGGTAGCTACCATCTGCCCTAGCGTCTGCCGCGGCTCTGTTTGCGGCACCGCCGACCGCACCGTCCGCCTCTAAGACAATCTGACTGCTCTGCGTCACGCTACCTCTCTTATCCACCCCCTCCCCCGCTTTATCTCCTTTTATCTTTTTAATCGCCGCCACCTGGCCAAAGTTTTTGACGGGCTTCACCTCCTCGATTGTTGTCTCGGACGGATACTCCGCTTCAAGTCTTATATCCTGATGCTTGGTCCTGATGGCGACCAGGGCCTCGAGATTTTCCGGCACAACCATGCCGGGCACCACTTGAATATCAAACTTGCCTTCCTCATAGAGCAGGTCGCGCACCGACTGGTAGCCGTCCTCAGCCCACATAAATTTAAAGGTATAGCTCAGGCGATCGCCGGTCTGGCCGTGAGGGCGAAGCTTAACCGAGGTCGTCTGGAAGCGCCAGCGTCCGCCTTCCTTCTTCACCTGCTCGAAAGCCCAGGCCGAGTGGAGATAAGGACATAAAATTCCGCGCCCGCCGCCATCATCAAAATATTCAAAGGAGGCCTGACCGGTTGGAATCATCAGCAGATAGGGCGGCTCGGCGTTAGTGCGCTGGCAGAAAACAAAAGAACCGTGTCCGGCGACCAGAAAATGCCGGATGACCCGCAGATTGTAGGTCTCGTCTTTGTTCCAGCCGTACTGCGTGTTAAAAGGAAGCGGTAGGCCGAGATCGGCAATTTCAAGCGGTCGGTCGGTAAGGTTTTCGACCGAGACGGTCCAGAGAAGGGCGTTGGTGACTTTAAAGGAGGATTCGACTCTGAGCTGGCGAGCCGCCTCGTCTGCCTCTTTTTCCCAGGCCTGGCGCCGGAGTTTCTCCTGGTCGGTTTCGACGCGCCATTCGTAGAGACCGGCCGTGTAGCCAGGTGCCTGCTCAACTTCGAGGCGCAGGCTGGACGTCGTGACGGGTTCAAAAGTCACGCGGTTGAAACGGTCGAGGGCAGTGGTGTAAGGCGAAGTATTTTTGACAGGGAGATAGTTGCCGCGGGCATCGCGGTAGAGGAGACGCCAGCGGACGGGAACTTTGTAGGGACCGTTGAGGGCCGAATCATCCAGCCAGTAGACTTCGATGGCCGTGGCTGTGGCCGGTTGCGGAAAATCATACTGGACCCATTCGACGGTCCCCTTTTTCGGGCTAAAAGAAAAATAGCCGGCAGAGCGACTTTTCGAATCCACGATGGGCAAGTCATCGTAGAGGGCAGAGAGGGCGCGGGCAGAAGAGCGGGCATCGCGGTCGGAGAGGGTCGAGGCTGACACTTTGACCCCGGCAATAAACGGAATGTAAGGCGGATTAAGGCGGTAGGTAAATGCTTGGGTGGGAGTAGCCTGGGGCGAAGACGCAGGCGAGGATGGGAGGGGAAGAGGAGGCGCCGGGGCATTTGTGGTGGAGGCGGCGGAGGTGAAAGAAGAAGCAACCGGCGAGAGAGAAGAAGCAGAGAGAGGAGAGACCGCCTGGTTGGAAGAGATGGTAGGCGCTGCGGGAGAGATCAAGGCGGCAGTATCAAAGGGCGTGGGAGCAGCGTTAGCCGCAGAGGCGACAAGGTGCGCGGTGTTCACCTGGCCAGGAGCCATCAGCTTTGCTTGACGCAGATGCCTGTACTCATTTTCACCGGCCAGGCGGTAGGTCACAATTATGTCGCCGAGGGGATTATTGGCGAGTATATAATTCGTGGGGTAAAGATCAGACGTGCGCCGGAGGGTAGCCAGGCCGCGGTCGGAAAATTCGAGCTCGAATCCGCTAGCAGAAACGGTATATACATTTTGAGCGTTGGCGCCGGAATTAGAGGAACGAGGAGAAGCGGTTGGCTGAGTGGGGGAAGCAGAAGCTTGAGTTAGAGTCGGGCTTGGAACCGGGGCTCCGGATGAGACTAGTTCGGGAGATGGGGCTGAAGATAAGGAGAGGACTGGGCATGGCGCTGGCAGTGGGGCTGATGACGGGCACAGAAATGAAAATGGGGCTGGGGTTGGAACCGTGATTAGCGCTGTAGCTGAAGTTGAATCTGGGATAGAACCTGGAGTTGGGGCAGAAATTGAAGTTGAAGCTGAAGTTGGAATGGAAGGATGTCTGGCTGGCGATTTAGATTTGTGAGTCGTGGCGGAAGTTGAGGGAAGATAGAAAAGGCTGATCAGGACAGCGATAGCGATAACAGCTGAGAGCGGGGACAGGTGGAAGCCAGGGCGAGGATGATTTAGCCTGGGGGCAGAAGAATCAATATTGCGGGCGGAATTAAGATTATCATGATTGGCTTTAGCAGATGTGATGCGATCAAAGTTCATTATTTATTCCTTTTTTATATTTTGTTTAAATTTTAAACTTGTCTATGCTGTAGTATGCTTGTTATTATTTGGTTATCATTTTATATACACGGCATTCACGCAGGCAGATAGCCATTTAGCTAAACAGTTGCCGCTACGCACATCTGACCCAATAACATTTTATTAAATTTCAGGCTGATATAAAAGATAAAATATATCTCTACGGAGACGAAAAAAAAGGGGACGAAAAAAAGGGGACGTGATACTCTGTCCCTCTTCCTTAAATGTTTAAGTGCATCAACCGTCATTTACGGCAAAACTGGCTTGCTGTAACTTTTTTTGGATTCGGTAATGTAATACTCCGTCCCCTTTCTTCTATGTCCGAAAACATCAACGGTAAACCATAGCAAACTATGGCATGGCGCGACTTGTTTATACAGCCAACTAATGATAAATAAAATTAGAACTTTATTAGAAAAAACGGATATATATTGTCCACTTGATCCCAGCGATATCAGCCAGGCTCCGCCATACTCCGATCCGCGCCAAAAAAGGGACAGAGTATCACGTCCCCTTTTAACAAATGTAAATTATCTTTATAGAATTAACGGGCGGGTTAATATTTCTTTAAGCCAGACATAGGTCTGAGGAAAAGTGTCGTCAGCCTTTCTAATCTTAAAACAGGCAGAATCTTCTTTACACTTGATATTTTCTTAGCTGGCACAAAAAATGCTGTTTAGTTTGGTGGAAACAGGGGGTGAACAATGAAAAACATTATTGGCATCCTTCAACGCCAACGAAAAAGGCTTTTGGGGAACAAAGGCTCCAGCCACAAGCCCAGCCAGGCCAGCTACTCACCGGTCGGGTCGGCGTCATCGAATTTCAAACATCACACTAAAACGGAAAAAGATCTCAGCGGCGCTCAAGTGGCTGAATGGGGGCATTTGCCCGGGCAAGCCATTTTTCGAGACAGCTTTGTCGTGACGGGCAAGAATCTCAGACTGATCTTGCTGGCTTTGCCTCTTTCTATTGTCATCCATCTAACGGCCGTCGCTCTGGTCATCGGCGTGCCATTGATGAGTCCAGGTTCGATGCCACCGGTTCAGGTTTACAGCGCCTTTCTGGCTCCGGCACCTTCTCCGGTTCCCCCACCGCCACCACCCAGGGGCGGAGGCAAGACCGGCGGCGGCAAAAGGACTCCTATACAAAAGCAGCTCGTAGTTGAATCAGGAAAATTCGTTGTTCCCATTGATATTCCAGAAGAAATTCCTACCGAGGAGTTGGCCGGTTATGGTGTGGAAGGCGGGGTCCCATGGGGCGTGGATTATGGGGAAGAAAAACCTGTCTGGAACGAAGCTTTAGAAAAATTAATAGCCGTCGCCACGGAAGAAAAAGAGCAGGAACCAGTTAGAACTGGTGGCGAGATTATCCAGCCAAAACTGTTGCGCCGGATTGAACCAGACTATCCAGCGGCAGCCCGCTACGCAAGGATTGAAGGTGTCGTCATCCTCGAAGCAACCACCGATGTTTACGGCCGCGTCCAGAGCGTGAAGGTTTTACGGTCGGTTCCCCTGCTTGATCAGGCAGCTATTGAAGCAGTTAGACAATGGGTCTATGAGCCAATGGTCATTAACGGACGGCCGCGTAGCGTGACCTTTACTGTGACCATCACCTTCAAGCTGCAGAAATGATTTAACTGACAGGCAGAATAGACGGAAAATGGGGACGGGAAAATGGGGACGTGATACTCTGTCCCTTTTTTCAATGTCTGAAAAAACAATAGCGAACAATGGCGCATCCCAATTTTTATATACAGCCATTTATATAAATAAAATTAGAATTTTATTAGAATGAACCGATTTGTGGCGGCCGCGGCCAGCTTGATGCCTGCCATGTCAACCAGGTTCCACTGCGGCAGGACCAGCGGCAAAAAAGGGACAGAGTATCACGTCCCTACGTCCGGTTTTCAGCTTTAAGCTTTGTCCTATTTCTTTTTCGAGGGGGAGGCTTCTTCTTCGCCTTCAAACAATTTGAATGCACCATACAGAACGAGTGTGGTAGCCACCATTAAGACCGCAATCCCAACTGGAGTATAGAAAAAGGACGGCTTGGGCTGGGCGGTCCCAGGGGTTTCCTGACCAAGGGTAGACGCACTTCCCGCTTTGAGTGCCAGCGATAACTTGCCAATCTCTCCTTCCTTTACCCTTACCACATAATCGAAATTGTAATCCCCGTCTGGCGCAGAAACTCCCAGGATATAACTACCCTCTTCCAGCTTTTCAATCTTATAGGCTCCGATGGCGTCAGTCGGAGTGCTAACAACTTCCTTACCATTGTCAAGATTTCGAACTTTAACCACAGCATTCTGAACAGGAGTTTTCATATCACCGCCATAGATAAAACCCACCATGGCACCTGTGGGAGCGCTCTGGTTCCCGAACCCCTCGTGCGGAACGATAATAAGGGTAAAAGCAGCCAGCGTCAAAACCATTAAAACCGGTGACCGGAAGATGCTTGATCTGAGCATCTTATCCTCCTTCTTTTTTTTCTTTATTTAATATTTATAACAGCCTGAGCAAAAATACAAGCTTTTTTTAATTTTATTGCAGATGGGGACGTGATACTCTGTCCCCATTTTCCACTAACCTTCTTTCCTCATCTATTTGATAATCAAAGATTTATAAAAAAAGGGACGTGATACTCTGTCCCTCTTTTTGCTGCTTTCCAGGAGCGCCAGGTAATTCATTTCCAGTGCAGATGAAAATTGAATCAATAATCGATGAATAATCGATTCCGTTTAGAACGGCCTGAAAATTAAGACGGGACAATCGTTTTA
>Ga0116168_1001437_pt1 | contig 18101 bp, 13 predicted proteins | sample AD_UKC129_MetaG_FD_89795 | JGI IMG/M metagenome (GOLD analysis project Ga0116168, IMG submission 89795) | Active sludge microbial communities of municipal wastewater-treating anaerobic digesters from Canada - AD_UKC129_MetaG | ecosystem: Engineered > Bioreactor > Anaerobic > Digestate | place...
CATAAGCGAAAAGGAGTTAAGAGAGCTCCAAGAGTTCATCGACAAGCTTCAAAGGGGGGAATGAAGCATGCTTGAGACCTTGTTTCACAATATAATAGAGGTCTCTTTAAGCACGTCCGTTGTTATAGGCGTGCTGCTTTTACTACTGCCACTGATAAACAAAAGCTACAGTGCCAAATGGCGGTATCTGGTGTGGCTCATCATAGCCGTAAGGCTGCTAATACCGTTTAGTCCCAGCATAGGAAGTGAACCAGCTGTGACCATACCATCGGTGAGTCAGAACGTACAGATTGCGGTTCCGCTGCCTGCCAATACGAACATAGGTACCCATCCAGACACAATGCCGACGCAACCGACTCCGGTAGTAACACCAAACAGTACAGTTGTGAATACGATAACCCTAGCAGACATATTGCCGATAGTTTGGGTAATTGGTGTGTTAGCGTTCATGGCTTACTACATCACAGGCTACCTGGTATTTAGGAAGTCAGTGATGCGTTTCTCAGAAGTAGTGGAAGACGATCAAGGGATAAGTATTTTGAACCGAGTAAAACAGCAGATGAACATAAGAGGTAGCATCGAGCTCATTAGGAGCAAAAAAGTGCAGAGTCCCATGATAACGGGATTCATTAGGCCCGTTTTTCTGCTCCCGTATGTTGATTACAGTGAAGAAGACTTAGTTCTCATCATGGAACACGAACTGATCCACTACAAGCACAAAGACATTTGGAGCAAGCTATTGATGGTAAGTGCGAATGCAGTACACTGGTTCAACCCGCTGGTATATGTGATGAGGTGGAGGCTGAATACAGATATAGAGATGGCATGTGACTCAGAGGTAGTGGAGGGGTCAGACACAGAATTTAGGAAGCAGTATGGTGAGACGATACTGTCAGCGATACACAGAGGGAACGAGAGCGGGACAGTATTTTCCACGTATTTTTATGGGGGGATGAAGGCAATGAAAGAGAGGCTGGGGAACATATTTGACACGAGAGGAAACAAGAGGAGGGGCATTGCCGCCTTATGCCTTGTCATTGCTGCTGTAGTTGTCATTGGTACATTAGTGTCATGCGGGGGCGACAGTGGTGGAAAAGCCATTGACAACGTCGCTCTTCTTGATGCTGGCTATTCTTATGACTTGGAAAATGGCCAATTTCTTATTCGGTATGGTCCAGGGAACTCGGTAGAAGTTCCCTTACAAGCTGATACCGATGATGCGGACGCGTATTTTGCTGATAAAGGTGTTTACATATCCGAGAAATTGGCAGCTGTTGCGTATGGTGATAATTCAAATCCATCTTCGCCAGTGATGGTGATCGTGAGTAGTGATAAGGGCAAGATGTGGAACAAATACGAAATTCCAAATACGGTGGCAAACGATTTCCCTTACAAGTATATTGGCTTTAGCACTACCAGTGATGGGTGGCTTGTTTTAGGTAGTAATGCGGCAGATGGTCAGCAAAATGTAAGGATCTTTCAAACGTCAGATGGCGGCAAAACTTGGCAAGAAATTGGGAATCCAACTGATGTGTATTCAGGCATAGTCACCGGCGCAGCTTTTACCAACAAGAAGATTGGCTTTATATCTTATAGATACTTGGACGACCCTAATCCCGTAGTTTACCGTACCACAAACGGTGGAAAAACATGGGCAAAATGTAACATAACAATCCCAGATTCCTTTAAGAGTATTACGACCTATGCCACCGCATCTTCCTTAGCATTTAATGGATCTAATGGTGTTCTTCAGGTAACATTGCGTAATAATCAGAGCGAGCTTAATAGCAAACCTGTTGATGTCACTGTTCGTTACCAAACATCAGACTATGGGAAGACATGGACTTTTGATGAAAAATACAATTTGGCCTTTATTTGGGCGCAAGCGTGGTCAACAAGAGATGGTAGGGCTCGATATGAGATTATGGACAGCAAAATGCAGGCGGATTTTGTCGAGCAGAACCGTTCGGATGAAGATCCAAACGTCGTCTATTACGTTATTCGGTGGTCCAGCCCGTGGGTAACGAACTATGACATAAAAGTTGAAGGGGATCATGCCTTAATAACCTACTACTATGCTGATTCTGGAGGAGAAACTTATAAAGGCAGTGAACAGATTACCTTCGGAACTGAAAATGGGAGGTTGGTGATTACTGGTTGTGAAGAAGTGGAACCTCTGGCAGATTACGTGGACACGTCAAACTGGAAGACAGTAAAGACCGATTTCTTCACATTGTTGATTCCACCTCGATGGGACATTAGTACTTCTGCTAATGGAATGATTATCTACTTCTTTGAAAATGGGCAGCAAATGGGCAGCCTTTCTCTGACTTCTTATTACCAATCAGGAGATATCTCACAGCTCTTTGGCAACCACGTAGAGAGTACGAATACCACCACTGTTACTAATGCGAATTACCCAACATTCAATGTTTGGCTTAAACGTACACAGCCTGCAGCGTCAGCCAACAACTCGGTAACTTATGAACAACATTTCTATGTGGTTCCTGCTGAGGCTGATTTCGCGTGCGATTTTCAGTTAAGTTACGATAGGGCAATTCAAAAAATGGAGTGGGTAGCGAAAAACCTAAAGATAGATACGGAACGCGCCGATAAGCAAATTGTTTCAATAAAATGGGGTATGGCAGTGGAGAGGCGTGATGCCAAATCATTGTACGACCTCATGAGTCAAGATCTGCAGAAACAGGTATATAAAGAGTTTCAGGCAAACCATTGGACAATTGGACAATCGAGCCCTTGGGTGCAGGATTTCAAAGCAGAACTAGGTGCCGATACTGCTACGCTCACTTACACTTACATGACATCCACAGGATTTGCTGGCTATTACACTCAGGTTTTAACATTTTCCAAGGAGAATGACCATTATGTGGTTTCGGACTACACAGAGCCTTCCTATATGGAGGGGCAAGATAAGAGTACCATTATTGCTTTCCTGGCTCAGAACAATACTTACTTGACAGCTTCCACTCTTTACAATGATGAGTTTTCCAACATGACACTGAACATCAACGGGAAGTCTCAACGTTTCCCTTGGAAGACTGTGGCTAACAGCTCGTTTCTACCCGAGTTGACATACGCGGATTTGGATAAGGATGGGCGTAGTGAGCTAGCGGTTATACTTTGTCAGATGGTTGGTAGCGTTGGTAGTTATTCTCTTCAAGAAGAAATTCATGTTATCAACCCTGAAGATTTTTCTGAGATTACTGTGATGGATCCAACGGCCGCTATAAACAACCATGTAAAAAGCCAAATAAGCGATGAAGGAGTAAGAATTGTCATCGACGATAAAACCGCATATTATTACACTGCCAGCAGAATAGTGCCTCACGTTGGGGACAAAACCACTTGGCTTAACATACTGAAACTGGGCTCTATGATTAGCTACTACGTTAGTAATGATACTCTTTACGCGCAGGTCAGTGCACAAATTTCTCCTACGGGGTTCTTGGGCAACTTTATCCTCACTTATGATTATGCGGGTGACAAGCTGGAGATTACGAACATCACCTTTGCACCGAGCTTCTGATACCTCCCTTCTTGAGGGCCTGCCGCGTACCTATGCGGCAGGTTCCTCTTTGGTTTTTTGTTTGCTTGTGCACGTGCTAATATTGAGCTCAAAGGGCTAAAAGAGGGGGGGATTAATATGGCCGTAAACGAAGGAGTAGAGAAAAGGTGGGCGTTCAAACGATGGATTGTTTGGGTTAATGCTGTGCCTGTTTGTTGCCTTTATGTTTACTACGCTACTTTCCATCAAACTATTCCCGTTTTGATACTGGGAGTTTTTCTCTTCTTGGTCGTCGATGTTTACTTTTGGTTATTCATTGACAAGCGCGGATATGAGGATTCTTTGTCTTTGGGCAGCGTTGAGTACAGGATGATAAGATCAGCTATCACTTGGTTCTACGTACTATTTTTCCTGGGGATGGCTTTGTGGCTTCTAATAGTAAGCCTTGCAGATAGAGGGATATTGCCCAATGTAGATTCCATTGTTTTACTTAGGAACTGTTTTGTGGCATTCGCAGATTTGGCTGCCATGGTAAACATATATGCCCTTGGTATTTTGTACAAAGGTGATAATGATTTGCTGTTCAAAGTGTTTCTATTATCAGCAGTGATTAGCTTTGCAGTGACCTTATTTCCTACCAGTTTAGCAACTATTTTGGCGTTTTCCGCTTTAGTCATTTACTGGGACATTTTATACCTTCGCTTCAAGGCCACTTCTTAGAGCGAAGTTCGTTCGAGGAGAGTACCGGATCTATTCGTTAAGGCAGTCTTCAGTTGAGGCACATACTCAGAGTTGTCTGAAACCTTTCTGCCTACTATTGCGTCTATATGTTGTGAGGGATTGTATGTGAGCCACTCATGATAAAAATAGGCTGCGAAGTGGGGGATGTACGATGAAAGTTGTAAAGAGTTCTGTGATTTTAGCTTTAATGGTTGCAGCCTTGATTCTACTGCTTCCAGGCCAGTGTGTCTATGCTGATGCTGCTCCGTTCTTTATTGGTGGCGTAAACATTACACCTTATGAGGAAACTAACATTGTTCTCTCGAAAGAGGATTTAACTATCACTTTTGGGAAGAACGTAGGTCCAAGAAACAGCGTGGCAAGGGTGGAAGCAAAGTTCGTTCTTGTTAACACGGGGGATAAAGTTTCGCTCAGAGTGGGCTTTCCATTTGGTTTAGCAAGCAGACCAGGTTTTGACAACACAAGCAGTCTGGAATCACTAAAAGCAAAGGTGAAAGTGGACGGGAAGGAAATAACACCGAGCTTCATAGAGCCCGGGAAAGCTGGGCAGTACGGTCCGCTGATGTATTTTGACATCACCTTCGAGAAAAGCGAGAGCAAGAATGTGGAAGTCAGCTATGAAGCTGAACCAGTGGGTGGTCATTTTCTGTATGTCCTAACAACGGGGGCTTACTGGAAAGGCCCAATCGGCACTTTGAACATGACGTTCAAATTTCCCTATGAAACAATTTCTCCAAATGTACTCAGCGTTACACCTGGTGGATACAAAGTCCAAGGAAATGAGATTGTTTACCAATTAACAAACTATGAACCCAAACAGGACATTGAGATTGAATTCCTGCCTTATGATTTTTACGAAAAGATTAACCCACTTAGGCTTAAGGCAGAAAAGAGTAATTCCAGCAATGACTGGTTCAACTATGCGCTGTCATTATTTCCGCAGAACCCACTTAGGTCACTTGAAGAGTTTGTGGGTTGGTACAGAACCAACGCATTCAAAGATTATGTAGGTAGCGTGTTACAGAAGGCCGTGGGTTTACAGGAGAAGAATTCACCCGAATACGTCGTACTTCAAGAGATTTACGAAGCCCACTATTCAGCACCTGCTTCGTTTTTAGAAGGTTACGACGCTGTCACCCGGCTTGATCAAAACTATGCTTATCTTCCTCAAAATGCCATAAACCTTTTAGAAAATAATGTGGATTCCATAAAGACCAGCGCCGAAGGGAAAGTTTTCGGATACTTTCTGGAGTACGTGGTTATGACCGATTTGCGGCAAAACAACCCGCAGAAGGCACTATCGGACTTTAACAAGCTTCTTGCAATCGCGGAGAAGTACTTCGACAAGGATGACTACAACGAGGTATCTGCGGAACTGGATATTGCAATGACTTATAGCTTAGGCGATGGTTTAGTAAAACGTGTTTCTCCCGCATTCACAGAATGCTTTTTGCCTTCAGTTTCCATAAAGGGCAGAACGGTGTTTGTGCGTTATGATTTGCCATACGAAATGGCACAGGGGTTGGAGACGTTCGACACCAAGAATGACCCCAACTTTGGCAAAGTTTATCAGCTATCAGCGGACTTTGAGAAAGTGCCGCCATACAACTACGTGTTTTCCATAAGTTTCCCTGACAGCTTAACTGAAGAGGACTTTGACAAAATGAAAGATGAGCTGCAAAATGGCGCATTAAATGAGTACTTGGATGGGAATACGTACAATCTTCTGTCGGTTTACTTACCAGACATAATAGACAACCTGGTTTTGAAAGATGGTAAACTGGAAGCCATAAAAACCTCCATCGACAGCGGAGAAAAGGCCAAAAGCGCCTTAGCCAGTTTACGTGAGCAAATAATAGACCTGGAAGACTACCAAAGGCATTTTGAAAACACAGTATTTGACAGCGCGTTTGCCCAAAAAGTTCTTGCATATCTTTCTTCTAACAAAGCTTATTTTGACAATCTGCCAAAGGACTCCAACATAAAGTTTGCTGCAGTCCAGAATGCCACTAAGTCCTCCATTAGCAAATCTGGGCTAATCGTGGTACTGTGTGTAGCATTACTTGCACTGCTCATTCATGCAGCCCTGGTTGTAAGCAGGAGAACGAAGGCTTTAAGTACGCAAAAGTAAAGCGTGGTGGAGCGCTGCTCTGGGCATCGCCATTCTCAAGGCAGCACTTGTTGTCAACTTAGTGTTTCTGCAGACTCAGACTGCCATTTCATTTGTGAACTACTATGAGTGCGTTGCTAAGATCTCTGCCGGGTGTTGTAAGCATTTTGCCTTTGTAGTACAACCCGCTGGAAGCTCCACCATCAATGTTCATGGCGTTGTATGCTCCAAGCTTTTGCATAATTGTTGCCAGTTCTTCGATTTTCGCACTGTTCACGGTTACCATAAGCAGTTTGTTGTCTTTGGTGAGTCCCAAGGCGCTACGTGCCATGGAATATTCCGTGATCTTGGGTATGGTGTAATTTTCAGCTACGGGGTTCACCGTTATTTTGCCATTGGTTATGAGTCTTGGACCTGCGCTTAAAGCTCCTTCGATTCCCCCTTGCTTCCATATGTCAGCATTGCCCTGTTGCACTGTGTAAATGTCGTTGTACTTTATCTGGTAGCCCTCTTGAAACCAATCGGCATATCTTACTTCGCTACCGTACAGGTGAATAATGTATCCGTTCTTTGGTATGGCAACATTGTTTCCTTGCAGCTTGTCCACAACAGTGTCATTTTGAACCACAACGTTAATACCCCCATTGTTTGCACGCGTGGTAGAACCACGTTTTGGAGTATACAGGTTTATGGAGCTTGAGCCCCAGTATATGGGAGAGCGGTTAATGGTGCCAACGTACCATCCTTGGTTGAAAAGCCAAGCATTGTCTGGATCGGGTATGGAGACGTACTCACCTTGAATCTTCATGGCAACATAGGCAATGTCAGCCTTGTTGTCTCGAGTGAATCCGAACGTGGTTGCTGGACGATCTCGAAAACAAAGGTGTTCAATTCTTCCATCAATGACCAAGTTTCCAGAAGGTTCCTTTGGATTTGTCGTCTCATAGGCTCTAAAAAAAGTTCCGTTTATAGCTGCAATGGCGTTGCTACGTTGTGCCATGCTCATTAGTGACTCAGTAAGCCCTACTTGGTTTTGACCATAAGCAATTTTCAGACCAACGTGGGGATTATTTAGAAAAACCTTTACCATGTTTATCTTGAAGGTTTTTCCGTTTATGTTCATTTGAATACTTCTGGAAACAGCGTCGGTGTCAATGTAAACGGCGCGCTCTGTTTCATCCCAGTCTACGAAGCGTCCCAGTGCTTCACCAATGAATCTTAGAGGTACATAGGTTCGCCCACCATTTATGAAAGCTGCTACATCCAGGGAAACTTCTCTCCCGTCGATCCTTGCAACTGAGCTGCCAATTTGCAGAGAAATGTTCTTAGAACCTTGCTTCACCGTCACCGTTTTGGTCTGCTCGTCCCAGCCCACCTGTGCTCCAAAGTACTCGGAAATATAGCGTATTGGTAAAAAAACGCGTCCGTTCTTAAGAATGGGTGGACTGTCAAAGGTTTTCTTTTGACCCTGTATGTAAATGGGTATCCCCGTATTGCTGCTTTGGGCTTTTACCTTAGTGCTCTGGCCAACAGGTCCCAAAACCATGCAAAGTACAAACACGCACGCAATAATGACAACTACTCTCTTTAAGTGCGATTTTTTCACGTGTTCTTCCCCCTTTTGTGGATGCTTGACTCCCTTTGACCTGTAGTGCACTTTCTTCTAATGCATATGCCACCCATAATCACATCTTACAACATCGAAGCATATGCAAAAACAGAACGAGCAGCCATACGAAATACTTCAAGCCATATTAAGACAATTGACAGCAAAGCTGCGTTTACAATGAAGTTTGGAGTTAGCACAAGGTAGTGGGAACCTTTTGGCCTGTTCTCTTTGTTATATTCTCTCTTGCTCTGGTTTACGGAATCATTTTCCCCAAAGGTCTTAGCCTGTTTATCTATTCAGTAATCGCTGTGACCATAGTGGGAGCCGTTTATGTGCTGATGAAATACTTCATTGGCTGTGCAAAAAACAAAAAGGAAGAGAAAGGCACGCTCCGATAATCCGCGGATAATGGGTTGTCTATTTAGTACATCCAAAGTTCTGAGTAGTTTACCAAGTATTCACATTTCGTGGTAATGATTTAAGCATTCTGTGGTAAAATATATACATAATGGTGGGATGGGGTGGCAATTGAGAAATGCAGCTTCTGTGCATTCTTCATCGCCAAAGGGGGTTTACGCTTCCTCTTTCTTATCATGAAATCATTCAGCAATTCTTTTACCAGTCCCTATATCAGACAGAAATTGCCAGCTTTTTACGTCAAGAAGGACTTAGGGATGGTAATAGAAAGATGAAGCTTTTTGCATTCTCACGTTTGATTGGAAACTATACCTTGAACTATGAGCACAGGACAATAACTTTCCACGGGGATGCGGTGCTTGTTTTCGCTTCACCAGTAGACCTGATTATTTGGGAGTTGGCGAGAACTTTGCTCAATAATTCCACCATAAGCCTCGCTGATATTGATCTTCAAGTCAAAGACGTTTTCTTCGAAGACATTCACCCTAGCAAGGACCAAATGGAAGTTCAAATGCTTTCTCCAATAACCGTTTATCAGACGCACACCTCTGATGGAAGAAAACGTACGGTTTACTTTGATCCGTTTGATAGCAACTTTCAGCAGTTGATTTCGGAGAATTTGCGGAGAAAATACAGGATCATCTTTGGTGAAGATCCCTGTGATGGAGCCTTTTCTATTGAACCTGTAGAAGTTTCATGTAATGACAAAAAGATACTTCGTTTTCGTGACACTGTGGTCCAAGGATGGATGGGAAAGTACAGAATAACTGGGGATCCACGACTCTTGAAAATAGCGTTGGACGCTGGGTTAGGTAGTAAGAATTCGCAAGGCTTTGGCTTGGCAGTGCCTACAGATAGTTTGTTTTCCAGGATCGCGGTCAAACGCGGCAGTGCGTTTGGGCATACTGAGGGAAAATCAAGAATAAAATCATGAGGCTAAAGGTCACCTTCCAAAATGCCACTGGAGAAGACATACTACTCCCCATGCACTACAACCAGGTGCTACAGGCGCTTTTTTACAATACACTATCTGATGAAATTGCAGAACATTTGCATACGCAGGGCTTTCCTTTTGAGAAAAGAAAGTTCAAGCTATTTGTGTTTTCTCGTATCCAGGAGAAGGCAAAACATGACGAAAGGGGCCTGCTCAGGTTTGGCTCCGAAATCACCTTGTTCTTTTCTTCCCCGGTCTTAAACCTCATACAGGATTTTGGAACCAAATTGTTTACAAGCTCTGAAGCCACACTTTGGCACCAAAAAGTCAAGCTTAGTTCTTTGGAGGTGGTAGGTGCACCTCAGATAAACAATCCGGTTCTAGTTAGGATGTTGTCGCCCTGCACAGTTTACAGCACAAAGGTGGTTGACGGCAAGCGTCAGGTGTATTACTACAAACCCTATGAAGAGCAGTTTTCTACGCTCATGCGTAGCAACGCCATAAAGAAATACAAAGCTTTCTTGTCCATGAAGGGGGAATCTTTTGACACCGAGTACCTTGACAATATGAAGTTTTCCATAATACCAGCAAACTTCAGCGTAAAGAGAAACGAAAAAGTTCTCTACTTCAAAGACACTGTCATACGTGCATACACGGGTGTATTTCAATTGAGTGGCGCCCCAGAACTTCTTTGGATCACTTATGAAGCTGGTCTTGGTGATAAGAATTCCCAGGGGTTTGGAATGTGGGATGTTTTCAACACACGTAAATAAGGAAAAAGGAGGTGCATTAGGTGCTTGAGGCAGTGGCAAGCATTGGAAGATTAACAAGCCAGGAAGGAAGCGATGTGGACGACTTAGTAGATTCGGTCGTTAATGCTACTCACTTGGTGAAACTGGTCATAAAAGACATGACGGCAGATGATTATTTTCTTGAAACGGAAGAGATCCGTCACGATACGCCTAAACTTATTCTTCTTAAGAACGTCAAAGGTAATGTCGCGAACCCATCAATTTCTTGTTCCATAACAGATTTTTCACAAAAAACTTACTCACTAAAAGTTCTTGGGTTTTGTGACCGTGTGCTCAGAGAGAGCAAGAATCTTGGTCTCAGCGAAAATGAGATTTCACAAATCAGCGATCTAAGAGAGTTTCTTCAAAGGAACGAAGCAGGCATAAAAGAAGAAGTGGAAAAAACAAGGAAGGAAATGGGCAGTAAAGCAAGGCTTCTATTCACTGTGACCTTCAATGACGAAGAAGTCTACCCAGCTGACCATCCTCTTTTGAAAAAGATCTTCGTTGAACTGATCAGCTTGACAGAGAATAGGTTTAGTAGCCATGGCACATGCAGCATATGCGGTAATGAGGGTGTCGTACTGGGAGGGGTCAGCCCCTACAAGTTTTTCAATCTGGATAAGGAGGGCTTTCTATTTGGTTTTGATAAGAATTTGTCCCACAAGAACTTTCCTATTTGTCCGGAATGTCTGCGCTACTTAAAGAATGGTAAGTCTTATGTAGAAACTAAGCTAACTTACCGATTCTATGGGAGGCTGAATTACAGGCTAATTCCTCAAAGTTTCATGGGAGATGAAGTCTTAAAAGAGGTTCTTGCAACATTGGAGGAACAAAGTTATCGGAGTTTAGGGGATAGACGTTTCATAGCGAATTTCACTGCGGACGAGAGAGAACTGGTTGAAACTGTCTTGAAAGAGTGTGGCGATAGTGTCTCTTTCAACTTTTTGTTCATGGAAGTTACGAACGCCGCTGAAAAGATAAAGTGTTTCATACCAGATGTTCTGCCATCACGTATTTCCACTCTTCACGAGGCAGCTCAACAAGTACATGATGTCATGGCAGAAATACTTCGGACTGACAACCCGGCTGATGAGAGATTTAACTTCGCATTCGGAACTATGGCGCTCTTTTTCTATTCTGGAGACAGTTATTCCAGGGGACAGCGTTCCGATAAAGAATTCTTGGATCTTGTGGACAGGGTGTTTAAGAGCAGGAAAATAGATAGGACTTACTTTTTCGAAAGGTTATCACGAGCCATATCAAGAGCATTCAAAGATTCGATGCAAGATAGCAAGAAGAAGAACGATTTCTACTTTACTACTTTGGACGCTTTGAAGACAATGCTTTTCTTAGATTGTCTAAAACTGATTGGGAAAACTAATACGGAGGTGAACAGGGTGGAAGGCAGGAAATTCGATTGGTTTTTTGAGCAATTCCAAGGGAGCTTCTCAGAACCTTATGCCAAAGGACTCTTTTTACTTGGTGCTGCTTCACAGTTCTTGATTCAAGCACAGAATGTTATGGGGCGTTCAGGGTCCATCGCCAACTCACTTAAGGATCTGAGGATGAAAGAAGAAGATTTCAAGGAGCTCGTGACGAAGCTTAGGGCTAAGATTGACCAGCTTGAAGCTTCTTTGGGAAGTCCTTCGGGTACGGCCGGTGGAGGCAATGCCGGCGCACTACTGCATATGGCTAAAGATTACTTGACTGAAGCCACTTACTACATTCTGCAGGCTGGAGATTACTGGGATGCGAGCACAGGTGAGTTGAACTTTTACTTTGCTTGCGGGATGAATTTGGCATGGGAACCAAGGCATAAGAAAGATGAAGTAGAAGGCACAGAGGAGGCGTGAGGATGATGTTTAAGGGTAAAAGGGAAATTGTGTTTCTGTATGATGTGAGTTTTGCTAATCCAAACGGCGATCCCATCAACGAAAACAGGCCACGCATCGATGACGAAACGGATTTGCTGTATGTGACTGACGTAAGACTAAAACGTACCATAAGAGACTACCTTCATGACTACAAAGGCAAAGAGATCTTCATTTTCGGCGAGAAAGAAGATGGAAAACTCATTACCAAAGCTGAGCGAGTAAAGAATTCCTACAGCAATAATCCGTACAAAGCACTAGAGGAGTGCATCGACCTCCGGTTATTCGGTGCCACATTTGCTCTCAAGGGTTCTTCAAAATCAGAAGATGAAGACAGAACTACGGGGGGTAATGTTTCCATAACGGGACCTGTTCAGTTCAAGTTTGGAAGGAGCCTTCACCGAGTCAAGGAGGAATATGTGAAAGGGACAACTGTAATGCCTTCAGGGGAAGGAAGAGAACAAGGCACGTTCACAGAAAAATACCTGGTCCCTTATGCATTGATCAGTTTCTACGGAGTGGCTAATGATAAAATAGCTGAAATTGAAGGTATAGACCTAACGGAGGAAGATTTAGATCTGTTGTATGAAGCCATGTGGAACGGCACTAAGGTCTTGTTCACTACATCAAAAAGCCAGATGCCCAGACTCATGGTCGAAGTACGTTACAACGAGGATGACATATTCCTGGGGGAACTTGACAAGTACTTGAAATTGATAAGCGATAAGAGGGACGAAGAAATCAGGGATCCCGAAGACTACATGCTGGATATTGGTGATCTGGTTGACGTTTTGAGTGACAACAAGTCTTGCATTACAAAGGTACGGGTTCTGCAAGATGAACGCCTAAGAACCATGGCTCATGGGAGTGAAGTTGCGTTAGCTGACGCATTAAAAGAGGCCGGGCTTCAAGTGGAAGAGTTTTTCTTTTCACAGCCATGAAAGTTGTCGTATTTGACATCTGGGGCGATCTCGCTCTCTTCCGCCGGTTTGACACTAATACTTCCATTCTTACGTATTCTTTCCCTCCACCCACAGCGGTTCTGGGCATGTTAGGTGCAATTCTCGGTTTGGACAGAGATGACTACATTGAGCAGCTCAGTGGAACAAGAATCGGCGTCGGACTCTTGCATCCTGTAAAGAAGATGCGCATGGCCGTTAATTACACCAACACAAAAGGACGTGATATGACCGGCAGAAAGGGGCGCACACAAATACCAGCAGAATTCGTTAAAGACCCGGCGTATCGCCTTTACATTGTGAATGAAGCCATTCAAGAGGATTTGGTAGCCATGGTTAAGGGGCACAAGAGTGTGTTCACTTTGTCTCTGGGGCTGAGTGAACTCTTAGCAAATTTCCAGTATGTTGGTCTTTACACTTGTGAGCAAAGCAGCGGTAAGGGAGTTGTAAGTAGTGTCATACCTACTTCAGTTGTAGACAGTATCGACTTCTTTAGTGATTTGGGAATACCGAAGAGAATGGTGAAGGAACGGGTACCTGTTGTCATGAAACCAGACCGGACTGTGACCAAGTACGAAGATGTCATTGTGGAAGAAAACGCCGAAACCATTAGTGGTGCGTTTAAAGAGTTCTTCACCGTAGGAGAAAAAGCAGTTGTGTTCTTTTAATTCTTCTGATGACGATTTAGGCCTGTTTTCTCATCCTAATAAGTTGCTGAGAGACCATCTCCGGAACGTGGCTAAACTGGCTCGAGGTATTGTCGAGCAGTACTATCCCGCAGAGAATTACGATTTCGAAAAAATGGCGCATGCGGCTTATGTTGTGGGTCTCACCCACGATATCGGGAAGAGTACAAGTTACTTCCAAGAACACCTTCGTGGACTGAAATCAAAATCCGGGTTAAGTCAGCACTCAAAATTGTCTGCACTGGTGACCTACTATCTATTCAAGAGTCAGTTTGAGGATGATAGTACAGCTGTGAGCTGGCTTTTATACGCCTACATCAGTGTTCTGAAACACCATGGAAACCTGGACGACGTTGCCAACATGCTTCTTTTTGAAAAGAACGATCAAAGCTTGCTCATGCATCAAGTGGACAGCATTTCTGATCAAGGCTTGAGGGCTCTTTCTTTGGATACGGGTTTGCCGTTGACAAAGGACTCCATCAAAAAGTGGGTGAGTGATTTCTTTGAAGAAGCAAACATATTTAGGGCCAAAGTAAAACGATACCTAAGAGAGAATGATATGACTAGTTACATAAAGCTAGCTTTTTTGTACTCTGCCCTTTTGGAAGCAGATAAAAACGAGGTGGTCCTAGGTGGTTTTGAGCCCAGGGCCACCTTCCAAGTTACTCCCCAAGACGTACAAAAGTATTCTGCTAATCTGAACCCGACACCTCTCAACCAGCTAAGGAGTAAGGCTCAGAAAGACTCCTTAGAATCGTTTAAGGAGTTGTGTGAAGCTGGTGATCACAGAATTTTCTCTTTAACCTTGCCCACTGGCCTGGGGAAAACTTTGACCAGCATGGCATTGGCTTTTTATCTCAAGGATAAGCTCAAGAGGGAAAAAGGCCAAGATCTTCACATCATATATGCATTGCCTTTTATAAGCATAATTGAGGATAACGCAAAAGCGATTAGAGAAATGCTAACTTCTTTGGGAATTAGCGTGGACTCTTCTGTTCTGCTTCAGGACCATCATTTAGCTGAACCCATATACAGAGTGAAGAATGGTGAGGAGGAATTCGAGTATGATACTGGTGCATCGCAAATCCTTATCGAGGGTTGGAACAGCGAGATAGTAGTAACGACCTTTGTTCAGTTCTTTCATTCTTTGGTTTCTTACAGAAATCATGACCTGCGAAGATTCCACAAATTTGGTAAGAGCATAATCATATTAGATGAGGTCCAAGCCATACCGGTTAAGTACTGGAAGCTCACAGATGAACTCATTAAGAAAATAACTAAGGAACTAGATTGTTATGTGATCTTTATGACTGCGACTAAGCCCATATTATTGTCTTCTGGTGCAGAAATAGTTAACAGTAGTGAGTACAGACAGCAGTTAAGCAGATATGTTCTTGACTGTACAGCTCTTTCTGAGGGACCGAAGGAATTAACGGAGTTCTCAAGCGACGTGTTAACTCTTGATCTCAAGCATAAGCGTCATGCTTTTGTTTTCAACACTATAGCAGAAGCAGAAGAATTCTTTTGGAACTTGCGCGAAGCGGATTTCGCTGAAGACTTTACCTTTCTTTCTAGTCGGGTTATTCCCAAAGAACGTTCCAAGAGAATTCAAGGGATAAAAAGCGGTACTTACAGAAACTTGGTCTCTACACAGGTTATTGAAGCTGGTGTGGACGTGGACTTTGATGTTCTTTTCCGAGATCTGGCTCCCTTGGACTCCATTGTGCAGTCAGCGGGGCGATGCAACCGGCATGGTGCGTCACATGGCACGGTGAAGGTCCTGAAGCTTATCAGGGAAGGCAAACTGTTTGCTAGTCAAATTTACGACAGAATTTTGTTGGATATTACGGAAAAGCTGTTGAGCGGAAGAAGGTTCTTAGAGCCAGAACTTGGTGAGGTTTTTGACGAATACCAGCGTGCATTGGTCAGAAGGAAGAATGTCGAGGGAAGTTCAGATGCCGTAATGGAAAGCCTAAGGAGATTGCGCTTCGATGGCCCCTCGGAACAATGCCCCGTTAGCAGCTTTAGAGTCATAGAAGAAGATTACCCAAGAATAGAAGTTTTTGTGCCTGTGGATGAGGACGGGGAGCGATTATTTGCCCAGTACATGGAGATCAGAGCTCGTGAAGATCCCTTTGAAAGGATGCATGAATTTCAGAAGATAAAGCGTGATTTCTACTTGTACGTTGTTTCTGTGCCGTTCAAGCTTGATAACATACCTCCTCAGTTCATTCCCTACGAAACAGAGCAGTACAGAGGTGTGCTTTACATACCGCCAGGAAACTTGGAAGACTACTACGATCCTGTAACAGGGTTCAAAACAGTTGGCAATACCAGAATATGGTGAAGGAGACCAGGGTAACAGGAACCATTGTTAACAGTTTCATTAACTGTCCCAGAGAAGCTTGGTTGCAAGCTCACAAGCTTATTCCATTTCAAGATGAAGAACTCCTTGAGATTGGTAGGCTCATAAGTGAAAGCACATACGCACGTGACGTGAAAAAGATTGTCCTTGACAATATTGAGATCGATCTCATAAACAGTAAAGAAGGTAACGTCCTCATCGGTGAAGTAAAGAAATCATCCAAATCTGAGGACAGTGCTAGGTTTCAGCTACTTTTTTACATGTACGAGCTGAAAAAGCGAGGAATAAATGCAAACGGAGTGTTGTTGTTTCCCAAGGAGAAGAAGAGAATTTACGTGCAGTTAAGCGAGGAAGACGAGAAACTACTAAACGAACTCATATCCAGCATAATTGACACAATAAACAAGCCCTACCCTCCTGAAGGGAATCACAAGAGGTGTGGGCCCTGTGCTTACAGAGAGTTCTGTCTGTCATGAGTAGACCAATTTACATCTTCCAAAGCGGTAGGTTAGCTAGAAAAGCTAATACTGTTTACTTTGAGAGCAGTGAAGGCGTTAAGCGGTACATCCCTGTGGAGAACACCAGTGAGATTTATCTTTTTGGAGAAATTGATTTGAATAAGGAAGCGCTGGAGTTCTTTGCGAAGAACGAGATAGTTTTGCACTTCTTCAATTATTACCAATATTACGTTGGCAGCTTTTATCCACGTGAGCATTACAACTCTGGCTACATGACTGTAAAGCAGGTAGAACATTATTTGGATTCCGAGAAGCGTCTAATGCTAGCTAAGAGCTTTGTTGATGGTGCTGCTGCGAACATTGAAAAGGTACTGTCCTATTATGTCAGGCGCGGTGCTGACGTTGCGCAACAGCTGAGTTACATTCAAGAGCTGCGCAAGAGCATCTCAGAGCAAGTTGATGTCCCTAAGCTCATGGCAGTCGAAGGAAAAATACATGAGATTTACTATGATGCATTTCCTGCAATTGTTGATCAAGAGGGATTCGAACTGAAGAAAAGAAGTCGAAGGCCCCCAGAGGACAGTATAAATGCTCTTGTAAGCTTCTCCAACTCACTTGTGTACAGCACGGTTCTCTCTAGTATCTACAAGACACATCTAGATCCGCGCGTAGGATTCCTGCATGAGAGTAATTTCAGAAGTTTTTCTTTGAACCTTGATGTGGCTGAAATATTCAAGCCAGTCATAGGTGATCGAGTCGTTTTTAGCGTGGTTAACAAGCGAATCATAGATGTGAAGGACTTCGAAAAGCGACTTAAAGGGGTTTATTTGACTGAAAATGGTGCCAAAAAGTTTGTTGAAGCATTTGAGGAAAAATTGCAGTCAACCTTGAGCTACAGGAAACTGAAAAGAAATGTGTCTTACAAGACTTTAATAAGGTTGGAATTATACAAGCTTGAGAAGCATTTCATGGGGGAAGAGGAGTATAAGCCTTTTGTGGCAGAGTGGTGATCGGTTGAAATGTACGTAATCATGGTCTATGACGTTGGAGTAGAACGTGTTGCTAAAGTTCTCAAAATCGGTAGAAAGTATCTCACATGGATTCAAAATTCAGTCTTTGAGGGTGAGATTACTGAAGCAAAAATGGAAAAACTAAAAGTGGAGCTAAGAAAAACAATTGAGCAGGAGACAGATAGTGTCATATTCTTCAAGCTAAGGGAGAAGTACTATGCCGAGAAAGAGATTTTGGGGCAGGAGAGAAATGATACATCCAACATCATATGAAATTCTGTCGACCTTCAATATTGCAAAATATCCTGAACTTTGACAACAACCTACTACTATCAGAAAAGAGTTATCTATCCAGCGTTCAATGCTAAAATGTCATATGAACAGAATGCTATTCGGACGCAGTTGGGATTTGTTAAAATGCTCATCAACACACGAGTGGCGGCTGTTTCTAGCTTACCTACAAGGGATTGAAACAGCTATAATGCTATGTCCATCCAGTTCAAAACTGGTTTCTAGCTTACCTACAAGGGATTGAAACGCGAGTTAAGCATGTAAAAGGGGGCACAGAAATGGAAAACAGGACAATAGACAGCTATTACATCGTAACTAATCAGGAACCAG
>Ga0116168_1001448_pt1 | contig 17951 bp, 27 predicted proteins | sample AD_UKC129_MetaG_FD_89795 | JGI IMG/M metagenome (GOLD analysis project Ga0116168, IMG submission 89795) | Active sludge microbial communities of municipal wastewater-treating anaerobic digesters from Canada - AD_UKC129_MetaG | ecosystem: Engineered > Bioreactor > Anaerobic > Digestate | place...
AGTATTACCAGAGGATATTACTGAGGACATGAAAAGTATTACCAGAGGATATTACTGAGGACATGAAAAGTATTACCAGAGGATATTACTGAGGACATGAAAAGTATTACCAGAGGATATTACGAGTTCATCAAAAAGTATTACTGAGGCCCGGTAATACTTTCATACAAAAAAGTAATAAAAGATGCGCCCCGCGGAGAAAGTTTTATGAGTACCTCTTTAGGTCCAAAAAGAGCCAAAAATCATTTTTTTTGACGAAAAAAGCTCAGAGGATAGCCCAATCGGCCAATAAAAGCCTGAGAAGGCCCCGGCGGGGAAAAACTTTTAAAACTTTGAGTTCATGAAAAAGAGGACGCCTGAGGCATTTTTACACTGTAAGAGCTCAGGATATTCCGGGATGCTCCAATAAAGCCAATAGAAACAGTTTTTTTATTTAAAATAGTAATACTATTGAGTTCATTAGTATTACCGGAATCTGTCCTGGGGTAATACTTTTATCGTGTATTGTATTACCCAACATAAAACCGAAACATTTATATAGTAGGCTACCCATATCTAATAGCAGGGACTGGTCTTGAACCGGCCCTAATGGAGGCAAAAAGATGGTAAAAATAGGAGAGGAAGCGATATTAAGGGCGGTGGAGCTCTGTGAGGAGCTCCATGAGGAGATGGAGGTCCTGCGTGATCTCCTCTTAGGAATTGAAGACTATGATGAGGCTATGGCGGTCAAAAGAGTACTATCAACCGCTGATGAATTAATGGAGTCATTATACGATATTAATGACTCCATGGAGGACGAGGGTGGTGTTTTATGAAACACAACCTTTTAAAAAGATCATTGGTGAGATTGAGGAGGAGTAAGTCCTCCTCTTCCTCAAAAAAGGCCCGGAGGGCTCCCTCTGAGGAGTTCCGGCTCCATAGCGGGCTCCTCAAGGAATTCCGGGCTTAATCTCCTCCTATTTTTTTTTAGCTATGAGTAATACTTTTATGAGAAAAAGTATTAAAAATTGCGACCCGGGGAAAAACTTTTATGAGGACCGCTTTTGCTTTTTTAAGGCTTAAGGATCGGCCAATCGGCCAATAAAGGCCGGATACGGGCCGGAGGCCAATAAAATGTTGCCATAACCGTCGAAAACTTTTATGAAAAGACGCCCCCAGATGCCCTCTTTCGCTGAAAAACCGGCTCTGGTTCCGGGATTAGCCAGATGGCCCAATATTTTTTCGGGATACGCGAAAAAGCCGGATATTATGAAAAATTAGCTTTCAGTATTACTGCCTGGATTAAAAGTATTACTCATATTTAAAAAAAAGGAAGAAGAGAGAGATTAACGCCTAAATATCTCTTCTTCCAGCGCCTCTGCAGTTACTAACCTTTTTTCGATCTCTAATCGTATTATGCGATACTTCTCGTAAGATAGGCCTGATTTATAAAGTATCTTTGTGACTATCTCTTTTGCTACTCTCAACTTTGATGGGTTCCTTGACCGCATCAGGTCAAAGAGTAGCTCAACTGCATCTTCCATCTTTAGTTCAACTTCTATCTTCTTCTCTTCTGTTTTTTCCACTTTAACCACCTTTTCTCTTTTGCCAACCAATTCCGGTTGGCAATAGAGTCTATGATCAGCATAGTATATATATTTTTCGATTTTTTTTTCTGATGGAAAATCCGTAAAATTGTCTAAAACACCACGAGAGGCGGTCCCTGGACAGAAGGAGCTACGAGAGGCGGTCCCTGGACAGAAGGAGCTACGAGATGACATCTTTTTTGAAAAGAAACCTTTTCCATTTCGGGATAGCCCAGATAAGCTAATAGAGGCGCCAGAAGATAAGCACGAACTCCCACAAGCGTGCGTTAGCCTACTGTGCCCTCGAAAAATTATATAACCCAAAAACTTTAGTTAAACTTAACTAAAACTTTTTAAAAAAAAATATCACTCAAAACCAGCAACACCCAACCCCTCAACACAATCCAAACCCCACAACTCCCCAACCTCAACACTCAAATCAGGATAAGACCCCATACCCCACACACGACCACCACGATCAACCCTATAAACACCATACTCCAAATCACATTCAAACACCATCACATCATCCCCAGTCCACAAACCACCATCACGAGCCAACAACTCAACCAAAAACCCCTCACGCCAAAACATATCACCCAAACAAACCCTAAACCTCGGAAAACCACCACCCAAAACCCTACAAACACGAGCCAACTCCAACCTATCACTCACCCACAAACCAGGCACCGTCCAAACACCCAAACCAGACAAAAACCTCCACCTAACCCGCCAATCACGACCAACTAACCACAACCCATCCCAACACAACACATCATCAACAAAAAACTCCCCACCCAACTCAACACCAGACAACACACACGGAACATCCACCAAACCACAAACACCCCAATCAGGATTCACACCCTCACTCCAAACCTCACCATCAAACACAATCACAAACCTATCCCCACCACACAACCAAACATACCCAGGAAACACCGGCCTACCCCTCAGAGGAACAGGCTCCACAGGACGATACCCCCCACCAACACGAACAGGAGGCTGCAAATGACCCTCCAACACACAACCAACCAAATCACTCAAGCCAACACCAACACCCAACAACCGCCTAAACTGCTCAACACTAACCCCACGAGCACCAACCCAATAATCAACCACACGACTCAAATCCAAACCCAAACCACCACACAACAAATCCCTCAACACATCACGCTCAAACACCCCCAAATCACCCCAAACACGACCAACATCACCATCCTCCAACGCCAACACAACATCCTCACAGGACACTCGACAAACACCCTCACCAGGCTCAACCCCCTCAGGAAAACCACAACAGCCAAACTCACCAAACAACAACCTACAAGCAAAAGGATCATCCAACGTATCCAAATACGAAAAATCACCAGACAGCCTCAAACCATCAACATACCGAGCAAAAGACGCAAATAACACAACAAACACCTCCCAACTAACCAATCACATCCAAAACACCACGAGCAACACCACAACCCAAACCAGGCGGCACCGCATCACCAATCATGCCATAACACCTCGTCATAGGCCCAACAAAAAAGTAATCATCACAAAAACCCTGCAACCGAGCAGCCTCACGAACCGACACACTCCTACCACCCAACGGATGAATAAACCTCCTACCATCCCGCGACAAATTAGCCAACACAGTATGACCAACCCGCTTATCACCACCCAAAACACGAAACAAATCCCTAAACCGACCACTCCCATCATTAACCCACAAATCACCAGGAATATCATACTGACTCACATTAACACCCCGCCGATACCACTCATCAGCAACAAACCTAAACACACCCAAATCCCTCACATTATGCCCCCGACAAACATGATTACGCACTCCACCAACAATAGACCCACCAATACCCGCCCGAACAAGAACCTCCGACGAAGGCCCACAATACTCCAAAAACCCCTCATCCCTAAACCCAGCCTCAATCACCGGCAAATCCATAAAAACATCCCACAGCAAGCCATCCCACGCCTCACCACCAAAACACAACCCATCAGGAACACCATCAACAAACCCCAACACAAAACACCGGCGCCGCCCCTGAGGAACCATAAAATCACTCGCATCCAACACAACATCCACAACACCATACCCCAACCCCTCAGCCCTACCCACAAAATCACGAAACACCCTACCCCCACCAGCAGACCGAAACCCCGGCACATTCTCAGCTACAAAAAACAAAGGCCTCAACCTCTCAACATAATCCAAAAACACCCTATACAACCCAACACGCCCATCACTATCAGGGTCACAAATCTTCGCCCTACCCACACGAGAAAAGGGCTGACAAGGAAACCCCCCAATCACCCCATCAACAACCCCATCAACCCCAAACTCACCACCACACAAATCCATAACCCTAAAATCACCACAAACATCACCATACTCCACCAAAAATTCATCTAAACCCAACTCACCCCTCAAAAACCCACGATAATCCAACAAACCACCAACACCAACACGCCCAACAACATCCCCCAACCTACACGTCAACACACGATACTCATCCAAATCCGCACCACCCAAAACCTCGAACCCCGCCAAACGAAACCCCTCACTAAAACCACCACAACCACAAAACAAATCCACAACACCCAAGACATCACTCGTCATCCCACGAACACCCCAACAAATCTACAAAAAATTAAAGCGAGGCCGCAGCCTCAACACCAAGAACCAGCCGAGCCCACCTCAACCGGGCCACACCAAGAAAACCCTTCACATCCAACAACTCATCAACACCAAACTGCTCAGGGTCCACCAACGAAACCTCAGGCGACCCCCGATAATGACCAAACACGCCAACCTCACCCCTCACAATACCAACAAACAAGCCACGATAATCCGGATGCTCTACAGACAACTCAACCCGCGGAAACCTAACACCCGCATCATACCACTCCAAAAACATATTCCCAAGTTCACCGATCAAAACATTCACATCATCCAAAACCTTCAACTTAACACTTACAGGCTCCACACATATCACCTCGAAAGACACGCATAAACCATACTCTGCAAACGAATACACCGCCCCATCAACTCATCAACAACACAACCCTCATCAACCACCACACAATCATCCCCACCCAACCACCAGGAATCCCCACCGCCGCGACTTGCAACGAGCCGCACATCGACCAGGCCCTCCTCCAAATCAACATCACCCACAACACCAACCTTCACATCACCACACCTCCACTCCTCAAGAAGATACGAACCACTATTACTAAAACCAATCAACTCAACATTCAAGGCGCTCACAAGACTATGCTCATACTCATTCAACCATAACCCAATCCTACCAGAACCCATCATCCCATACAACACCAACCTTCTCACACTTACAGGCACACGAGTCAACATACTCATAAAAAAAATTAATCCTCTCATTCTTGCTCCGAGCCGAACCACGACCCCGACCCCGCGGATAAGTCCACGACATCGTATCAAAAGAATCAACATACTTAGCCGCAGCCCACAAATACCGACCATTCAAGCCCAACGCATGAACCCATGCATCAGGGAACGCCTCACGAACCTCCATCAAAGCTTTCTCAACAAACATCCTATACCGGGCCTTCGGAGCCGTCCCCACAGCCACCCGCTCAACATCACCATACTCCCGCTGAAAACGTTTAAGATAATCCCGATGACTATGAATATCATGATACCGGGACTGAATCACCGGGAGATGGGACTCATCATCAGGGTCATACAACTCCACGAGAAGCCTCCATGACTCCTCAACATTATCAATCACCTTATCACTCCCAAACTCCCCATGAATATCCGGGAAATCCGGGACAACCTTCCAGCCATTCGGCTCCAACCCCCTCCACATATCCAGGAACTCATCAGTATACCGGTATGGAGGATTAAGCAACTGGTACACTCCACAATCAATTATCTCATGTTCACAATCCCTAACCGGGTCATTCATCTTCCTCAAAATATACCGCCACCTAACACCACTCGGCGGATAAGTATACAGCCTCATAATAATAATATACACCAAACACATATATAAACTTTTCGGTTAAGAGTAAAAATTTGTTCGCGCAAACCAAAACTATTTATATTAGTACGAACAAGTATATATAAATGAACATGGTGACATACGAAGACAAACTCGCATTCATAGAAAAATGTCGCGACGACCCCGTATTCTTCGTAGAAAACATACTCAAAGCCCCAGACGGCAAACCATACAAACTCGAAGAACACCAAAAACAATTCCTCAGATGCCAACACCCATACCGCCAACTATTCTGGGCACGAAGGATGAGTAAAACAACAACACTCACATTCGACATACTCCACAAAGCAATATTCACACCAAGCCTAAAAATACTCGGAGTCCTACCCAGCCAAAGCCAAGCAGACGACGTCGGATCAGAACTCCACAACCAAATAGAACGCAGCGAATACCTACTCGACCTATTCAAAAAAATAAACGTCACCAAACTCGTACTCAAAAACGGAAGCACAATAAACCTCGCGACAGCAGGAGGAGAAGGATTCAGTCAACTCGGACGAGGAGCAAGATACCTATTCTTCGACGAAGCACAGCTCATACCACAACACGTATACGGCATCCTCATACCCATCCTCCGAGGACAACCCGGCGAAAAATGGATGGTCTACAGCGGAACACCCCTCGGCCGACAAGGAAGATTTTGGGAAATATACCGCGACGCAAAAATGTATATAAAACCAGACGGCATACACAAAGAACCAGAAACCAAAGACCACAACGACTTCATCGTATTCCAACGCCCCACAGCCATACTCGACGAAAACGGCAAAATAATCGACACCGGAACATGGAGAATAAAACCAGAAGAACTCGAAGCCGACCGCCGACAAATGGGCGAACAAATGTTCCTCAGAGAATACTGCCTCCAATGGATGGACAACGTCGGACAAGTATTCCCACAAGACATCGTCGACAACATGATGAGACGAACCAGCACACCAATCCACAAAACAAACAACGAATGCTACGTAGGAGTAGACATCGGAAAAGCCAGAAACAGTAGCGTCATAACCATCGGAGAATCTCACGGAGACCACTTGCACATAATCAACATCGTAACATTCCCACTCAACACACAATACGAAACCATAATCAACTATATCATCGGCGAACTCCCCAGATCATACCCAAACATACGCAAATGCGTACTCGACGCAACAGGAGTCGGAGCCCCAGTCGCCGAACAAATAAATCGCGCAGCACCATTCCCAGTAGAACCATACGTATTCGGAAACGCCCGCAAAAAACAAGAACTCGTCGAAGCCGGAGCCCTACTCATAGAATCCGGCAAAGTAACCAGCATATACAACCACCACCTATACTCAGAGATGCTCAATTATCAAAGAGAAATAACCGACAAAGGAACCATCAGATACGCCAAGCCCGGCGGAGGAACAGACGACCACATAGACTCCCTACTCCTATGCATAAGAGGCTTCCAGCAAACACCACAAGGAAACAGGTCATTCGACATCGTCAACACAGGCAGCTCAATACTCAAAACCATAACCGTAGGGGCAAACCCCCTAAAAGCCAGCACAAACAAAATCCTAAAAAGGAGGGGTATACTAAGATGAACCTAATCAACAAGATGAAAACAATATTCGCCCGCCAAGGAGGACCAGCCACCCCAACACGATACCCAGCCGCCACAATGCGAAACATTAGCACATTCGTAACCGAAGGCGGCTCATACCAATTAGACTATGAACTAATCGACGCCCTATACGAAAAAACAATAATGAACACAATAATCAACAAGATTGTCGGCGACGCATCCCGACTCAACTATGACATAACAATAAGCAACATCGACGGCACCGAAAACCACGACCTAACCATGGAAATCAAAAAGATAGATCACCTAATCAACCGCCGAACACTCAGATCACTATTTAAAGACATGCTCAAATATGGGATAGCATTCCTATACATAGAATATGAAGGCGACGAACCACGAGACGCATTCCCCATACACCCATCCTACGTCACACCAAACATCAAAGACGGAGAAATCCAAGATTACACGTACATGGGCCTCAACGGACGGATAAAACTCCAAAAACACCAACTCATACCAATCCCCAGGGACCAGAAAACCGGCGAACTATACGGGACAAGCATATTCGCCCCAATAATGACCATACTCGAACTCATACTCAACACACAACTTAACCTCGCAATAATCGTAGACAGATACGCTCTACCAATAATCCAGTGGGCCCTCGACACAGGATTCCCAGACCTAACCGTCGAAGAAGAAGACCTCATCAACTTCCTAAAAACACTCGAACAACAATTCCGCGAAGGAAACGATATCGCCACAGACAGCAAGGTCGAAGCAAGAGTCATCGGAACCGATGATAACATGGCCGACTTTGTACCCATTCTCCGAGGACAGCTCGAAATATTCGGTATAACAGTCGGAGTCCCACTCCAACTCCTCGGGATGAAAGGAGACAACCTATCCGTCACAACCAGACAAATGCAGGCATACCTATCAACCATCAGGGACCTCCAGGAAGCTCTTGGCGATATGCTCGTAGAGGAACTATTCAAACCATACCTCGAAGCAAAAGGATACACTCAGGGAGAAGACTATCATAGGATATACATTTCATTTCCAATACTCGCAGTCGAAGAAAACAGTAAAGCCATAACATGGCTCATACCAGCAATAGACAAAGGACTCATCACAAGGACAGAGGCCAGGAACACCCTCGGATTCCACGGAGAAGCCATACCAGTCGAAGACATAGAATTATTCCCAAGCCCGGAGGTCGTAAGGCCTGGCCGCCGGAAAGACCCATCCGAAGTAAAAGAACCCAAAGTAGGAGATGAAGAATGATGAACGTAAACAAAATACTAAATTATGGGACAACACTCCTAATAACAGTAGCAGGTATAGTCCTCGCTAACCGCGACACTATAATGGCGAAGACCAACGAAGTAGACCCAACCATGTCAGCCCTAATAATAATAGCTCTCGGAGTCCTCGACGCATACACCTCTAAGTCACATAAAGACCAATACAAGGAGCAGTGCCTCGCAGAGGAACAGGTCGACGAGGACGAGGTGGCGTAGGGGTGACTATAATGATCGGGTGCCCTGTCCAGAACAGGGCACACACCCTCCCCGATTATCTCCATCATATATACAGCCTTGATTACCCGAAACAAGAATTACACCTATCATTCCTCGTGAACGGCCCCCAACTTGATAGTACCACAGATATAATCCTCGAATACATAGACGAATACGGTGACGAATACGCCCACGTATCCTACGGGAAACTATACTCATCATATACAGATTCCCGTACAGGAAAGAGAGACTATGACTATATCGCCAAGATACGGAACATATGGCTAACCTTCGCCCGCGACACCGACACACACATATTCAGTGTAGACAGCGATATCCTAATCCCCAGACACACCCTTAACCAGCTCCTCATATATGATGATGCTATAATTTCATGCCTCGTCAAAAACCATCATAACATACCCGTCTATAACATTATGATCAAAGATAACAACAGGTATAAGCATATCCAACCAGATGGGGGCGTCATGGAGGTTGATGTTACGGGCGCCGCCTACCTGACCCCGAAGGGGGCTATCGATTCAGGGGTCCGATATGGATATCATGAGCAGGGCGAGGACGTCTATTTCTGCGAGGAAGCTAAGAGGCGAGGTTACCGGATCCTATCAGATACGAGCATAGAAGCTGTCCACTTACTGGGGTGAAATCATTTGATGTGTAAATGCCTTGATTGTAATATATTATGGTCAGATAAGGTTCTCCGGGCCTACGTATGCCCAAAATGTGGCTCGGAACGATTCATCTGTTTCTCAGTTAACCAGACATTGGAGGGTAACCGTGAAAGTCTCAACCTATGAGGCGCTCGACACAGCATTATATGAGATCGTGTCACGGAGTAACGGATTATCATCCAGGGAAATCGTTAGAATTCTCCTCGAGGAGTACACTGTCTCAAGGGTTGGGGTGACCCCAAAAATGGTTTCTGTGAGGCTTCAGCGTATTGATGGAGTCGAATATGATCATGAAAGACGAGTTTTTTATACACCCGAACCTACATCTTTATAAAGGAAGAAAAAATATATATATAAGTATAACTAACGGAGGGGTATAATTGCCCACAATAAACTTCACCAACACATTCAAAGCAAAAGCCCCCAAGGACGAAGGCGGCTCAGTCCCCATAACAGGACTCGCCGTCCACGAAGGCCTATACCATAATAATACAATCGAGGTCCCCGGGGCAGAGATGAAGAACATCGCGGAGACCCTGAGGGGGGTGCCCCTCCTCAAAGACCATGAGAACAGCGTCGACAATATCGTCGGCAAAGTCAACATGGCAGAGCCCACCGATGACAACGGCACATATGCAGTCAAATACTCCGCGATAGTCGACCATGATGACCCAATAGCCAGCAAGATACAGAAGGGCCTCATCCAGAACGTATCAATAGGATTCCATTTCACGCCGATATGCTCAGAATGCGGAGAAGACTTCAGAAAATGCAGCCACTGGTTCGACGAGGCCCACATAATAGCAAAGGACATATCCTGTCATGAACTCAGCCTCGTCGCCATAGGCGCCGACACGTCAACAACCGTCCAGGTCGACTCCGCATTCATAGCGGAACTCAAAGCTAACAAAGAGAAAATCACCAGAGAGGATGATATAATGAAAGAAAAGATTGATGAGTCCAAAAAAGAGAATGAAGAGCTAAAATCCAGACTCGAGGAACTCGAATCTGAGAACAAAGAGCTATCCAAACTCCCAGATAAGATAAACGAGCTCGAAGCCGAACTAAAAGAGAAGACAGATAAATCAATCGAATACTCAGAGGCCCTCAAAATCAAAGATGAAACCATAAAGGACCTCGAAGAGGAGCTCGAAGAACTCAAAGCCACAGTCGAAGAATACAAGGCAAAAGAGGAAAGGTTCGCCTGTGAGGAAATCGTAAGGGCAGAGATAGAGAAAAGCATAACCGAGAAGGCAAACTTCGAAGACCGCGTCGAAGAACTCCTAACATACAGCAAAGAAGCAAGAGAAGCAGTTAAAGAACTCGTAGAAAAATTCAGGGCACCCAAACCCAGCAAAGAACAGGTCACCAAGGAAGCCCCATTCGAGGCTCAGGATCCAGACATAAAATCACCAGAATTCAGGCGACAAGTCTTCATGAGCATGCTCAAAGACTAACCCTCCCCATGGAGTGATACACGACAATAAAAAGGGGGATGAGCACTTGTACTCTATCAACCAAGCCGCATACCAGAAAGCTGTCAGCCTAATCAACCAGGGCAAAATCACAGAAAAGCCATGGAGTAAGCCAAGCCTGACAAGTTTCGGCGGGGATATAAAAGAATACGCGAGTTACCACCTCGCAAAGGACCCAGATGGAGCCCCAGACAAGGCCGGAACATACCATTATCCATACGGCAAAGGTGGACTCGTATACAAGAGGGCCGTCGCCAATATCAAAGCACGAGCAGCCCAGAATAACGAAACAAACATATACGCAGCCGCCGACAGACTCATGCGGCTGATAGAGAAGAAACAATCAAGGTGATAATATGCAGATACAGAAAGGAATGGCCATCAAATTCGGGGCCGAAGAAGACATCGAAAACGCAATATCCGACACAGGAGTCGGCAAGGCAGTAATATTCGGATCACAGGCCGGAACAGTCAAAATCGGTACAGACCCAAAGAGATTCGCAGGCGTCATCATATCCTGCGAAGCCGGAGCAAGAAGCGTCAAAGCCGGTGAAGCAGTCGGCGTCCTAAACGATGGCATCATAGAAGTCAAAGTCAACGGGGCCGTATCATACGGTAGCTACATAACCCTCGATGAAGACGGCGCATTCAAAGCAGCAACAATATCCGCAACCCCAACAGCCGCCGAAGTCCTCTCAATCTGCGGCGTAGCAATGGGGACCACAACCAGTTCAGGTGGAGTAATCCCAGCACTCATATACATAAGGAAGTGATCATGATGCAGTCAATAGAAGAATTCTCAGGTATAACATCATCAAAGATAAGATGGGAGCCATACCTCGAGAAGATGATCCTCGAGGAAATCGAAGCCCTATCAAACCTAAGGGATATCTGCTTCCCATACAGGATAAGCGGAACATTCACCGCCAACATTCCAAAATCCCAGAGTACAGGGAAAGCCGTCGAAGCCGTAGAGGCCACCGAGATACCAGCCGTTAGACAGGTAATCTCAACAGCCGATGTTAAAGTCGTCGCAAACGCCACAGCTATCGAATTCTCAGATGAAGCAGAGATCGTCGACCTCTACGGCGACCTAATGGAGCGAGAACTCAAAGAGGCCGCCAAGAGGATGGTCAGGAAAGAAAACGAGGACATCATAAACACACTCATCGCAGGCGCAGGGTCCCAGACCAATGGGCTCTACACACAGATAACATACGAAGACATAACATACGCAAAGGCATACCTAAGGAAACAGGGTATAAACCCAGACACAGTTCTCGTAGGCCCAGATGAATACGCCCAGCTACTCAACGATGTCAGAGTACTCACACTATCCGATACCAACGAACAGGCATACAATGAGGGCCGCCTAAACGCAAGGATCGCTGGTATGAGACTCGTAGAAGTCCCAGAGATGCCACCAAAAACCGTCATCGTAATGGACACATCAGTCAACCCACTATGGCTCGTCCTCCTCGATGATATGAAAGTCGAAGCATTCAGGGACTATGACCGCAGGACCAAAAAGGTCCAGATGATCGCATACGAGAAACCAGCAGTCCTACGACCAGAAGCAATAAGGAAGATAATCCTCCAGTAAGAGGGTTACCTTCACCACCTAAAATTTTCTTATTTGAGGTGAACAAACTTGGCAGCACCCAAAACAAAAAAGGTTAAAGTCAGATTCGATGGAGACACAGCCGCAGAAGAATTCGAGGTCCGATTCGCAGACGTCAAAGTAGCTCCAGATGGGAGCCGAATAATCACAGAGATACCCCCAGGTATCATAACATTCAAGAAAGGCGAAACCAAAGAACTCGACAAGGAAGTCTTCGACGACCTCGTATCCAGGGGACTCGCAAGGACCAAGGCCGACATGAAAGAAAGAGAAGCGCTCCTCAACAGTGGCCGCAAACTATACGAGATGAGCGACGAAGAAAGAGCCCTAATACTCAACGACCTACCATACGAAATATAAGGGGGGTACAGGTAGGTGGCAGGCTTCATAACACTCGAGGAACTAAAATTAGCCCTGAACATAACCGGGGATGAATACGATGAAACACTCGAATACCTAATAGACCAATACACCCTCTACATAATAGAGGAGACCGGCATCGCCGAGTCAAACCCTAAGACGCAGAGGGCCCTATACGCTGCCATAGCCTGCCACCTCGAACGCACCCACCCAGAACTCATTAGCCGCATCGAATCATACACGATCGGCGACGTAACAGAGAGATTCGCGGGAACAAATAGGGGGTGGTGCGAAGAATACAATGATGCAATATCGGAGCTTCGAAGGGCAAAATATCCACTCGTAACAGCGAAAAGGAGGGGGATCAGCAGTGCCCTTCGAAGGTATTATTAAGCGCCACCTAAACCCCAACACTAAATACTATCTTGAAGAAAAAACATACACAAATATAAAGGATGAACTCGGCGACAGACAAAAAAAGTGGATAAGGAGAGCCGAATTAACAGGGATAATCAGATCCCCAAGGACCCTATACGGTGAGGGGGCATACGGGTACAGGGAGGCCGGGGCTGACCTCAAAGGATACTTTATAGCAAGTTTCAATATCGACCCATCAAGGCTTCCATACTATAGGATACTCGCCCAGCACACCAACAGCGATGGGACGAAAACGAATATATGCTACAGAATAACATCCATCGATAGGGACCTATATAGGCGCGGCCGCAGGAACCATTATGAAATTGAATTAGTGGAGGACCCGGATTGCTCGAATTAACAGTCAACTTCGCCCAGGCAGAAAAACAGGGGCGCATAGTACTCGCGAATTCATATGCGGAGGCAGAGTTCCTCGAGAGAACACTCCCCGAGAAGGCCGCCGAGATGCTCGCCGCATACATCCAATACCATATCCTCCACAACCAGACAAAGGGCGCCCCACTGTACGAGTCAGGGAACCTCTACAATAGCGTATACATAGACCAGGTCGGGACCAACGATTACATGGTAGGCGTCTACGCCCTCGACGAGAAAGGCCGTGACTATGCAATAGTCCTCGAGTATGGACTCGGAAACCTCAAAGGGTCATACCCATTCTTCCGACCAGCCCTCCAACAATTCCTCCTCGACGTCGACAATATCACAGCGCTACTTACCAATAGCCGGAGCCCCGCACTCCCCCCACTCAAAGATCGGGCCAGCCCCATCCGTAGAGCCGCAGCCTACAAGGGCGCCAATAAGCGAAGAATGAAGAAGATAAGCAGGATAAAGGGTGGATACTATCGATGGCATGGTCGCCGAGAAGAATTCAGATTATACCTGACCAGTAAATTCGGTGGACGATTCGGGACCCGCCGCCCGGAAGCGATGCCAATGGGGACCAAGAGGCAGGCATACCGGTTAGCGAAGGGGAGAGCGGCGAGTGGTCGACCAAAAACCATATCTAAGAAGAGACCAGAAGGATACCTCAGGCATAAAAGGAGGGACTAATTGAGAGACGTCGACCTTATCCGACACTTCAGGTACATTTGCGGGGAAGAATACGACGATGGATACTTCCTTCCAGTAGATAACAAACTCATCCCCATATATGTTGGTGGATTCCATGAGGCCGAGGATAACCAGATAGTCATCATACCATTCACCGACAAAGTCCACCACACCTATGAGACATACTATTGTGAAGAAAACCCAAAACGGAAAGTTGAGGTGGGATACTCAACTGCAACATTCCAGGTTGAGGTATACACCGAAAGACTTATCGATCTCATGAAGACTAAGACAGCCCTTATCAACCGAATCAGGGACTTCGCTGATGTTGAGATAATAGTATTCGATTACCCCATAGATTGGGTGGTAGATTCGGGGGTGATGTTCAACCCGAATATTACATCGGAGTATAATATTACGAGGGTCGAAGACGATGATCTGATCCTCAAGCGCCTCGAAAGGTTAAGTGATATCATATCAACCCCGAATTCATGGATGCTAACAGATGACGGGATATACGTGAATCACCCCAGCCCTGAGAACCTCAAATTCTCATTCGCATTAAATGGGCTCGTATTCCCGAATGGGGAGACATCATGGGATATCGGGATACAGACGATAGTCAAAGCCGAGGACAGTTATGTGGGGGTTGTAGACCCCGGTGTCTGCTGCTGGCTCTACGAATTCCTCATCACATACCGTGAGGGACGCGACAAGAGAGCCGCTGGTGGGGTTAGGGAGGTCGAGATTTATGGCGAAAAAGAAGAATGGTAAAGACAAGGAGGACATGGAGGCGCCAGCCACCAAATATAAGGCTGTTGAGATCGCATCCCACCTCGGGATACACCCATACCATGTCCTGATAATAGCGGAGAAGATAGGGGAGACCCCAAACTTCCTTACAACTTATGAAGAATTAAAAATGTTATATGAAAAATATGTGAAGGTGGATTAATATGGTTCAGGGTATACCAACCATACAGGTTGACACGAGCAACGCCTATGCTGCCTCGCAGCCAGCGAGTGACAGGATATGGGCTACATGTATCGAGACAACAAAGGGGCCAGTCCTGAAACCCACATTCGTCCAGACCCCACAGGAGCTGTACAAGCTATTTAAGTACAGGATTGATGGGTTCTGGGGTGTAGGTGGACAGGGACTCTACATTGTCAGGGTAACAAAGGGTGAAGCCACAGCCTCAACTGAAACTATAATGAGTACTGATACGACACCAAAAGAGCTCTGTATATTCACAGCTAAGGATGTTGGATCATATGCGATTTACATTACGCTCCAGGAGTCTGTCGGTGGAGGATACAACCTCATAGTCGAAGAGGATGGCTTTACAACAGAATATTACACTGGAGTTGCAAGTATAGAGCAGCTCTGCAATAGGATAAACTCTGACTCTGAGATAATCAAAGCCGAATTCAAGGCTGAGGGGTCACCAGTCACATTCGCAAGGAAAATACTCGGTGAAGGAGCAAATGAGACTCGTGGAGTTGACGGGACATTCCAGAGCGGTGGCGGGACAAACCCTGACGGGTCACTCACGAATGAGGGTGACGCTGTAGCAGCCCATAGGAGCGGACTCGCCTTACTCGAAGACTATGATATAAATGGAGTATTCTGCCTCAGTCCATTCACAGAGGTACAGGTCGAGTATGCCATCCACGCCAAAGAAATGTCTAAGCCCACAAGTAATAAGTGGAGATATGCTGTTGTAGGTGGAAAACTATCAGATAATAAACAGACAAAGATAGCTACAGCTGCCGTGTATAATGACCAGAGCGTCCTATACGTTGGGCAGGGGCTCATAGATAAGAATGGTGTAGAGTATGAGCCATACCAGGCGACCATGGCTGTCGCCGGTAAAAGGTCTCAGCTCCCATATGGTGAAACAATCTGGGGTGGAGACCCACGGAAGCGCCTCGGGATCGGCAATAATCAGTTCTTCGTTGATGTGATCCCGCTCGAACACTCCCCAGGGTACCCATACACCAAACAGGACATCAAAGACCTCAATGAGCATGGCGTTATAACCTTCATGAAGTCCTTCGACGGCGTAAGAATAACTGAGGGCGTTACAACCGTCCAGCCAGATAATGAGGAGGGTGAAGACGAGGAGGCAGTCGTGAGCATCGTCAGGCATGCAGCCAAGCTCGCATATGACGCTGCATTCGAGATGCTCGGCAAGCAGATCACGCCATCATTTAAGACTGACCTCGAGGAGCATATTAAGAGTTACCTCTCCGAGATGAAATACACTGATAACACCCTCATAGATGTCCCAGAGGAAGGCCTTGAAGCATATCGTGTTGAGGCAACAATCCTACCAGCACCTGATAGGAAGCTTGGGAAGGTTAGGGTTGCACTCTACATCACCCCAGTCCATGCTGCGAGGGAGATAAAGATTAACCTTATGGTACTATAATTTGGAGGGGATAAAATATGACTTACTTTGAAACCGGTCTCGTCGTGATAAAAGGGGAGAAGATACCCGTCTATGAGATCACAGTTAACGCTACAAGGGAACTCACCCCAATGTACTTCAGTGACAGTAAGGATGTCCATAGTATAAGGAGTGGGCGAAAAAAGATAGATTTTACTATACGAAGAGCTCTCGATGGTGGGAAACTCTCTGAGATGTATGAGCGTGGCTGTGAATTCACACTCGTCCTCTACAATAATGATGTGCAGCCACCCATGAGGGTTATGACACTCGAGGGGTGTGTCTTCTCGAAGGACCAGGCTTCACCCTTCGATGGTAACAGCGAAGTAAAGCAGGACCTTGAGGGGCAGGCGAAGAGGAGGATCATCCACCTCAGCCAGGTCCCTGAGAGGAAACCTAATGTTTGCTGATAAGGGGTGGAGCCTATGGATTTAAATCTAAGCTTCAGGGGGTCATTCGCCCCCCTTAAGGTTATGATTGCGACTGCATATATTATTGGGAGGCGCTACCCCACTATGGCCCCTAAGATAACCTCATGGGCAGATACATATATGATGAGGCAGAGTGTCGCTAAAACGATAGCTAAGTTTATGGGATGGGAGGCTGCGAAGGAATTCCTCGAATCAGGTATTGTGCCTGGTGAGGGCAACGCCTAACCCCACCCTATACATTATTTATTATTCAACTTATCAGTTGATGGTGTGGTGACTAATTTTGCGATTAATTAACGAGTTTATCCAGTCCCCTATAGATAGCGACTGTCCCAGGAACAGGTTTAGGCAATATTTACATCCAGAATATGGATTAATTGAGATTTCTATAGATGAATGTAGCGTTGAGGATATTGAATCAGCATTAGATGAGCGTTTAGATGAGGTCCTTGAGATTATTAGTAGGGTGAATAGGGATGCCGAGCACAGTGAAGAGCGGGAATTGGAGTGACTCCACAGTATGGGATACTGGTCGCCCACCAATAAATGGAGAGAGCGTCACAGTATTCACAGGTCACACCAAGATGAAACGTCATATATCTGTATGTTAATGTGGTGGTAATCATCTTACCGTGGGAAAAGGACGGGATGTGGATATGAAAAATAAAATTGAAAAGATACGGCTGGAAAAGCACATCGGTGCACTGCTGGCTTTCAGGGATTA
>Ga0116168_1001457_pt1 | contig 17865 bp, 16 predicted proteins | sample AD_UKC129_MetaG_FD_89795 | JGI IMG/M metagenome (GOLD analysis project Ga0116168, IMG submission 89795) | Active sludge microbial communities of municipal wastewater-treating anaerobic digesters from Canada - AD_UKC129_MetaG | ecosystem: Engineered > Bioreactor > Anaerobic > Digestate | place...
CAGAAGAACGTCCCCTCCGGGAAAATGTTAGATCCGCCCTGGGCAGTGCTCCCCGAGCCAGGATGCCCCGCACACTTGTCCACATTACAATCTGGGGGACAACGGTTATATTGGATGTCAGTGGAACCACATTCGCATGGCCCGGTGACAGTGCAGACCGTATACTTCCCAGATCCCGATTTCGGGAGTGGACAGTCGCTTCTCCCGCACGAGTTTTGGCACGGCCCTGAGGCATACCCACCTCCTGTAGTTCCCCCGGCTGTTGTTTCCTCTTTGAACGAGACCTTGGCCTCGAGGATCTCTTTTCGCAGTTTGATATTGGGTTTGAGCCCAGCCTTTTTTATGACGTCTTCTAGGACTCCTTTGACTGTTTTATCGACGTAGGATTCTGTGGTGGCCTTTTGTTCGAGTAGGACGCCCGTGTCAGCGAATTGGACTGTTATGTCGCGTTTTCCTTTTTTGACCTCGGCGATGAAGGCGGAGAAGGCGTCTCGGAGGATCCTCGTGGTTTCTTTCCCAGTTTCAGGGTCTGGGACTGGGGAATCATATTCGTAGCCAATCCGAACGTTGAGTTCGTCCCCTTGCATCAGCCGTTGAAAGCGCTGTTTTGTGTACGGAACCACGAGGGATCCTGTTCCGGTCGATTCGGTGATGCTTTTGTTGAAATCGACTGATTGAATCGCTGTGAGCTTCCATTGTTCTTTTATTTTGCACTTATTGAGATATTTCATGAGAGCGACGCTGGAAATGTTGTTGAGAAGATATTGGGCGATCGTGGGCTTAGTTTGCTCTTCCGAAGCCTCCTCAGTGGCGGTTTCTTCGGTGGTAGTCTGAGTGGTTTGTTCCTCTTTTGATTTCTTTTTGTCATCCTTTTTCTGTTGAGATTCTTTCTGTTGTTTTTGTTCGGTGATATCGAGCTTGAATGGCTCTTTCACGCACCACTCACGCTTGATCAGCTCGATTTCGATGACTGGCCTCGCCCCAGCCCGTAGTGGGATGTTTCGAGGAGTGATATACGTCACAGCCACCAGAAAACACCTCTCGTCCCTGTTTAGGCGGGTTTGGGTTTCTGAATATTCTTGATCCGGTATTTCTCGGCCCTCGTACGATTCCAGACCTTCTCACGGCCACAGACGCCACAATAGTTCGCCCCGCACTTTGTGCAGTGCAGCTGGCCTTCGGGGACTCTCTTGTTTTCTTCTCGTGTGAGTTTGCCGCCACAGTGTTTGCAGATGAGCTCCCAGACGGCCGTGTACCACCGATACTTGTATCCGTCATATTTCATGCAGAACGCGCATGACGGCTTGAACTTCATGGCTTCCCCGACCACTGCAGCGGCTGGTGTGGTCGCTTTCTTATTTTCCTCCATTTTCTTCTCCTCTTCGAGCGGAATCTTGACGTCATCAGGTAATTCGGCTGTTTCTTTGATCTCGACGGTGATTTCACCATACCCGAAATGGTCGCGGGCCCCGGCATCGAAATACCCAGCCTCGGATGGTGAAAACTTGATCTCAGCTTTCATATGGCCCTTGATACATCCCCCGACATGTGGCGAGCATATCGTGACAATTTGACCGTCCAGGGCCTTCACATACTCATATGCCGCCTTGGAGAACTCGATGAATTCGCACGTAAATTTGATGTCGCGGGATGTTGGGGGGCCTTTCATGATTACGCGGCCTAGATCGACGACTTTCTTCTCGATGGGCTCATATCCACCCCCAGCCGGGGAGACCTCGAAGTCCTTCACGAAGAAGGGGATTCCATTGATCGTGACAGTTGCTTTTGACTCGTCTCGCTTCCAGTGCCGTATAACCACGCGGATCACCCTGTTTTGAGCGACTCCTTCGCTACGAAGTACTCGAGACCCTTGGCCACGATTCTGGCGGCTTCTTCTTGGGTCTTGTCGCGAGCGTCGATTTGGATCGCCCCCTTCCCAATGTAGACCACGTTTCCGCCGGTCTTTGACGAACCAGCCAATTCGAGGCTGCGTTTCATCGTCTCGAGATTGCGAGGATCGAGGTCTGGGAATTTCACAAGGGGGACACCCCCGGGAGCTCGGATCTCGAGAGGACTGCCGAACCCAATGCCAAAAATGGAGGATCCGCCGCCTCCTCCTCCCACCTTATACGGTCCCACGCCTACGCCCCATCCTGGGGCTGCTGCTCCTTTGCCCGTTGCTTCGTCGCTTTTAATGATGAAATTCTGTAGAGCGTTCACAGCGTCCCAAATGGACTGTGTGAGCTTGTCCCACTGATCCTTGAGCCACTTGAGCCCATCGATCAGCGGAGCGATCTTATCCGTTACTTGTTTGATCGCGTCCCGTATGGCGTTCCACGCCCCTAACAGGACGCTCATAATGAACGAACCAATCTGGGACAAAATGTCCCACAGTCTTTGGAGAATTGGCATAAGCACGGGGGATATGAAGTCCCAGATCTTCTTCAGACCGTCCAGAAACGCCTGGAACGCCTTCACAAGCATACCCCAAACAAAAAAGGCCACACCTTTCAGGACATTCCAAACATTCATCACAGCCTTCCGAAATCCCTCATTCGTGTTCCACAAGTAGAGAATAACCCCAATGAGGATTGCTATAGCCATTATCACGAGAAATATGGGGTTCATGGCCATCACAGCATTGAGCAGGGCCTGTCCGGCTGCCGCTATCTTGCTTGCGGCCCCAAGGAGGAAATTTTTGACGGCGGCGGCCGCTGTGGCAGCCGCGTTCTTAATCTGAGCCCATATGCCTCTCAGAGTCGCTTTGTTCAACCCTTCTTGGCTTACTGTTGCTGAGGCGATGCGATCGCGGAGGTTCTTGAATGATGTGGCCACGGCCCCTGGAACGCCCCGAATCCCGGAAATCTTGTCTTTTAGGGTTCCGGCTCTTGACGCGGCGCTGGAGAGGGCGTCTTTGAGCCCGGAGAGGCTTGGCATCGAGATCCTACCACGGAGAGCGGACATCAAGTCCTTGGCCTTCCGCGCGGCCTCAGAAAGGGAACTCCTGAGCCCAGAGAGCCTTGTTTTCAAGTCGTCGACTGATGGAAGGGCGCTGGCGATCTTGTCCTTGATTGTGCCAGCCGTGCTTGCAACGGAGCTAAATGCGCTTTTTAGCGAGCTGACGGATGGCAAAGCGTCCTTTATGGCGCTGCCGATATCCCATATTGGACTAAGAATGGCCCCTATTAGGGGAAGCGAACCGATAAACGCTATGATCATCCCAGCGGCTACCCCGAGCTTGGTAGACCATCCACCCGTCGTTTTATCCAGCCAACTGAAGAAGTCGAGAATCTTGTTTAAAACTGGGAGCAGATAGCCGCCGATCGTAATCAGAACGGCCTGCACTCTTCCCTTGAACTCTTCCCACTTCTTAAGCGTCGTATCCTGCTGGCTGATGCCCTTGGCGTGTATCGCGGCTAACGCCTCATTTAGAGCCTTAGTCCTTTCCTCGACAGTCTTGGCCTTTTCGAGCTTGTCGACATAATCTTTGAGAATAGAATCTCGTTTAAGTTGTTCCACGTTCCCCGTGCGTATATAGTCGATGAGGTCGTACTGTGCTTCCATCAGGGGCTTGCCGGACGCTGCGGTTGCCATCAGATAGTCGGAGGCCGCCGTTCCAAGCTCTTTGAGGGTTTTGGAGCTCACATTGGTCTGGTTTATAACGGCGCCGCTGAGTAGCTGAGAAATGAATGAGTCTGGGGCTGGGCTCTGTATATTCACCTCTCGGATAGTATTCATGTATTCCTGGGCCTTCTTTTTCCCAACCACGGATTCCATCCAAACCTGCTGCAATTCTCGCTGCATAGCCCCTGTAAAGGCTTCTCCCATCATCTGCGAGACAGAATAGCCACCTGCGATTCCAGCTATCGCCCCGCCGAGCGAATCAAAAGATGCTGACAGAGAGGAAAGCCCAGATCTTACTGATGATATCGCTGAGCTCGCAGCACCTCTCATACGACTGGAGGCGCTCTGGGCGGCTGAAGCGAGCCTAGAGAAGGCTGATGAGCCGACTGATGCGATCTGTCTCAGGACATTGGTCACTGATCGAGTTGCGGACGTGTATCTGCTCATCGCTGAGGTTGTGGAGCTGATTTCTTTCCGTTCTGCGCTGTATCGTTGCATGGCGGCTCTTTGGGCATCCCTGGTGGCTGCTGAGGTCTGCTTCAAAGCCCCTTGTAGCGTTGCTTCACCGGTCGCCAGAGAAGACCATACGCTGGCCCCGGTATCTGAAAGGGAGGATAATGAGGCCCTGGCTTGGCCTGTGCTCGATGTTAGGCTGTCGCCGAATTGTCTGACCTTTGCTACGGCGTCCCTCACGGCTGCGTTGACCCGCGACATCGCCGCCGACACATACTCGGTCGCTCGGATCCTCACAAGGACATCAGAGACTGGCATGGCCTACCTCAGCTTCCGCGCAAGTTTTTCCCGTTCCTTCTCAAGTTTCTCATGCTCTCTGACCTCATTCATGATCTTGAAGTAATGATAGAAGTATAATGCGAGTATGTCCCGCTCGTACTTGTGCTTTATAACTTTGGCGGGTCTCCAGCCGAGATCTCGGCAAATGCGACGTATAACTTCAAATTCGAGCGATCTTGTTAACTTGAAATAAGCGCTCGACGCTTCGCCCGGCTAATCCGAGGGCTTCAAGTGTTCTGGTGAGTGCTATGGTTTGCATCGCGATGTTCTGGCGTTTCCAAAACTCCACAGCCTTCGCCTTGTCCTCAGGGGGTGATAGGAACGTTCCGAGGAAGTTCGCGGTTTTCTCGATTTCTTTTGCAAGGTTTGCGATCCTCTGCTGTTCCATCTTCGAAACGATTTCGAGATATTTCTCTTCTTCTTGCTCTGATTTGAGATTGCCGCTTGTCCCACGGGCCAGCAGGTTTCTTTCGTATGCTGAGAGCTCTGACATGATGTGCTCGTCCACGTTCATCACTGATAGGTCATCTCCGGGCTCAATGGGCTTCACTTTGAATTTGAGAAGATAGTCACCGGTGTCTATCTTGATCCATTTGTCCTCGTAGGGTTTGAGGACTTCGAGCAGCTCTCGTTCGGTTTCGATGATCGCCCGGAACTCTTTGATGTTCTCCATGAACTTTTCGAATTCTTTGCGTTGCTTCGCCGTTTTCAGATTCTCTGCGATCTGGTCATGGTATTTGACGTAGATCTGTCGTATTTGGCCGACTTTGACGCTGTCTGAGGCTTTGATTTTCCCATCTTCGAGTTCTTTGATGATTTCTTGTTCTTTTGGGGTTAGATTGAGAAGTTTTAGCCCGGGAAGGAACTGTTCCCGGGCCAGTTTGAGTAGAGCCTCCCCCACCATTCTTTCTTCGGCTTTTGGGTCGCCCTTAGGGCCTTTCACCATACCACACGTCTCCTTGTGCTTTCTCTGATCTGGTCTAGTGGAATGCGGGTGATTCTTCGATTAGTTGGGGTGATATGATCTCGAATCCCCTGAAGGCCTTCAGTTTCCAGCTCTGCTCGGCTGGCTCGTTGATCGTGAACGTCGTATCGATATCGACGCTTGCACAGCCGTAGAATCGCATGGCTTCGAGGAACGTGCCCTTCTTCTCAGCGAAAGCCCATACAGAGATCGTCATATCGTAGTCGTCCTTCATCTGCTCGATTAGGCGCGCGTAGGGGATTTCGTGAACCATCATATCTGAGAATTCGAGTTCGATTTCAGTCTTTCCGTCGACTACGAGTGATGGGAGGCTGCCACTGGTATAGACGGCCTTCTGGTCTAGCTTCACGCTGATCTTGAGCTTAGAGGCTTCTATTTTCACGCTCTTTCCTTTGGCTTTGACGACGAAATAGGCGAGTCCTCCGCCGTATATTACTTTGGGGAGGCGTGATGGGGTCATCTTTTGGGCCATATTAGATCACCTGATCCCAAATGAGTCTAAGAAGTGTTATTCTTCGATGTATGATCCTGCAGCCATTATAGAGGTTTGGATCACGACTTCCTCGACGCTTTCGGGTGGCGTGAGGGTCAGTTCGATGTCTATGACGTTCGGGGAGTCAGAGTTGATATATGCTTCGATTGTTCCGTTTCGGATTGTTCCTTGTGACTGGTTTTTGGCTATGATGGCTTGTCCGCTGCTCTTCACCATGTTGACAGCGTCTTGGGTGGCCATTTCGTAGATTTCGGATGCTGCCACCTCAATTATCTGTTTGAGCACATGGTCGATGGCCGCTCGGGCATAGATCGTCGAATCGACTGGCCTCTGGCCAGCGAGATCCTTTCTGTAACTCGTCATGACCGGCCATACTGGGCCGTATCGGGTTGCTGATCGGGGCTTAAACAGCCAATCGCAGTTTATTCCAGCTTCTTTGAGTTGTACGAGCTCTGACCATGGCCTCTTTATGATGGTGTCGGCGGAAACTGTCTTATACGTGTATTTACCGGGGTTTTCCCATGGATATGTGCCAGAGACAAGCCCAGCGAAACCAGCGAGGTTAACCGGGTTATCATAGAGCGCTACTCGGCTGCTGCGAATGTATCCGCCACTTCCCTCGGAGGGGTCGGTCAGTCGTTTGATGTCTTCGAGGCCGGCCTGCTTTGGTGTGGGCGCGATAGCTGTGATAGGCTGGGGGAAGTTGGAATAGCCCATAGCCGGGTCTCCATGCAGCGATTTGTACAGATGCTGGTCTACCTGTTGCATGAGGTATACGAACGCGTTAGGTCGCTGCTGTCCACCGTGCTCGACAGAATCAAGGCCCACTAGATCGCCAGCGTCAACGTAGGCCTCGAGGTCGATGCTGGCATCTGAATCCTCGATTAGCTTTACGGCTTGTAAATAGCGGTCTATTATGTCCGGAACGTCGAGATTGTCCGTTGCTCCGATGTCGATGACGTATAGGTGTTCGACTGGGCATCTCTCGATGTCATGACACAGTCTCGCCTCATAGAAAAACTGTGCAACCGCGCCAAGCAGCCTGCCGCCTTCTGCTAGGTCATCATAGTAGTCTAATAGTTCGTCGTAGAATTCTATGTGGCGTATGACCATATCTTCCCCAGATTCGATTTCGACTCCTGATGGGCCGATGATAGCCGCTATCTTCCCCTCTCCCTGACAGCGGGGGATCAGTTCCACCCTCTCGGGCGTGACACGGACTCCGGGAAGTCCCATACCTTATCACCTTACTCTTTGAGTTTAAAGCCGGTGTAGACCGGCAGTTTGTCGGTTTTTTCATCTTCCACGATTAGATTGACCTCCTGCGTCGCAATGTGCACTGGAGGTTTGTGATCTGGTTCGATGTCATAGTCCCAGCGCCCCACTCCAACAGAGAAGACTCCATACTCCGTGAAAGGCGAAGTAGGCCCCCGATAGTTCGGGCTTTCCTCGTCGACACCCCAGTACGGGCAACGGGCATATGAAGAATCCTCGGAGTACAGTTGGATTGCATCGCATCTTTCATTTGACGTTTTGCAGATTTGACCGTCGAGATTCTTGCAGAACATGAAGTGGGCGATACGAGCGCGATTCACCAACTCTACAACCTGCGAAATGATCGAATCCCTCTCCAGGACGCTGGTAGCGTATATTATCACGTTCATCGTGTATTCTGCGAGTCGCAGCACCTTTCGAGACGCCTCGAGTCCTTCAACCTCCAAGGACGTGATATGATACGGCAGTTCTCTCGTATGGGATAAATGGAAGGTTACGAACGGAAGTTCTACAATTTCCTCGACGTTGGCGATCACTGGCACTATCTTCTCGCCCAGTTTGATCCGCCCTCTGAGGATGTCGATGAAAAACTTCATTGGGGTGAGTTCAGTCATCCTCCGAGCCTCCTGCTCAGCACTCTGTTCACGATCGCTCTGACACGGCCCCTCATGGCGTAGTTTTGTGCGATCTGGCGGTGGTATGGTCTGCCGAGAACCACGCCGGGGCCCCCTGGCGCCCTACGCTTATACGAGCCGCCATAGACTCGTCTGAGCAGGAAGAACCAGTATCGTCGCTGACCCGGCGTGGCCAACGTACGATGGCCGAGAATCACAAGGCCAGCGTGCAGATAGGGGCCGAGACGCTTAATCGAGACGATCTGAACCTCCCCAGCCCCAGCCCTCCTCAGAGTATGCGACGACCGCAAACCGCCGGTCTTCCTGGGCACCAACGGGGAAGTCCTGAACTCCCGGATCATGTCACGGCCGATCTCCCATACCACATCCTCCGGTGTTTTCCGAGCCGCCTCTACGAGCTTGTTCAACCGTTCGAGACCTCGGACTTCGACGCTGACATGCACGGATCATCCCTCAGGTTCTTCCTCTTCTTCTGCGATCTCTGGTGGCTGGGTTTGTTCTTGTTTTTGTAACGAGACTCGCTTGTAGCTGAGGAGCGGGAAAGTGTGGGGTTCTGATGAAACCCTGAGCAGGAAGTCGTAGCCCTCCACTTTGACACGATCATCGTATCTTATGTCGGTCGTTAGGGGCAAGTAGAGGGTGTAGTGGCTTGATTCTTTGTCTCCGTATTCGAGGATGCGTTCGCGGTCTCCTGAACGCTGGAAGTCGGCCATAACCTCCCCAACGAGTCGGAGGACTTTCTTCTTCTCGCCGTAGAACTCCTCTTCTGAATCCTCGAGTCGGTATATCCGGATTTTGTGGTTGGGGAAGTATATGGGGCTCATGTCATCGTCTGGGCACGTACTTTACTTCAATCAGTTCTTTGAAGGGTAGGGTCACTGGGAATCGGATTTCACCGTTCTCGAAGATGTAATCGGCGACTTCAAGGCCTTCTGGGCGTCTGCGAGGTATGACCTTAACGTGGATGATTTTTTCAGCGTCTACTTTGATGCTGGATCCGTCGCTTCGAACCTGAAGCGCTCTAATCTCTTGTTTCTTTGATTTTGAGGTTTTGGGCTTGCCTTCTGTCTTGGCCTTCTTCTCTTCCGCCTTTTTTGTCTTAGGCATCTTATATGCCTCCAATTATCTGACGACCTCCTCTGAGAATTCCATCACCGAAATGGACACGGGGAGATCATCCATTTTGAAGTTGATCTGTTCAACGTTGATAAGGTGGAAAATGAACGTTGTGAATGTTGGGAGAGTCATAAAATTCGTTTGGTTGTCGAAATTGACTTGGAAGCTGTCTCCTTCGCCGAATGCCGCGAACATTACCTTGACGGGTTCGCCGGGTGATGACAGCTCATAGGAGTCTTCAGGTGTCTCGGTGGTGAGCTGTATGGTTTCTGGTTCTTGTGGGACGCTGTACGCTTGCCCAGCGTTGACTTTGAAGTTGCCTCCGGCGTCGATTGGGAATATGCCGAGTTGGTCGTCGAGTATGACGTATATTCGGCCCTCCGGGTCCACCTTGATCGGTACGAAGGTTGCTTCGGGCGTCTGCCCGCCTAAGAGGGTCACAATTGCACGCCTCCATTTCATTTGGTGTATTCAGTGAAGAATTCGGCCCAATTAAGGCCTGTTCTCTTTTTTTCGCCTTTCGCTGTCGTCCATGTTGTGCCGGCTGTGAACGCTCTGATTCCGATGATTCGGGCTAAGAGTCGCTTGTACATCGAACAATAGTCATATTCTGTTTGCCTGCTTTGTCGGAGGCCTACCTCGGCTGGAGAAGCGTACGTAACTGTTATATCACCTTCCCTGATCGATTTGACCTCACCACCTCCGATATGCCCTGGGCTCTCTTGTGAGGGTGCGAGATAGCCTCTGAGTTGTAGCCAGGCGAGCACCCCATAGACGACACATTTCCGGGCCGTGATATTGTCACGGGTGAGTGACGGTCTGATCTTGAGGAGTTTGGCGCTGATATCAGCTATCTTAACCCCGATCAGGCTCTCATGCTCCTCGATAAACTCATCGGACAGATTTCCCTCCTTCTTTATGTCATCAATGGTGCATAAGTCCATCTCGCGTCCTCCAGCCGCGTAGGCCCCTGGGTTTAGGCTGATCTGAGCAGTATGACTGTATATGTGACGCTCTTGCCACCTCCGGGCGCTTCCCCGAGAGTCACGGTCACTTTCTTCTCCTGCGAGTTAATGCTCACTGATTTGGCGGGTATGGCGCCGGCCCCGCCAGACACGGCTGACTGGAACGCGCCGAGGATCTGGGAGTTGCCGTCTTGTATGTCTGCGGTTCCAGAGATGTCAGTTCCGGAGACTTGGACGGTCACGACTTGCAATTTGATCTTGGGGAGCGTCACGGCTTCGTCGTCGAGTCTTGCGGTTGTGATGGCCTTCTCAGCGATCTTCGCGGTCGTCACCGCATTGTTTTTGATGTGCCTGCCTTCTATGGAGTTGTCTGCGATTTCGCCGGCCTCGATGGTTCCGAGGTCCTCGATCAAAGCTCTGACTCGCCCTTTCCGGTTGAACAGCAGTCGCCTGAGTCTCTGATCCAATATATTCGCCTCCTAAGAGTAGAAAATTTTAAATGGGGCGTTCTATGAAACCTCTGATATGAGCGCTGCGACGGCAGAATTCACATCAGAGTATGTACAGTCGCCCCTGAATGTGAGAACGTGCTCCACAACCCTCTCTCGGGGTCTGCGGTCTGACTCGACTGTGATCTCCCTGAACACGCCCCACACCATGCTGGCAGGCCTTGCGAGGAGAGCCTGTTTCCCAGTGAGGCCAGTGGCGGTTTCATCGTCGAGTGATGGCACGTGTCTGACCGGTATGCCGTCGTAGCTGAGTTCACCGCGTCCGAGGAGGGCCTCGTCACCCAGTGAGGTTTCTCTGCCGGCTATGATGTCTCTATAGGCTGCATAGGTCTCCCAGTCGACATAGAAACGCAGTTCTTCGCGTGGTGTGAGATATCTCTTTGGCATGGCCTCTTCCATGGCTGCGAACATGTCTATGGGGAAATCGCTGCCATTGGGGTCGAAATCAGGGCTGGCTCCGTCGTGGGTGTATCCGTAGACTTTATTCGCGGCTTTCTTGATCCAACCGTCCAGAGTTTTCAGTAGGGGGTTTCCTGATGGTATGGTTAGGCTCGTGTCGCCTCTGAGGAAGACTGTTTCGAGATCGAGGGATGCAGCGTTCGCCATGAGCTCGGTGACGGTCTGCTCGAAGTCCGGGCCCTCAATGGTGTCTTCGAGGGTGTTGAAATCGATCGAAACGACCATCACGAATTCCTGCGCGTTGAGGACGTTGCCTTGGGAAACTACGGTGAATTCGTCGGTGCCCTCTTCGCCAGGGATTATCTTGTCCGCCCCTACTCTGCCGGGGTACAGATAGCCTCTCGGCGCGTCGATGGCGCTTATCTCGGTTTCGAAACTGTTCATCTTCCGTAGTGTGGCCTCCTCAAGGACGGGGCTTCTTTCTTCGATGACTCTGATGAATTTGTCGAGCTGCTCCATGGCCTTGAGGCCGCCGGAGAGAGAATCGTCGTCCACCAGCTTGAAGACGCCCTTTGAAGATATTATGTCCAGGTATTCGCGTAGATCCATCCTTATCCACCTCAAAATGGAATTATATTATCTTTTGATCTTTCTTCCGAATTTGTCTCGGCCCAGTCGGCTATAGAAGTCGTCTGGTTTGGGCTTTTTGGAGGATTCCTTCAGTTTCTTGGTTGTTTCGCCGCCAAACTTCTCCTCAACCTTTTCGAGGCGTTTGGCGAATTCTTCGATCTGTTCTCTGATTGTTTCGGTGGCTTCTTTTGTGACCTTGTCTGAGACGATCTCAGCGAGCTTCTTGAATGTGTCCGCGTCTTCGTGTCCCTTTTTGACTTTCTGCGTGTCTTCTTCCTTCTCTTCTTCGTCCTTTGGCTTCTCGTTGGCTTTCTCGGGCTCTGGGACAGGATATCTCTCCTCCTGAGCCCTGAGATATTCTATGATTTGGCGGGCTGCATCGCGAACCTCGGAGGGGAGGTTTTCATCGTCGACGATCGCTTGCAGCTGCTCAACGACTTTGGCGATGGCATTCTCCTTCTTCTCTGTCTCAGAAGGTGGTGCGTAGGAGTATCCCATTACAGCGGCTTCAACGGCCGCTATGGCCTTGTCGATGGCTTGGCGGGCTGCGACGAGCAGATCGAGAACGTCCTCGGATCCGCCAGTCTCTTCGGCCTCCTCCTTCTCTTCTTTGATGTTTTTTGTCATGGGGTTCACCTCTTCGTCCATTTTGAGAATTACCCACCGTGCGTCTGGCACGGCAGGATTGGAAACGAGACTGACCTCGAAAACCTCAAGATCTCTGAGTTCTTGGGGTTCTTGGTCTTGGGGCTCGTCATCGGCCGTCTTCATCCGATCAGGAGCTTGTGGGCAACTTTTGCATATTCCTCCGATTGAAACGCCTCTGATCTCTCCTTTTTTGATCATACGCCACAGTTCCGGGTTATGTATCTTGAAGCCGATCATCCACGTCCCCGGCGGCAACTCATCACCATCCGCGAGCTCGTAGGGCTGTCTGAGAATGTAGGATTCTACGATTGTGACGTCGCTGCGGGGAAGTGGTGCTTCGTGCATGAAATGGACGCTCTGGTAGTTTGCCATGAAATTATGGGCTGTACGCTCGATTTCCTCGGCAGAGATAACGTCGCCGTGCTTATCCACGCGGTTAGGTACGAGGGCGGGGGCCAGGGCGAAACGCTCTTCATCATCGATTTTCACGATTCTAGCGTAGATCTCGGCTCGCTTCTCCTTGCCCTGCTCTTCGTCTTTTGGTTTCCATTCGGTTACGTCGATTAGCTTGGGTTTCTCGCCGGGTTTGGCCCATACAAGCCATTTCTGTCCTTTCTGCTTCAATTCCTTGACAACGTCTTCTAGCCTGTTCTTTTCGGCGTAGGGCGTCTGATCTTCGGGCTTTTCAAGGAGCCAGATCCTACGGCCTGCCACTGGAGCGTATTCGATCAGATAACGCCCCGTCAGTTTTTCGCCGTGTAGGAAGATTTCGAAGAAATGCTCTCTCCAGACGCCGATTTCGTAGGTTCCAGAGTCTATCAGGAAGAATTTGCTCCATTTATGGGTTGTGGAGCCAACATCCCGCGGTGGGACGACTAATGGCTCGTCTTTTCCAACCTCGAGCCATTCCTTGGGTTGTGGGAGTTTGAACGCGCCTTGGAGTTTTCTATTTCCGAGGTTGTAGAGTAGGCTGCCTCCCGCCTCTCTATTCTCCTTTGTATCGCCGAGAAAAGCCGTGAAACCCCATAAGTGGTCGTCCACCGAGAATCTGAGATCGGCATGCAAGCTATGATCAGTTTCAAGGAGCTCCTCATTCGATTTCTTGGTATCCTCTTCCGAGAGGCCTCTCCAGTGATGCTGAACGACGAACTGGCCTTTCCCGGAGGGTGGGAACTCCTTGTACCAGTTTTCAGCCCAATACTCTGCCGCGGCCTCGCTTCTCGTGTCAATCTCTTCGCCGTCGTCTTCTTTGATCAGCTCCTCGATTCCCAATGGGCCGTGGAGAGCGTAGATCATCTTGAGCTCTTGGCTCATGTCTTCGAGGTCGCCTGGGGTTTGTTCGTAGAGACTGGTGTATAGGGCTTTGTAGATTTTCATTTCCTTGGTTGTGGGCTCGTATTCTTTGAGGAAGTTGTATTTGGTCTTGTTTTTTGTCCAGTCGGAGTGGAGGAGGGTCTGTATGAGGTCATCGTCTACTATGGGGTCTTGTTTCTTGGTCTCGGCTGGTATTCTGGTGTCGTTGAGTATGCCAGCCCTTCTCGCGAGGTCGACAGCCTGTCCAGCAGTGTATGGTTCTTTTCTTTCTTTGTCGATGTCTATTGGGACGGCGGCTGTCCAGCTCAGCTCATCCCCGTCCTTAGTTTGGCGGATCATGATCTCCTGAGGCTGTACTGTGATGATGTCGCCGGGTTTGGCCTTGAACGGCGCGTTCATCGTATATTTCATATTCACGTACGTTTTGCCTCGGAATTCGACGACATTCGCGAATGGGAGTTCACCTGGTAGGAGGCCGCAGTCGAAGGAGTACGTTCCGTTCTTGTTTTTCCGAGCCTCCAGTACGATGGCTTTCAGTTCGGCTACTTTCTTGATCTTGGCGGTGGAATCGTTTGGGCCCTCGTGGTAGGGTGCTGTTTCATCCTTGAGGACGATACCCTCGCTGAGCTGGTAATTGCCAAGCTCTTGGAAGGCCTTAGCAAGATCTTCGAGGCTTCGGATTTTCATTTGGTGTGAGATGTCGAAATGTTTGCTGTTTTTGAGGTGTTGGTCGTGGAATCGTTCGAGGATTTGTCTGCGTTCGCGTAGCGGCTTCTTTCTGAGATCGCCGCCGGCTCTGTCCCAGTACAGGATGTCGAAGGCTGTGAAGACTGGATAGACGTCCTTGGGGAGCTCTGGGTTGTCGGCTGTGAGGGACATGACGTTCAGGCGGGGTAGTCGTTCGTCGCCTCTGTATAGGCCTACGTCGCCGTCGAGGATGAAATCGGCGCCGATCTGTTGAATGGCCTTGATGAGTTCGGGTATCTGATCTTTCCGTTCTTTCTGAGCGTCCTCGAAGAAGATGCTCACCTTGTCGCCTTTCTTTTGGATGATGGCTCTGAATCCGTTGAGCTTGTTCTCTGCCACAGCCTCAGGATGCTTTTCAAGCCATGTTATGAGCTCTTCGGGTTTGAAGGCCTCGGTCCCGGCGTAGTAGAATCCCATTCTGGGTTTGGATGGTGTGAAGTGCGTGATCGGTCCCCATTCCTTTCTTAGGATTGGGATTTTTTCTTTGGCTTTGGATGCGAGTTCGGATAGGTTATCGAGGGCCTTCCAGAAAGGGTTCACGATCTTCACGTCCCTTTTGTCACTCCTGACGAGCGCGAGGTCGTATATGGGCACGTAATTGGTAAAGGCGCCCTGAGGATTGTTTATCAAGTGTATGGGCTTTTCTTTGTCTGGTGTGAGAGTGAGGCGGATTGGAACATAGACGCTTTCAAATTTAATCTGATAAGAGTCGCCTTTTAGGTCGGCCCTCACCAGAATGTCGATGTCGTCGTAATTTGGCCTTCGAACGGCCGACCCAACCAGATCCACGAATTCTGGGACGAGTATGATCTTTTCGGGGAGTTCGTCGAGGTCAACCGGCAAATTCGAGGCGTCTTTGAGCTTTTTATCGAGTTCATCACGTATATGATGTTGGAGGCTTCTTCGGGCCATCTCCGCGACTATCAGATGGTGAGCGTTGACCACATCCTCCAAATTGATGTTTTCGCCGCCTTGCTCCCTGATCTTGGGATACAGTTGGTGGCAGCGGCGGTGGAGATTGAGAAGCTCATCATCAGGGGCTCTTTTCAGGTTTTGGGGGTTTACCTCACGTATTTTCATATTATCCCCTCGGGGGAGGGTTGGGGTCATATTGGTGTGATTTGGAGCCAATCTGATCCTGGTGGGGCCACAGGAACCCAAGTGCATCGGCAATTCGGGTGCTGCGGGATCAGATCCTTCACTTTTGGGTCTGCGACCCTTAGAACGGCCCCATCCCATTTTCGGCATCGTCTACAGACTTTTGAGTCCCGGGCAGTGAGATACATGACTTCCTGGACCCCAGCCGCCGTGCACGCCTCCAGTTTGGCTAATTTCGAAGCCGCGGATAATTCTGTTCGGAGAACTCGGGAGAAGAGATACCGGGTGCTCTTGTACGCTGAGTCGACTGGATTGAAGAGTTTCATGATGTTGGCAGCTATTTCGTCTGCTGTTGCACGTGTGGCGAGACCGTCAGCGATAAAAGAAGCAGCCAGACCACCCAAGCGTTTTGGGAGCGTTTCGAGGGCTGGGGATGCCATTTCAGCTATTCGGACGTTTAGGGCGGCTAATTCGGGCTCTGGAAGCCTAAGGCCCGATGGTGTCAGATTCACGTATCTCAGAATCTTCTCGAGTGTTTTCTCGTAGGTGGCGGCGTACTGGGTTTGCATTCTTCGAAGGACGAGTTCTCTGGGCTCTCTGAGGTGGTATGCGAGTAGTGCGATGATCGCACTGATCAGGAGGATGTCGTCGGTGTCGAGGCCTTGTTCTTCGAGTTCTCGACGGATTTCCTCGTCGATGGCGTACTCTTGTTTGGCCACAGCCTTCTTGTCCCTCCATTCATGGATTAGACGACTGAGGTCGTTCTGTGCTCTGGCTATTGCTTTGTCGAAGGCTTGTAGGAGTCTGTCAGTCTCTTGGATGATCTCTGAGCGCGTGGCATGGTATTCTACAGTGGTGTGTTCGATTGGTTGGGATTTGAGGCCGTCCCTGAGAAGAGTGATTTTTCGGATGACGTCGTCGAGCTCGTGTATGATTCCCTTCATTGTTCGTCCTTCTCAATTTTCTCTATGATCCGTTCCTTGAGGGTTTCGAGAGTATCCACGACCTTGTCGATGATTTCAGCTTCCACGGGCGCTTCGACTGGCTTCCCGCTGATGTAGTGGGCGTCCATGAGTGGATGATCAGACTTTTGGATGTTGTACTTGTGTGAGAAGCGTTCTATGATCTCATTTGGCGTCATGGCCCCCACCTCGAAGAGCTTGAGGCAGTTCTGGAGGTCGTAGTCGTCTTCTTCGATGTCAGCATTCTCAAATCGTATCGCCCAATCATGAGTCGAGAAGCCCCTCTCATCCCGCATAACGCATTGGTTCAGAAGCTCTTCCCACATTCGTTGGCGTTGAGCGATGATGCCTTTCTTGTAGTTGATTCTTGCGATTCTGGCGGTGTTCCCGCCGAGGGAGCCGATCTGCATCACCGCCACACGATACGGGTCAACACCATGAGCCGAAATGATCTCATCACGGTTATCCTGGCCGTACATCCGAAACGAGGCTTCCTTCTCCTCCACAGCCAAACGCTCAAATTCAACCTTAATTTCGCCAGAGGACTCCCCAGGGATCGCAAGAATGAGGGGAGTGTGCGGATTCTTCACCAATTCCTTGAAATGGCGTTCTATAGCCTCCTGCAAGACCGTGGTGCCAGTAGGATTCCCTTCCGCGTCAAGAATCTCCTCATCAACATAATTTCCTGAAATAAAGACCGCATAGGCTGGCACCCCAAAATTCTTGAAAAATGACAAGTTATACTCTTTCCGGGCTTCCTCGGCCGCGATCGCGTGAATAGCCGGAATATAGTCTGGGATGCCATAGTAGGAGGAGCGTGAGGAGTAATTATGGAGGATGACGAGCTCGTTGGCTGCGATGTCACCTGGGAGACTTCCGAGAGCGTGCTCTTCGCCCGTGTCCATATGCACGTCCTTCTCATAGCCGAAACGCTTGAACCAGCGATACTTTATACCGTCCCAGCTCTGGGCGTACTTGTTTTCGCTCTTGTGGATCCGTACGGTGGCTGCCGGCACATGCTCCAACGCCTTGACCCTTCCATGGTGGACGCCGCCGTATCTGATGATCTCAAGGCAGGCCCAGCCCACCTCCTCGAAATCTTGTGCAGCACGGACGAGAACGCTCTCCAATGATGGATAGAGATTGGAAAAGAAGCCCTCTATTTCTTTCCGTTTGTCGTCGTCGGCCTCCGGCGTAGTGGGGACTAATTCCCAGCCCTGTCCGACTGTATCGATTGCCTTGGTGGCGCAGCAGCGAGCATGGAACGTATTCTTCTCCGATAAGCTTGCCAGGCCGAATGGGTTGTATGGTGGCTCTATTAGCCCGCGTCGCACGTACTTGCCGGCGAAGGCATCTCCTCGGAGTCGCTTGGACTCCCCTCGGATCTCGTACTGCTTCAAGACCGAGTTCGGGACGAACCTGCCGTTCTCGAGGACGACGCCGAACGGTATGCGCTTCTCCGCTTTCATCTTCACGGCCTCACTCAAAGCGTGATTGTTCCGCCGCCCCTGCGCCGGGGGATCTCAACGAGCTCGTAGAGGAACCCAGTGCTGTTTTTGGCTTCGCATCGCACAGCAACGGGCACAACTTTGCCCGTATCGTTTTTCCATTTGAGTCTGAACTTCTTCCACTCATTCACGGATTCTCCGGGGAGTATGGCTTCGGCAAGCTTA
>Ga0116168_1001460_pt1 | contig 17815 bp, 18 predicted proteins | sample AD_UKC129_MetaG_FD_89795 | JGI IMG/M metagenome (GOLD analysis project Ga0116168, IMG submission 89795) | Active sludge microbial communities of municipal wastewater-treating anaerobic digesters from Canada - AD_UKC129_MetaG | ecosystem: Engineered > Bioreactor > Anaerobic > Digestate | place...
ATTCCCAAAGCAATACAAGTTGCGAGGGATAATGGGCGATTGGACAGCCCATTGAGAATAAGGGTAGTGTAAGCTACCAAACTTCTCAAGAATCTCCACCTTCTATAAGGTGGAGAGGTTCAAATCAATACAATTTGAACACATTTTATTCAGTTAAAAACCCTCACTTTTTTTCATGTGGGGGTTTTTGATTTTATAAAAAAATATAATATATTATATCATATTGAAATAACAAAAACAACCTTCAAACTTTATAATTTCTTTTAAAATTGCTATTTACAAATATTTTTGTTATAATAATTTTAGTTGTCTGAAATAAAAGGAGGTATACTGTTTGAAATTTCTTTATTTTGGGGACAGGCACAATTCAATAAGCGTTCCAGTAAGCAGAAAAGATAATTTTAAAGAAACATGCCTTAAAAAAGATTTGGAAATAATAGATATAGGAAAAAAGAATAATGTTTCCGCATTTCTTCATCCAGGGGATTTCTGGGATGAATCTTCCAACAAGGTAAATAACGAACTGGTACAGGAAGTTATTCACAGATGGTTTAACATAGATCTTGCAACAATCATAAAAAATATAAACAGCAACAAATACAGTTCTGATTCAGAGGTATATGACGCAATAAAAAAGCAAATTCCATTAATTGGTGTTGCAGGAAATCATGATCTCATTGGAAACAATATAAAATCTTTACCAAATACTACGACTGGCTTATTAAGCAGTTTAGGAATAATGAATCTGGTATCAAAAGAGGACCCGTACTTTTTTTATACCGAAGACGGGCTGAAGATTGCGATAACAGGTTCAAGTTATCATATGTTTATGGATACTCCTTCACATATTGACGATTATATTGTTAAAGAAAAATTGGGCGACTACCATATACACATTGTTCATGGTATGTTGTCAGATAAAAGTTTGGGTAAATTAATAAGGCATACGACAATAGATCAAATAAAACATACAAAAGCAGACTTAACCCTTTGCGGGCATGATCATATTGGTTTTGGTATTGTAAAAACTGACAATAAATATTTTATAAATATTGGTTCCGTAACAAGGATTAAAAATGACAAAAAGGAGATAACAAGAAAACCCAGTGTTTTATTAATAGATATAACAAAAGAACATGGTATTCAATTACAGCAAATATATTTGAAATCAGCGGAAGACGGCGAAAAAGTTTTGGACAGATCAGTGATTGAAGAAAAGAAAGAAAGAGAAGCGGCACTGGAAGAATATAAAAGGGAAATCAGAACATTTGGTATTGCAAAAAGTGTAAGTATAAAAGATATAGTTTCAGATATAGCGAAAAATGATAAAATTCCTGATGAAATAAAAAATGACGTAATTGACAGGATAACAAACAAAGAAATAGAAATATATTCAAAAACAAAAGAAGTAAAAGATACTCAGATAAGCAAAGTGATCATAGAAAATTTCCAATCACATAAACATACTGAGCTTGAATTTTCTGACGGGTTTAATGTCCTGATTGGTGAAAGCAGCCAGGGTAAATCATCTATACTAAGGGCTATAAGATGGGTTTATGAAAATAAACCTACTGGAAGAAGCTTTATAAGGAAAGGTGAAAAAGAAGCCCGCGTTACAATTTTTCTGAAAAACGGGACAATGGTTTCAAGGTATGTAACCCCAACAAAAAACGGATATGAAATCCTGCATCCAGACGGAAAAAAAGAAGAAGGAAACACAAGGTTATTGCCAGAAGTACAAAAATTGCTTGGGTTTAATGATCTTGTTATAGATAAGGACTTGACAGTTCCATTAAATTTCATGAAGCAGGGTGAAGGCTGGTTCCTTATAAGTGGTGCATGGTCGGCTCAGCAACGCGCAAAAGTACTTGGAGCAATAAAAGAGACGCATTTTGCCGACGCTGTAAGAAGAGAACTAGAAAAAGAAGCTGACAAGACGACAAACGCAAAAAAAGAAAGTATAAAAAAAGCAGATATGCTTCAGGAAGAATTGAAGAAATATGATTATCTGGATGATTTAAAATCAAAAATAGATTTCATTGAAAAAACATACGAAAAAATCAAAGAATACAAAGAGAAAATCAGTAAAATTACTGAACTTATTGAAGCAGTAAAAAGCATAAAAGAAAAAATAAAGGAATGCGATGAAGCCATCAAGCAATTGGAGCCTTTGAACGCATTAAAGGAAAAAATAAATGAAATTAAGGAATTGAATAATAAATGCGCAACTATAGAAACTTTAAACGAAGAAATTAAATTGATAAAACCACGACTAAAATCAGCCGTAAAATATATAAGCAGGACAGATAATATAGAAAAGATACGAGACAGGTTTGAACAGCTGAAATATTCAAACGAAGCATTAGGGAAAATAGAAGACGCAACAAAGGAATATTGTGATTTAAACAACAAAATAAGCAAATGTGGAAGAATTATTTTATCAATGACAATTGATGAAAGTAAAAAAGATACATTAAACAGGATAAAGAACCTTATAAGTGAACTTGATAATCATGAAAAACTGTTCCTGCAGGCAAAAAAGATTGTAGCAGAAAAAGATTCAATACAGAAAAATATAAAGGATATGGAAGATATCATAATTCAAACAGATGTTACCCAAACACTTCGAAAAAGATATGAAGATATAAAAGGTTTGAATGATAAGTTAGATTCACTGAATGACACATCAAAAGAATACAAAGAGATACAAAAAAATGTGACAAAGCAGAAAGATGATATTAAAAAACAGACAAAGAAAGTAGAAGAATATTTGGAAGAATATAGAGCTGTTTTAAGTGAAGCAGGTATTTGTCCTGTATGTAATGGTACGCTTGAAAAAAGTATCATAAATGATATAATAAAAAATAGAAAGGAGAAGGTGTTAAATAATGAATAGAGAAGAAAGGATACAAAAAATAAATGAAATTGAAAAAGTTCTTAAAGTAACGGAAGATTTAAGGACGGAAGCAATCACAAAGAAAAAGATGTATGAAGAACAGCTTGCCAAGACAGAAAACGCATTAAAGGAACTTGGCACTACGCCAGAGGAAGCTGAAAAAAAGATAGAAGAGCTGAAAAAGGAGATAGAGGAAGGAATAAAAGCAATAAATGAGGCGCTTCCTGTTGAATTGTTAAAAAAGTGGGGAAGGATTTAACCCGTGTTTGATCAAACACGGGTTAGTTTTTTGTTTAATTGAACATGCTTTTTTTTTGTGGTATGATTTAGTAAGGAGGTGTTAGCGCCTTGAAAGATAAGAAAAAAATTATAGAAGAAATAAAGGAAGAAATTGAAAATGAAAGGCAAATAGAAAATGAAAAAAAGAATATTGAAGAAATGAAAAGAAATATTATTTCTTCTGTTTCTTCAATATTTAAAAACTTATTGCCTGTATGGATTGCTATATATACAATAGCATTCAATATTTATAATTATGATTTTTTTAAAAATAATGAAAAAATATCTTTCGATTTTATAATAAATCAATTTTTCCTGTTTTTTTATATGCTTGGAGTATTTTACAATATAAGTTTGTTTAAGTATATAAAGAAGGCAAATAAAAATAATGAACTGAATGAAGACATAAGGGAAAAATTATTCAAATTAATGTTGAATTTTTCAGGCTTGTTATTGGTCATTCTAGCATATTACTTGTTTAATAAATTGTTCCCTAAATCTTATAATATATAGTTATACAGGATGTGATAAGGGAGGGGGGATCCCTTGAAAAAACTGTTAAAAAGATATATAAATAATGAAAATTCAATTGAAAGAAATATTATTACAATATTTATCATATTATCGATTCTGATAATACTTGCAGGGATTATAGTTTTATTAATTTCATTTGCTTTTTTCGGGGATGTGTTTGATGCTGCTGTTGCAGGACTGGCTACAGAGCCGATGTCTTTTTCAGCGGAAATGAATGAATGTCTTACTTATTCTGTGGTTTTATTTTTTATAAGCACAGTCATTGAATTTATCAGAAGAAGTATTTCAATGAAATTAAAACCGACATCAAAGGATGCAATGATATTTTGGGCTTATATGGTATTTGAAGTTTGTTTATATAATTTTCTTGCATTTTTTCAAAGATTTCTATAAGAGAGGGTGTTTTTCATGTATGAATTTAAAAGAATAGAAGATTTACTTGAATGTATGAAAGATAATTACCGACGTGAAATGGGAATTCGGAGCAAAATTGAAGAAGATTTAAGAAAAGAACAGAAAAAAATAGATGAATGCAAAAAAGAGTTAGAGCTTTTTGAAAAAAAGAAAGCGCTTATAAATGAAGCATGTTTTGAAGCAAGAAAACTTGCGAAGGATTTATTTGCTTCAATTGCAAGTCATGGTTTGCAGCATGTACTTGGCACGCATTATTCAGTTTTAATAGAATTAGGTACAAAAGGCGAAGATCCTACTGCAGATTTTTATGTAAAATCAAAGTATGATGATTATGAAGTAGAAGTAGATCCTACTGAAGAAGAAGGAGGGGGTGTTGCTGATATAGTTGCCCTTACTGCATTCTTCAGTCTTAATGCTTTTCAAAAAAATAAAAATAATGCCCCATTATTTCTTGATGAACCTACAAAATTTGTTTCAAGCGGTTATGCAGCAGATGTGGCAGAATTTATTAAAGCCATATCCAAAGATTTGAACAAACAAATAATAATGGTAACACATGATACCGCATCAAAAACAATAGCTGACAAGGCATACGAAATATCACTTGATAATAATGGGGTTTCAATTGTAAAAGACGTATCCAGAACGGGGGTGACATAGTGGAAATATATGTTGTTGGACGCCAAAGGTCTAACATAGTGTACCTTGCACGAACTGGGGAACCATTCCAACTTGATGAATACTATGTCATAGTGGATCCGCGCAACCAGAACCCAGTATGTAAAATAACAGATACAGAAGAAATAGTATCTACGAGCACAAAATCATTATCAAAAGATATTTACTACAGTCTAAAGGAACTTGGGCTTACTGGTTTTTTTACAGATGTGTCAACAATCTATATAGCTTCGGCTGTGATAGAAAAAGAACTATTAACCCCAATCCCACCACTGTGCAAAGCAAGAAAGGCAGAATTCTCTGATATAAAAGACATTTTAATAAATACAACCTCAGAAAAAGGACTGACCATTGGGGTTATCAGGGGAACTGAAATGATATACTCAGAACTTCCTGATGAATATAAAAACATTGCTCCTTTATTAGAAAAAAATGTTATTAATAAACAAAATGCAGTACCGTTTATATTTGACATAAACAAAATGAACCAATTCCCACATATTGGTTTGTTTGGAGGTTCTGGAAGCGGAAAAACTTTTGGTTTGAATACATTTCTCGAAGAGCTAATAAAAAAGAAAATTCCGACAATAGTTCTCGATCCGCATTGTGAAATAAACTTTGGAAAACTGCGGGATGATGTGCCCAAAGAACTTCAATATGACTATTCTAAACAAAGTAAAATATTCTATATTGGCAAAGATGTAGGGATTGATTTTACAGAACTTGAAATAGATGAATTATGTAATATAATAAACTTTTCAGGTGAAATGTCGCAGGCTATGGTTGCGACGCTTCGTGAAATATATCAGCCAAATGATACTCTTGCAAGCCTGACAAACAGGTTTGAAAAATTGCTAAATCTTTTGGAAGTTGCTGAAAAATCAAAAAATCCAGCTAAAGATATAGGAAACACTAATGATTATCTTTTTTACAGGAAATACAGGACAAAAGTTGCTGGTGTTGCTACATTGACTGCGTTGCTTTGGAGAATAAAATCAATTGAAGGTGAAGGAATTTTTTCCAATAATATTGATCCTGTCGAAAAAGCATTAAAGCAACGCAAACTTGTTATTATAAGGGGGAGTTCGAGACATTTAAATATCTTTGCTGGATATATAATAAAAAATTTTTATAAAAAGCGAAGAAGGTATATAGACAGTTTTGAAAAAGGAGAATCAGCAGAAAAATTTCCGCCGTTTATAGTTGTTATGGATGAAGCACATGTATTTGCACCGAAGATGTCCAATTCTCCTACAAAAAATATTTTAAAAGTAATTGCGCAGGAAGGAAGAAAATATGGTGTATTTGAAATTATGGCAACACAAAGACCAATGTTATTAGATGATACAATAATTGCGCAGCTATCTACAAAAATAATTTTCAGGACAACTATAGGCGAAGATTTGGATCTTATAGAGAAAGAAACGGATTTATCAAGGAATGATATAAAAAGATTGCCATATTTGAATTCAGGAAATGCTTTTATATCAAGCGCAATTCTTGGGAAAACACTATCAATCAGGTTCAGGGCAAACTATACTGCGCCGAAAATAACAAGACATCCTTTTGATGAACTATCTGACTTTGATGGTGACGATGAACTTGAAAAATTTTTAATAGAAAAGCTTCCTATAACGACATTGAATATTGGCGATATAATAACAGAAGCATCAAAAAAATTTAACCGCATAATAACGCTTGAAGACGCTTCAAATATACTTGATGAAATGGCAAACAAAAAAATAATTACAAAAGATAATACATCATTAGGTTTTTATTATTCAATAAAATAATTTGGGGGTGAGTTTTTTATATGGCAAAAAAAATACTTACTGTAATTACTGTTATATTATCAATAAGCATTATACTGGTTGGCTGTTCAGGAAAGGAAAAAAAACAGGCTGAAAAGGCACAAGAAAATACGGTGACAGAAACTGAAGCAAAAAATGAAACAAAAGAAGATAAGGGGACTGGTGCGGATACGAAAGAGTTATCAGAAGAAGTAGAAAAAAAGGTAATAGAAAACATTCATACTGAAGCAAAGGAATATTCCTTAAAAGAAAAGCCTAATGTTGACAATGTTGAAGAAGAAGTTGCGCAAGCCTTAAATAAGGATTATGAAAAAGGGCAAAAATACCAGGAATTATACAAAAACCTTGTAGACAACAAAAAATTGCTGAATATAGAAGACATATATAAGTTAGAGAGAGAATATGACAATGGGTTGGGATTTGATTTCAAGCATCCTTATAATCTTGCGCTTGCAATTGATGTAGTTATAAAATACAATGACGAAACACTAAAGAAGAATCTGTTTGCAAGGGAAGAAGATATTACTGACATTTCTGCCTACTTCAAAAAAGACGGCGAAATAATCCCGTATAAAATAGCAGTTGACACAAGCGAAGATTGCTTAAGTTATGTAAATAACGAAGGAAAAATCTTTTTAAAAATTTATTTTGTCAACAAGTCTGATGTTTATTTAATAGATAAAATTGAAGAAGGTAAATAGAGGTCTGAAAAAAGATCTCTTTTTTTTATTTTTTATTTTTTTCAGCATGAAGATAAATATAATATAACATATTGAAATAATAATTTTGGGAGGAATTAAAAATGATAAGGAATGAAGTAGCAAAGTATATTGATCATGCAGTGTTAAAACCAAATCATACCGACGATGATGTAAGGAAAGCGTGTGAAATGGCAAAACGCTGGAATATTGCTTCTGTATGTGTAAAACCATGTCATGTCCTTCTTGCTAAAAAACTACTCGAAGGAAGTGATGTGAAAGTTTGCACAGTAATAGGCTTTCCGAATGGTTCAACCACAACGGTAACAAAAGCTTTTGAAACAATAGATGCAATTATGGATGGAGCCAGCGAGATAGATATGGTAATGAATGTGGGGAAGCTTATTTCAGGGGATGAACATTATGTATTGAATGATATCAAGCGGGTTGTTAATATATGCCATAGTGAAAATGTCATCTGTAAAGTTATAATAGAAACATCATTGCTTACAGATGACCTGAAGGTAAAAGCATGCGAGCTTGTAAAACAGGCTGGCGCTGATTATGTAAAGACTTCAACTGGGTTTAATGGTGGCGGTGCCACTTTGGAAGATATTGCCCTGATGAAAAATACTGTGGGCGATCAAGTAAAAATAAAAGCTTCAGGAGGAATAAAGACCTATGAACAGGCAGTGGCGTTCATAGAAGCTGGTTGTTCAAGACTTGGGACAAGTTCAACTGAAGAAATTCTTTCTGGTGGTGAAGGCAAGGAAAACTACTAAAAAAAGACTCCAAATACGGAGTCTTTTTTATTTTTATTAAAATACATTTTCAAGTCTTTCTTTTAATCCTGTATACCGCATAATGCTTTTCCTTGTTTTGATAGCATAAGTTATTGCGCTTTCTTCCCCTATTGTTGCGATATATGACCGTGCCCTTGTATAACCAGTATAAATAAGGTTATTATCAAGCATATTATAACTTGATGAGGTTATAAACAATATAACAGCCTTCCACTGAGAACCCTGGCTTTTATGAATTGTCAACGCATATGCATGATCTAATTCAGAGAAATCATCTTCATAAATAACATATTTATCATCATATTTTACAACTATTTTATGAATGGGATTATCATATTCATCTTTCCCTTCTACTAACTTTACTATCCTTCCAGTTTCACCATTTGAAACTCCATAACCTTCAGGGTTTAATATAAGTTTTCCGTTATATAAAGAATACCACGGTATTGAATAATTATTTTTAGTATGAATAACCTTATCCCCTTTTTTGAAAAACAAATCAAACTTCTGCGTTGTCTTTCCATCTAATGATACAGATATTTCCCTGTTTAAAAACCTTATTTCATTATTTTCTGGGTTAAATCTTTCCTGAATAAGGAAATTCAGATAATTAACCCCAATAGTACCATTCTTCTGAGGACACAGCACCTGTATTTCACTCATTCCATAAACTGGCTTCAATTTTTCTATTGTTTCAAACATTTTGTTTATCGCTTCATCTGGATTCATGATATTAATAACATAAGCATCCTTTGTTTCTTCTTGTGTCACTATATTTTCACCAGCTATAATCTTGTTAGCATTCTTTATAATTCCTGAGTTTTCACTTTGCCTTTTTACAACATCGAGCGTTATAACCTTTACTTTATCAGAAGCTATCAAATCTTTCAGCACATTTCCTGCACCAACTGAAGGAAGCTGTTTTGTGTCACCAAGAAATATTACTTTCGCATTATGTGGAATAGCTTCAAATAAGTGTTGTGCTATATCTATATCAAGCATTGACGATTCATCAAGAACTACACAATCAACTGGAAGCTTGTTCAATGAATTATAAAAATATCCCGTCACAGGGTTATACTTCAACGCACGGTGAACAGTCATACATTCCCTTCCTGTAGCCTTGCTTGCAACTCTCGCAGCTTTTCCAGTAGGAGCAATAATCATGACTTCGAAAAAATTAAATGCTTTTTTATATATATGTTCTATAAGCTTTAAAGCTATATTAAGACAGAAAGTTTTACCACTACCAGCTGATCCGTCTATAATCATAAAACCTCCCAAAGATCCCGCTGCTGTCAGGACGGCTTCCCTTTGTCTATCTTCAAGCTGGATGTTATTTTTTTCAAGATATTTATCCAGTACATTTTCCAAATTAGGGACTTTTATTTTCCTTTCACTTTTCATTATCTGGGCTATATTATAAGCTACTGATTCTTCAGCTATATACATTTCTTTTATGTAAACCTTATCATCATTTATGACTATTCTTCCTTCTAGCTCAAGCTGTTTAAGATGGACTGCTACATCATCAGGATCTATTTTTAAAACTATAACCTTTGCTTTTTCCTTTTCTTTTTTGAATCTTGCATTTTCATAATCTACAATTGTATCCAATATAGTTGACATTTTAACTTCATAGGAAAGCATACCATATTTATATATATAGACATCCGATCCTTCGGCTTCCTTATATGCTCTTTTCATTTCAAAATAATTCATTTTTATTGAAAGCAAATCAGCAGCTTTTTCACACAGGACATCTTTCGGAAGGAATGTATGTCCATCATTTTGCGCTTCGCTGAGTATGAACATAATACCTTCAGTTATTCTTAAAGGAGATTTAGGATCAAATCCTACGTTTTTTGCAACTTTATCGCATGTTATAAAACTATACCCTTTTACTTCTTTTGCCAAAAAATACGGATTGGATTTGATTTTTTCAATAACCGATTCTTTATATTGATCATAAAGCTGTTTCGCCTGGAATGACTTCAATCCATATCCCATCAAGACTAAAAGGATTCCCTGATCATCCTTTATTTCAAGCAATTGTTTTTGCCAATCAAGAACAAGTTCTTCATACAAAACTGGAGACAAAGATAATAATTTCAATGGTGTATTCCTGATAACATCAAGGCTCTCATCGCCAAACTCCTCGTAGATCAATTCAGCCATTGATCCTATTCCCTTCAATGATTGAAGAAATGATATAATGCCGCGTTTATTTGAAGGTTTTATTTTTTTAATTGATTTTACCTTAAGCTGTTTTTTACCACGAAATGTAGTCACTTCTCCTATAGCTTCATATGATTGCCCTATATCAAGTGGGGTAATAAAATTGCCAGTGCATTTGAATGTTTCAGGCATTTTTGAATCATCGTCAGTTATCACTTCACAGTCATAAACACCATAACCAGTATCATATTTATATCTTACTTCATTAAAAGGAACAAATCGCATAGTTATTTCTTCACCATCTTGATACCCTTCCAAAGCCGTATCATAGTCTCTGAGTTCAACTTTTTCAACAAAGCCCTTTTTATCAGCTCGATATATATCTTCATCATAAAACATTTACGGCACCTCCAAAACAATTCTAATATTAAGTTATATGCGTCTCAATATAAAGGAATAACATGCATCAGTATGAACTTACCCCACTTGTAAATATTGAAGTAGGGGTTTCTTAGCTATTTAGTTGCTATTTCAAGTAAGAAAATAATTTACCAAACATAAATTGGCTTAATTTTTGATAGGTAATTTTATTTTTAAGCTTTTTATTGGTTTTCAATCTTTCTGCAGATTATTTGAAGTATTGTACTATATGTTTATGATGTGCATTCAGCCCCATTCTATAAGTTGAGAACTTCTGCTTTTTATAAGTTAAAAAAAACACAGTTGTAGACTAAAATATTTATTTCACAATAAAATATATTATAACCTATAAAAAAACAGGAGGGATTTATTATGAAATGTGGAATGCGAAAACCAAGTCTGAAAAAAAGCATTGCAGCAAGAACAAGTGTAAAAAGATATATCAGGCACAGTTTAGGTTTAAAGGCGCCTCGAGGATGGGGATGGCTTACAAACCCGAAAAAAGCTGCTTATAACAGGGTATACAATAGGACAACATTCAGTATATTTGATCTCTTCAAAAAAAGATAAGTGACCTTTCTGGTCACTTATTTTTTTATTTATATTTGAAAATATAGAAAAAAGGAAATCATTTTTTCGGCAACAGATTTGCTATCTACATTGTAGGTCCCAGCATCGATTTTTGAAGAAATCTCTTTTACTTTGTCTTTCCTGATATCAGGGATATTTTTAAGAGTTTCATTTATCAGGCACAAAACTTTTCCAGTTTCAGAAATTTCAATTTCATCTTTTCCATATTTTCTTCTGGTATATTTACTTTGTTTATTTTTTTTATATTTGAAAGCAACTGATTTATTTCCATTGCAACTTCTGTCCGATGGTTTCACTATTTGGGCAATTTTCATAAAAATCACCACCTGTTTATTTATTCTATTTATTTTATCGTTATTTTTTTTATTTTTTTTATATTAAATTTTCACGAAAAAAAATGCAAGTTCGCAGTATGTATTTCTAAGATTATAATCTTTATCTGTTTTTCTTTTTATTATATCTACAATAATTCTTTTATTAACCACAACAACAGCGTAAGCTGATATATTTCTTTTATAATCATAACTTCCGTCTGTGTATATAGATATTTTATTCAACAAATTGCATCACCCTAAAGAAATTATTTCTAAAAAAACAAAACTTATACACCAAATAGAAAAAAACCCGTCCTGATTCACCAGAACGAGTTTTTTTAAATCTATTTGATTTCAATTTGTTGTCTGTCTTCTCTGTCTGTAGCAGCAAGCGGATAATATTCAAGGTATTTGACATCATCAAGATTTTCTGTCCCAAAAGCTTTATAAAAACTCTTCGTTTCACCTGGTTTTATAACTCCCATTGAAGAATAATCGCCATAACCACCAAATAAAATTAAAATATAGAAATTATTCAACTTATCTTTGTCAAGAATTCGTATATCACCAGAAGTACTAAAGTCTACCTAAAACTGTTTGAATAGAAACGCTCCATATAGTAAATATCTTTAATCAATGATATAATAAATACTTTTATTTGTTTTTTAGGGGGTGGCAAATTGAAAACAAAACTTTCTGTTTTACTTATAATATCCATATTTTTAATAAATATATTTTCTGCTCAGGCTTTCGCATCAGACCAAAGTAATACAAATTTATTGAATAATATAAATATTCTTTCAGAAAAAATAAATCCCAATGAAGAACTTACAAATGAAATTTGTATTGATATTATCACTAAAACGGCAAAATATATTGGGAAAAAAGCAACATGTATATTTGACAACATGAGCATAAAATCAAATATAACAACAAAAGGTGAGTTTATAAAATATATTGTAAATATAATGGATCTGCCAGACAAAGAAATATCTGATTACAGGCATTTAATAGATAATTATTATGCCATAGAAGAACCATACAGGACATATTTACTAAAAGCATACATCCTTGGGCTTATATCAGATGACATAAACATTGACATGGACGAACCAATAACAGTGGAAGAAGCAAGCAGTATTATTGTTAAGGTTATTTTCCCAGAAAAAAGGATAAAAAATGAAGAAAAACTATCAGAAATAAAGAAAAACTATTTTAGCAAGCCGCAAGAAAAAATATTGACAAGTAATGACAGTGTTATCTTTATAAAGAAAGACAATTTTCCAAACAATAATCTTATATGCATCGAAATAAAAAAAGGGGAAAAGATTGAAAGGATATTTTGCATACCGAATAAAGGATCCATAAATAAAAAAATTTATTTAAGATTTGGACCAGGGTTATATCTTGTAAGGATAGGACAAAAAATTGACAATACAACAAACCATGGAGGAAAATATAGGGTAAAAGATGAATATACTGTTGAGAACACAGATGGAAGGATGGATCTTGAATACCTGCTGCCAAGTGATTATATTGAAAGCGATTCAGAAGAAATAATAAACCTTGCTAAAAAAATAACAGAAGGATTAAGTGATGATATTGAAAAATCAAAAGCTATACATGATTGGATTGCAAAAAATATAGCCTATGACACAGATTATATAAACAAACCAGCAAAAAATTTTTCTGCATTGGAAACTTTAAAGTTAAAGAAAACATTATGCAACGGATATGCGAAACTTAATGCTGCGTTACACAGGGCTATAGGAATACCAGCAAGGGTTATCGCTGGTACAGTTTATTATAGTGATAAAAATGAGGACAAAGGGGTTTTTCACGCATGGAATGAAATATATATAAACGGCAAATGGATAAATGTTGATGTAACGCGTGATGCAGGCTATGTTAACAGTAAAAATAAATTTATATTCAGCTATCAGGACAAATATTTCAATATTCCAGATGATGTTTTTTCTAAAACATATGAAAAAATGTATATAGAAACTTATTGATTTTTTTTGATGAAATAAATATAATTTTATATAAAGTTTAAATAGGGGGAAATTTAAAATGGTGAGGTCAGAACTTTGGATGCAGATTGAAATGTGTGTAAAAATCATTTTATCATTTTTTGTGGGATTGATTATAGGATATGAAAGAAAGAGAACAAAGCACAGCTATACTATATTAAGGACACATGTTTTAGTATGTCTTGGTGCAACCCTTGCAACACTTTGCGGGGTATTCATAAATGAATATGGTACAAATTCTGTTGATTTAGCGAGAATACCAGCACAAGTCTTGCCAAGCGTTGGTTTTATGGGCATGGCAGTGATAATGAAGCGTGAAAACAAAGTAACAGGGTTAAGCACCGCTGCAAGCATCTGGCTTATAGCTTGTCTTGGTATAGCAATTGGGCTTGGCTTTTTTACAGGAGTCCTTTTCACAACAATTTTGGCTCTTATAACGCTTATAAAATTTGTAAGACCAGATGAAAAAGAAAAGGATCAAAATGAAGAAAATAATAAGTCAGAAAATAATGAAGAATTTCCCGCTGAATAGGAAGCAACCTTTAAGAGGTTGCTTCTTTTCATCTGTATTAATAATTTATATTAATTATTAAATTCTTGTTCTATTGAATTAGTATGAGGTACTTCATCAATAAAGAATACAAGTCCTATAGCTGGCAATTGTACAGTCCTGTTTTTTACAATTCTGTAAACTATTTGTCCAAATGGTCTATACATAATTTGCTGTGGTGAAAGATTGAAGAATTGTTCAGAATAGTATTTTACATCTTCCCCGTTTAGACCAGGGAATACAACTATGTTTCTTGCGTTTGCTTCTATTAAAAATGCCTGTTTTTCAGAATCTTCCCCACCACACATTCTCAATAAAGTTCTATTTTGAACAGCAATGTGAGTTCCTATTTTAAAAGCTCTTCCTTGTGTAAACAAATCAGTCAGGACTGGTGAAAAAGTTGAAAATTCATCAACATATAGGAAATTCGGCTTTAATTCAGTAATTTTCTTTTCTGCGCTATAATGCTTTCTTCTGAATACTGAATTCAAATATGACAACATTATAAATTCGCCGAAAGTTTTTCCAAGATGTCCCAAAATTGTATTTTTTGTGTTTATTATAACGACATCGCCTTTTGCAAGGTGTTCGTCGAAATTAAGAACATTGTTGTCTTTATTTTCTGGTGTTAAAATTCTTGACAGATATACATTAGTAGCCAATTCTTCTATTCTTGTACGCAGGTATGAGCATTTTTCATACAATCCAGTTCTTGGTTCAAAAAATTGAAATAAAAACCATTCACAAATATCAACTAAATCAAAAGATTTGCTTTCCCTTTTAAGGACTTCCACAAGTTTTGCAATTTTAGCCCTTGGTTCATTATACCTGTTAGAAATAAAATCTGCGAAAGTTTTAATATTCAGATTATCCCCACATAAAGAAGGAAATCTTTTTAAAAGTGTTATTGATTTTATCAGCAGGTTTCTGTTCAATTCGATTTCCTGTTTTTCTGCGTTTGATGTTGTCAAAAATGTTGGTGAAAATATCTTCAATAAATTCTTGATTACAACTTCTTCACTTCCCTTAAAGGGATTAATTTTAGGACAAAATTCATTTGTCGGATCAACATATATAATATTTCTTGTCGGGAAATCATCGCGCAAACTGTATATAAATTCAGCCAAATCCTCTTTTGGATCTATAACCGTAACACCACAATCCTGGTTCATTAAATCCTGGAAAATGAGCGGTGTAAATATTTGCGATGATTTTCCTGTTCCTGTTGGTCCTATAACAAGCATATTAAGGAACCTGTCTTCTTCAAGAAGTTCTACAGGTTCCAATGTATCACGAGAATAACATAATACAACTTTTTTTTCATTATCCATAAAAATCACAAATTCTTACGCAAGGAAGCCACTGGCTTTAGCCACGTGGAGGAATTGCGTATTTTAAACACGCTACGTAAGAATTGCTACCTCCTTTCTATAACTATATCCATCAAATCTTTGCACAATTGTAAAATATTTGTGATTTATCCCTTGTATAATTCTTTGACCATCCTTGTTTTTAATATCAAAACTACCTGATTTTCTACAAGCAACTTCTCCATACCATTGACTGATATCAATTATTACTAGCCCTTATAATTTTGAGGGCGATATGCATATGTGCCATAAAAAGAAGATTAAAACTTGTTATCGCTTCAAACTTAAAATTTTGCTGCTTCATATATTCATTAAAAACCCCTCTGTAAAATTTATATATTTCATTAGGATCATCATTAAGAAGCAATTGTGTCAAATAAGCTATCTTGTCTCTTGAATGGTTCATAAAATTACTCCCATAATTCTCTTTTATTTTTTTTTCTATATAATTAAGTGTAAGATAATCTTCTTTATTGGCTGTTTTGTACATCAGATACTTTATTTGTTCTAAATCAAGTTCTTCATTATTTTTTACCATTTCTTCTATCTGTGATAGACGTCTGCTATTGATCATACGGAACCCCCTCTTACGTTCCAAATTTTCGCAATACTATTCTATGTTTAAAAAAAAATAATAATAAAAAAAGAATGGCTATCAGTATTTTGCAAACTTGAGACAACCATAAAAGCAAAGAAAATAGGGATAAGGCGCACAAAAAGGCATTCGTTCGCGCATGAAAAATATCCGTTTATACATGCAAATAATTGGAAATAGAACAAAAAAATATACTTTTATTGTTGGAAAATTTAAGAAGATAGGGGGATAAAGATGAATATCAAATCTTTTCTTGAAAATTTAAGCGATAAAATAACAATCAAAATATATGAAAACAATCCAGGTATGGATGAAATACAAAAAGCCAAGGTAAAATATGGGACTGATATTTTTCTTTACAATTTTACAAAACTTCCTATTGTATTCGTATTAGCGATAATTCTTGGAATATTCCCCGAATTTCTTATTTTTTCAGCATTATTCGGAATATTAAAAACATTTTCAGGAGGGTTTCATGCTAAAAATTATTGGAGTTGTCTTGCCGTAACAATAATCTTTTCAATTGCAATTCCATTTTTATTTATTTTAATTTGTTCTATTGTTTTAGACAGGACATCCCTGAAATTATCATCATTTTCAACAATGAAAATTTGCAGCAAATCCAACAACCTCCTTAAAAAAAGCAATTGAAAAAATTACAAATATATTATATAATATTTTTGTATATAAAAACAATACTTGGGGGGGCGATTAAACTGTTCGACAGCAAAGAAATGCTGGAAATCCAGTTAGAATACAATGGAGTAAGAGAAAACATAGAAGACTTATTCGAAATAATATCTGAACTGAAAAAAATGCAATATTTTTATTTGGAAGAACCAAATCAAATACATGACCTGTTATATCATTCCATTTTTTGCATGGAAGGAATAAAAAATAATAAAATATATCTCAAATTAGCAGCGCTTCTTCACGATATAGGAAAACTTGAAACAAAAAAATATATATCTGTCAATAAGGCTGTTTACCATAACCACGAACAAAAATCAATAGAAAAAACTGAAAAAATTTTAAAAGAAATAGGATTCGAAGAAAAAGAAATATTGAAAGTAACAACACTTATAAAATGGCATGATAAAACATGGGATAACAAAATTCCAACTAAAAAACAGCTTAATAATTTTCTTGAAAAATTGAATATTTGCGGAGTAACATTTGAAGATTACTTTAATATAAGAAGAGCAAACATAATGGCTCACAATCCAGATTATATCCAAAAAGAGTTAAAAGATTTAATATCAGTTCTTGATGCATATCTGGAATACAAATTAGAAAACATGAACCATGAAGAAGCATTATCCAGAAGAAAAGAAATGGGGATAATGTATGTTGATATAGAAAACATTGATATAACACAATACGATATACAAAATGATTCGCTTCTAAGAAATATCCATTCAGCATATATTGACTACGTGATGAAAGAAGCATTGAATTTCGCAAATGGAAACTATGGGTTAAATAATAATAAACAACTCATTTTCGGGCACTTATATAAGTGGTATTTTGAAAACAAAAAAATCTTTGCTAAATAAGCAAAGATTATTTTTTATCCTACAGTTTAAGTAGCAGAATACCCCCACTTCTACAAGTGGGGGATGAATTGCCTATAAATATAAAGCTATTTTTG
>Ga0116168_1001469_pt1 | contig 17734 bp, 19 predicted proteins | sample AD_UKC129_MetaG_FD_89795 | JGI IMG/M metagenome (GOLD analysis project Ga0116168, IMG submission 89795) | Active sludge microbial communities of municipal wastewater-treating anaerobic digesters from Canada - AD_UKC129_MetaG | ecosystem: Engineered > Bioreactor > Anaerobic > Digestate | place...
AGATTTTCGAATTTTTTGTCTTAAATCATGGGTACATTATATAATTATTCTCCATCATGGCAGGTTTTCCCTCTGTTTATGGGGGTTCTTCTTTCCATGAGATACTTTATTTCTAGGATATGATCTGTTAATATATTGAATCGATAAAGCAATCGGAGGTGTGATCCATGATCCGGATTGAAAAACCCAGCGAAGAAAAACTAAAAGAGCTGCAGGTCAAAACCTGGCCGGTCTGGGAGTGCGCTCCTTCCACCTTTGACTGGCACTATGATGAAAAAGAGGTTTGCTATATTTTGGAGGGTAAGGTAACCGTTAAGACGGCTGATGAGACAGTGAACTTCGGCCCTGGTGACCTGGTAACCTTCCCCGCGGGACTGGATTGTGTTTGGACAGTCCACGAAAGGGTCAGGAAGCACTACCGGTTGGGATAAGAGGATAACCTTGGTGTGTTGATGATTGAAGGAAGGGATGTTCGGTGAACGAACATCCTTTTTTATTGGGGTGAAAGTTTCATTTTCAGTAGGTTGCAAACAAAAAATTGACTATAAAAATGACAGTTTGTACATTGAATGAAAAACAATGATACTATTTGTCATAAACTACATTTGAACAATCCCAATAGTTTTATATAATTAGCGGCAGGAAAGTGGTATTCATAATAACTGGAAATAAGGTGGGAATGGGACAAATGCCGTTGACGTCAATTAATATCTACACTTTAAAACTGGTAAGAGTCACTAGTCGCTTTCACAAGCTTGAAAAATGCCGTCTGACCTGTCCCCTGGCTTGTTATAAGACCATTCAGGCGATCCTTAACTTACAACGCGAGCCTGTGGAGAAGTTTGGCATCATAACCCTCAATGCCAAAAACAAAATCCTCGGTCTGCACGTGATTGCCGTCGGCTCCCTTGACACGGTCATTGTTGAGCCCCGGGAAGTTTTTAAAGCGGCACTGCTGAATAATGCCCGTTCGATTATTGCTTTTCATAATCATCCTTCTGGTGACCCCACGCCTAGCCCCGAGGATATCCGGATCACCAACCGCTTAAAGCGCTCTGGAGAAATATTGGGCATCAACCTGATTGACCATATTATTACCGGAGAAAAGGGGTACGTGAGCATGAAAGAACTGGGGAGGGTGTGAAGGGGCAGAGGGGCAATTTAAGCGTTTGCTTCTGCTTTTGGCTACGGGAAACAGGCCTTATGCCTAAGGGGAAAATTGGTTCAATGAACGTGTAGCTGATATATTTAATGTGTGTTTGTCGAAAAATGTAAACCAGGTTTTAACTGCTATTATTACTGAAATTTCCGAAAATTAACCGGTGTTATTGGAGAAATTTTATGTTGATCTTCGACATGTGTTATGTTAAAATTAAGCTAAAGAAAAGTAACGGATTAGTTAAGGGCCGCGACGAGCAAGGATGAAATAGGTACCATGCTTATTTTTTTGGTTTTTTGGTTAAATTAACCAAAAGCAGGTTAAACAACTAACCGGTGTTTAACTGGCATTTTCTCCGTGATAGTAACATAGTTTTAACAAACGGCACTTAATCAATTAACCTTAAGAACTATTTCAAGAGCTGTAAATAGACGAAGTCTAACAAATTTACATAACGATGTTTTCAAGCCAGACTTTAATTATCTCGGAGTCACAAATGTGTGGCTTCGGTTAAAAAAATAAAAAGGGAGGGTTTTTTTGCGTAACTGTAAAAAACTAAGTTTGGTTGTGCTGGTGGTTTTTCTGGTCTCAATGTTTACCAGTACGGCAGCCCTTGCCGGTGTGATGATGCAGGGCTTCTACTGGGATGTTCCTGCGGGAGGAAAATGGTATAACACGATGAAGTCCAAAGCTTATGAGTTGCGCTACATGGTTGATGGATACGGCATTGACCGGATCTGGTTCCCGCCGCCGTCCAAAGGCCAAGGTGGCGGCTATTCCATGGGTTATGATCCTGCGGACTATTATGACCTGGGGCAATATAACCAACATGGGACCACGGAAACCCGGTTTGGTTCTCAAGCTGAATTAAAATCTGCGATTTCTACATATAAAAGTTATGGTGTTTCTTGTATGGCGGACATCGTGTTGAATCACCGGTCCGGTGGTGCCAGTGAATGGAACCCCAGGACAAACTCCTATACCTGGACCAATTTTACAGGTGTAAAAAGCGGCAAGTGCACATGGAACTGGGATTCATTCCATCCCAACTCCTATTGTGGCGGAGACCCCGGTGACTTTGCCGGATTCCCGGATGTTTGCTACAGCGCAGGAAAAGCATATAACGATATGAAAACCTGGATGAATTGGCTTAAGAGTTCTTCCAATGCCGGTTTTGACAGTTGGCGCTTTGACTACGTTAAAGGTATTCATAGTTGGGTTGTTAAGGATATGCGGGCAGCAACCGGCAATCCTTTCAGTGTTGGTGAATTGTGGGATGCCAATACCAACACCTTGAACAACTGGTGTAATGCCACTGGGGCTTCTGCCTTTGACTTCGCTCTTTACTATACCTTAAGGAACATTTGCAACAATTCCGGTGGCGGCGGTTACTTGCCGAATGTCTTTGATCACAGCAAGTCCTTTGCGGCAAAATGGCCGACGAGAGCGGTCACCTTCGTTGCCAACCATGATACCGATGAGATCTATCGGGACAAAATGATGGCCTATGCCTTCATCATTACCTACCAAGGCTATCCTTGCATCTTCTGGAAAGACTATTTTGATTACGGCTTGAAAGACGGCGGCGGCGCCGGTACCCGGCAGTGGGGCAATGGCATCCGCCAGCTGGTCTGGTGCCGTGAGAAACTGGCAAAAGGTAGTCCGAACATTGAGATCCTCAAGAGTAATGATGGCGATGTCATTATCTATGGCGCCAAGGGTTATTCTTCTTCTCAGCCCGGCTATATTGTGGTCATCAATGACTCACCCAGCAGCTGGAAGGGCGCATGGGTCAAGACCAGCAACTCCTACTTGAAAAACAAGAACCTTAAAGCATATGCCTTCTCTTCCGCTGTAAACGGCCAGAATTATCAACCGCAGAACAAATATTGCGACGGCAACGGTAACGTTGAGGTTTGGGCTCCGCCCCGCGGATATGCTGTCTATTCTGTGGACGGCCTATAATTCCTTGGCAAAAATATAGGATATTTTCTTAAGAACGGAGGTATTAATATACCTCCGTTCTTTCTCGAACCGTCTTGTTGTGGTAATATGTTAATAGTAGGTAAACAAACAAGCCTGGGACAGAGCCTCGTAAATTATGCCAAGGAGGAGACTGGTGATGAAGGGCGCATTAAAAATCAGTCTTATATTATTACTCATCCTCCTGGGGGGAAGTGTAACTGCCGGAGCGACAGGGAAAACCACCCTGGGTAGGGCTTTGGCGATTGTCACCATCAAATGGCCGGAGCAGTCGGACCCCGCTGCGCCCAAGATTGCGAGTGTCCGCCTTGAAGTAAGGACGAGGAATGAGCTGCTGGCAATTACCGCAGTTGACCGTCCGGTGGGTGGAGGTGCAACAAATACGATCATCAATAATTTACCCGCCGGCGAATTAGTCTTTACTGTTATTGCCTGCTCGGAGACGAATGGGCATGGTGAAATTGATTTGGGCGCTCGGACCTGGGTAAAAGCAAGAGACCGTTCCAATATTTACATCAGTTTCACTACTGCCGGCGCAATCGATAAGATGGAGGTAGCTGCTGAACGAACTGCCATTTTTGTCGGGAGTTCGCTAAAACTATATGCTGTACCGCGGAGTGCCGAAGGCGATATTATCTTGACCAAAGACGGGGACTTTGTTTGGAAAACCTCGGATCCGGCTGTGGCCACAGTTGATGAGGGAGGTTTGGTCATGGCTTTGACCGGGGGGGATGTTAGGATTACCTGGACTGAGGTGGCTACGGGTAAGTCCGGCGGTATAGATTTGTCCATCTTAAGTTCCGGGCGCATTGAAGGCGAAGCAGTTTGGGAAGGCGAGGTTACTATAACCGGGGATATTATTATCGGCTCTAATGGGAAACTTACCATCAGACCGGGTACCAAACTATTTTTCCAACCTTTTTTCGATGCAGAAATGGGCGGAGTGGACCAGCAACGAATTGAACTGGTGGTGGAAAAGGGAGGCACCCTTGACGCGGACGGCCGTTGGCCGGGTTCAATTGTGTTTACCACAAGCAAAAAGGGTTATGCCGGTGGTTGGTATGGGCTGAGAATTTCCAGTGATAATGTAACCATCAAGAATTGTCTAATTGAGAATGCCACGGTCGGTTTGACTGTTGATGCTGATAATTTGAGCCTTGAGGATATTACAATCACATCTTGCAGCGAAAACGGAATATCTGTTGCACCTAACAGAAATGTAAAGCTAAAAAAGCCAATCTGGAGTATAATCGCACCGGCATTATGGTTTCAAAAGGAAATCTCCAGATTGTTGAATCTGTTATTGAGAATAATAGCAATCGTGCTCTGTACGCTGAAGAAGCTACGTTATCAATGGAGAGAAGTCAGGTGCTGGCCAATCAAGATGGGATCTTCAGCCGGAAATCCGAGTTGAGTATTATTAATAGTATCATTGTTAACAACGGAACCCATGGTATTTATGCCGTTGAATGCAATTTGACAGCTAACGCCAACAGGATAACAGACAATGGAATCGGGCTTCGTTTGGAACAGACTGATTGTCAGAAGGTGGCGACTTGCCTGATTAGCGGCAATAGCGTTGGTCTGCAAATTGAAAACCGGGAGCGAACGGTGTTGGGTCAGGGGAATCAGGTGACGGGGAATACAAATTATGAAATATTACTGATTGGGTCTGCAGATCTTGTGGCGGACGGGGGATTTTGGGGCGAACCGACCACGAGTCAACTTAATGGCAAAGTTAGAAATCTCACCAAGATCTTTGACCGTTGGGATAATCCGTCTTTAGGACAGGTGATTATTAACAAGTGGGAAAATAAGGGAAATGCTATTACTGTTAATCAGTCATTGAATACCGATTTGGGAGCTGATTCCACTCCCCATATCTCCGGGAAGAGCACCGAAGTTCAAACCAGCAGTAGTGGTACTGGCGAAAACAATCAAGGGGAAAATGGGGTTAATGAAGTCTATGAAGACGAAATGAAGGCCAAACGCAAATATTATCTGCAAAATCCAGGTGAACAAGGCCAGGAAGGGCCAGGTCAAAATGGAAATAATCAGCAGGAAGGTGAAGAGAAACCAGCAAAGATCACGGAATAAGTGGAGGTAGAAGGCCTAAACCCTGGTGTATGGCATTCTTGAATTAGTTGGACCTTGATGGGGAATAATGTCTATGTACAATTATTCCAAATTATGAGGTCTAAAATGGTTAAGGATAAGATCCTGTTTGGCACACTGATCGGGCTTTTGGCCACTCTGGCAATGGATCTCCTACAGATTCCCCTGTGGAAGCTGAAAATTATCAGTCATCCCCTTGCCCATTATGCGGGGAGTTTATTTGCTGACCATTATGTTTTGAACCATACTTTTTAGGAGCAGTAATCAGTTTTACTGTGGACTACATATATGGCGCCATCTGGGGTTGTATATATGTCTACTTCCTTGAATATACGGGCAAACAATTTTTTATATTAAAGGGTTTGGTTTTTGGCGCTTTTATGTGGCTTTTCTCCTTTGGTTGGATTCGTGCCCTTCCCATTATTAAGCTTCGCGAAGTAATCTCTGGGCAGGTGTTGTTCTTCCTTTTATTTCATTTGATTTACGGATTGGCCCTGGGTATCTTTACCTGTAAGTGGGGTGATGGAACGTTAGACACGAAAAGGTGAAGGTTGTTTTTGGAAAGACTTGTAGAAAGATGAACTTAGAAAACCCACCACTACGGTGGGCTTTTGATTACGAGCAAAATTAAAAAATTATAAATTAATTCTTGTATACATACTATACTAGTTATATAATATAATTATAATCAATAATCGTTGGAAAAGGGATGTGTTATGAGGACAATTGACTTGAATGACATAGGGGGCAAACTATTAAACTTAGTTCTTGAGGAAAACCCTGTCAGTGAAGATATTGGAATAATTGATGAGAACGGAGAATTAATAGCGGTTATAATTCCTAAGTATCTTTATGACTTTTTACAAGAAAAAGTGGAAGAAACGGAAGATATTTTGGATCGTGAAGCAGTAGAAGAATTTCATAAAGAACAGAACGAAAAATAGGAGGCTGATTTGTTGACTATGAAAAAAGAAGAACTTGAGGAGAAAAAAGAAGATCTTGAGGATAAGAGGGAAATAACCATGATGAAACTGGCGAATGAGGGTTTTTATATTTGGGAAAAAGGTAAAGGATTAAGGAAGGAAACTTGATAGATATGAGTTATATTGTAAAGTTTAGTAAAAAGGCCGCTAAAAAATATGAAAAATTGCCACCGACGATAAAAACCCGTATATTGACCAGAAACTTGCATATTTACAGGTTACTCCTAGAGGTGGCGACACAAAGAAACTAACTGGTTATACAAATGTTTATAGGACAAGGGTTGGTGACTATAGGATTGTCTATGAAATTCTAGAGACAGATTTGATTGTATGAATAATTGATGTAGGGCATCGGAGAGATATTTACAAATAACGAGATTGAAATATATCTTATCAGATTAGACAAGAAAAAAATTACTGTCCCCAAAACATAACTTTGAAAATACAAGGAAGTTCATCTAAGAAAATTTCCTTTTAATATGAAGATATTCGAAACAGTATAATAAAGCCTTTCCTGTTAGGAGAGGCTTTATATATTTTTATTCTAAATCCGGGGGCTGGTCCATATGATGTAATAATGGATAAAATCATGGAGCAATAAAGGTGGGGGCTGGATGAAACTTCCGGCTGTTTGGCCCATTGGTATCGGGGTTGCTACAGCTGTGGTCATTGGAGCTACCATGCTCCGCAGGGTCAAATCTGGCAAGTGGTCCTTGATCCTAACGGATCTTTATAGCTTCTTTTTGCTCGTTTGGTCTGTCCTGGTATCCTTGCCCTACTTAAATGGCGACGGTATGCTGGTTCACACCGACAAATGGCGGATTACACTGGGTGCCCCGTTGATGTTTGCCCTCTCTGTTCTGGTAAATTCGGTCATAGGGTTTTGGCTGTTCTCCATTGGTTATGCCTTGTTTAACCCCAATAGAATCCGGCAAGTTAACCTAAAGCTCTTTGGCATCGAGATTAATAATAGTCTTCAGGCGGAAGACACAATATTGGCTGAAGCAAGCAATAGCGCTGTGGCATTGGTGGAGCGGATGAACTTTGTCGATGAGATGCTCCGGGAATTTGTCTGGTTTTATGCCCGGCAACTTTCCTGGAAACTGAAGGCGCCAGAGGATCAACAGCCGGAGGTCTTAAGGCAAACAGTGGAAGATCTGTTGATAAAGGTCTATTCCGGAATCAGGCATGCTTCATTTTCCATTTATGTTCTGCCTTTGACAGTTCAAGGCCTGGCCGGGCTTGACGGTGATCTTCAGGCCATCTTGCGGGCGACCGATGATGGGAACGACCACCAAAGCGGCATCGTCAATAACATTGGTCTCAGTTTGCACCGCTTGGCGGACAGTCGTTATGATACGGCTATTGTGATTAAACCCAAAGGTGACTACGAGCTTTCCGGTCTGGAAGTTCATGGGATCACCATGTTCTTCCTTTCTCTGGTTAGGACGGTAGCAAATCCTGAAGATGATTTTAGTGATAATGAGGAAAACATCACTATACTTCAATTCGCAAAGGAATGAATAATTATGAAACCTCCCGGAGATAACTAAAGAAAAACACGGGAGGGTTTTGTTTGAACAACAAAAAGCCCGGAGTAGCTTTCTTTGGAAGCGCCTGTCCGCCTAAGCATGAATCGAACATTCGGAAACTGGAACAGAAGATAAAAGAATTGAAAAAGTGACTTCCGGCAGTGCCGGAAATATTATTTGGTAAAAGCAGGACAAAGGGCAAACCGATTGCGGCGGGATTGCCCTTTGTTTATGCAGAATTTATTCCTTTTTAATGGGGAACTCCAAGATTACCGGGTTTTCAAAGAAAACGATACCGCCCGTTCCGAGACGTTGGAAGGCCTGAGTGTCGACTTACTGCAGGTTTCCATGGAATGATGCTTTAGCTAAGCTTGAAGAAGGAAGGGCAAATATGGTAAACTTGTCAATAAGGCTGCTTTTGGGAGGCTGGGGGAAGATGGATAAGGACATGGAACAAGTTAAACAGATCCTGGCTAAAGACCGGTTCGCCATAGATACGGTGGGAATTGAATTGGTGGAGGTGGAGCCGGGACGGGCGGTTGTCCGGTTAGAAGTGGGAGAAAAGCACCTTAACGGGTTGGGTATAATGCAAGGCGGAGCGATTTTCACCCTTGCCGATTATGCGTTGGCTGCAGCGGCAAACTCCCATGGAATGGTGGCGGTAACTATAAGCGCAACTATTTCTTATTTCCGGGCGGTCTCCACCGGCACCTTGCTGGCCGAGGCGATTGAGGAATCCTTCGATCCCAAGTTGGCTACTTATACAGTCCGGGTGACGAATGCCGAAAAACAATTGATTGCTCTTGTGCAGTCGACTGTGTACAGAAAGAACATACCCCTTTGTCCGGGTTAACTTTTTTCTGGCATAACATAAACAGACCCGCTTCACGATGGAGAAGAAGCGGGTCTGTTGTAATATAAAGCATTATGGTTTAATGCCTATGTTATGCCAATATTATCGGTCGGTCTTTTGCGGCAGGAGTTCCACCTTGTTCAGTTCACCTTTGCGGCCGATGTGAATCCGGATGAGGCCTTCACGTTGGAGATTATTTAATGAATGGGAGAGTTCAAAGATGTTACAGGCGACTTTTTCTCCCAGTGTCTGGACGTCAAATTCTACGGGACGGTTGTATGTATATTCGCAGAATTCTTTTAATGTCTTGAGCAGTTTTTCATCAAGTTCTTTACTCATTGTACTCCTCCTTTTTAGCATGTTGCGTAGATATAATTATTGAACACCCCCTTTATATCAAGCTGTTATTATATTTATCGGCTGTCGCCAATGCCGAATTAATAAGAAAAGGTTGTGGCGGGCATTATTATTTCCCTTTATACACTTTGCTTTGCGGGAAGTATGCCGACGGAGTTAGGCTCTTACAGGAACTTCTGGATTAGTGATGGTTTTATTCCATCCGCAGGTTGCTTCAGCGGATGCGAACAATAAGATACTAGGGGGGAGACCCTAAGGAGGAATAACAAATGGAGGCTGAATGTTCACTTTCATGTACCGGTCAGGAGATATTTACGGAGAAAAAACGGATTAAAGTGCTGAAAGTGGTTGGTGAAGCTGTGGGCCAATTCGTATTGGCGAATTCCACGTGTATTAATGCCATTAAAATCGACCGGATCAAAGCCCATCTGCTTGAGGCCAAGGACCACCTGTTCAAAGATAAAATAATAAAACAAGGAACTGTTCGTAAAGAAGTCTTCTACGTCGACCCGAAAAACCGGGTCCGTTATTTGGAAGAGGATATTCCCTTCACATTATTGGTGGAAATGCCCGGTTTCAAACCAACCCCTTTTACAGAGGTGCAGAACCATCTCCTGGACATTGATATCAGTTACAGTTTGACGCCAGCCCGACAGTGTATCCCGGGTTGTCTGCGACAGAAAATTGTCGGGCAGATCCTGGTGAAAGCGGCGGAATGGACTCAACTGGATGTTGTTACTGATTTGAAGCAAATTCCACGGATAAATTCAGTTAGTACTGCTTGTGTTAAGTATTAATGATATAGGATAGTAATCCGGGGTTAATCCCCGGCTTTTTTAATACAGGATGTTAATATATGGGGGCCAAGAGTGCCTAACTCATGGCAAATAGAACGTTTTTTTCATGAAGTGGAAAAAGGTTTTTCGCAGGTTCGCAATTTTAGCCGAGTTTTCGTAAGATGCATCACCTTGGAGGAGGTGGGATTGTGGATTCTGTTCTGCCCAGTCTTCAAGAGCTTGATGCATTATTGGTCAAACTTCGGGATGCAATCCTCGAGTCCAAACTGGATGGTGATTTTAAAAAAGTACTGCTAAATGATGTTGAATTGGCCAGGGATTGTTTACAAAAGAGGAATTTTCTTTGTGTCCTAAACGTATTGGGTGTGATCTTTGATAAACTTGTGGCACGTTTGTTGAGCTGCCCGGATCATTGTAATATTATCGTGCCCTTATTGTTGTTAATCAATCGTATTCAACAGATCATCCTTCGCTTGCCCATCGGAGCGGTAGGCCCGACTGGCCCAACTGGCCCCACAGGTCCGACCGGCCCAACAGGAGCTACCGGTGCCACAGGCGCCACTGGTGCCACTGGTCCACAGGACCCGCAGGGTGCTACTGGGGCTACGGGTCCAACGGGAGCCACCGGACCGGCCGGAGAGGTAGGAGCTACCGGTGCCACAGGCGCCACTGGTGCCACTGGTCCGCAGGGCCCGCAGGGTGCTACTGGGGCTACGGGTCCAACGGGAGCCACCGGACCGGCCGGAGAGGTAGGAGCTACCGGTGCCACAGGCGCCACTGGTGCCACTGGTCCACAGGGCCCGCAGGGTGCTACTGGGGCCACCGGGCCGACAGGTCCTGGCTTCCCCGCGACATTCGCATATATCTATAACATCGGTGAAGTAGAATCCATCCCCTTGGATGGTGATGTGCCATTTAGCAACAATGGGCTGATTGTTGGCGGTATTGCGCATAACCCCGGCAGCGCTGACATTGTCATTAATGAAAGCGGCACCTATGAAATAACCTTCTCCGTTCAGGCTGATCGGGTCAATCAGTTTGCCCTGTTCTTAAATGATACCCTGATCCCAGGCACAATTTACAGTGTAGGTGCAGCTAACGTCAATAACATCGGTAGGGTGATTGTCACAGTTCAGGCGCCTGCCACCCTTAATCTGCGGAATCATACCTCCTTTAACCCCGTGTCCTTACAAACTGAGATTGGTGGTGCCGAGGACCAGGTAAATGCAGCCATCAGCATAATCCGGCTGTCCTAAGATTCCTGAAGTCCCGCGGATTTAATAGGATGTAATAAACTTCGTGTGCCCTGAGGAATTGTGGACCGGGAAGCCGGCCGCAATTCCTCCTTGTTGTAAAGCACGTCACGGTTGGCCGGGCATATAAATGAACACATAATGATCTTTACAAAGGAGAAGGGGTAAGAAGATGAAGCAACTGCGTTTTCATCTGTTGGGGCTTGCCCATTTAGCCACGAATAAAACCAACTCCGCTTGCGCCTATACGCAAAAGGTGGTTAAACTGGCGAAGATGTTGAAAAGCTACGGACACACCGTTTATTTTTATGGCGTTGAAGGGTCCAAAGTTAACTGTGATGAAATGGTGCAAGTCTCAACGGAGGAGGTTCTCCTGCGCACATACGGCAATTACGACAAATCGCGGGAATTTTTTAAACACGACCCCAGGGATCTAGCTCACCAAACCTTTAACCGCAATGCCATAGAAGCAATTCTTGAACGTAAGCAGGAGCAGGATATTTTGTTATGCCCCATGGGTAACTACCAGCAGCCCATTGCCCAAGCCGTGGGTTTGTTGACGGTGGAGCCGGGTATCGGCTATACGGGTGTCTTTGCTGCCCATCGTGTTTTTGAGTCCTATGCCTGGATGCATTATATTTATGGCTTGCTAAACCAGGATGACGGTGTTTGGTATGATGCGGTGATTCCTAACTATTATGATCCCGCTGATTTTATCTATCAAAGGGAGAAGCAGGACTATTTACTCTATTTGGGCAGGATAATCTGGCGAAAGGGCGTACAAGTGGCCTCGGATGTGGCCAAGGCAACCGGGAATAAACTGGTGGTTGTGGGGCAGGGTTCGTTGGATAACCCCAGGGAACGGTTGGCATTGGGCGCTGAAAAGCATATTGAATATCATCCGGCGGTGGGTCCGGAGGAACGCTCCAGGTTACTGGGTGGCGCCAAAGCTGTTTTGATGCCCACTTTTTATTTGGAACCCTTCGGTGGGGTAAACGTGGAGGCCCAACTCTGCGGGACACCAGTAATTACCAGCGATTGGGGGGCATTTCCCGAAACCGTTTTGCACGGTGTAACGGGTTTCCGTTGCCGGACTTTCGAAGAGTTTTGCTGGGCAGTGAAGAATATTTACCGGATTAAGCCGGAGAACTGCCGGGTGTGGGCGGAGAAAAACTATTCCCTGGAGCGGGTTGGGCGGATGTATGAAACCTATTTTCAACGTCTGCATCACCTCTTTGATCAAGGATGGTACCAACCCAACGAAGAACGGCAAGAATTAGAGTGGCTCAATAGGTACTATCCGGTCATGATGCCGTAAAAATTGCATAATAAATATATTTAAACCGGTAAAAACCGGTTAATTTTTGTGAAAAATCAGTGATTAAAGAGGAGGGAAAAACCATAAATGGTAGAATTAAAATTTTGGCAAAAGGAAGGGGGAGTTTAATCTGAACAATTGTTTTTTAGGTTTATTAGCGGCATTTTTTCTAATTACTATGTTTGGTTGCAGCGGCGAAATTAGTGGTAACAATGAATCACATATCAAGGATTATACTGTGACACCCATTGGCGCGCCAATAAATACACCGGGTGGCGGGACAATTACTGCTTTTAAATTTTCATCTGCTGCTATAGAAAGGCGTTTTGATGTTTATTTGCCCCCTGGCTATAACAATTCAAAAAATCAACGCTATCCTGTACTTTATATGCATGATGGACAGAATCTCTTTTTTCCTGAAAGGTGTTTTATTTGGGAATGGAACCTTGATGATAACATCGAGTATCTGATAGAACAAGGTAAGATACAGAAAATCATTGCAGTTGGGATTGATAATGCTGAGACGGATAGATTGACTGAGTTTGTAACTGATCAAGCCAAGTCATATACAAAGCTGCTAATGTCAATTAAAAACCATATTGACAAAACCTACCGGACGCTTCCGGACCGGGAATATACTGGATTAATGGGTGCCTCCGCCGGTGCTGCTACAACTTTATATGCGGCTCACCATCATCCGGAAACCTTTGGCCTGCTTGGAATCTATTCGATTTATGCTCCGTATTCGGATATTTATGGTATGATAAAAAATAACGAACATGCCAGGTTCCATAAGGTTTACATAGCGGCAGGAGCGGGAGAAGTCTACAATCTTAACCAAGCGCGAAGGATCAAAGCTCTTTTTGAAGCCAAGGGTTATACCGATGATGAACTCTATTACTATGAAGAGACCCCAATGGCCAACATAATGAACAAACGTGGGAAAGATGGTTACGGGGTGAAGGAGAGAACTTAACCCTGGGGACCTTGGAAATGTTCTATGGTACGACTAAAAAGTAAGGTTGCGCCCGCAAAAAAGCCGTCATGGCAAACCATGGCGGTTTTTTTATTCTGAGTGTTAAAGCGAAGAGTATTAAGTGAAGCTAAGGACCATTTGATGGTTAATGTTGGGCCATCTGCTTAATACTTCGTTGACAGGAGCGGCCAAAAGTTATAATATAACAATTAAGCAATTATTTAATTGATAAAGTGAGGCGATGGACTTGTCACAAAAAGAAACCAGGGAAAACAGGGATCTTTGTGATGATAATTGTCCCGCCAACCTTGACCTGGAAACCCTGCGGGAGAAGGCCTTGGAAGTAAGTGGCCTGTCGGAGTTGTTCAAAGTACTTGGAGACGAAACAAGGGCCAAGATCCTTTACCTCCTGTCCGAGCAGCGCCTTTGTGTTTGTGATATTGCTGCGGTGTTGGAACTGACATTGCCGGCAGTTTCCCACCACCTGCGCTTGTTAAAGGCCATGCGGTTGGTGAAGTCTTCCCGCGAGGGGAAGATGGTCTATTACACCTTGGATGACGAGCATATACTAAATCTTATCCGTGAAGCCCAAGCCCATTTCGCCGAAGAAAGGTAACGGTTGTCGAGATATTATCCAAGAAAGAAGGATTGCCGTGCGTTGTACTTTAGAGGGTTTAGACTGTGCAAACTGTGCCGCCAAGATCGAGCAAGCCTTGCAGAAGGTAGAGGGCCTGGAGCATGTCAGTGTTAATTTCGCCACGAAAACCGTGGATATTCCCGAGCGGCATCTGGAAGAAGCCAGGCAAGTGGTTGCTCGAGTGGAGCCGGATGTGTTTTTGCGGGTTCAAAATGAACAACCACCCGCAAAGGAGAAAGCCATGACGGGGAAGGGTCAACGCCATCGGTTGCTGCTGGCGGGAGTCTTGTTTTTGATTGGCCTTCTTTATCATGAGTTCCTGCATAATACTCCATCTTCCTGGTTGGAATATGCTGTTTTAATCCCTGCTTACCTTCTGGTGGGTTGGCCCGTGGTTGCCGCCGCCTTTAAGAAGATTGCCCGGGGGCAACTGTTTGACGAAAACTTTTTAATGACCGTGGCTACCTTTGGCGCCATCGCCATTCATCAACTCACCGAGGCTGTGGGAGTGATGCTCTTTTACGCAGTAGGTCTCTACTTCCAGGATAAAGCCATCCGCCGTTCCCGGCGGTCCATTACTGCACTATTGGATATTCAACCAGATTATGCCAACTTAAAAGCGGCAAGTGGCGTTAAAAGACTTAAACCTGAGGAAGTGGCCGTCGGTGAGGTGATTTTGGTCAAACCCGGCGAAAAGGTGCCCTTGGACGGGGAAGTGATTGAAGGAGTTTCCACCGTTGATACCTCTGCTTTGACTGGGGAAGCGGTACCCAGAACGGTACGGGTCGGGGAGACCGTTTTGGCAGGCATGATCAATGGCCATGGCTTATTGACAGTCAGAGTAACCAAGCCGTTTAGCGAGTCGTCGGTGGCACGGATCTTACATCTGGTGGAGAAGGCCGGGGAGCGGAAGGCGCCGGTGGAACAATTTATCACCGTATTTGCCCATTATTATACGCCCATTGTTGTGGGCATCGCTGCGGCCATTGCCCTTTTGCCGCCGCTCTTTCTGCCTGGGGCAACCTTTTCCCAATGGTTCTACCGGGCGCTGGTATTGTTGGTCATTTCCTGCCCCTGCGCCTTGATGATTTCCATCCCTTTGAGCTATTTTGGTGGTATCGGTATGGCCTCCCGGCGGGGTGTTCTGGTGAAGGGCGCTAATTACCTTGATGCCTTGACGCAATTGGAGACGGTGGTTTTTGACAAGACCGGCACCTTGACCAAGGGTATTTTTCGGGTGACTAAGGTTGTGCCTAAAAACGGTTATAGCGCTGAGAAACTGTTGGCTCTGGCAGCTGGTGCGGAGATCTACTCCAACCACCCCATCGCCCTTTCCATCCGCGCGGCCTACGGTCGGGAGATCCCCCCGGACGAGGTGACGGAGTACCGGGAAATTCCGGCCCATGGTATCAGTGCTGTGGTGGGAGGACAGAATGTCCTGACCGGGAATGACCGGCTCATGCATAGGGAGAATATTCCCCATGAAGACTGTAATGTGGAAGGGACCGCTGTTTATCTGGCGATTAATGGAACGTATGCGGGGTATATCGTCATCTCCGATGAGTTGAAGGACGGGGCGGCCGAAGTCATAAAAAGCCTGCGTGCTTTGGGAGTGGCCCGGATTGTTATGCTGACCGGCGATGAGGAGAGCGTGGCCCGGCAGGTGGCGGAGGAGCTGGGTTTGGATGGCTACTACGCCGAGTTGCTTCCCGAGGATAAAGTGGCCAGGGTGGAAACCATGTTGACGAACGGGTCGGTCGAGGGCCCGGGTAAACTGGCCTTTGTCGGGGACGGGGTGAATGACGCACCGGTGATTACCCGGGCGGATGTGGGCGTGGCCATGGGCGGGCTGGGTCGTGATGCGGCCATGGAAGCGGCTGATGTGGTTCTGATGGATGATTCCCCAGCCAAGTTGGCGGAGGCTTTGGCGATTGCTAAACGGACCCGTTCGATTGTTCGGCAGAATATCTGCCTGGCGCTGGGGGTAAAAATCTTCTTTATTCTCTTGGGTTCACTGGGTATAGCCAGTATTTGGGAAGCGGTCTTTGCGGATGTTGGGGTCACACTGCTGGCGGTATTAAATGCTACAAGGGGGTATAAACAATGAAGGCGGCGGTCTATTACTTTACTGGTACCGGCAATTCTTTAGCGGTGGCGAGGGATATAGCCAAGTCTCTTGAGGGTGAATTGATTTCCATTCCTTCTGTTATTCAACAGGAGCTGGTTAGGACCGATGCAGAGGTAATCGGAGTGGTTTTTCCCGTCTATATATGGGGTATGCCCCTGATTGTCGAAAGGTTTATCAAAAAGCTGGCTAACCTCCAAGATAAATATGTCTTTGCCATTACCACCTACGGTGGAATGCCAGGAGCTACGATTAACTTTTTGGCAAAGGTCATCGAATCTTGCGGCGGGAGGCTGGCTGCCGGTTATGCTGTTCATATGCCCGGGAATTATACCCCCATGTACGGCGCAATTGCCCCCGAAAAGCAGGAGAGACTCTTTGCCCGTTGGAGAAGTAGGGTAGAGGAGATTGCTGATGCTGTTAAAAACAGGCGGCAAGGAATCCGGGAAAACAGTAGTTTCTTAGTTAACTTGTTCTTTTCCCACCTGGTTTATCGTGCCGGGGCGCCACATATCCCGAAGTTGGACAAGGATTTTTATGTCGATGAAAAATGCAATGGTTGTGGAGCATGTGCAAGGATCTGCCCGGTTAAGAACGTGGAAATTTCGGGGGGCAGGCCGGTTTGGCTTGGAGCCTGTGAACAGTGTTTAGCCTGTTTGCAATGGTGTCCTAAAGAATCTATCCAGTATGGAAAGGCTACCGCCAGGCGGAGGCGTTACCATCATCCCGATGTTACATTGGATGATATAATTAAGCATGCGGGCGACTAAGGAACGACAATTTTGCGCCATGATTGGGCACGGAAAAGTTTCCATGGGGTAATTAGTTTCATGCATTTACTCATAAAAACATCAGTGACCAGTTGACAGCAAAAGCGGGATTGAGCGATATCAATCCCGCTTTTGCTGTAATGGCTATACTCACCTTGGAATGCAGATTTGCTGGTCGATTTGGATAAAGTTCGGATCCAGCCCCGGATTGACTCGGAGAATGGCTTCTACGGTGACGTTAAACCGGGAAGCAATGGCAAAGAGGGTATCACCGGCTGTAACTGTGTAAATAAAGCCGATGCAGGGCGGGGTTGGCCCCGGTGGAGTGGTGGGAATACAGATGCGCTGGCCGATAACGATGAAATTAGGATCTAAACCGGGATTAGCCCTCAGGATGGCTTGGACAGTGGTGTTAAAACGGAAGGCGATCTGGTTTAGTGTGTCCCCTGCCACTACTGTATAGATGAAACCTGGACAGACCGGGGGCGGTGCTGCCGGAATGCAAATCTGTTGGCCCACAAAAAGCCGGAGGGGGTCCAGCCCCGGGTTGGCTTGCAGGATGGCATCGACTGTTGTGCCAAACCGGAGGGCAATGGTGAACAATGTATCGCCAGCCATTACTGTATATACTGTTCCAGAGCAGGCGGGAGGACGCTGGGCAGGAATACAAATCTGTTGCCCAGGTACCAAACGATCGGGGTCTAGGCCAGGGTTGGCCTGGAGGATCTCCCGGACTGTAGTGTTAAAACGCTGGGCTATAATGTACCCATGATTTAAGACAAAAAATTCGAAAATCTAAGTGAGCCTGATATAATAAAGGACAAGTAGATTGTCAGAAAAGAGGGTTCACGAATGGGTAGACGACAATTCACTCCG